>Ga0075418_10000026_pt1 | contig 113148 bp, 111 predicted proteins | sample SoiMetdeltSBSDD2_FD_81776 | JGI IMG/M metagenome (GOLD analysis project Ga0075418, IMG submission 81776) | Bulk soil microbial communities from a Populus tree surrounding site in Tennessee, USA - Soil MetaG P. deltoides SBSDD2 | ecosystem: Environmental > Terrestrial > Soil > Tree plantation...
ACAAGGACGAATGCTGGTATTACTACCTCAGCGGCGAGACCGGCCGGAAGATCAGCAAACGCTACGCGGCGGAGGATCTTCTCGTCGAGCCTTGAAGTCTAGCTCACCGCCTCAGCGCCGACGGCACGCTCGCCGCCCGCACCGGGCTATTTGAGTTCGGTGACCGGAGAGCAGAACAGGTGTTGCGGGCCGTTGGCCGGATAGGCGCCCCGGCCGCTCTCGGCCGGCTTCGGCTGCGGAGCCTCCTTCTGCAACACCACTCCCACGCAGAAGACCACCTTCCGCACCGGATCAGGGAGCTTGACCTGACCCGTGTAGGGCCGGCGTCCCTTGAGCGGCAAGGCAACCGCGAAGTCCTCGGAGAAGTCCTCGCCCGGCTTGACCACCACACCCTCGATCACGCCGACGCTGTCGGCGCGCACGTTGGGCGGGATGTCGAAGGTGCGCTTGGCAATCTCGACCACCCCATCCTCGCGCGCGGTCACGAACACGTCCCACGCGTGCGAGGCGGCCTCACCCGGTACCCCCGAATAAACAACCACCGGCTCCGTGCCCTGATTGCGCACGGCGTAGCGGATCTTTAGGGCGTCTTCCCTAGGGTCGACGGACGCGGTCAGGGCGACGTCCGGGCGAGTGCCCGTCGCCTTCCACTCGGGTTCGAAATCCACATATGCCTCACTGTTGGCGCAGGCGGCCAAGGCCAGCATGGCCGCCGCGGTCACGAGCCACCGTTTCATCAACTGTAGTGCTGCCTCCTCGGATGGCCCATCTCGTCGCGAAGGGCATTCTCCGTGTAACCGTACGGGTGGTCGGGGTCGACTATCTCCGGCGTGCTGGGGTCGTTGTCGTGGTCGATGGGCAACCCGACCGCCTCCCGCTCGTCATTGTCCACGCCATGGTCGGCGGTGTCAGTCCCGGAGTAGGTGCCCGGCGACGACGTGTCGTAACCGAAGTCGTAGATGTGAGCCATCTCGTGGAACAGGCCGACGGTCGGCGGGCGGTCGTCGACCGCGGTCACCCGGCTCGGGTTGTAGTTGATCTGGTAGTCCTCGCCCAGGTGCCAGTTGGAGGTGTAGCTCGCCGAGTTGCCATCTGGCGTCTCCGCGATCACGAGCGGGTTGCCCTGGTAGGCGATGCCGCCAAGGATCGGCCAGTCCGCCGCGACCGCTGCCGTGTCGGAGTGGATGTCGTCGAGCGCGGCGAGCATCCGCTGCCCGACCGGGGAGGCGTTCATCATTTCCAGGTCGGCGCGGACCCGCTCCTGGAACTCGGGTGTGCCCTGGATATCGATGAACTGGGCGTGGTTGCTGACCTCGATCCGGACGTCCTGCCCCACACTGGAAACGGTGTCCTCGTCCTGCCGGTAGGCGGTGTCCCGGCCGCCGCCACCCTCGATGGTGTCCTTGCCGTGTCCGCCGTAGATGACGTCGTCATCGGTGCCACCGTCGATTCGGTCGCTGTCGCGCCCGCCGGAGAGGATGTCCTTGCCCGCCCCGCCGTGCAGGGTGTCGTCGCCGGTCGCGCCCTCGAGGTAGTCGTCGCCCTCACCGCCGGAGATGTTGTCGTTTCCGGACAGTCCATATAGGACGTCGCCGCCGCTGCCGCCGGAAACGTTGTCGTTGCCGCCCTGAGCGTCGATGTAGTCGCGGCCCGAACCGCCCGAGGCATAATCGCCGCCCTCGCCGCCGAAGACCTTGTCCTTGCCGTGCAGACCAATCATGGTGTCGGCGCCGTCACCGCCGCGCAGCTCGTCGTCGCCGCGCCCGCCGAGCATGGTGATGCTCAGGTTGGTCCCCTTGGGCACCTCGACGCGGTCGTTGCCCTCGCCCGCGCGGACCGTCACCGGCGTGCCCGGCGGGAAGCGATGCTTGTCGCCGTTGACATCCAGGACGACCTCGCCGGTGTTGGGATCGACGGTCACCTTGACGTTGTCGTCGCCGGATCCGGTGTTGACCACCGCTCGGCCATCCACCATGATCACGCTGTAGTTGTTGGTCGCCTCGGCCGGCAGTGTGAACGGGTCGCTGGTGCCCTCCACGACCGTGGCCCACTGGGCGGCGATCGCGTCCCAATCGCCGGTGGCGAAGGCGGTCAGCTTGCCCTCCAGCGCCTCCTCCAGCTCCCGGCGCAGCTCACGTGCCTCGGCAACCCCGCTGTTGACGGTGGAGATCTGCCCGTCGGACTCGCATTGGAAGACGATATCGGTCCCGGTGGAGTAGCCGGGCACGGCATGCACGAGGCCATCCCTGTTGCTACTCAACATATTCTGATACCGGCGCAGCAGGTCCGCGATCGCCTCCAGGTCCCCCACGAGACGGGTGGCGTAGGTGTTGGCCGAGTCCAGACTGGCGATCACCTTGGTCTGGTGTTCGGCGAACGAGTCACGGGCGCTGCCCTCCCAGTCCGAGTCGAGCACCGGCCGGGCGCCGGAGTCCAAGTCGTTGCCGATCGTGTCGCAGGCCGTGGCCAGCCGCCGCCAGGCCCCCGCCGCGGCCTCGATCCGGCCGGGGTTCGCCTCCAGCTCCCACAAAGACGCGGCGACCCGGATCTCCTGGATCTCGCGCTCCTCCGTTGGCGCGCTCATGCCATCGCCTCCTCACGTCGCAAGCCTGCGCTCATGGCAGCCTCCCCATCAGCTTGGGCCCATCAGATCGGGCCGTGTTTCGGCATCTTGCGCGCGGCTTCCTCATCGGTCTGCTGGTAGGCGAAGGCCACCCGCAGCAGGCTTTCGTTGTCCACCTCGAGCACGGCGATCACGCGCTCCAGCGCCGTCCCGGCGCTGCCCGAGACCGCCGTGTAGCCGTCGCGGAGGCGGGCGGCGGGAGCCACCCGGCCGAAGTCCGCGGCGGAAATCACGGAGTCGGCCCTGACCGCCCGCAACGCCGCGGCCAGGTCCTGAGAGTTGTCCAGATAGAGCTGGGCCAGCCGGGCCAACGCGACCGGATCGGCGCGGATCTCTTCTGCCATAGGGGCAGGGTATCGGCCCGGCGCCAAGAGCACATTCCGCCTCAGGCTTTGGAAAGTTTTCATCAAATCTAATAGTGATCAAGGAACTTTCCTTCAGATCCCGTTATGTTACGGGCGCCTATACATCAATAACTTCCAGGAGGTATCCATGAGCAATCCCGTGAACCGCCGCACCCTTCTGGCCGCGGCGGCCGGTTTGGCGGCGGTCCCTTTGATCTCCAGCCAGGCGTCCGCGGCCACCCCCAAGGTCTACATTGATCCGGGACACGGTGGCACCGACCCCGGCGCCGTCGGCAATGGCCTGCAAGAAAAGGACGTCACGCTTGACCTCGCGTTGCGCCTCAACCACATTCTGATCTTCGTGTACGGGTTCCAGACGCGCCTGTCGCGCACCAGCGACATCACGCGCAGCCTCAGCTTCCGCACCTCCGACGCCAACGCCTGGGGGGCCAACATCTTCGTGAGCATCCACATCAACTCGGGCGGCGGCACCGGTTTCGAGAGTTACCGGTACCCGACGGCCGGCTCCAACACGGTCCGCCTCCACAACTTGGTTCACTCCCGGGTCATTTCGGCGATGCGTACCGTCGCTGCGGTGACCGACCGCGGCCAGAAGACCGCCAACTTCTTTGTCCTGCGCGAAACCGTGATGTCGGCGGTCCTGACCGAGAACCTGTTCATCGACCGGGCAGCCGACGCCGCACTGCTCAAGCGCGACGACTTCCGCCACGCCGTCGCCACCGGTCATGCCACCGGGATCGCCAACTTCTTTGGCCGCTGACGGATCCGTTTCAAGCGGCGGGTGGCGGCGGGGCCTGGCGATTGTTTCGTCGCGGGAAAGTTGGGTAGGCGCCACAGGATGTCAACAGAGGAGGTCATCGATGAAATCTCCTATGCGACCCCTGATCATCGGCGCGATCGTCGCCGTGGTCGCCTCGCTGGCGACGTCTCCCGCCGCCGCTCACCCACCCACCAACCCATACGACAACACGATCTTCGCACCCATCCGCGATGGGGCGGGATTCAAGATTGGGCTCGAGTCGGTGGCTGACGGGTTCACCGCGCCCTTGCGCGGGATACTCGCCCCGGGCGAGCCGCAGCGCATGTACGTCGTGGACCAGGCCGGCAAGCTCTGGGCGGTCGACCTTTCCAGCGGAGCCAAGACGGTGTTCCTGGACGTGTCGAGCCGGCTGGTCGTGCTCGGCGTGGTCGGGCCCGGCAGCTTCGACGAACGCGGTTTCCTCGGTGTGGCGTTCCACCCCGACTACCGCCACAACGGCAAGTTCTACACCTACACCTCCGAGCCCAACAGCGGCCCGCCGACTTTCACCACCACGCTTCCCCCGGGTACCGCCGCGGATCACCAGAACGTGGTGGCCGAGTGGACCGCGAACAGGCCGGGCGATCCGGCCGCGGGCGTCAACCCGGCGAGCCGGCGGGAGCTGATGCGCATCGACTGGCCACAGTTCAACCACGACGCTGGCGACATCGCCTTCGGGCCCGATGGAAAGCTCTACATCCCCACGGGCGAGGGCGGAGGTGCCGACGACACGGATCTGGGTCACAGTGGCGACGGCAATGCCCAGAAGCTCACCGTCCCGCTTGGAAAGATCCTTCGCATCGACGTCGACGCGCGGAACTCGGCCAACGGCCAGTACGGCGTCCCCGCGGACAACCCGTTCGTGGCGACTCCCGGCGCGGTCAAGGAGATCTGGGCCTACGGCTTCCGCAATCCGTTCCGGATGTCTTTCGACACCGAGACCGGGATCCTGATCGTCGGCGACGTCGGCCAGAACGACATCGAAGAGGTCGATGTCATCGTCCGCGGCGGTAACTATGGCTGGAATCGCAAGGAGGGGACGTTGTGCTTTGACCCCCGTGGTACCGATCCCGGCGTGGCCACCGAGGATTGCTCCACGATGCCGCCGCTTCCACCCGGCCTGATCAACCCGATCGCGCAGTACGACACGCACCACGAGGGCCACTCGGTGATCGGAGGGTTCGTCTACCACGGCGACGCGATCCCGTTCCTCAAGAACCGCTACGTGTTCGGCGAGTGGTCGCGATTGTTCGCCTTCCCCGCCGGACCGGACAACTACGGGCGCCTGCTTTACATCCAGCAGCCGAACCTCACAGATGGCCTTGGGCTCAAGAAAATCCAGGAGTTCCGCGGCTTCGCGCAGGAGGCGGCACGGCTGGGGCTGACCAACCCGGCGCAGCCCCCGGCATTCTTCCAGCAGACCCTGTCCGTGCTGGGCCTGGGGCAAGACGCCCGAGGTGAGGTATACGTCCTGGGCAACCGGACCGGCCGGCCGTTCGGCACCGGCGGTGTGATGCTCAAGCTCGTCATGCCGCAGCATTAGCCGTCGCAGGCTGGGGGTGCAGTCGTGCATCGCACGCGATAACGCTGCGCCCCCCGACAATGTCGATGAGTGCACGTGCCCACGGCGCAGAGATCGTCGGCAATGAGATCTACAGCCGCCAACCTATGAGGCGAGCATGGACTTTATGGCAACGGCGATGACCGACCAGACGACGTAGGCGGCGCCCACGACAACGATCATGACCAGCGCCTTGACGGCCGGGTGCATCGCGGACCGGGCCACCTTCAGGTTCGCCCATGCGCCCGCGCCGCCGACGGCGCCTCCGACCAGCCCACCGAGCGCGATGAGGGCCAGCGGCAACAGCGTCAACACCATCTGCCACCAGCTGAGCCCGCGAAACGCCGCCCAGCGATCGCCTTTGTTCATCGCGCTCTGGGGTTGTTGTGCCATCGTGAAATCCTCCTGTTCGACGCCGGTGTGCCCTGCGAGCCTGCCACATTGCCGTAAGATCCGCTGTCCCGGCGACGTTTGCCCACCGGCCAAGGCAAGAGACGGGGCAACCCGAAAGTGCCACAGCGGGGTCGGCCGAGTCGACCACGCGACCACCGATGTCCCGCGACGAGGAAAGCGACGATCGACGATCTGACCTACGATCTGACCGAATCGCTGTCACATCGGCCGAGGAGGCCCGATGCCCGTCCAGGTGGTCGATCCCGAGCCACGGCTGCGGCGAAGGCCGCTGCTGCTGCGGGTGACCCTGGGCGCGGTGGCCGCCGCGTCCGGCGCGGCCTTGCTGATCTACTTCCTGACCGGTCTGCCGTTGCTGGCCGCGCTCGGCGGCACCATCGGCGTGGCTTCTTCACCATCGCCGGGGCTCTTCTGGTGGCCGCCGCCCTGGCGCTGCTGTTCGCGTTTCTCATCGGCTCGGGCGGGACAGGATTGTTCGCTCTGGCCGGTGGAGGCGCGCTGGGCGGAGGGTCGGCGCTGGCCGCCGCGGGCACTATCGTGCAGATGTCGTCCAGCGGAACGCCGGGCAGCAACCAGGCACAGAACAAGCAGTTCCGGGACGCGGTCCGCGAGGCCGAACGGCAACTGGGCAAGAAGTTGGACAAGGATCAGATCCGGCAAGTGCACGACGAGATCACCGGGCAGAACATGGGCTACCACGAAATCGTCGAGCTCATCGTCGGCATGTTCGGTGGCTGACCGGGACGATCAGAGGGAGCGATGATGACCACAAACGACAACGACCTCGCCGCCGTCGAGTCGGCGTTCGCCGGCGCCTACGGCCAACCGGCGTGGGGCACCGCGCTCGGGGTCGGCAGCTTCCTGACCGTCGAGTTCGGCCAGCCACGCCCGGCGGCGGGCGCGAGCCCGGATCAGCAAGGCAGGCAAGCCAGACAAGCCAACCCCCACGGGGAGTACCACCTGTGGGTGTACTGCTCGGCCTGGCGCATCGAGTCGCCGCAGGAGATCATCGCAAGCTCCGAGGATCCACGGGAACAGCTCGCCTCCGCGGTCCGGCACCTCGACGGCAAGGTGCTGACCCGCATCACGATCGAACGGCCATCGCTGTCGGCGACGTTCGACTTCGAGGACGGCACGGTGCTGCGTACCTTCGCCATCTTCTCCAAGGAGTACGAGCACTGGATGTTCTACCTGCCCGACGGCCGGGTGTTCACGGCTGGACCGGGCTCCACCTGGTCGGTCGGCACCTGACGCCACCACCTGCTGTCGTCCATGCGCCAGAACCCAATCCCGCGGTCTGACACTCAACCGGTTGCGCGCCTTGTCGTGGCGGCTCCACGATGGGCTGGGACAGTTGTCAGCCGGAAGGCACGGCAGCGGGTAGGCGAGTTTGCAGACTGAGATCCAGACTGAGATCAAGGTGTTGGGGCCGGTGGCGGTACGCGGGCCGCACGGTTTCGCGCTGCTGTCCGGGACCCGCCAGAAATGCCTGGTGGCGTTGCTGGCTTTGAGCAATGGCCGGCCGCTGGGGCGGGAAAGGCTGGTGGACGCGATGTGGGGCGAGGATCCGCCCCGGACCGCGATCAAGACCCTGCACAGCCACGTCGCCCGGGTCCGGCAGGCGCTGGCCGACTGCGGGCTGCCCGGACTCCTTGTCACGCAAGGACAGTCGTACGTGTTCACGGCCCCGCGCGAAGTGATCGACGCCTTCCGGTTCGAGGACCACGTGCTGGCCGCCCGGAGGCACCTTGGCGCCGGCGAGCAGGCGGCCGCGATCACGCGGCTGCGCAGCGCGCTGGAGCTGTGGCTGGATGAGGCGCTCGCCGATGCCGCCCCGGCCGGTTGGGCCGAGGCCGAGGTGGCCCGGCTGCACGAGGCGAAGCTGAACGCGACCGAGGATCTGTGGGAGGCCGAGCTGGCGTCGGGTCACTACGCGGCCGCGGTGGGCGAGTTGAGCCGGTTGGTGGCCGCGTACCCGTTGCGGGAGCGGCTCGTCGGCCTGAACATGCTGGCCTTGTACCGCTGCGGCCGGCACGCCGAAGCGCTTGACGCCTACCAACGGCTTCGCACCCATCTGGCCGACGAGCTCGGCGTCGATCCCAGTCCCGAGCTGCAGCGGCGTTTCACCGCGATGCTGCGCCACGATCCGTCGCTGGGCGTGGCCGGCGCGAGCTCGGTTCCGGCCCAACTGCCGGCGACGGTGGGGCACTTCACCGGCCGGACCGAGGCACTGTCCAAACTGGACGCACTCGGGCAACCGGGTTCGGAGCACCGGTTCGCGGTGATCTCCGGGCAGGCCGGCATCGGCAAGACGGCACTGGCGGTGGCCTGGGCGCACCGGGTCGCCTCGCGGTTCACCGCCGGCCAGCTGGTGATTGACCTGCGCGGGCACGATCCGGACTCCGCCCTGTCGCCGGCGCAAGCCCTGGGGCACCTGCTGCAAGGGCTCGGTGTGTCCGCCAACCGGATACCGGTACAGCTTGAGGATCTGGTGACCCTCTACCGCTCACTAACCAGTGGCAAGCCCATCCTGGTGGTGCTCGACAACGCCGGCAGTGTGGACCAGGTGCTGCCGCTGGTCCCGTCGACCGATACCGGATTCCTGCTGATCACCAGCCGGCAGCGGCTTTCCGCGCTCGCCGCCTACCACGCCATGACGTTCATCCCGCTCGATGCGCTCGCCACGGCCGACGCCAAGACCCTGCTGGGCCGGGTGGCGGGGGCGGATCGGGTCGAGCGGGAACCCCGGGCCGTCGCGGCGATCGCCGAACTGTGCGGCGGATTGCCGCTGGCCTTGCGGATCGCGGCCGCGCGGCTGGTCGCCGAGCCGGATCGGTCGATCGGGCAGCTCGCCGACGACCTGACCGCGGGCAACACGCTCGACGAATTGTCGGTACCTGGTGACACCCGCAGCGTCCGCACCGTCTTCTCCGGCGCCTACCGGGCCCTGCCACCCGAGACCGCCAAGCTGTTCCGGCGCTTGGGTTGGCACCCCGGGTCCACATTCGACGCTCACGTCGCCGCCGCCATCGCCGGCCTTGACCCGGCCCAGGCGCGCGCCGGCCTGGCCAGCCTGGCGGCCGAACACCTGATCGTGCCGTCGGGCGACCGCTACCGGTTCCACGACCTGTTGCGGCTGTACGCGGCCGAATGCACCCGCCGTGACGAGCCCGAGACCGCGCACGAACAGATCGTGGCCCGGCTGCTCGACTGGTACCTGGCCATGGCCCACGCCGCCAATCAGGTCATAGGGCCGGCGCGCAACCGGGTCACCCCGACACCCGTGCATGTCCCGGCCCAGCTTCCATTCGGCGGCAAGCACGACGAGATACTGTCCTATCTCGACGGTGAGCACGGCAACATGATGCCGATCGTCCGCTACGCCGCCGAGCACGGCCACGACGTGGCCGCCTGGCAGCTGACCTATCTACTCACCGGATTTTTCGAGTATCGCGGCTACTGGGCCGAGCGGCTGGAGCTGTGCCGGCTCGGGCTGGCCGCGGCCGAGCGGCTGGGCGATGGCTTCGCGGCCGGGCTGATGCTGAGCACCCTCGGTGTGGCATGTGTTGAGCTGCATCGGTTTCACGACGCTCTTGAGCATCTGCGGCTGGCCTTCGAACGGATGGAGTCGGTCGGGGACAAGCGCGGGCAGGGCGTGGCCCTCAACAACATGGCGGTCGCGTGCATCGGGTTGCGCCGTTACGCCGGCGCCGTCGACGCGGCGGGGCAAGCCCTGGTCCTGCACCGCGCGCAGAACCACACGGTCGGGACGGCGCTGGCGCTCAACAATCTCGGGTACTCATACGCGGAGTTGGGCCGGTTCGACGTGGCCCTACCGCATCTGGCCGAGGCGCTCACCATCAGCCGGAGACTGCGAAACCCGCGCCTGGAAGCCGGTGTGCTCAACACCCTCGGCGAGGTCCATCTCGATGCCGGCGATCCGCAGGCCGCCCTGGACTCCTTGACCGAGGCGCTTTCCGCCCGGCGGGCCATCGGCGATCGCCGCAACGAGGCGGAGACACTGAACCTTCTCGGGCTCACCCACCTCAAACTCGGCGACCCCGGTGCCGCGCTCGACTGCTTGAGCGAGGCCGTGGTCATCAGCGGTGACGTCGGCGATCAGCATCTGGAGGCGCTCGTCCGGGCCAACATGGGCGCCTCCTATCTGTCCACAAGCGACCTTGCCTCGGCCGAGAACCAACTCCTGCGCGCGCTGGAGTTGCGAACCCGGGTCCCCGACAGCGTCGAAGAAGTCACCATCCACATCGGACTCGCCGAGGTGGCCGATCGCCGCGGTGACACCGACACCGGCCGGTGGCACCGCGACCTGGCCGAGTCGCGGCGCCACCACACCAGCACCGTCAGCACGCCCGGTCGATGACTTCGATCTCGACCGGCACCGTCTCGTCGACGGGGTCGTCTGTGGACAGCAGCAGCGTGAAGTTCTCCGGCTCCTCGCACCGTCCATCCGAGACGATCCAGAGCACCAACTCCACCAGGTCGGCCCCGCCAGGAACCGTTACGGGCTCACGCTCGAGCGGGAGGTAGTCCACCTCCGGCGCGGCGGAGCCAGGCCGCGTGGTCAGGTAGAACCGCTGGTCCGCGGCGTAGAGCTCGCGGAATCCAATCAGGACCGGACATCTGGTCAAGACGAGCCACTCGATGCCGTCCTCGCAGATCCCGCCGTCGACGACGATGGGCGGCCAGCCCGGCCTCGCGTGTGCCGGCGCGGCGATGACCGCGACCTGCCCGACGACAAGCACGGTAACCAGCGACAGCGCCAGCGCGAGCCGGCGTAACAGCTGCTTCATCGCTCCATTGTCGGTCCTGCTGGTTGTGGTTCGGTTGTGACCTCTCTGACCAGGGTCACAACCTCTTCACAGCTTGATCACAGCCGCGTGGCCCGATCGTGAACTCCTTCCCGGTACCAAGGAAAAGAAAGGAAATAGGGCAATGGCAAGAATCATCGCGCGAGCCCGGCCGGTCCTTCTGGTCGTGCTCGCCATCGCGGTCGCTGTCGGATTCGCGACGTGGCGGGCGAACCGGGCGGAGGCTGAGGGCGAGGCGCCGCGGTTCACCGCGACCGAGATCTCCGACGGCGTGCTGTTCAACGAGGGGCCGGCGGCCGACCGCCTGCTCGAGTTGAACCGCGGCCCGCACCCGTGGCCGTGGACGGACGAGCTGCGCGCCATCCAGCGCGACATCAACAACGCCATCCTGGCCGACCCGGCGTGGGCGGATCGCTTCGTCGTGCAGATGCAGTCCGGCGACCCGCTCGCGGTCGAGGAGGGCTTCGATGGCCTGGCCGCGATCGCGCGGAGGGTGCTCGACGAAAGGTACGGACCGGACGCGGTGGACTTGGCGATGGTCGAACTCGATCGCAAGTGGGTCGATGAGAAGCTGATCCGCATCGCCGTGCTGCACAACGAGTTCGCCTTCGACAACGGCCACGAGGTCTGGTATGCGCTCGATGCCCTTGTGGCGGCGGAGGTCGCGGCGGTGGCGATCGCGGTCCTCGCACTGGTCGGAGTGTATTTCAAGGTGCTCAAACCCGGCAGCGAATTCGACGAGAGGATCAGGCTCGCCCACGAGATCCTGATCGCGAAGATCGCCGGCGGTCTGCGAGTGGGGTTCTGAGATGACAACCGGCGGCGCGGCGACGCGCACTCCAGAAGAGAACCTTGATGTCCGGATTGGACGGCGAGTGGCGGTGGTGGGCGCGTGTGCCCTCCTGCTCGTGGTCTATGTCCTGCACGCCGCGCTGCCGGCCACCGTGATCTCGCTGCCCGGGCCGGACACCCGGCTGGTGAGCAAGTTCATGCCGGAGGGGTGGGCGTTCTTCACCAAGAGCCCACGCGACGTCTCGCCACAGGTGTATCGATACCAACCCGGCGGGGCCTGGCTGGACATCACCGCCGGGCCGATAGCCAAGGCTTCGGACGCGATGGGCCTGGACCGTTTGTCACGGTCCCAGGGCACCGAGCTGGCGATGATTGTTCGGCTGGTACCTGAAAAGGCCTGGATTGACTGCCATCAGCAGCCAATCGCGTGCCTGTCCCAAGCCGACGTCGCGCTGACGTTGCCCAACATGTCCAATCACTACAGTATCTGCGGCGAGATAGGCATTGTGGCGCAAGAGGTGCTCCCCTGGGCCTGGCGGGACACGCCGGCCGTTATGCCGTCCAAAGTGGTGAGAGTGAGGGTGAAATGCTGACCCTGCTTGGCCGGCTCGGCAGTTGGGCCAGGCCGCGTCTGATGAGCCCGGTCTGGGGCTCGGGTCTCGGGCTGGCCCGGACCCTGCTCGCCGCCGGCACACTTGGCACGCTTGTCTTCACCGACCCCGGCGTCCTGATGTCCCGGCTGGCCAACGGTGTCGTTCCACCCACGTGTGGCGACATCAACCAGGCCGGAATCTGGTGCCTGGCGCCGAACCTCGCGTTAGGACGGTGGATCTCGGTGGCGGTCCTGCTGATAGTCGCGAGTGGATGGCGGCCGCGCCTGACCGCCATACCGCACTGGTATGTGTCGTGGAGCCTGATCGCCAACGCCACCGTGCAGGACGGCGGGGACCAGATCACGAGCGTGCTCACCCTGCTGCTCATCCCCCTCTGCCTGACCGACTCGCGGCGCTGGCACTGGTCACCGTCCACATCGGACCCCGAGGCGGAGCCGGACACCCGGCGGACAGTCGGCCGGATCGCCTTGCTGCTGATCCAGATCCAGGTGGCGGCGATCTACCTGCATGCCTCGATAGCCAAGATGGGCGTACCGGAGTGGGCCGACGGCACCGCGATGTACTACTGGTCCAGGCACCCCACCTTCGGCGCACCGTCATGGCTGCGCCCCCTGATGGACCTCATCGTCGGCTCTCCCTATGGCGTCACGGCCATAACCTGGGGATCGGTGGCGCTGGAGTTCGCCTTGGCCATCGCCATTCTCCTTGGGCCGCAAGCGAAACGGGTCCTTCTCCTGGCGGGCCTGCTGTTCCACACCGGCATCGCCGTCCACATGGGACTCGTGAGCTTCCTCGCCGCGACGAGCGCCGGCCTGCTGCTGGCACTGTTGCCCGTGGGACACAACATCGGCTGGCCCTTATGGGTACGAAGACAAATAGAAATCAGGCCGCGCCTGACCAGGCCTCGCCTGGAAGCGCAAGTGTCGTGAGCCTGCCGCGATCTATGGACGCGGGCCGGTGTCACTGCGCCGGCCCGCACGCGTATGTCCTATGTGGAGTAAAGCTCGAACACCGTTGGTACGTTGTCGGTGATGCCACCTCCGGGGACGGCGGACCAAGAACCGCCGTTCCAGCGGGCTATGTTGGTGGCCGCTTGGCCACCGGCAGCGCTGAACGCGCCCCCGACGAACAGGAAACCCCAGTGTGAGGCCACCGCGAAGACATCGCCGTTGGTGCCCACGCCGGACGGACCGGACAACCCCGACCAGGTGAAGCCGTTCCAGGTCGCTACATGGTTGGCGGTAACGCCGCCGGTAGCGCTGAAGAATCCACCGGCTACCAATCCGTCCCGTTCCAGGTCGCGACGCCGCTGACAACCTCACCGCCGGCATTGAGAAACGTGCCGCCGGCAACAAGTTTGCCTTGGTACAGGGTCATGGCAATGACTTGGCTATCAGTACCCTCACCGTTGGGGCCGACCAGAGCCGACCACTCCGGGACGGCCCCGTTCCAGGCCGCGATGTTGTTGGCCGTGATGCCGCCGGCCTGCCCGAATCTGCCGCCGGCGAACAACTTTCCGCCAGGAGTGGCGTCCGCGTGAGCAGCGTCCGCCAGCGCCACCGTCGCGGTCGCCGAGATCAGCAGCGCGGCCAGCGTCCGCGCTATCATTCTCGGCATCCAACGGGTGCGATGATCCTTCTGGGACCTCGTTGACAGTTCCATTCAAGCCTCCCGTTCCTGAATGAATCCCGGTCGTTCGGACCGATCAGGGACAGCCACAACGTCGGCGTCCACGATGACGCGACGCCGTCAAGGATCGAAATCCGGCTAAGAACCCCGGGCGAAAGTCAAACAAGTACCAACAACATATGTCAACCCATGTTCGCCAAAGTGGCTGCGGCAGCGGGATTCCGTGCAGAAGTGTTCTGCTGCTTTGCCTATACCGGCAACATTCACAACCGGCGGTGAGCGCCGTGGCGCCAACCGGTGGAGATCACGAGGCGAGCCATGATCGTTGCGCTCGTGGGTGTAAATCTGGGCGGGTATCTACACTCACAAGCGCAACGATCACCGATGGCAGGAACCTTAGAACATCCCGTGGCTGCGGGTGATTTCGAACTCGTATATCAGTCGCCGCTCGTCCGTCATGATCTGCAAGAACTCGTCTACGGTGCGCAGCGTGCGCTCCCAGAACAGGGTGTCCGGCGGCTTTTCCAGGCTCGCCTGCATGACCGTGAACAGACGTCGATTGAACTCCGCCGCGTCCGGCCCGTCCAGGATGCGCACCGTGCCCTCAAGGGTGAGGTAGCTGAACTTGTCGCCCTCCTCGTTCCCGAACACGAACAGCGTGGCCCGCGGATCCCGGCGCAAATGCCTGTTGCGGACCCGCTGCGGCACGCCGGAACTCCACAGCTTCCCATCTACCAATGCGATCCCGCACCGGACGGCGTGCGGCGAGCCGTCCGCCCGCAGCGTGATCATGGCGGCGGCATGGTGCGTGGCGAGGTAGTTCTCGACTCTTTCCTCCATGTCCGACATCATCTCGCAGCCGCCGAGAACCGAATCCGGCGCCCGGCCGTCTACTCGGGTGTGAAGGACGAGCAGGACGAGGAGCAGCTCGTGCGCCGGATCGCACGCGGCGACCATGCGGCGTTCGACCGGTTCTACCGGATGACCTCGCCGTGGCTGCTGGCGCGGCTGCGCCGGCGATGCGCCGACGAGTCGATCGTCGCCGAAGTCATGCAGGAGACCTATCTCGCGGTGTGGCGGGCGGCATCGGCTTTCGCCGGGGCGGCCGTGGGCGGCAGCGCTGTCGGCTGGCTGTGGACGATCGCGGCCCGGCGGCTGGTGGATGCGTTCCGGCGCCGGGCCCAGGACAACCAGCCGCTGCCCATCTCGCCGGCGCGGCTGATGCCGGCCGCCGAGGACGAGGTGCTGTCGGCGTCGGTCGGTGATGACCTGGCCCGGGCGCTGCGGCGGCTCGCTCCCGAGCTGCGGGAGGTCTTGCAGGCCACCGTTCTCGACGGCCTGACCGTGCGGGAGACGGCGGTGCTGCTGGGTGTGCCGGAGGGCACGGTCAAGACGCGGGCCCGCCGGGCGCGGCTCGCGCTGCGGGAGGCGTTGTCATGACACATGTTTCGGACACGGTCCTGAGTCGCTACGCAGCTCTCGACCCGGGCCTGGAGCCCGACGGCGTCTGGGCGATCGAAGCGCACCTTGAGCGGTGCGGCGGCTGCCGGGCGCGCCTGCGCACGATGAGTTCTCCTGAGGATTCGGCATTTTTAGCGGGGGTACGGCATCAGGTGGCCGCGGCGATCGCGGTGAGCCCGCGGATGCCGCGGCGGGCCCGGCTCGGCGTGAGCCTTTGGTCCAGGCCGCTGTTGCCCCGCGTGGGCATGACGGTGTTGGTGGTGCTCGTGGCGCTCGGCCTGGATGTCGCGGATAGTGCAGCGGCGCAACGGTTCCCGTCGCTGGTGCTGCTGCTGGCGCCGGTGGCGCCGCTGCTGGGTGTGGCGGCGGCCTGGACTCGCGGGCTGGATCCGGCGCACGAGCTGGTGGTGGCCAGCCCCCGCGCCGGGCTGTACCTCGTGCTGCGCCGCACGCTGACGGTGCTCGCGGTCGTGATCCCGGTCCTCGCCGCCGCCGGCTGGGCGGCGGGCACGTCGCCGGCGCGCTGGCTGCTACCCTCGCTGGCGTTCACCCTCGGGGCTTTGGCGCTCGGGTCGGTGGTCGGGGTGCATCGTGCGGCGGTCGGGCTGGCCGCGATCTGGGCGGCCGCGGTGGTCGCGCCCAGTCTTGTCTCGGCGCGGCTGCCGCTCGCGCTTGAGCCGGCCAGCCGGCCGGCCTGGATCGGTCTGTCGATCGTGGTGGCTGTGCTGCTTGTGTTGCGGCGCAATGCCTTCGTTGGTTTGAAAGGGTAGCGGGCGATCATGGTGCGGGTGTTGCGGGCCGGTGAGGTGGCCCCGGACAGTTATGCGTGGGCCATCCACGCCCAGGGGCTTTCCGTGCGGGCCGGGCGCAAGCTTGCCGTGGACGGGATGGACCTGTGCCTCAACGCGGGAGTGCACGGGCTGCTCGGTCCCAACGGCGCGGGCAAAACGACTCTGGTGCGGGCACTGGCGACCGTGCTGCGGCCGGCGTCCGGATCGCTGGAGCTGCTCGGCCAGCGGGTCAACGGGCGGCTCGACCTGCGCGCGCAGCGGCGCCAGATCGGGTACCTGCCGCAGGAGTTCGGTTTCTATCCCCGGTTCACGGTGCGGGAGTTCGTCGGGTACCTGGCCTGGCTCAAGGAGGTCCCCAAGCGCGACGTGCCCGGCGCGGTGCAGCGCGCGATCGAGCGGGTGGGCCTGGCCGACCAGGCCGACGACCGGATGAAGACGCTCTCCGGCGGGATGGTGCGCCGCGCCGGCATCGCCCAGGCGATCGTCAACGATCCGCGGATCCTGCTGCTCGACGAGCCGACCGTGGGTCTGGATCCGGATCAGCGGATGCACTTGCGGGCACTGCTGCGCGAGCTTGCCTCCGACACATGTGTGATCGTCTCCACCCACCTGGTGGAGGACGTGGTGGCGGCGTGCACCGATGTGATGCTGCTCGATGCGGGACGGCTCGCCTTCCGGGGCACGCCGGCGGACCTGGTCGCCGCGGGCGGCGAGTCCGGGCTCGGGGACAGCCCGGCCGAACGGGGTTACTCGATCCTGCTGCGGCAGTACCGTTCTACGGAGGTGCACCGGTGATCGGGCTGGAGCTACGCCGTTCGCAGGCGCCTTGGACCGCCGGGGTCATCATGGGCCTGGGCACGATCGGGTATTTCGGTGGCGCCAACCTGGGCGGGGGCTGGGCCGAGCTGGCGTGGCAGCAGCGGGCCGGTCTGGGCGCGTTGTGGGCGCTGGCCTGCGGGCTCGGCGCCAGCCAAGCCCGCCGGGAGCGGCGGCGCCGGCTGGAGGAGCTGATGGCGAGCACCGCGCTGCCCCGGCATAGGCGCGTGCTTCCGACCGCGGTAGCCATGGGACTGGCCGGCCTCGCCGGATACTTCGGGCTGTTCGTGGTCGGAGCGGTCCACCTCGTCGGCGAGGACCGCTACTTTCCGCCGGGGGTGGTCCCGACCATCCTGATTGGAGCTTTGGCGCTCGTCGCCGCGCTTTGGGTGGGCCTTGCCATCGGCAGCCGCCTCGGTTCGCCGCTGATCCCGCCGCTGCTGACTGTGGCCGGATTCGCGGTCATCTTTGTGTTTCCGGCTTATGTGCTTGGTACACGACACGGCGCAGACCCGGGCGGCGCCCTCCTGCTTTATCCGACACTTTCCCAGACCAACGGGATGAGGACCGACTTCGTGACGCTGACCGGTCAAGCCCAACTGGTGCAGCTGGTTTGGCTCACAGCGGTGGCCGGGAGCGGGCTGATCCTGTTCGCCGTCAAGGGTCTGCGGGGCATCGTCGCCTCGGCCGTGCCCGCCCTAGCCGGGCTGGCCGTCGCGCTTACGCTCGTGCCGCAAAGCTTTTCGGCCGCGTATGCGGTGGACCGCGGCGCGGTCGAGCCGGTATGCACGCCCGATCCACCGGTGGTCTGTGTGACCCGCGTGCACGCGGACGATCTGGCGCGGGTGCTGGAACCGGTCCGCCGGGCGCTGGCGGTGCTCACCGCCAAGCTTGGCGCCGATGCGCCGGTCGTGGCCCTGGAGGACTACGAGAACTCGTTGCGGGAAAACCTTCCGCCGCAACCGTCCAATGCCGTGGTCTTCGCGGTTTTCGATACCCCTGCCGACGAGCTGACCTTGCAGGTGCTCTATGGCGTGGGCACGCGCCCCTGCCCGGGCACATACGACAAGGACCACACCACGGCCAGGCTGGTCGCGGCCGCCTGGCTGCTCGGCATCGATCCACCGTCCGATATGGACAAGTACTCCGACGTCGGGCGGGCCCGGCAGGTTCTCGAACATCTGCGCGGTCTGCCGCCGGACGAGCAGCGGGCCCGCATCCTCGCACTGCGCCGGGCGGAGCTGGACTGCGCCCCGGGCAACCGCCTGGAAGTCCTGGCCGGATGAGACTTTATTTAAGATCTCGCATGGTACCGGGCTCAGCCGCCGCGTTCGTCTGCTCCGCCATCGGCCTGTGGTGGCTGAGCCACGCGACAGAAAGCGCTCGCATGCGAGGCGTCCTGGCGATCCTGGCCGTCGCCGCCGGGGTCTCTGTTTTCGCTCCGGGACTGGCCGGCCCGGACTCCGACCTCGACCGCGCATCGGCGTTCGCCTGGCCCCCGCGACGCTTCGCGCACCTCGCGCTCGCCGCGATCGCGGTCACCGGCGGTCTGGCGGTGGCGCAGCTGACCGGACATCCTTTCGCCGCCCTCGGACCGGTCGCCCGCAACGTCGCCGGGATGGTCGGGTTGCTTGCCTTGGGCGCTGTGGTGTTGGGCGCCCACCGCGCCTGGCTTCCACCGGTCGCATGGGCGCTGGCCGTCCTCCCGCTCGCCCCGCCGCCCGAACCCGCCTACAAGGTCGCGCTCACCTGGATGATCCAGCCCGCCGGCTCCGGCCTGGCCACGTTGACCGCGACTCTGCTCGGCCTGGCCGGCACGCTCTCCTACGCCCTCATCGGGTCTCGCCGCTGAGGAGCGGTTGAATGGTCTCGTTGAGCCATTTGCCGCGGTCGTCGGGTGGTCCCCAGCTGTCCTCGATCCGGCAAAGCATCAGAGCGCGGGCGGCGCGGTCCACGGGCCAGCCAAGCAGGCGCAGGCTGGTCTCGCAGGTGCCGCAGTCCGAGCCCACCGCATACACCGGCCGTTCGGCGATGCGCAGGGACTTGTCCCAGCGAGGCCAGGACGAACCCGGCGGGGGCGGATCATAGTCGATGCCGACGCAGGCTCTTCCGTTGTGTACCACCAACCGCGCCCGCGCACCGTCGAGCAGCTCCACGCCTTCCACACGCGGGCGCGCCGGCCGGGCGGAATCCCAGCCCGCCCACGCCTGACGGACCGCGTCAGCCCACGCCGGCCGGTCGGCCTCCAGCGGGGTCAACGGCTCCCAGCCGCACAGCCGCACGAGCGCGTGGTGCAGACCCCAGACCAGTTCGGCCGGAGCGCGGGCCAGCCAGTCGCGCAGACCGCCGATCGCGGCCGGGTCGCCCATCAACTCCAGGCCCACCACGAAGGCCTCGTGCTCCAGGCCTTTTTAGATGCGGGAGCCTCGCCACCAGATCACCGGTGCAGCCGGTGGCCTTCATCCGCCCCAACGCGAGCGCGGCCCGGCCCCAGGTCGGGGGTGTCCAATGGCCGCTACCGATACCCCGCGCCCCATCGCCGTGCGCAGCAGGGCGGCCGCGTCCGCTCCGCCGACATCGGCGAGCAGGTCTGTCACCACACGGTCGGCCTCCTCGTCGCGGACCTGTCCCAGCAGCCAGGCCAGCAACCGCCGCTGCCGCGACGACGCGCCCGCATAGCCGGCCCGCACCACCGCCACCAAGTCCGCCGGCCGATCCAGAGCCAACTCCTCCAGCGGCGTCCACGGGTCCGGGCTATTTAGGGCGCGGGTGAGCCGATCGGCGGTGGATTCACTGACCATGCCCGGACCGCAGAGTTCGTTGAGCCCATGGACCACAATCACCCGCCGACTGTCACAGACCCTGCTCAGAAACGTCAACCGAGATGCGTGGAGGCCGTTGGTGATCGTTGCGCTTGTGGGTGTAGAAAACCCGCCGCGATCTACATCCAGCCGCGCAACGATCAAGGCTCGCCTCGTGATCTCCAAACGCTGCCCGGCGGAGTACAGGCGCACCCCCGACCCCGGCTCAGCGGCAGCGCCTAGATCAGAGGCGCGGAGCCAACTCGAGGGCCAGCTCGATCGGCTCGCAGTCACGCTCCAACCACCACGCCCGGACCATGCCTACCCCCGTCACGCCGGCCGAAGCGATGATCTCGACGCCGGCCCCCCGAACCGCCTGCAGGTCGGCCGCGGACGGCTCGGCCGACCCGTCGGGATGGCTGTGATAGGCGCCGATCGTTTCCCGGCCCCGCTCGGCCAGCTCGGCCAGCCGCTGATCGCGCTCGGCCCGGCTGACCTGAACGCTCACCCCGGGATGCCGTGCCCGGTTGGTCAACGCTACCGCCTCGCTGACCACCACGTGTCCAGATAGGACAGTGTCGGATTCCGGCGCCCGGGCCAGCAGGCCGATCGCCTCGGCCGGGTAACAGCGCCGCGCGTCAGCTTCGATCGATGCCAGCGCTTCCGGGTCGATCAGCACGACCGCCGGCCGACCTCTTGCCTTGACATCCTGGTCCAGTACCATCTGGTCGACCCCCCGGCCATGGAAGTCCATCGGCTCAAGCCCATGGAAAGGGAAAGTGTAAGGTCAGTCGCCCGGATCGGGATGTCAACTGCACGACAAGCCTTCGCCGCCGTCCAATATGGACACAGGCGGCGGAGTGCCGATCGCGGCGAACAACGCCAATGCTCGCTGCAGATGTTTGTCGGCCGCGACGCTGCCGCGCCGATGAAGGGCCTGCCCGACAACCAAGTGGGCGTTGGCCTCGCCAAGCCGATGCCCGGTGTCCCCGTGGACTTTCAGGGCGCGCCTCCCGTGCCGGCAGGCCTGCTGCAGCCGATCCTGGGCGAGATGAACGGCGGCGAGCGCGGTCTGCGCATGACCTTCGAGATCGACGTAGCCGCATCGGCGGGCCAGGGTGATGGCCTGGCCGGCGTAGGTCTCGGCCGGCTCGGCCTGTTCCGTTCGTGCGAGCTGGACGTGGGCCACCGCCAGGCCGGTGAGCGCGGCGACCGCGGAGTAGTCGTTGGTGGCCTCCTGAGCCAGGTGCAGAGCCCGCTCATGGTGGCCCACCGCCTGCGACAGCCGGGCCTGGCACCGGTGGACCGTGGCCAAGGTGTTCAGCGCGTCCGCCTCGACGCGGCGGTCGCTCACGTCCCGGGCCAACGCCACCGCCTCGTTCGCGAGTTCCAGCGCGAGGTCATGCCGGCCGGCGTCGCGGTGCACCGCGGCGAGGATGCGCAGGGCATCGACCTCGGAGCCGCCTTCAGCCGGGACACGGCGTGGCACGTCGACATAGACGTGCTCCGCGACACCGCGGTTGACACGGTGACACCGGTGACGCTGGTCCTGGCGACCATCGATGTGTTCAACCTCCCGATGGAGAACTCCGAACGCTCTCAGCTCGCCGGCGAGGTGCTGGTCGACCATTTCGCCTCGGATCTGCGCGCGGGCGCACCTAGATGAAGCGCGGCAATCATTGGCGGGCCTCAATTGGTACGAAAGGAAGGTTTATAAATGGCTAGATTCGGCACACGCTGGCGGCCGTTCGTCCTGCTGGCACTGGCCACCCTGATAGGGGTCGGCTTCGCGGCCTGGCGGAGCGGATCGGTGCAGGCCGCCGGGGCGCCCCCGCTCAAGGCCGGGGAGATCGTGGACGCGGTCCTGTTCAACGACGGGCCGGCCGCGAGATACCTGACCGCCCTGCGACGCGGTCCGACCCAGTGGACCGAGGAGCTTCGCAAGCTCCAGCGGGAAATCAAAGCGACCGTGGAGAAGGACCCGGCCTTCGCCGAACGCTTCGTCGCCCAGATGCAATCGGGCAACCCCCTTTACACCTCCGCCGCGATGTCAAACCTCGGCCGCATCGTCCGCGACGAGCTCGACGAGATGTACGGCTACCGGGCGGTCGACGAGGCCGTCGCGAAGCTCGACGAAGGATTCGGCGAGCAGCGGCTGGCCAGCGTCCAGGACCAGGCGGCGGTGCAGAACAACGAGTTCGCCTACGACAACGGCAACGATGTCTGGCTCGCGGTCGACGTCGCCGTCGCGGTGGAAGTCGCGGTCGCGGTGGCCGTCGCGCTCGTGGCCGTGGCGATCGACTTCACCCCGCACGAGTACTCGGACCGCACGATGCTCGCGCACGAGGTGTTCATCAACCACTTGGCGACCGACCTTCGGCCGCCGAGATAAGCAGAGGATGGTGACGATCAGATGAAGGCAGGCAGCGCGGCGTTGTTGCCCGGCAAGGAAACCATGCCGGCCGGCGATCCGGTGGACCCTCCGCCGCGCCCGGCACGCGACCCCGACAAGTCCCTGGGACGGCGCGTGGCCGCCGTCGCGGCCGGCGCTGTGTTGCTCGTGGCCTATGTGCTGCACGCCGCGCTGCCGGCCAGCCCGTTCGGCCTGCCGGGGCCGGACGGAAATTCGATCCGCGCCTTGGCCCCGCAGGGCTGGGCGTTCTTTACCAAGAGCCCGCGGAGCGAAACCCCGACGGTGTACCGCTTGGGGACCGACAGCCGATGGAACGACATCACCGCGGGTCAGCTGGCGCAGCCCAGAAATCTGATGGGCTTCAACCGGAGGGCCCGCGCCCAGGGCACCGAGCTGGCGATGCTGATCGCCGCGGTGCCGCAACACGCCTGGCGAGAATGCGAGGACACTCCGACGAACTGTCTGTCCGAGGCGACCGTCGCGGGTGTCATCGTCAACCGGTCCAACCAGCACAGCGTGTGCGGCGAGGTCGGCCTCGTGGTCCAACAGGTGCTGCCCTGGGCCTGGCGCGACGCACCCACGGTCATGCCGTCCAAGGTGTTGAGAGTGAGGGTGACATGTTGAGCGAACCGCTTGCGAGGCTTGGCCTTTGGGCCCGGCCGCACCTGGCCACCCCGGTCTGGTCGTCCGGGTTGGGGTTGGCGCGCAGCCTGATCGCGCTGGGCACCCTCGGCACCTTGGCGACCAGCCCGGCGACCGCGTTGATGTCGCCACTGGCCAACGGCGTGGTGCCGCCGATCTGCCGCGGTCCGGGCGCGGCCGGGATCTGGTGCATAGCACCCGACAACCTGGCTGCCGGCCGGTGGCTGTCCATCGCGATCCTGTTGGTGGTGGCCAGTGGATGGCGACCCCGGTTCACCGCGATCCCGCATTGGTATGTCTCCTGGAGCCTCATCGCCAACGCGACCCTGCAAGACGGCGGCGATCAGATCACGGCGATCCTCACCCTGCTGCTGATTCCGATCTGTGTCACCGATTCCCGGCGTTGGCACTGGCAGGCGCCCGTGATGAGCAATACCGATCCGGGCACGGGGCATGTGGTTGCCCGGGTCACCCTGCTGCTCATCCAGGTCCAGATGGCGGTGCTGTACCTGCAGGCCTCGGTGGCCAAGCTCGGGGTGCCGGAGTGGGCGGACGGGACGGCCATGTACTACTGGTCGCACCATCCCACGTTCGGTTCCGCGCCATGGCTCCGACCGTTCACCGACCTCATCACGTATTCACCGGTCGGGGTGGCGGTCATGACCTGGGGCTCGATCGCCCTGGAGTTCTCGCTCGCGGTCGCCATCCTGCTGGCGCCGCCCGCGCGGCGGATCCTGCTCGTGGCCGGGCTGGTGTTCCACACTTTGATAGCTCTGGACATGGGCCTGGTGAGCTTCGGGTTCGCGATGTGCGGAGGTCTGCTGCTGTACCTGCTTCCCGCCGGCCACCAGTTGGCGTGGCCCCATCGCCTGTGGCGTCGCGTCGCGACAGGCTGACTGCCGGCCGGGGTGGCCCTTACGGAACACCCCGGCCAACGCTCTGGATGTCGGCTACTCGCACCACATGTAGTCAAGGTGCGCGGCGAAAATCTGGCCCAGGCCGCCGCCACCGAGATAGACGATGCGGAAGTCACCGCTCATGTTCGGCATGACGTTGCTGTTCGGGCCGACGACATGGTCACCGGCGTGCTTGTCGCGCAACCAGTGCGCGGTGCCGCCGTATGACCACAGACCCGTTGTCTGAGTCACGCGGTAGTGGTTGAGGGAGCATGCGGCTTGGGCCGGCGCCGGAGCGACGGCCAGCAGTCCGGCCGTGACCGCGAGCGCACTGGTGGCCAGGGCGGCGCGCCGGGTGAGAGTTTTGAACACAGGACTCCTTTCGCCAAAGGGCGTGCGCGTTGTCGAAGGCGCACGCCGTCATGGAAGTCGATGTATGTGGCCTCAGGCCAGCGAATCGAACGAGGTCGAACGATCCCAGACAGGTTGTGCGCCGGCAGTCAACTCCGAGACCGCCCCCTCGCCCGACAATAGGTAGACCTCAATGGCGTGTGGAGCAGTTGGAGACGGCCATGCACGTGCTGTACGACACCAGAACGGTGCACCCGCTGGACCGCTACGAGTATGCCCGGGCGGGTGCCGCCTCCGAGCTTGCCCCGGTGGCCATCCGCGGGCGGACCCCGGGCGACCTGCTGGCGGTGATGTCGGTCGCCCGGATCGGCGAGTTCGTGATCGAGGCGGTGACTTGGGCGGCGGACTCGGAAATCGCGGCTCACCGCACCGGCCGCCTGATCCGGGCCTGTGATCCCGAGTGCTACCGGATATTCCTTAGCGTCAATGGCGGGGTACGGATGGAGCAGGCGGGCATCCGGGCGTCTTTCGGTGCCCGGGACATCGCCCTGTATGACCTGTCCCGCCCCTGGCAGACCACGCACACGACGGGGCCGACACCGATGCGGGTGGTCATGCTGACGTTCCCGCGCGCGTCGGTGCCGATCAGCCGGGCCACCGTCGCGCCCCTGATGGGTACCGTCATGCCCAGAAAACTGCCCGGCCGCAGCCTGATTGCCCGCTTCCTCATCGGGCTTACCGAGACAGCCGGCGCATTCGACCACGCCGGCGCGGGCTTGGCCGACCTCCTGCGAGAGTGCGCGGTCGGGCTGATCCGGCAGCGCCTCGGCCAGCCGGACGGAATCACCCCACACACTCGCCGGATGCTGCATATGGCGTGCGTCAACGGAATCATCCGCCGTCATCTCGGCGACCCGGCGCTCGACCCGGCCCGGATCGCCGAGGCCGCGAACATCTCGCCGCGCTATCTGCACAAGTTGTTTCAGGACAGCGAACTCACGCCGATGCAACTGCTCAAACGGCTGCGCCTGGAGGAATGCCTCCGCTGCCTAACGAATCCGGCGCTGGCCACGACGCCCGTCAAAGACATCATCGCCGCGCACGGCTACCTCCGCCCGGACCAGTTCGCCCACGACTTCAAACAGCTTTTCGGGGTGTCAGCCAAACAGCTACGCCGGACAGCATCATGAGTCCTCATCCGGAACCCCATCAGCCGCCCGAGCACCGCGTCCAGATCGATGTCACGATCGTCCTGCCCCGGCGGATCGTGTGGCTGCTGGCCGGCATCGCCGTCGGCGACCTCCCCCTACCCGATGTGTTGCTGGAGAAAGCAACCATCGTCCTGAAAGCCTTGCTACCCGTCTGACATCGTTCGACATCGTTCGATTCTCTGGCGCCGGGCCTCGGACACCGGTTCACATAAGTGCGTGCGCCGCGTGGCGCAGGCGAACCGAATGGAGGCATCGTGAGCCAAGCGACCATCATCCCCTCTCGACAGCGGCGTCGAGGGCTGCGCCGAGCAGTTGCCCTTGGCGTGGCGGCGATTACGGGCATGGCGACCATGACCGTCGCCACGGCCACGCCGGCCAGTGCCTGTTGCACCCCGCCGGAGCACGCCGTGATCATTTGCCGGGACGCGTCCTTCTACACGGATTACATTCACGGCGTCGGCCCGGTGGGTTTCAAGTACACGGTCTACGAGGGCAACAAGTTCGGCCACACTCGCGGCGTGCATCCCGTCTACAACGGCTGGGCCGCGTCATACGACTTCGGCAAGACCGGATGGCCCAGCAACTGGGGCTACGTCCGGTACGAGTGCCTGGGCCGCTGGGGCTCATGGTAAGCGGGCTCATGGTAAGCGGACTCGTCGTAAGCGAATTTCCTAAGCGAATTCGTAAGCGAATTCGTAAGCTAAGGAGGAACGATGGCACGTCTTCGTAACGGTCTGCGCGCCGCGGTGGCGGGGACGGTGTTCGCAACCGCGCTCGTCGTGGCCGCGCCGCCCGCCCAGGCCGCATGCATCCACGCCAGGGTGGGCGAAGTCATGACGATCTGCGCCCAGGATCTGTCCCTGCGGCGGGACTGTAGTTCCAAGGCCTGGACGGGTTTCCTGTACCGGGGCGACAGGTTCCGCGTCGACGCCGATTACGGCGACTGGGTCTGGGGCTGGTCCTACCGGCACAACCGCCACGGCTGCGTGCAGGACGGCTGGTTCATGTAAACCCGAACGCGGCGCCACCTCGAAATACGCGGATTCGCAGTGAATTCGCAGAGCCGGTTGCCATCCTACGAATCGGCACACACGCCACCGCGCTGCGCGTGGCACCCTCGCGCGCAGCACCACTGGAACCGTCACTTGACACCCAAATCCGACGCGTTCGACCAGGCGATCCAGGTACCACTTCCCCCAGTGTGTACTTGGCAACGCCAATGACGGATTGGGGCGAGCTGTCACGGCCGGTTCCAGTACGCCGGTCTGGAGAACGACGGCACCGCGGCCTTTGCGCGATTTTGAAAGCGGGCTGCTCGGACTCCAGGCCGGTCCTGGGCCTCGGGCGGAAAGCCAAGCCTGATAAGGAATTACCTGTCAAGCCCGCCGATCCCCCGCACATCGGAGGTCGGCCGGTACGCACGCTGATCCTCGGGTCGAGGGCCGAAGATGCGCCGCTCGGACTCCCCGATGGCGACGTCGTTGATGCTGGCCTCGCGCCGGCGCATGAGCCCCTCATCGGTGAACTCCCACATCTCGTTGCCGTAGCTGCGCCACCATTGGCCGGCCGAGTCGTGGCACTCGTACTGGAACCGCACGGCGATCCGGTCGCCCTGGAACGCCCACAGCTCCTTGCGAAGCGCGTAGTCCAGTTCACGCGCCCACTTGGAGCGCAGGAACTCGATGATGGCCTCCCGGCCGGTGATGAACTGATCGCGATTGCGCCACACCGAATCCTCGGTGTAGGCCATCGCCACCCGTTCCGGTTCGCGGGTGTTCCAGGCATCCTCGGCCGCCTGCACCTTCGCCAGCGCTGTCTCGAGCGTGAAAGGCGGGAACGGTGGTCGTGCGGTCATGGCTGCCCCCTCGGTCGCGGGTTGAGCAATCTACCTCCTTCATTATCCATGCGCCTTGGCGACGTCGCTGACGACGGTCGCCGGCTGGTTGGTGGGGTAGTCCACCGCATCCTCGCTGAGCTGCCGGACGATGGCGTCGAGCAGATCGAACGCCTCGGCGTACCCGGGCAGTTTGGACGCCCCGTGATAGTCGATCATCACGCGCTGGGACACGCCATCGGCCTCGACGGTGAGCCGGCGGGGAGTCGCGCCCGCCGTGAGCATTGTCGTGGGCGCGTCCGGGAACCCGGCTTGCTCCAGAGCCGACCACAGCGCCTCAAGGGCGCCCGCGTCCACCCGTCCGGTCCACGCGCCGACCGGACCCCGGCGGGAGAAGAAATGGTCCAACCGCGCGGTGCCGTCGGGCTGGATGACCAGCTCGCTGCGGCCCCAAGGGTCACCGGGGTCATGCTCGTTGCCCACATTGTATGCCAGCACTCGCGTCGTCATAGCGGGATGGTACGAGCCCGCCCCGCACGACGGAAAGCGAACAGCAGCAGGAGTACCCCGACCCCGATCAGCGTCGTGATCGGCGGGCCGAGCTGGAACTCGTTGAACCCGTTGGTGCCCAACAGTACCCACGATGCCGGCCCGATCGCGTCGGCGGTGGCCAGCAACGCGACGAAGCCCAGCGAAAGCGACAGCGCGACCTGCCCGGCGTCCCCGGTGGTGGTGCGTATGGCCCGGGTCAGGCCGGAGGCGAGGGCGAACGCGAAGCCGCCGATCGTCACGAGGAAGGCGATCTCCGGGGTACGCGACTGAAGGGTGTAGTGGCCCGAACCGATCATCATGCCAACGGCGGTTACGGCGGCGCCCAAGGCATCCCAGGCGAAGAGCCGGTCGGCCCGCAACGTGAGCACAATACCGGCGGCGGTGGCCAGCACGGCGGTCACGACCACCCCGGACACCTCGACCGGGGTGCGGTAGTAGAAGCCGAACTGCACCAGCAGGCTGGGCGCGCCCAGCGCGAACCCCAGGACGACCCAGCGCGCCAGGTCGGCCCGGCCGCGCCGGTACCCAAGCCACAACAGGAGCGCGCCGGCGACGAGCGCGAGGGCGAGCGCCGTGTACTCGGCGAAGGCGGTGACGATGTCGGTGACTTGCGGCGAGGGCGGCCCGCCGTCGCTGATCTGGACGTCCAGGACCAAGTTTCGCGCGTAGTGTCCTAATTGGATCATGCCGGAGACGCCGGTGACGGCGAGCACCGGGACGAACGCGGTGAACCCGCGCCGCGTCGCGTCGAGCGTTATGGGCCGGGTGAATGCCATCGCCGCCGCGACGAGAGCCAAGCCGATGACGATGTAGGCGGGCAGCATCCGGGTCGGGCTGTTCAGGCCCGGCTTGACAATCCACAGGAGAGGACTGTCTGACCGGGTAGCGACTCCAAAGGCGACACCGGCGGCGATGGCGACCTGCTCCGCGGCCGGGGCGTGCGCGGCCACGACTATCACCCCGCCCAGCGCGGCCGCCGATGCGGCGACCACCACGAGAAACCAGACCAGCGTCGAATCGCCGCCCGACTCGAGCAGCGGAGTCTGGGCGATCAGTGCTACCAGGCCCAGCCCGGCGATCACGATGGGCCAGCCGCAGGCCCGAGCCAGCGACGGGCGCATCGCTACGACGGCGGCGGTTGCGGTGAGCATGAGCACGGCGGTGATCGGGGCCAGCCAGGTCTGCAGGGGCACTGAGATGTCCGGCAGGATTAGAGGGTATCCGTAGAGCTGCCGGGCGGTGTGAGTGATCACTCCCGCGCTGGCGAGTGCGGCGACCACCGGCTGGACGAAGCGCAGCGGATAAGTGGTGGCTGCGGGGGCATCGGCCGTCATGACGTTGATGGTTCCACAACGAAGCAACCGTCAATGTCCGTCCAATATAGATGATTGTCGGGTGTCGGGTAGAGTCAGGCATAGAACTCTAGCGATCTAGGGGGCAACGATGGCGCGAGGACGCGTGGCGATGCTGGCAGTCGTGATAGTCGCGGCACTGTTTCCGGTCGGCGAGCCCCGCCCGTCGCCGGTGCACGCCGCGCCGGTGGTGCCGACACAGTGGATCGCGAAGGTCTACACCGAGGCGTTCGGCCGGGCACCCACCGACGCCGAGTGGAACCTCTGGATGGCGTACTACGGCGGGCAACCGGCCTGTACCAAGGACACCCTGGCCACGCTGGGCCGGGCCGCGTACAAGGACGCCGGTTTCACCGAGCGCTATCCCGAGCCGGCCGCCCGGGCCGCCCGAGTGCTGGCCCTGGTGCGCGGCGTGTACAGCCACGAGCCGAACACCAACGACTGGAACGCATACTTCGTGCCGTACCAGGCCGGGAGCCGGACGTGGGCCCAGATCGTGGACGCCATCTTCGACAACGGCGTGTTCGCGTTGCTGGTCGTGCCCGGCGTGTGCGCCGCGGGCGAACCGAACTACGGCTTCGGCGGACCGGTGCTTGACATCAACCCCCTCAGCGGCGGCCCGGCGTCGCGGGTCCAGCGAGACCTGCAGGTCGCGTTGGACGCGGCCGCGCCGGCCTGCGGCACGGTGACGCTGAACCCGGGTGAGGTGGTGCGGGTCGGCGGCGACCAACCCGGTACCCAGTGGGACAACAACCCGTTGCGAATCCCACCTTGCGTCACGCTGACCACCGCCGGCGCGCCCAGCGCCGAGCGGTACGCGAGCATGGGCCGCCTGGTGGCAAACGGGTTGGTCTGCGACGCGCCGTGGCTGACCTGTGACCACATCGAGCTCGTCCGGATGGGCGACGGCGCCAAGCTCTCCCGCGTCTGGGTCGACGGCAAAGGCGCTTCACCGGCCAACACAAGGCTCGGTCTGGTCGGTATCGCCAGCGGGGCCGCGACCAGCCAGGTGAGTGATGGCCGGCTGTCCGACGCGCCGGCGGGCGGGACGGCGGTGCGGCTGACCGGACACGCCACCACCGGTGTCGCCTGCGCGAACCGGATCGTGGCCAACAACCTGGTCACCGGGTACGCCGGCCAGCACGGGCAGAACCGTTTCGGGCAAACGCTCGCCGCCGACGGAATCTCTGTCCACTGTGAACAGACGATGGTCTCGGCCAACCACCTCGTGGACGTCGGCGACACCGGCATCGTGGCCTACGGGAGCTGGCACAGCGCGATCGGCAACTCCGGCGGCGAAGGCCGCCGCACCCAGCGGTCCACCATCACCGGCAACCGCATCCTCAGCGCCGGCATCAGCGGTCAGGTCGCGCTCGCCGCCGATCCGGTCGGCGAGTGCCTGGCCGACGACGTCGGCCCGCCGATGTCGTGCGTGGAGTTCTCCCACGACCGCTCGCCGAGCGAACCGGCCGAGCGCAGCTTCGCCGGCGCCTCCTTTGTGGACAACCTGTTCTGGACCGGCAGCCGGACCCACTTCGATATCGGCCTGATGGCCGGCGGCCGGGCGATGTGGGGGGACAACTCGCCGTTCGGGCGGGGCGCGCGGTTCACCAATAACACCACCGGAACAGCCACCGCCCGGGTGAACACCGGCATCGTGGTGAGCGGCATGCTCGACACGGTGCTTTCGGGCAATACCGGCTCCTACCCGACGCTGGACACCAATCCGGCGGTGACCGAGCTGAAGTGTCCACAAGGGAGCGTGGTCTTCGGCTTCCTGACCGCGAACTTCGCCGCCGGCACCACCCCGCAGCCGGGCACCTGGGTCAACAGCACGCTGCTGGCCAACTGCCTGGCGCCGCACCCGCCCGCGGGCGGGATGGCACCGATCGCCGTCGGTCCACAAGCGACAATGGTTTTCGCCGGCACGGGTACAAGGTTCAACCCGTGGGGCCACAACGCCAGCGGCACGCACGAGATCGACGTGGCCGACCTGCGCGAGCTTCGGCAGACCGGCGCCAACACGATCCGCATCCACCCGCAGTTCCGTGACCTGATGGCCAGCTGCACCGCCGCCGACCCCGCCGCGATCGCCGAGCTTCGCACCACGGTACGGCGGGCCGAGGAGAACGGTGTCTATCTATACATCACGGGCTTGGGCAGCTGGGCCGGGGACCCGGCCGACCCGGCCTGCTACCGCGACGCCACCGAGGACCAGCGCTGGGCCGCGCAGGCGGCGTTCTGGCGCGCGGTCGCCGATGCGGTCCGCACCAGCCCGGCGGTGCTCGCGCTCGACCTGATGAACGAACCGGCCCTGCCCGCTGTGGACACTCCCTGCTGGCTGGGTCCGGACCCGGACGGGCAGCCACCCAACCAGCCCGGCTGCTTCGAGGGGTTCGGCGGTGCCTTCTTCGTGCAGAACCTCACGCGTACCCCGGCCGGCCGCACCTCGGCCACCATCGCGAACGCGTGGCTGAGCCGGATGACGCAAGCCATCCGGGCGGTGAACCAGATCCACCCGATCACGTTGGGCTGCCTCACGTTCAGCAACTGCGGGATCGGCCTCCCCCCAACTCAGCTCGCGAACCACCTCGACGTGATAAGCGTGCACATCTACCCGCAAGACTGCACTGGCCCACCGCCGCCCACCCCGCCCGACCCATGCGGTTTCCAGCGCGCGCAGGAACAGGCCTCCGGCGATCCGCTCACCTACGAACGGAATCTGCTCACCGCCTTCGCCGCGACCGGCAAGCCGGTCATCGTCGCCGAAACCTTCCCGCTGTCCGGCTCACCCGAACTGGTCCGCCAGTTCATCGTCGAGTCGCAAAACGCCGGCCGGGCCACCGGCTGGTTCGGCCACGCGCAGACCAGGACCATGTCCGAGATCCGCGCCGACCCGACCCAGTTCCCGTGGCTGTACTACTTCTGGTTCCGCCTGTTCCAACGGCTGACCCCGGCCATCTCGCCGTGCCGGATCTGCCAACCCTGAGGGGCCCAGCGGCTACCGGACCTCGACAAGGAACCTCCCACACTTGAGGAAGGTTCGGGTGCCGGCCTGGGCGACGTCGGCTGACAGCAGCGAGCCCAAGGCGCCGTTGACGTCGGCCTCGGTCAGCGACACCGACTCCTGTTCCCCTGCCGGCGCTTCGGTGACCAGCCGCAGACCGCCGCCGCCGGCGACGCGGCGGACCTGGTTCATGCTGGGAACCGTCCGGGTGACCTTCACGAACACCTCGCCGACGCTCGTATCCGCGTGCTCGGACCGGTCGACGACGGGAAGGCCCGGAGTGTCGGAGAAACGCTTCTGCGAGAACTGTGCCTTGAACCCGGCCCGGCAGGCGGCAGCCGCGTCAAGGCCGTGAACGGCACCGTCAGTGCCCTCGATAAGGCCGGTAGCGACGATGATCTCCGGAGTCTGGCCGGTGTTTTCCATGACGCGACGGCACATTTGCATATTGAGCAACTGGTCGAGCCCGCCGAGTTCGATATCGGCGGCGATCTCGACCGAGGCCAGGGCCATCACCACCGAGTAGACAAGCTCGGCCATGGTCAGACCGCTCCCCGCGGCCAGCCGGTTGCGGAAGTCCTCCCGTTGCAGCGACGCGACTACGGGCAGTTTTTCAAGCACCCCAAGGAATTGCGGCAGGGTGATCGGTGCCAGCCATTCGCTGTTGTAGCGGAAATCGGCGTGCTGGAAGTCGACGAACGGGGCCGCCTGTTCGCGGTACGTCTTCATGTTGCGGGCGATGTCTTCGTCGGTCAGCGGGGTGTTGCGCGCGGCGCTCGTGGCGCTGCCACCACGACAGCGCGCGGCCCACCAACGTACGCAAAGCGAGCAACTGACTCAGAGCGGGTGCAGCGGGCGGGCACGCTCCACGGATTTGACTTGGGGGTCGCCGGCCGCGGCGGTGAGAGCCGCCTCTGAGGCCTCCGCCGTGAACATGATGTCGTCGATCCGGCTGCGCACCTCGAACCCCTCGGGAACGTACCCCGGGTTGCGCACCTTCACGATGACCCGGACCGAGTCCGGGTCATCGTTGAATCCCATCAGTGCCCCAGCAGTTTGTCGATCATCCCGGCGGCGGTCACGCGGCCCAGCCCGAACCGCTCGTCCCAGGTGCCGGGGGTCGAGGTGGCGCGCGCCGAGTCCACCACCGCGGCCCTGATCTCATCGATTGACAGCGCCCGATCCTGTGCCTTCGCCGCCGCGAGCAACAGCGCCACGCATCCGGTCATGGCCGGCGCGGCCATGCTGGTGCCCGACATCCGGGTGGTTCCGGTGGCGGTGCGGGAGGCGGCGGCAACCACGTCGTGGCCGGGTGCCGAGACCTCCGGCTTGTGCCGGCCGTCCCGGGTCGGGCCGGCGCTGGAGAACCACGAGATCGGGTGGGAGGTCTTGTGCGCGTCATAGGAGCCGACCACGATCGTGCTTTGACCGCATGAGATCGACCCTATGGTGTGCGTGCTGTCGAGCGGCTCGTCGAACGTGGACTGGCCGAAGTCGTCGCGCTCGATCCAGGCGTGGAACGGTACGGGTGATCCGGTCGTGCTGGTCAGGCGAAGCACCCAGCGGCCGGGCGGGACGGCCGGAGAACTGAACACGCCGATCGTGTTGTCGCCGTTGTTGGGATCCAGCAAACGGCTGGCCGCGAACAGAACCACGCGCCCGCCCTGGGAGACGGTGCCGCTGTCGCCCGGTTCGAGGGTACCGACGCCGCGGCCGTTCGGGGCGATCAACTCCAGGCGCAGGCCGGCCGCGCCCGGGTACCACAGTTCGAACTCGTTCTGTGTCCGGTCGCCCGGGGCTATCAGCCAGGGGAGGTCGAAAGAGCCGTCGGCCGGGACCGTGGACGCCGCGTGGATGCCGTCGGCGAATGAGTTGGAGGCGGCAATGACCACGCAGCGATTGGGGGCCGCCCTCAACAGGCGATCGATGCCCTGTTCCACGAGGGTCGATCCGTCGTGCGGTCCGCCGTTGGTGCCGAGGCTGACGTTGACGGCGCACGGGGCGGTGCCGGCCGACTTGAAGATGAACGCCAGCGCCTCGAGCAGCTGGACCGAATCGCCGAAGTTCTTGCCGACGACCTCGGACCCGCTCCACGGTATGTCGCTGTTGGCCACGTCAACGAAGATGAGGTCGGCCTCGGGTGCGACTCCCGGGTTGCCGGTGCCCCTTCCGTTGCCGGCGGCGATGTCCATGACGTGGGTACCGTGGGCGGGCTCCCTAGGGTCGGGCCCGTAACCGAGGGTCCTGTAGGGATCGGGCTTGTTCAATGCCGCGTTGATCGCCTCCGATCGGTACACAGTGCCGTAGTCGAAGCCCGCCTCGCCCGAGGCGGAGCCGTTCTGGTCCCACAATTTGCTCAGGCGCGTGCCCCCGCTGGAGTTGACGAAGTTGTGGTGGGCGAAGTCGCAGCCGATGTCGACGATGCCGACCACGACACCGGCGCCACCGCTGCGGGCCTCGGCGGGCAGGTCGACGGGTCTGGCGCCGACGTCCTTGATGGTCGCGACGAGCTCGCGCGCCAGCCGTTGCGCTGACTTGAGACTGACGACGAACGGTTGCCGGCGTATGTGGTCCAGCCGGGCCACGGGCACGCGGGCGGTGACGATGGTGGTCCCGTCGCTTGCCGTCTCGCCCACCGCCACGCCCGTAGTCACTTCCGACATCTGTTCGAAGGCTTCGAGATCGGAGACCTTGGCGATGACGGCCACCTCGCCGGCGCTCGTGCTCGAGGTGGCCGGCTTGACCTCACCATGCTGCCGGAACGCGACGAGCCGCTGCAGGCGCACATCCATGTCCACCGGAGGCGCTCCGCCCGGACCGGTCAGCGGTGTGAAGGTGAAGGGAGAATCCGGGTCGGGAACGTATCCTCCGGAAACACTGATATTGCTCATGCACATTTAACTAGGCAGATTAGGTACCGGTGACGCGCGCACTTGAGCCGAACGCGTGACGGAGCGAGGATTGTCCATCGTGGACCACTCTGAGGACGGCGTCGCGATCACGGAGATCCTGGGCCAGGTCAAGAAGGCGATTAAGGTAGCCAATCTGTCCGGGCAGGACACCGACCTGAAGATCACCAAGCTCAAGGTCGGCATCAACGCGATCGCGACCGGAACCGCCGGGGGTGGTTTCGATCTGCAGGTCCCGATCATCGGCATGAGGCTGAAGGCCGGTGGCAAGGTCAGCCCGCAGGACACGCACCGGATCGAGGTCGAGATGGAACCGATGCCGGACCGGTACGAGATCCGCTCGGGAGACGTCCAGCGAGCGATTGTCGATGCGGCCGAAGCGATCCGGGCGATCAGCCGGTCGGCGATGGAGGGTGAGGACCCGTTCCTCGTCTCGAAGAGTTCGCTGAGCCTGTCCTTCCTGGTCACTCGCGAGGGCGCGATCACTCTCGGGGTGGAGGGCGAGCTGCGCGACGAGATCACCCATCACCTCTATATGGAATATATGGAACTCGCTCGATCATGATGGCTTGAACGCACCTTGGTGAGTGGCGATCCGGTCGCCAAGATTCGACAAGATTCGTGCGCTAGCGTGCGCCGACTTGTCAACCCCCGCCTCACTCGGGAGATCACATGCGACGAAGACCCGTACCCCTTCTGTTGGCCGCATTCTTGATGATCACACCCGTTGTGGTGTTCGGCCCGCACGGATCAGCCTCGGCGGCCAGCCCCGGCATCGACACGCCCGGCGCCGTCCGCAACGCCAACTGGTACCTCAGCAACAGCTTCGGCGGAAACGGCGATCACATCTTCGTTTTCGGCAACCCGGGTGACGTCCAGGTCGTCGGTGACTGGAACGGCGACGGCTTCGACACCCCGGGCGTTTTCCGCAACGCCACCTGGTACCTCAGCGACGGGTACAACGGGAGCGTCGACTACGCCTTCGTCTATGGCCTCGCGGGTGACACCCCGGTGGTCGGCGATTGGAACGGCGACGGCCGCGACACGATGGGCATCATGCGCGGCGATCAGTGGCACCTCAGCGACTCGCTGGGCGGCGCGGCGAACTATGTTTTCGCCTATGGCATCGCCGGCGACAAGGCGGTGGTCGGCGACTGGAACGGCGACGGGCGCGACACGCCCGGCGTGGTGCGTGGCCACACCTGGTTCCTGTCCAACAGCTTCGGCGGGACAGGCGACTACATCTTCGGCTACGGCAACGACTCGGATCTGGCGATCGCGGGCGACTGGGACGCCAACGGCACCGACACGCCGGGGGTGGTCCGAGGGGACGAATGGTGGCTGTCCAACGACTTCTCCGGCGGCGTCGCCACCTTCTTCAAATACGGCATCGCCGGTGACCGGATGCTCGCCGGTCACTTCGCTCCGGTACAGCCACCGCAACCACCCGAGCCACCGGCCGAGTTCTCGTTCGTCTACGGCAACCCGACCGACCGGCCGGTGATGGGCGACTGGAACGGCGACGGCATCGACACCCCGGGCGTCATCCGGGGCGACCGGTGGTTGCTCAGCAACACCTTCAACGCGACGGTCGACCTCGACTTCGCCTACGGAATTGCCGGAGACAAGCTGGTGGTCGGCGACTGGAACGGCGATGGTATCGACACGCCGGGCGTGGTGCGTGGCCATATCTGGTTCCTGTCCAACAGTTTCGGCGGGACAGGCGACTACATCTTCGGCTACGGCAACGACTCGGACCTTGCCATCGTGGGCGACTGGGACGGCAACGGCACCGATACCCCGGCGGTGATCCGAGGTGACGAATGGTGGCTGTCCAACGACTTCTCCGGCGGCGTCGCCACCTTCTTCAAATACGGCATCGCGGGCGACAAATTCGTCGCCGGCGACTGGGACATCGACGGTGTCGACTCTCCCGGCGCGATCCGCAACGCCACTTGGTACCTCTCGAATATCTTCGGCGGCACCGGTGATTTCATCTTCAACTACGGCTTGGCCAGCGACACCCCGTTCGCCGGTGACTTCGACAACGACGAAGTGGACACCTTCGGCGTGTGGCGGGCCGGGACGTGGTATGTCCGCAACCGCCATATCCCACCCACCCTGCCGCCGGACGAGCCACCGGGCATACCCAACTACGACGAGCCGGTCGAGGACTACACCGACGCGGAGGCCGGAGTTGGGTTGCAAGCGGTGATGCCGGTGTGGGCGCGCTACGCACCCGAGGTCCGGCTTCACCCGGATGAGCGGAACTGGCCCGCGCGGGTCGGTCCGTACTTCCTGGCCAACTCCGGGCTGAAGTGGTCCTTCAACCGAACCTCCGCGACGTCGGGCCTCAAGCCGGAGCCTTGGCGGCTCGGCCTCGGATCGGGGACCCGATCCTATTTCGGGCTCGGCTGTACCGCCTCGAGGGTCTTCCGGGCCTGGGAGGTGACCCGCCCGTACGAGTCCGGCCGGGCCGGATGCCTCGGTGTTGGCGCGCAAGGGTTCTTCCTCGATCTGGACAACGACTTCCGGGCGGGTGAACCGAACAACCTGGGCAACGTGCCGGTCTACTACGAGTTCCTCTCCGGCAAGTATGTCCAGTACTACTTCTTCTACGCCAACGACAATGCCTTCCCGCTCAACATCGCCGACCACGAGGGCGACTGGGAGAGGATCGTCATAAGGCTAAGCCCCACCAACACCCCGCTGGAGGTCGCGTACTACTTCCACAACTGCCCGTTCCTTCGACGCGACTGGCCCGTCATGCCCAAGGTGGACAACAACGGCATCCCGTCGGCCAGCGGTACCCACCTCGTTGTCTGGGCCGCCCGTGGCACTCACGGATCGTGGCCCGAGGTCGGTGACGGGCAGCGGCAACACTGCTCCCCGTTGGGAATCGGCGATGACCATCTGTCCGATGCGGGCCGCCGGTGGCGCACCTGGCGCCGGATGGTCAACGTCTTCCAGGCACCGTGGTACGGCTTCGGCGGCGCGTGGGGCGAGCGCGGGCTCTACACGCACACCACGGGACCGCTCGGCCCGTACCCGGGCAAGAAACTGCCCCCGCCGGGCTGGGGGCCGTAGCCGGATAACGCATCGGCAGGGCTCCGCCGCGAGCCCTGCCGGTGCCAACAGATGTAGCAGCGGCACGATTTGTGCACACAACCCACCCGGTACCTACACATCATCGACACATTCGGGCCGCCCGGCTGTTACTCGGCCGGGAGATGACTGTAGAACCAGTGTCATGGCGAACTCGTCGGCTGGTGTCACATCCGGGGCGCCGGCGGTGCTACATGGATGTGAGCGTCTCAGTGGTGGTGCCTGTGCGCACTGAGGGTCGAGGGGCTGTCCGGGCCGATCTGGAGGAGGTCTTCCGCAACACCTATCCACGGGTCGTGGCGGTGGCGGCCCGTGTCCTCGGCTCCCGGGACCAGGCAGAGGACGTGGCGCAGGAGGTGTTCCTGACCTTCGGGCGCTCGTCGGTGCCGGGCGGGGAGGCGTTGCGGTGGTTGTCCGTGGCCGCGGCGCACACCGCGCTGAACCATCTGCGCTCGGGCCGCCGTCGCACCTCCCGGGAGGAGGCCACCCACCACGGCGAGGCCGCCTCCCCGGATGTGGCCGACGCGGTCGTGACCCTGGACGAGCGCCGCCGCGTGCGGGCGGCGCTGGCGCGGCTGCCCCGCCGGCAGGCCGTCGCCCTTGTCCTGCGGCACAGCGGCCTCAGCTACGCCGAGGTCGCCACCGCGCTCGACCTGTCCCCCGGCAGCGTGGGCACCATCGTGCGCCGCGCCGAATCCGCCCTTCGCAAGGAGTTGAATCAAGATGCGTCATCCGACTGACGGCACGTTGCGCCGGCTCGTGGACGAGCCGGCCGGGGTCGCCGATGCCGACCGGGAGCACGTCGCGAACTGCCCCGTATGCCTGTCCGGGCTGGCCGCCGCCCAGCGGGACGCGGCGCTCACCGGTGCGGCGCTCCATCTCGACACGGCGCCGGACGTCGACACGGGTTGGCGCCGCCTGTCGCGCTCGGCCGCAGACGAGCGGCCCCGAAAGACGGTGGCTTCCACCACCCCCGCCCACCGGTGGCGTGCGGCGCTGCGCAGCCCGGTGCTGGCCGTTGCCGCCGTGGTGGCGCTCCTGGTCGGGGCGAGTGCCGCCGCCGCAACGGACTGGCTGCAGATCTTCCACACGGAGCGGATCGCCCCGGTCGCCGTACCCGACGTCGATCTGGCCAAGCTGCCCGAGCTGGACGCCTTCGGCGAGCTCAAGGTGACCGAGGAGGTCAGCGTGCGCCAGGTCGCCGACGCCGCCGAGGCGCAGAGGGTCACCGGCCTTGCCGTTCCACAGGTGAGCGGGCTGCCCCGCGGCGTGACGGGAGAACCCACCTACCATGTCGTCGGCAAAGCAAGCGCCGAGTTCACCTTCTCGGCCGCGAAGGCCGTGCAGTTCGCGGCGTCGGCCGGTGGCAAGGCACCTCCGCCTCCAGCGGGTCTGGATGGCAGTAAGTTCCGGTTGGTCGTCGGTCCCGGGCTGGCCGCGGTGTGGGCGCAGGACCGCCCCGTGCCCGCCATGGTCGTGGGTCGCGTGACGGCGCCCACGGTGTTCTCCTCGGGAATCCCTTTCCCGACAGCGCGCGACTATCTGCTTTCCCTCCCCGGTCTGCCCGGCAACGTCGCGTCGCAGCTTCGCAACTTCTCCAGCGACGGGACAACGCTGCCCCTGTTCATTCCGGCGGATGAGATGACTACTTCCTCCGCTGATATTTCAGGGGTACCGGCAACCGTGCTCACGTCGAAGACCGGCGTCATGGCGGCGGTGGTGTGGGTGGACAAGGGCGTGGTGACCGCGGTGGCCGGTTCGATGAGCGCCGATGAGGTGCTGTCGGTGGCGCGCGGGCTGCGGTGGAGCCGGTGATCGGTTCCACTGCCCAGCAGGAAGCGCTTGACGCGGCGGGGCGGCTCCTCCGGGAGCTGCCCCCGTCGGCGGCGGTGTGGTGTTCGGGACTGCGCAAGCGGTACCGGCGACAGACAGCGGTCGATGACGTCTCCTTCACCGTCGGCCGCGGCGAGGTGGTCGGCCTGCTCGGGCCGAACGGAGCGGGCAAGACCACCGCGATCAAAATAATGCTCGGGCTCGTCCGGCCCGACGCGGGCGAGGTTCTCCTGCTCGGGCGCCCGGCGACCGACCCGCAAGCCCGGGCTCGCGTCGGCTATCTGCCAGAGCTCTTCCGGTACCAACCGTGGCTTACCGCAGCCGAAGTGCTGACCCTGCACACGCGGCTCGCCGGCGTTGCGGTGCCGGCGCAGGAGCGGCACGAATGTCTGGCGCTGGTGGGCCTCGCCGACCGCGCCCGCGATCGGGTGGGCGGTTTTTCCAAGGGCATGCAGCAGCGTCTCGGGCTGGCCGTCTCGCTCGTGGCCCGCCCGCAATTGGTGATCCTCGATGAGCCGACGAGCGCCCTGGATCCGCTCGGCCGGGCCGACGTGCGGGACCTGCTGCTGTCCCTGAAGGAGCGCGGGGTGGCCGTCCTGCTCAACTCGCACCTCATCGGCGAGGTTGAGCGGGTCTGCGATCGGGTCGTCATCCTCGACAAGGGCCGGGTTGCCGCCTCCGGTACCCTGCTGGAGCTACTGGGCCGGCGCGAGTTGCGGCTGACTCTTGACGCGGTGAGCGAGCGGGCGCAGGCGCGCCTTTCCTCAGTGGGCGAGCTCACACGGGATGGCAACACGTTCACCGTCACGCTGCCCGCCGACAACGACCAGACCACCGTGCCCGACCTCGTGGCCGATCTGGTCGCCTTGGGCGTGCGCGTCCACGCGGTCGAGCCCGCGCGGATCAGCCTCGAAGAGCGCCTGCTCGACATCCTGCGTGCCGGATCAGGGAGTGACCGATGACCGCCCGGGCAATACTTGTCATCGCTGCCCTCACCCTTCAGGAGGCCGCACGCCGCCGCGTGCTGCGCTCGCTCGCCGGGCTCACGGTGCTGCTGCTCGGACTCAGCGCGTGGGGATTCTCCCGGCTCGATGCGGAGTTCGGCGAGTTCACCAGCGGCGAGTCCACGATCGCCGCCTCCACGATTCTCAACCTGGTGATGTTCGGGCTGAGCCTGATCGCCGCGCTCGGCACGGCCTTCCTCGCCGGGCCCACCCTGTCCGGCGAGATCGAGTCGGGGATCGCGTTGGCCATCATGACGCGCCCGCTTCGCCGCTCGGCGGTCCTGGTGGGCAAGTGGGCCGGCCTCGTGATCTTCGGCAGCGGGTTCATTGCGGTGGCCGGGTTTGCTCAGCTTCTTATCGTCCGGGTCACGTTGGGCTACTGGCCTCCGCACCCGCTGGCCGGTCTGGCCTTTCTCGCGGCGCAGACAACGGCGCTACTCACCCTGGGCATGCTGCTGTCCACCGTGATCTCACCGATGGCGTCGGGCATCGTGGCGGTTGGCCTGTTCGGCGCCACCTGGATCGCCGGCGTGGTCGGCACGATCGGCGAAGCCTTCGATAACGTTGGCGTGGCCCGGGTCGGCACCGTCTCCCGCATGCTGCTGCCCACCGACGGCCTGTGGCGGGGGGCCATGAACTCCTTCCAGCATCCGGCGTTGGCGGCGCAAATCAGTTCCGGAATCGGAGAATCCCCGTTGCTGAGCATGACCCCGCTCACCACCACCTACATTGGATGGGTCGCTCTGTGGGTCGTGGTCGTGCTCGGGCTCGCGGCGATAGCCTTCCAGCGCCGTGACATGTGACCACCGACTGGAATTTTTGTGGTTGAATGTGGACGGCTGTGATCGACGGCCGTCCACATCTCAAACAGCGGGGTTCTCATGGGGATTGGTTCTCTTCGTCGCTTCACGCTGGTGGTATCACTCTTGCTCATCGCCGGGGCCGGGCTTGGTGTCCCGGCGCAGGCCGAGGACACGGGCGCCATCTCGGGTGTGTTCACCGACGCGGCCGGTGCACCGCTTGCTTCGGTGAGCGTGGCAGCACTGTCGGCGTCGTTCGGTCAGAACGGTTACGGTGTCACCGATGCCGAAGGCCATTATGTAATCTCGGGTCTTCGACCCGGTTCGTACCGCGTCCAGTTCACCATCGGATTCAACATGTTCCAGTTCGCGCGGGGTAAGGCTTCTTACGGGGCGGCCGATCTGATAACCGTCACGGCGGGCGCGACGACCACTGTGGACGATCGGCGCCTGCCGACCGGCACGATCGAAGGGTCCTTCCGCGACCGCAACGGCCGCTTCATGGACGGCTTTCTCGTCGACTTCTGGCCGATCGGTGGGGGCAGCGGTGCTTACCAGTCGATACCCCTGTCCGGGGGACGCTTTGCCGCCACGGTGTTCGCCGGGCGGTTCAAGATTTCTTTCCGGACCGGCGGCTTTACCAGCGGGCCATTTATTCAGTACGCGGGCGGCACCGACATTTTCGACGATGCGGCCGTGTTCGAGGTCGGCGACGGTGCCACGGTGACGGTCAACGAAACCAAGTTGCCGACGGGCACGATGCACGGCCGATTCACCGATGCCGCCGGCAACGGCCTGCCCAACATCGACGTGTCGATATGGCGACCTGACCTAGGTCGCGGACCGACGGCCCGCACCGATGCCAATGGCAATTACGTGTTCCCGTACATGCGGGCCAGCTCCAACTGGAAGGTGTTGTTCTCCTCGTACCAATTGGGCCTGCAGCAGTATGCCTTCGGCAAGGTGCGGGAGGCGGAGGCGGATCTGATCACCATCACCGAGGATCAGGCCATCCAGGTCAGCGACTCTCGCCTGCCCACCGGATCGATGAAGGTCATCGCCAAGGATGCCGCGAGCGGGGTACCCGTGGAGACCTTCCAGGCATACACGGAGGCCAACGGGTTTAGCAGCACCACCAACGGTGACCTCGTGATAGAGGGCGTCCCGATCGGGACCCACGAGGTGACCGTGAATGCATATGGCTACGAGCCCGCCTCGGGAACAGTCACCATCACAGCCGGCAACCGCGCTGAGGTCACAATCGCGATGCCGGTCAGAACCCGCATAGACACGACGGTCGTCGATTCGCAGACCGGCGTCCCGGTCGCCGGGATCTGCCTGGTAGCCGTCAAACCTCATGAGCTGCACCTGCCCGAGGGGTGCGCCGACGGCCAGATCAGCAGCGCCACCGGTCGGGTGACGGTCGAGACCCGCGAAGCCGGATGGTTCCAGCTGCTGGCGCTGCCGGTGCCGTGGCAGCCGACAGGTTATGGCGCGCAATGGGTCGGTCCGGATCGGGGGACCGGAGTCCAGCTCGGCGCACAACTGATCAAAGTGGAGTCGGGCAAGGCATCCCCGGGCCCGGTCATCAAAATCGATCGAGCCGGCGTGGTGACCGGTACGGTGACTTCGTCCGGTGGAGCGCCGGTCAATTTCGGCGGTGTCGGGATCGGACCATGGCCGGAGCTGTCGGGACTGGGCGCAGTCCCAGCCGATGAACAAGGCCGGTACACCATAGGGTTCCTTGGGCCTTATCAATGGCCGCTACGGTTCTCCGGGTCGTCGGATGGGGTCCAGCACAGCGGCCAGATCGGCAATCGCCTTGCGGCACAGACTGTTTCCGTGCAGTCGGGGCAGACAACGGTCTATGACTTCCAGTTCAAGAAGCCGGTGCAGGTGACCACGACACCCAACGCGGGCACCATTGAGTGCCGAGTTCGGGCGTTCAACGTCATCAGCGGAGATCTGATGGCCGAGGCTCAACCGCCTGACTGCAGCCAGCCGGTCACGCTGCCGTTTGTGGCCCCGCAGCTGGTCAAGTTCCAGGTGACCTTCTTCGCGAACGGAGAAGAAACGCAGCGCTGGTATGACCTACGCCTAGTGCTGTAATGACGCGATGCCGCGGGCCCATCAGGCTCGCGGCACTTCCCGCCCTAACGGCTGATCCGGCCTCGTCTCCCCGACGGTTGTCCATGATCCTTGTGACGCTGACAGCGGTCCAAAGGCGTTGGGCCGCTGTCAGCGTCACAAGGATCTTAAGCCGGCCGGATGGTCCAAGATACTATTTCGCCGGGTCTGACGCCTCCGGGCGAGATTCCTGCGATGGTTTGATGGTTTCGAGGGCGCCACGAATGTGGAAAGCCGCGACATGAGCATTTCGGTGAGCGGCGATATCGCCGTCGCTCACTGGTTCAGCCGGGTAAGCGGGACCCTGAAGAACGGGCGGCAGATCGGGTCCTGGGTGCGTGTCACCAGTTGCTGCCAACGGTTTAATCACCAGTGGTCGATCACGCACGAACACGTCTCCCTCCCCGTCGATCCTGCGAGTGGGAGCGCGGCCCTCCACCTTGTGCCCTAGGTGCGTCTGGCCAACCAGCCCGCCATCGCGCGGACGCCGTGGCCGATTGCCCGCTCGTCCGGTGTGAACGAGCCGAGATGCGGAAAGCTGGTCTCGATGGCCGCACCCGGGGTGCGGACGCCGAGGAAGGTGAACGTGCCGGGCATCCGGTTGAGGAACAGTGCGAAATCCTCACCGTTGAACGGGACCGCGGCCTGCAGCGAGCGCACCTGATCGTCGCCGCGGGTCCGTTGCAGGTATCGCTTGAGCGCGTTGCCTTCCCGGCGCGGACAGACCATGGCGGGAAACGGGTCGTTCGGGAAGTTCACCGCGGCTTCACCGCTTGAGAGCGCGATGCGGTGGATGTCCTCGCGCACCTCGACATACCGTTGCGGTGGCCAGCAGCGGGCCAGAACCTGTGCGACGCCCACGCCTATGGTCGTGTGCACGTCGTGTCCACACACATGGGCCGGTTGCGGGCCGCCGCCCATCTGAGCACTCGGCGGTACCGCATCCATGTCCGCCCGATAGGCGACCGTCCGGCCATGATATGCACCGGTGAGGACTCCCACCACGCCGTGCCCGCCCACGCCGGTGGTCACCTCGAGGCCGGCCGTGCGAAGCCTTTCCGCCACCAGTTCGGCGGTGCGCTGTTCCTGACCCGCGATCTCGGGGTGCAGGTGGATGTCGCGGCGCAACGCGATCAGGTCATCGTCCAATCCGGACGCCACCGCGTCCACCGAGTCCTCGTCCACGCGCTTGCGGGCCGGGCCGCTGCCGGCATAAGCCGCCCCCGCCGGCATCAGGCCGGCCGCGGCCACGCCGACAGCGGCGCCACCAAGCACAGCGCGTCGGCTCACGACGCGGTCTTCTGAGTTCGACGTCTTCCCTCCAGTGGTCGGTCGACAAGAGCTTGTCGCACAAGACCGCTGGAGCGCACTGACGCCAACCGCCTGATCGGCCGTCGGGTTACCCCTACCTAGGTCAGTTGGCGCGGCCGATGTCGTAGCCCTGGCTGCGCAACCGCCTCGCCCAGTGGTTGACGGTGTGCCGCGGCACCTCGAACCGGTCAGCCAGACCGCTGACGGTGCCGACCTTCCGGTATGCCTTCATGATGGTGTCCGGGTCGGGCATCCGCCGGTATGGCCGCGCGGCGTCAATCGTCGCCTTCGAAGTGCCGCCCTTGACGCGCCGGCCGCGGCGGGCTTTCGACGCCGGTGCCGACGCTGCTACGCGTTTGGCTGTGGCCGTGGTTGATTTGAGCCGCCGCGCCGGTGCGGCGGCAACCGCCACGGGCTCGACGGCGGGCGCGGCCGCCTCGACCTCGGGACTGTCGGGCAGAGTGTGGCCGTGGACCAAAGCGTCGGAAAGCCATTGCAGCGCACGGCGCCTTGCCGCGTGGGGCAACGGTTGCAGGGCCTGGTAGGCATTGTGGAGCGCGGTCAGTTCTGGCATGGACATGGGAGCACCCTCAATGAATAGCGATTCACGTATCTGTTCATGCTAACCACACGTGATCGCAAAACGTCAACTCCCACCTCCCAATTCGAGATTGTCAGCCACGCTCAGTCAGCATCCCGTCATTGAGCGTCCAAAGAGTATCGCCGAATCGGACCGATGATCGATTGCAGGAGAAAACTCCGCCGCAACGCGACGACCATGTCGATCGGGAAAAGCTCACCCTGTCGTTGCTCCAAGAGCGTCCGGCGGAAGGAGGAGCAATGTCGATTACGATCTTCCCGCGTTCGGTCTGGGGAGTCTACGCCAGTCAGGCGCGACGCGAACATGCGTCGGCGCCACCGGTAGCGAGCAGCAATCCCAACTGGAGCCCGGGCGGCGGGGTGTTCATTCATCACCGGGGCCGGGAGCTGCCCTGGGGCGGCGATTACCCGTCCGAGGAGGATTGCCGAAGAGACATTGCCGCGATCTACGAAGATCATGTCTCGGACACGGAGAATTTCGATGGCGACATCGCCTACAACTTTCTCATCTGCCAGCACGGCCACATCTATCAGGGCAGAGGGTATGAACGCGGCGAGGCGAACACGGCGGGCACGGTGGATGGCTTCGGCCGCAATGCGGGCTTCTATTCGATATGTGCGCTCCTCCGATCGAATCACCTGGCCGGCGTCGGGCTTTTGCAGGGATTTCGGTCACTTATAGAGCATCTGCGGACCGCGGCGCCCCGGCTCACCGGAGCCAGAATCCTCCCGCACTCCCACGAATTCGATACCGAGTGCCCGGGCAATCTCACGATGTACGCGCAGCAAGGCTCCACAATAGACCCGGCGGCCCCCTGGACCGGCCTCGCGGACATCCAGGTCCATACCTGCCAGAAGTGGGTCAACGCCGCGTACTCTCAGGTGCCCGGCTACATCCGCTGCCCGGAGGATGGCCGGACCGGCTGGGCCACGGTGCTTTCGCTGACCCAAGGCCTTCAGCACGAGCTTGGCATCTCCCCGACCGTGCAGAACTTCGGCCCCACGACTTTCCAGGCTGTCCGCAGTCGCGACCTGCTTCCCAGCCAGGAGTTCAGATTCAACCTCATCCGGATCTACAACGGCGCGTTGTGGTGCAAGGGTTACTGGAGTTCCACCAGTCATGAGTCGTGGACGAGCGACTCCCAGGATGCGCTGGAAAGGCTTTACTCCGACGCCGGTCTGAACTACGGCGACAGTTCGGAGCGACGCGAGATGTGGCCCTATGTGGCCAACGCGTTGCTGTGCATGGATCAGTTCCGGCTTGTGCCCGGCGGTGATCCGAACGTCCGCTACATCCAGCGCAGGCTCAACACCCGTTACGTCGTCGACATGCGGATTCCCGCGATGAGGCTGGTTGCCTGTGACGGCTACTACAGCCGCGAGACTCAGCAGGGCCTCATGATGGCCATCCAGTACGAGATCGGCATACCGGACCAGTCCATCAACGGCTACTTCGGCCCCGGAACCCAGGCCGGGCTCCTGGGCACCGGCTCGGGCGCGCTCACCGGACATCTACGCTTCCTGTTCCGATCCGCCTGTTACTTCAACTCCCCCACTATGACCTCGGGCACCCCACCGGCTCCGCTCGCCTACAGCGCGAGCGACCTCGACACCGACATTCAGACCGCTTCCCACGTGGGCTGGGTACGAGCGTTTCAACAGTTCTCACAGATCCCGGTGACCGGCACAAATGACTACACCACGTGGGCGCAGCTTCTCGTCTCCACCGGCGACTCGTCCCGGCCCGCGGCCGGCTGCGACTGCATCACCGAGATCACCGCGCAGCGGGGCAACCAGCTCTACGCCGCCGGGTACCGCATTGTGGGCCGCTACCTCGACGAGCACCTGGCCCCGGATGACCCCTATTTCCTGAACAAGGCCCTCAAACCGGCCGAGCCGCAGACCATCCTGGACGCGGGCCTGAAGTTCTTCCCGCTCTTCCAGTACAACGGCACGCAGCTGGGCAACTTCACCTTCACCAAGGGATACGAGCAGGGCACGACCGCACACCACAAGGCGATCCAGCACCGGATCCCCGCTGGTACATGTATCTATTTCGCGGTCGACTATGACGCCCTGGACGTCGATATCGACAGCAACATCAAGCCGTACTTCCTGGGAGTCAAGGCCGCCCTCGCCGAGCTGGGCAACCGCTACTCGTTCGGCGTCTACGGATCCCGCAACGTGTGCACACGTATCTCAAGGGAAGTCGGCGCCCGGTGGTCGCTGGTGTCGGGAATGTCGTGGGGCTACTCGGGAAATCTGGGGTTTCCCCTTCCGGAGAACTGGTCGTTCAACCAGATATGCGAGTACCAGCTCAGCTCGGGCTGGGGCATCGACCACAACGTCTGGCGCCACTCAGCCGACCCGGGAGTCTCCCATCTCGACCCGAACCAGTGAGGACTAACTATGGTCACCAGACGCATGCTGCTCGGTGGAACCGCCACCGCGGGCATCCTCACCTTCATGCCGAAAATGGTGCACGCCGCCAACGGTTGGGCCATCAACCCGGAGGCGATCACCACCCACCGAGTGCCCGGCTCGGCGGCCACCGTCGACCTGCTGCCGGGAGTCACGGCCACCATACTCATTCACATCGCCCGGCGCTGGCACTACGAGATCGCCCCGCTCGACACCGGAGAGGGCGGCGGAATCGCCGGCCTGTCCGGTACCGCCATCGCGTTGCACCCCACCGCCTACCCGCCAGGCGGAAGCGAATGGCTGTGGCCTCACCACCGGGCAATCGTCGTCGACATCCTGGCCGACTGCGACGGCACCGTCCTTTGGGGCGGTCACCTCTCCCCGGCCGCCGTCTCGCACTTTCACATCGCGGTGCCTCCGCACAGCAAGGCCCTGGCCGTGGTGGCAGGACGTCTGGAGACCGGCCGGCACACCGGGTTCAGACGCCAAACCGCCGGTGCCGTCGCCGATCCGCGTTCACCCGAGCGGCAACGAAGACTCGCAAGAGGGCGATGACAGAAGCCAGGCGGCGATCCTGCGGGTCGATTGCGGCAAGCCGGCTTGGCCGCAAACCTCGGTGAGCAGTGGCGCATGGGCGTCCGTGCCGATGCCGTAGACCACCGCGTCCAGTACCGCCTGATTGAGTTCCGTGGCATCCGCCTCCCAGCTAGCGCGGGCGGCGCCCAGCGTCTGCCGCCAGGTCGCCATCGCGTCACGTCCGGCGCAGTGCGGCAGCGCTCCGGCCGCCGCACGACGCAGCGACCCGGCAAAGCCCGGACTTGTCAGGATGTAGTGAATCAGCGGGCGATGGATCGCGACGTCCAGGTTGGTCAGGGTCCGCAGGGTCGCCAGCGGAACCGAGTAATCCCTCGCGCCCAGCGCGCGGGTGAAGCTCTGCAGAAGGGCCTTGGCGACCGGCTCGCGGTATGGTGTCGCGCCGATGAACATGCCTATCACCAGGCGCCGCTCAGGGTCTGGATGATGCAGGCTCTCCTCAATCAAATCCGGCAGCAGACCGTCCGCGGTCGGTGGCTCGTCAAGATGGCCCAGGGCCAGCGCCACGAGCTGGTCACCGGCGACAGGCTCCGCGCGAGGCGAGCCTTTTGCCGCGCCGGCTTCGGTCTCCAGCTGGCTGACAACGCGATGAAGCGACACGGCGCCGGGTTGCCGCCGGCCAAGAAGTCGGCCCACCTCACACATGAGGGGCAGCAACGACGCGTCGATCGCGGAGTCTTGAAGGTGCCGGATCATCTGCCCGGTCAGCGCCGTCCACTGCTCATCCTGGAAATGCCCATGACTGACCTTCCGTACCGCGGCCAGCAATGCACCTTCGAAGGCGCCGGGGCTGTCCGGCCGCCCGATCTGGTCGAGGATGAAGCGATTGCTCTCCGGCTGATTCGCCACTTCGAGCAGGGATATGGGCTCGATGATCGCGGGCGAGGTCTGATCGCGGGCCAGCGCGATACACGCCTCGACGGCGTAGCGCCTCGCGTGGGGATGCTCCAGCAACCGGCTCATCGCCTCCTGACGCTGCCACCACTGACCGAATGCCGACAGCGACAGTTCGGCCAGCAGCTGGTCGGCCAGATGGCGCCAGAGTGCCGGTGGATGCAATACGAGATTGGGCTGCGTCGCCACCAGTTCCGTCAGGTGGCCCCAGTCGGCACCGGTCATCTCTCCGGGTGTCTGCGCCCGCTCCAGCAACCGGTGCAAGTCATCGTGAGTGCCGTTCGGCCTCACCTGGAACGATTTCACCGGTGAGGATCCCTCGAGCCTCACCAAGGCGTCGCTGAGGGTCACCAGCTGTTCCGGGGCGATGCCCAGCAGATGTTCGTACCGCCGAAGCGTCGCGTGCCCGACCGTCAGCAGGCCACTTTCCCACCGGGACACCTGCGACGCGGCGAGCGGCTTCTCGCCGTCGCGCCGGAAGACCCGGGCGAACTCCCGTCCTTCGCGCAGTTGCTTGTCGGAGCCCAACATGCGGCAAGCCCGGAGCAGCCAGCCCACATAACGTGAAGCCAACGGCATCGAGCACCATCCATTCGCCTTGGGGGCCTTCAATGTACCCGCCGGGGCCACATGTGGCGACGCAATTGTCGGCAATCGATCTCCGCAATCCGCGGGATCTGTGCTATAGGCCGCAGCCTTCGATGAACCTCGATTGCATCCGGCGTAACCACTGCAATCGATCTCGGGCGCGGACCGGAAACGCCCGAAGCTGAACAGGCAATCGAAAGCCCGATTTGTAAGGAGTCCCTAATGAAACACCTCACCGCCGTCCTCGCCGTCCTCATAGGATGCGCCGTCTCCCTCGGCATCCAGCAGCCCGCACACGCGGCGGGGTGCTACCGGTCCAGCTGCAACGCCAAGGACCCGCAGTCGATGGGATGCGCCAACGACGCCCGCAACCTCGAGTCCTTCTGGTACAACGGGGCGAGCCCATACCTGCAAGGAACCCTGCTCGAGCTTCGCTACTCGCCGGCCTGCGACGCGGCGTGGGTGCGCACCACCGGCGGCGACTGCTTCGATGTGTGGCGGCCGTGCATCTCCGTGCTCGAGGTGCAAGGCGGCGCTGAACAGTGGGGCAACCCGAGAGGCGGCCAGAACTGGACCGCCATGTGGTCATTCCGCTACTACGTCCGGGGCTGCTTCCGCTCCGGGTATCCGGACCTCAGAAACGACGGCTGTACCGCCTGGCGCTGAAAAGCGCTCGGATCGACCACTCGGGTGGCGGCGCCGGCTAGGCCCGCCACCCACGAGTGCCTCCTAAGGCTCAATAGGATCCACAAGAGCCTCCTTTCTGTCGAGGAGAACTTCGTTGGTCCTTCGAAGAGCCCGCGCCGCCCGCGACAAATACCGACAGTCGGCAACAGACCAGGCGTGAGTCGACGTCCGCCCTGCTGCCTCCTATAGATGCTGCGCCAACTGGAATTCCCGGGACTGGTGGGCAAAGGCGCGGTCGCGCCCGCGGGGCAGGCGCGACCGGTCTGTTGGGGCGAAACGGGATCAGGCGCCAATCACGGCCAGGGGCCCGGGTTGCAGATGAAGCTGCTACTGCCGCTGGTCTGGGTGACGCCGTTGGAGACGAAGCGGTAGAAGACGCGCACCGTTCGGCGCGGGTTGGGGCATGAGGTCGACAGCGTCGGGCCGGGCGTGACGAAGGTTACCGTGCTCTCCGGCGGGAAGACGAATGTCACCGTCCAGGTGGTGGTCCCGACGCTGGCGGCGCTGCAGAAGAAGCGAGAGGCGCCGGACTCGCAATGTGGTGCGGGCGCGGCGGCCTGCACCGCACCCGGTAGCACGGCCAAGACCCCCAGCGTGGCCACCGCGGCGGCCGCCAGCGCTCGAATTGAAATATTCATAAATATGAGTATAGAGCGAGGTTAGGCGCGTGGGTCTCCGACGGCGCCTAGGAAGAGGATGGTTCCGGTCTGCTTGTCGGAGATGGTGAAGGCGAACGGTCGATCGACGCGGAACTCCGCGTTCATTCGCGCCATGACCTGCATGACCCCGCCGGTGACCGCGGCGGCCTCGGTGCCGTTCTCATCGGCCCGGACGTAGGTCTTGTGCACCACCGTTTGCAGCCACGGCTTCAGCGGGGACATCGGCCGGAAGTCGGCCCGGTCCGGCGCGAACGCGGTGGGCATGCCGAGCCGCTTCAGCGGATCGCGCAATTCGCCTTTCCACCGCAGTTCGAAGCGTGGCAGGGCGAGTACGTCGATTTGCTGCTCGCTGAGGCTGTCGACGGCGCCGCGCCACCGGTCGGCGTCCAGTGAGCCGAGCATGCGGGACAAGGTGTTGCCGTCGTCGGGCAACAGCACCTCCATGCCGTACCGGCCGTGCTTGCCGTAGGGCAGGCGCAGCATCCGGTAACCATCGCCTTTGGCGTAGGCGAGTTTCACATTGGTCAGGTGCATTGTCGGCACATTGACCTTTGTGCCATCGGCGAGGGTGAACGGCTGCGGCGAGGTGTGAGCCGGGTTGAACTTGGTGGTCCACTCGCCGAGGAAGTACACGGCGTTGAGCAGGACGAGAACCGCCTGCGGGCTGGGCAGCTCCAGATCGGCGGCGATTTTGCGGATGAGCCCGTTGGTATTCTTGTCCGCCCAGGCGTCGATCGCGTCGGCGGCCTTCTGCGAGGCGAGGTCGGCTTGTTCCACAGTGGCACCGAAGGTGTTGCGTACGAACGTGAGATAGTCGGCCTCGAACGGCTTGCCCTGGCCCGCCCACAGCGAGTCGGCGACCGACAGCGTGACCTCGTCGGTGTCGGCCAGCGTCCGCAGCAACGCACCGACACGCACGTCGCGGCGATCGTCGAGCCGCAACACCTTGGCCATCTCGGCGGCCGTGTCGCCGTCCGCGCCGGCCAGGACCATCGCCAGCAGCACCGCCACCGACAGCGGTGAGGTGATCGTGTTCTGCCGGCCGTCGGCCACCTCGCCGAGCAGGTCGAACCCGAAGGCGTTGACCGCTTGGCCCACCGCTCGGGCGTCGGCGGGATCGAGGTTGGCCACGAGTTTGGCGTCGATGCGCGCCGCGTCGCCCGGCGGGTCGGACGCGCCGCAACCGGCCAACAGCAGCACAGCGGTGAGCACAACGGCAACTGGCGACAGCTTCATGAAAAGTTCGACGCTTGTGGGCCTCCGCCGGTTGCAATCATTCCTTGGTACCAGTAGAAGGAGTCCTTGGGCGTTCGCTTCAGGGTGTCGTAGTCAACGTGGACCAGGCCGAAGCGCTCCCGGTACCCGGCGGCCCACTCGAAGTTGTCCAGAAGCGACCACACGAAGTAGCCGCGGACATCGACCCCGGCCTCGACCGCCTCGCTCAACGCGCGCAGATGGGCTTCGTGGTAGGCCACTCGAGCCGGATCGTGGACCGCGCCGTCAGCGTCCACCGTGTCGTGATAGGAGCATCCGCTCTCGGTGATATATATGGGTGGCAGCCGATCGCCGTACCGTTGCTTGAAAGTCACCAGGATTTCCCGCAGCCCGCCGGGCACGACCGGCCATCCGAAGTCGGTGGTCGGGTAGCCGGTGAGCTGGACGGGTACAAAAGGAAGACCCTCCGGCAAAGCCGCACCTTCAATCGCAGCGGAACCAGCCGTGGCTGCGCCGGGGGCGGCAACGAGCACCGGCTGGTAGTAGTTGAGGCCGAACCAGTCCAGCGGCGCCGCGATGGTGGCCATGTCGTCTTCCCAACCATCCGGCATAAGCGCGGTGATCAGGGGATCGGGGTAGCGGCCAAGGAGGATCGGGTCGGCGTACATCCGGTTCACCAGGGTGTCATAGCCCGCCGCCGCCTCGCGGTCCTCCTCGGAGTCGGAGGCTGGCCAGGCCGGTGCGTGATTGGACGCGATCCCGATGTTGCCGCACCCCGACGCCCGCAGCGCCTGGGTCGCCAGCCCGTGTCCCAGCAGCAGATGATGTACCACCGGGAGCGCCCCGAAACCCAGCGTCCGGCCCGGGGCGTGGTGCCCGGTCGCATAGCCGAACATGCTGACCACCACCGGCTCGTTGAGCGGCATCCACAGGTGGACCCGGTCGCCGAGCCGCTGCCCGACCATCGCGGCGTAGTCGGCGAAGCGGTACGCCGTCTCGCGCGACAGCCACCCGCCCTCGTCCTCCAGCGCCTGCGGAAGGTCCCAGTGGAACAGCGTCACGGCCGGTTTGATGCCGGCGGCCAGAAGCCGGTCGACGAGTTGGTCGTAGAAGTCGAGGCCCTTGGGGTTCGGCGCGCCGGAGCCGAGAGGCCGCACGCGCGGCCACGCGATCGAAAAGCGATAGGCGCCGATGCCAAGCTCGCGCATCAGCTCGATGTCCTCGGGATAACGATGGTAATGATCGCAGGCGACGTCACCGGTATGGCCGTCCTTGACCCGTCCCGGTTGCGCCACGAAAGTGTCCCAAATGGACGGTCCGCGGCCGTCTTCGCTTACGGCACCCTCGATCTGGTACGCCGCCGTGGCGGTCCCCCACAGGAAATCCTTGCCGAACATCTACTTCACCGATCTGATCCGGTACACGAACACGGCCCCGGCAAGTCCGACGACAGCCGAGACAACGTACAGCGTCGAGTATCCGCCAAGCGATGTAACAATCGGCGCCGCCACGACCGGGGCGAGCACCTGGGGCAGGGCACTGGCGATGTTCAGCACCCCCAGATCCTTTCCGCGGTCGCCGGCGGCGGGCAGGACCTGGGTCAGCAAGGCGAAGTCGACCGAGGTGTATGCCCCGAACCCGATCCCGAGAATGGCGGCCGCGACCATCACCACCGGCCAGGTCGGCGACACCGCCAGCATCAACGCGGCGACGCCCATGACGATCCCGGACCACAGCACGAAAACCCTGCGTTTGCCCACCCGGTCGGACCAGACACCGGCCACCATGACCGCCGCGAGGATGGTGAAAGCGTTGGTGACTGTCAGGATCAGCACGCCGCCTTCCGGATCCTCGACACCCACCTCGTCCTTGAGGAAGAACAGAAGATACAGCAGCGCGATGGCGTTGCCGAGGTTGATCAAGAAGCGCGTCATCCAGGCCCAGGCGAAGTCGGGGTACCGGCGAGGACTCAACCAGAAACCCCGCAGAAACACGCCCAGTGCTTCTCCCGCCCCCCTGCCCTCCGGGCCCACCCCCCAATTAAGCGAGTTTCGCTCAGATCGCGCCATTACCGTGTCGCGGCGCAGCGCCGCGTAGGGAACCCAGGCGACAAGCACGAAGATCGCGCACATCAGGTACCCGCCGAAGGTGCCGCCGATAAGCGAGATGCCCGCGACCGCGAGCCCGGTGCCGAGCATCACGCCGAAGATCTGTGCGAAGCCGAAGTAGCCGCCGGCCGCCCCGCGCTGGGCCACCGGCACCTGGTCGGGGATCGCCGCCGACAGGGCGGCATAGGGCGCGTTGAGCACGGTCTGCACCAGGCACCAGCCGGCGATGAGCAGCCACACCGACGATGCGGTGCCGAGCAGCAGCAGGCTTGCGGCGCCGAGCACGGCACCGGCGGCGACCCAGGGGATGCGCTTGCCCCAACGCGAGGTGGTGCGATCGGACAGCGCTCCCCACAAGGGATTGGCGACCATCGAAAAGGCCGCGCCGAGCCCGGCCACCAGGGCGAGCAGGTTCTCCTTGCCACCGGGGGAGATCGCCTCGGCCTGCCGCGCCAGCAGGATCTGCAGCGGCCCGAACCAGCCGACGAACGTCGCGGCCACGGCGAGCGAGAAGAACACGATCCACCGGGGCGGGACTTTCGCGGCCGGCTCGGCGGGCATGTCCGTTTGGACGACCGGAGGTTCCAACACGGCTGCTCCCAAAGATCTGAAAGAGTTTCGGGTAGCCTCCCCGGAAGTCGGCCAAACGTCAACAATCAGCCGCGCTCGCTAGGGGACGATGACGATTTTTCCTGGGACGTGTTTCTGCCCGAGGTAGCGCAGGGCGTCGGCGGTCTCGTCGAGCCGGTAGTGCCGGTCGACGACTGTTGTCACCTTCCCGGATTCCAGCAGTCCGGCCATGACTTCCAGATCCTCGTGGGTAATCATGGCGAAGAGCATGGCGACCGTCCGGGAGTCGCGCCGGGCCGCCCGCACGATCCGCCGCTGGTGAGGAACGGCGCCGACCAGCCGGTTGGGCCGCTGCAGCCCGCCGGTGAAGACGAGGGTCGCCTCGGGTTGGAGCACCCGCCGGTATTGCGGCCACGACTTGTTGGATATGTTGTCCAGCAACAGGTCGTAGCGGTGACCGGTGCGGGTGAAGTCCTCACGGGTGTAGTCGATGACGTCGTCGGCGCCGAGCGACCGGACCAAATCGACGTTGCGGGTGCTGCACACGCCGGTGACGTTGGCTCCGAACGCCTTGGCAATCTGCACGGCGAAGGTGCCCACGCCACCCGAGGCGCCGTTGACCAGAACGCGGTGCCCGGCCTCGAGCCGCCCCCGGTCACGCAGGCCCTGCAGGGCGGTCAGCGCCGCTATCGGCACGGCCGCCGCTTGCTCGAACGTGACGCCGGTCGGCTTGCGCACCACCGATCCGCCCTCCCGGGCGATGACATACTCGGCGAAGGATCCGTTGGCCGTGCCGAAAACCTCATCGCCCGGCCGGAACCCGGTGACATCGCGCCCGACCGCCTCGACGACGCCGGCGAAGTCGGAACCGAGCCGCTGGTTCCTCGGCCGGCGCCACCCTCCCCGCCGGCGCAGATAGAGGATCGGCCTGCCGGTCAGCCGGTGCCACTCGTGGGGGTTGACCCCGGCGGCGCGGACCCGCACCAGCATCTGGTTGTCGCCCATGACGGGCATCTCCACATCCTGTATTTCCACCACGTCCGGCCGGCCGTATTTGTGATAGACGGCGGCTCGCATCGTGTCGGCCATGACGGCGCCTCCCTTACTTACACCGTAAGTACACGGATGGCACATTATACTTACGGCGTAAGCATGTCAATAGGGGTTGAGGAAAACGTCGATGGCTGGCCGCGCGGAGCGGGCACGCACCAACAGCTGACCTAGCAATCAACACGGTCCGGGCGGTTTGCCGGGGGCTCGCCGCACCGAGCTGGCCGGCTGCCTTGTAAGTCGACAATGTTCGATGTCATGCTGAGGCATCCAGCGGTACCACATAATGCCCGGAGGTCCACATGGGACGCCGCCTATTCATCCTGCTCTTCACCGCCCTGCTCATCCCCCTGTCGCCCGCGCCGGCCGGCGCGGTGGACCGGTCGCTGCCCGGCACTGCCTGGGGCGACGGCGAAGTCATGGTCGACAGCACGGTCAGCATCGCGACGCAGAACGCCTTGGGGCGCAGCGGTTTCAGGGTCATCCGCCTGCCGGGCGAGCTGCGCGTGCTCATCGCCGGTGGCCAAGGCATCTACGGCGGAACCACCCGCTGCTCCCTGGGCGCCAACGTTCGCCGCAGCGGCATCGCCTTCTTCATCACCGCGGGGCACTGCACCGCTGTGGCTTCGACCTGGTACGCCAACGCCTCCCACACCACCGTGCTTGGCGCCCGGGCCGGGTCGAGCTTCCCGGGCAACGACTACGGCATCGTCCGGTACACCAATACCGGCATCAGCCACCCCAGTGCCGTCTTCACCCATCCCGGCCTGCTGACCATCAACGGTGCCGGCAATGCCTTCGTGGGCTTGGCGGTGTGCCGCAGCGGCAGCACCACCGGTGTGCGATGCGGCGCGATCACGGGGCTCAACCAGACGGTGAACTTCCCGGACGGCACCGTCACCGGCCTCATCCGGACGAACATCTGCGCCGAGCCGGGCGACAGCGGTGGCCCGCTCTACAACCCGGCCACCGGACAGATCATCGGGATTCTGTCAGGCGGCTCGGGCAACTGCACCACCGGCGGGATCACCTTCTACCAGCCGATCGGGGAGATCCTGGCCGCCTACGGTGTGACCATCCCCTAGCACCGGCGGTTAGGCTTGGTGGCGGATCGTGAGGAGGCTGTCATGGCAGTGCATTTGAACCACACCATCGTGGAGGCCAATGATCGGGACCTCACCGCCGATTTCCTCGTCGACATCCTCGGGCTCGCACCGGCCGCCACGTTTGGGCCGTTCCGCGTGGTGGCGCTCGGCAACGACGTCTCTCTCGACGTCGTTCAGACCGCCGGTCCGGTGCACCCGCAGCATTACGCCTTTCTGGTCAGCGAGGCGGAGTTCGATCAGATCTGGGACAGGATCAAGCAGCGCGCGTTGACATTCTGGGCCGATCCCTACCACCGGCACCTCGGACAGATCAACACCAACTACGGCGGACGGGGTCTGTATTGGGATGACCCCAACGGCCACATCTTGGAGATCATCACGCGGCCTTACGGCTCTCGATAACCGCTTCAGTGCGACGTCAGCGCATCCGGCCACCCTTGGCCACGGCGTCGATGCGGCGCCATCGTCTCGATGAATCGGGAGGCTTTCGTGTCAAGGGGAACCAGATGGATCACTCTCGTGCTCGGCGTGGCGGCGGCGCTGGCGCCGGTCGCCATGGCCGGCCCGGCGCAGGCCGCGTCGTTCAAACAGATACCCAATTACGGTAACCGCAAGTGTCTCGACGTGGCGGCCGAGAACAACCATTACGTGCAGCTGTGGCAATGCTTCGGCAACCAGCAGCAGGCCTGGCTGGAGACGCTGGTGGATCCGGCCAACAACCGATGGACCTTCACCAACCAGCGCACGGGCCAGTGCCTGGCGGTCGAGGGCAACGCCGTCACGGCCCAGGCCGCCATCATCGTGGACTGGTGCGGCACCGCCTCGGCGACGTGGCACATCCTGTACGCCTACAACGCCGGCAGTGGTTGGCACCAGCAGCTGCAGAACGTCAACAGCGGGCTCTGCCTCGATCTGCAGTGGAACAGTTCCGCCAACGGGACGCCGATCTGGTTGTGGCCGTGCTCCGACGAGTTGCATCCGTTGGACAACAATCCCGCCCAGCTCTGGATGATGTGATTGATCGGGGGTGTGGGCGCCCGGCATCGCCGGCGCCCACCGCGTCGGCTCAGGGCGGCTCAACGGACTTCCACGGCCGCCTTCTGACCTCGCGAGCCTGCTGGCCAAGACCGCACAACCTCATAGCACCGCGCTGACCAACTATGCTCTGCAACTCGGTGCCGCCCGATACAGCCCGGCCGGGTCATGATGGTGGGGTGCTGTTTGGCGGGTTGAGTCCCCGGCGGCGGGCCCTGTTGACGGGGATCGCGGCGCTGGCCGCGGTCGGCTTGGTGCTGGCCGGGTTCGGCGTGGTCCGTCAGGTGCTGAAGGCCCTTCCGCCAGCCGATCGGCCCGGATCGGTCGTGATGGTACCCGGCTTCGGCGGCGGCATCGGCTCGCTTGATGGGCTGGCGGCCCGGATCCGGGCCACCGGCCGGGACGTCCGCGTGGTCGCGCTGCCCGACGGCGGCGTCGGAAGTTTGAACGCGCAGGCGGCCGTCGTCGACACCTATGTGGCGGAAGCGTTGCGGGGCGGTGCGCCGTCGGTTGACGTCATCGGGTACTCGGCCGGGGGCGTGGTGGCGCGGCTGTGGGTACAAGAATATGGCGGGCAACGCAAAGCCAGACGCGTGGTCACTCTGGGTTCCCCGCATCACGGCGCGAGCATCGCCGCGGTCGGCGCGGCCGGGTTGCCGGGCGCCTGCCCGGTTGCGTGCCAGCAGCTGGCACCCGGAAGCCAACTGCTGCAAGGGCTTTCCGTGCCGGTACCGGTCCCGCCCGTTTGGCTGTCGGTGTGGACCGTCGACGACGAGACCGTCACCCCACCGGAATCCGCCCGGCTCGAGGGCGCGATCAACGTGGCCGTCCAATCGCTGTGCCCACGGTTGCGGTTGAGCCATTCGCAGTTGCCCACGGATGGGTTCGTGACGGGTCTGGTGCTGCGGGCCATCGGTGAGGCGGCGTTGACCGCGCCGCAGAACGTAAGCTGTGTCAGCTCTTGACGTCCTTGGTCGCGAAGTTGGCCCAGGCCATGCCCAGGAACACGGCGACGTAGACGGCCTGCAGGGCGAGGCCGCGGTCGATGTCACGCCAGAAGATGGGGTCGCGGAACAGGTCGATCCACGCCAGCCAGTACCGCGTAGGCAGATAGGGTCGCACGCTGCCCGCCGCGTCGAGGGTCACCAGCACCTGGCTGGCGATGAGCGCGGCGAGGGCGCCGAGGGTGGCGGCCAGCGGCGAGTCGGTGACGGTGGACAGAAACAGCGCGATCGCGCCGACGCCGAACATGGACACGCTGATATAGCCGATCGCGGCGGCGATCCGCAGCGCCAGCTGCGTGGAGGTCAGCGTGGTCCCCGACACGGTGACGACGGCGGACGGCTGGGAGGCGAACAGCGACACACCGACCACATAGGACGTCAGCGCCACCGCCACCACCGCGAACCCGGTGTATGCCGCCATCGAGATCAGCTTGGCCACCAGCAGCCGGGTCCGGGAGACCGGGCGCAGCAACAGGTAGCGCAGGGTTCCGCCGGTCGCTTCGCCGGCGATCGCGTCCCCGGCGACGATGGCGACCGCCACGGGCAGGAAGACTGGCAGCACGATGGCCAGACCGGCCGCGGAGAACAGGGCGCCGTTGGCGAGGACGGCGGAGAGGAATGCCGGCTCGCCACCGGGTTTCGGCCCGATGTGCCTGACCGCGAGGAACACCGCGACCACGACGGGCAGCGCGCAAAGCAAGCCGACGCTCACCCAGGTCCGGGGGCGGCGGGCCAGCTTGAGCAGTTCAACAACGATCATGGGTCTATGCGATCCGAGCCGTGGGTGGTCACGGCGAGCATGACCTCCTCCAGCGTACGGCGTTCCGGGCCGATTTCGGCGACCCGAAGTCCTTGCGACACAAGGCGAGCGTTCAGCTCGGCCGCGTCGCTGTGCGAGACCAGCAGGCGATCCCCGTGACGCTCGTCGACGCGCCCGTCGAGCAGGGCCACCGCCCGGTCGGCGTCCGGAGTGGTCACGAAGACCCGCCCGGTCGGCGCGAACAGATCGGCGAAACCGGCTTGCAGCACCAGCTTTCCCTGATCCATGACCCCCACGTGGGTGCACAGCTGTTCGACCTCGGCCAGCAGATGGCTCGACAGGAACACCGTGGTACCTTCGCCGTTCAGTTCCCGCAACAGGTCGCGGATCTCCCGGATCCCTTGCGGGTCAAGACCGTTGGTCGGCTCGTCGAGCACGAGCAGGCGAGGCGTGCGGATCAGCGCCATCGCCAGCCCGAGCCGCTGGCGCATGCCCAGCGAGTAGGCCTTGACCGGGCGGTTGTCGATACCGGCCAGACCGACCCGCTCGAGCGCGGCCGAGATCCGGGCCTGCCGCGTGCGCCTGGAGCCGCCCGGACCCGCCGCGTCCAGGAGCGCCAGGTTGGCTCGCCCCGACAGATGCCCGTAAGCCGCCATCCCTTCCACCAAAGCACCCACGGCCGGAAGCACCTCTTGGCCGCGCCGCGGCACCGGAAGGCCCAGGACTTCGATGTGGCCGCTGGTGGCGAAGATCAGCCCGAGCAGCAGGCGGATGAGCGTGGTCTTGCCGGAACCGTTGGGCCCCAACAGCCCGTACCGATCGCCGGTCCCGACCGACAGGCTGACGTCGTGCACCGCGACGACGTGGCCGAAACGCTTGGTGAGCGCCGTCGTGGTGATCACGGACGGACCTGTTGCGGCGAAAGCAGCTCTACCCCGGCTTGGCGCAGAACCTCCGGGGAGGTCGAACCCGCCAGCAGGTAGCTCCGGCGCCGTCCCGGGCCCGGGGTTCGCACGATCAGCGCGTTCACCAGCGACGTGTGGACCTCGTATGCCTCGCCGTCACCCACGGCCACCGGCACGCCGCCTCCTTCGCGAAGCCTCTGCAGGGTCTGCGAGGCGAGCCGGCCGGGAACGGCCGCCACCGCGAACATGGCCAGTCCCTCGCCGTAGGCCCCGAGCCCGACCAGATCCACCGCACCGGTCGGGGCCGACCGGCGCGTCCGGCCCGCGAGCGTCTTCGGCAGGGGCAAGGCGGCCAGGGAATTGATCGTCACGGCCACGTTCTCGGATCTCGTCTCGGTGTACCCGGCCGACTCGGGCCGCGACGGCACCAGCAGGTCGGGCGCCGGGAGACGCTGTTGCAGATCCGTGAACCGGGCGCTCAGGGCGGTGCCGGCGCCGCGGCCGGCCACGTCGACCCGGACCGCGAGTCCGGTGCCGGGGTCGGCCCAGACATCGACCCGCCCGATGGTCGTATCCGGATCCGACGTCGTCCACCGCAACCCGGACGCGGCCACGCCGGCCACGCGTAGCCCCGGGATCACCGTGATCCGGTCCGTCTCCGAGCTGTACTGCAGCAAGCGCCGCGCGAGCGTGGGCGGCACGACATCCGCCGGCCGCGGCAACCGCAATCCATCCCCGACCGACCGGGTGAGCAGGTTGCTCTCGAAGTCCCAGACATACGTGCTGTCGTCCGTGCGGTAGGTATCGGTCTCGCCGGTCGCGGTCAGTTCGGCCACGCGCCACGCCGACGGCGAGGCATACCATGCCCGAAGGTTGGTGTCGCCGCTGAGCAGGCTGGGGAGCTCACCCACGTTCGGCAGGTCGGGCAGGCCCAGTTCGCCGTGAACCTCGATGTATCCCTGGAAGGGCTGTCGCGCCGAGGTCAGGATCAGCTGGCGCAACCGGGCCGGGTCGCTCTCGGTACCACGTTGGGGAAAAGCGGCGACGATGACTGGCAGCAGGCAAAGCACAGCGACGGCCGACGCCACTATCGCCCAACGCCGTTGCGCATCCCTTCGTACCACGCTCATCAATAAACCAAGCTAGCTGCGCTTGAGTCCGAGCGCCAGCAGCCCGGCACCCAACCCGAGCCAGAAGCCACACGTGGAACCGCTGCTGACATCGGCCAGCGACGAGCCGGCGGTCTGCAGGACGACCTGCCCCGCCGCCGCGGCCAGGAAACCTATGCCCGCCAAGACAACCAGCACCCGGTTGGCCAGAGAGCCGCCGGCGACCGCCACCAACCCGAGCACGATCGCGACCGGCACACCGGCCTTCGGAACGTCGACGAAGTGCAGCTCTCGCTTGATGACCAGGAAGAGCAGGCTTAACAATGACGCCGCGCCGAGCCACATCGCCGCCCGGTCGGCCGCGCTCTTCGCCCTCATGACGCCCTCACCATCAGCCGGGCCAGCCGCGACGGCGACCGTAACCAGGCCGGCCGCAACACGCCGTCAAGCCCGAAGAACCGGCCCGCCGCCGTGGCGAGGACGGCGAAATGCGCCAGGAACATGAGGAAATACGACCACGGCCACTCGCCCGGGGCCCGCAGCGCCGACAGTGTGATCGCCAGCGTCTGGGCCAGGCCGACCACCGCCCAGAACCGCGTGCCCAACCCGACCATCAAAAACCCGCCCAGCGACGCCTCAAGCACGAACACCACCCAGGCGAAGATCAGGAAATTGGGCAGCACCAGATGGTCGACCAGCCACGAGTACGGCTCGAACACCGGATACTTCACCGCGGCCGTGGTCCAAACGCGCAGGCCGCCGAAGTCCGGTGGCGTTTTCCAGGCGGCGCCGCCTTCCAGCCACATAAACCCCAGCCCGATGCGGACCGCCGCCAGCAGGCCGCGATCCAGCCGTGACGCCGGCCGGAAATCGCCCACCTGAGTGGTCGAAACAGTCGTCATAAGTTCGATCCAACCCCGGGCGCCAAGACAGGGGCAAGCAACAACATCAATACAAAGCGGGGACGATTCGGTCACATCTTTCCCAGGATTGAACCTTTTCGCTTGTCCATTGTGGACCGATACTCGGTTACCGCCAGGGCCGGAGTTTGTCGGGGCGGCGGCGGGCCGAGGAGGCGAGCTGCCGGCAAGCCGCCGGGGTACGCCCGACGATCTCGGCTACCTCCCCATACGGGTACCGGAAGACGTCGGGAGCCCAATGTCACATTCCCGAGGGCCGTCTCGTCGGTATCTCATGAACACTGCTCTGTGGATCATCGCCGGCGTGCTGGCCACGGCCTTCCTGGCCGGTGGCCTGGCGAAGATCATATTCTCTCGGGACAAGCTGCTCGCCTTTGGCCGGGGAGCGGGTGAGGATTTCATCGGATGGATGAGGAGATTCCCGCCCGGCGCCGTCAAGGCCATAGGTGTCCTTGAAATTCTCGCGGCGGTGGGGCTGATCCTGCCCGCCGCGGTGGGCATCGCGCCCGTTCTGGTCCCGCTGGCCGCTACCGGCCTGGTGCTGCTGATGGCCGGCGCGATGATTACGCACCTACGCCATCGTGAGGTTCGGCCCTTCTTGGGCAATATCGCCTACCTCGCACTGGCGGCATTCGTCGCCTGGGGCCGTTTCGGCCCCGAGAGTTTCACCGGCTGACTCTTGTCGAGGTCACATGTTGTTGAGGATGGACAGCGCCGTGCCGCCCAGAATCCGCTCCTTCTCCGCTTGCGGGATGGCCAGCGACGTGATCGACGGGACGGCGCGGTCGATCGCGCCCAGCAGGTGCGGGTAGTCGCTGCCCATCACCATGTGGTCCGCGCCGACCAGATCGCGCAGCATCATCAGGTTGTGCGGGCTGAACGTGACCGTGTCGTAGTAGAGCTTGGTCAGGTAGGTGCTTGGCGGTTGGTCGATGTGCTCGCGGTTCTCGGCGAAATCACGCCAGCCGCTATCCAAGCGTTCCATGAGCCAGGGCACCGCGCCGCCGGCGTGTGCCACTATCCAATTGATTTGCGGGTACCGGTGGAAGAAGCCGGCATAGCACATCCGCGCCACCGCGAGTGTTGTGTCGAACGGGAACGCGACGATCGGACCGAGCACGAATTCGCGCAGGCCCTCCTGTCCCGCCGCCGGCAACATCGGGTGCAGAAAGATGCACGCCCCCATCCGATCCGCCTCGGCGAAGAACGCCTCGTATCGCGCGTCCGTCAGCGGGCGCCCGCCGACGTTGCTCAGCAGGACCACGCCGTTGAGGCGCAACTCGTCCAGTGCGCGGTGCAGTTCCGCCAGCGCCGCATCGGGATTGTCCATCGGGATCGAGGCGAACCCGCGGATCCGATCCGGATGGTCCGCCTTCGCCTGCGCATACGCATCGTTCATCCTCCGGGCCAGGGCCGGTTGTTCCTGCGGGCCAAGGAAATACACGTTCGGCGTTGACAGGGAGAGCACCGCGATGTCGATTCCGGCCGCGTCCATCGCCTCAAGCCGCTCCGGCAGGCTGGTCATCGCCGGCGTGACGCCGAAGAAGCGCGCACCGCGCAACGTGATGATGTCGCGCCCGGTCGGGTCCTTCGTGAACGCATACTCGCCGCGGCTGTCGCGGACCGCGTCGAAAAAGTCCTCGGTGTAGTGGTGCGTATGAAGATCCATGGTGACCATGGGGCATAGACTACCCGGCGATCATCCATTGACAATCGCGGTTAGCGTAAGTGGGTGGCTGGCCTCCAACGATTATCCCTGATCGCGACGTCGGCGTGGCGGGTACCCTCAGGGAAAATGCCCAGGAATGAAGCGTTTCTGGCACATTTATTGAATCCGGAGTTGCCCGGGCATGCATGGTTGCAGGCCGCAGGGCTCGATATGCCCGAGGCGACGGCCTATCTGGATGGCCACGCGGGTCTCGCCGCGGCCGCCTCCCTCAACCAGCAGATATGGGCATTTCTCCGGCACGAGAAGGTGACGCCCGAGTCCTTGCAGCATCGTGTCTTCCTGGACGCGGCCCGGTTCGCCGAGCTGACTCTCACCGAGCCGGACCCCCGAATTCGCTATGCCGCAATCGATTTCCGGGTGCACGCCATGGGGGGCCATGTGCGCTGGCATGTGGACGTATGCCTCGACAGCCGGCTGCCGGACAGTCCAGAACTCCGCCCGGCCGAGCTCACCCCGGCGGCGGACGATTCCCTTATCGAGGGCCCGTTTTCGCCGCGGCGCGAAGCGTTGGCCCGGCGGGCCCGCGCGGCCGAGCAACTGCTGGGCGACTACTTCTCACACGCGGAGTTCCGGGTGCTGGACCGGACGTATCTGCAGCCCGACTTCTACATCTGCGTTCCGGAACAGACAATGGACAATCCGGTGCTGTACTGCCAAGGGCCACTGGAGCAGTTCACCAACGTCGTGTCGAGCAGCATGCTGAAGGTGGCCAACCTGTACGACGATGTGGTCGCCACCGCCGTCCTTAATGGACACTTCCTTGTCAGCCGCCGGGTAAGCCGGGCGTCCGGTCCGAGCCGAGCCGAGTACGCGCCGCTGTATACGATCTTTCCGGCCACGAGCGTGGACGCGGACGAGCGGGAGTGCAGCATTCGCGAGTTGGTGCTTGGTTTCGCGGAGATCGAGGTCCGCAGCGGCGCGCTGCTCGACGATCTGCGACGTGATCTCTATGTGTGGAACAACCATCTCGAGGTGTACTACACCACCGCGGCCCGGGGAGCGAGGCTATGGGACGCGCTGGCCACGCACATGCCGGTGCGGCGCTGGCGCCAGCTGGGGCGCGTGCATACAGCCATGGAGCTGATGCACCAAATGCTGTTGCAGGGCACGGCCGACCTGGCCCATCTCGTCTCGCGAGCCCACCGTTGCCCCGCCCGGGTGCACGCGGCCTCGGCCGAACTCGGTGACCTGTACGACGACATGTTCACCGAACGGCGAATCGGTGGGCATTCGGGAGGGATACGCGCGGCCATATGCGAGACCGGCCTGATCGGACGGATCGCGCGGAGCAGTCAGGAAATCACCGATCTGGCGACCCAAGTCCAGCAGAACTATGAGGACCTGCTGGGGGCGATCACCAAGGCATTCGACGAGCGCCGGGTTCGCGAAAGCGATGCGCTGCAACGCGCCAGCGTGCTACTGGGGGTAAGTCTGGGCCTCGTCGGCATAGTGACCGTCGCCGATGCGACGGTGGACATGCGCACGGCCGGGTGGTCCTGGCTCAGCGGCACCGCCGCTCCTCAACTCGGCGCCGGCTTGAGCCTGGCGATCGGCACTGTCTTGCTGGCTTCGGCTTTCGTCATGGTTGGCCGGCTCCTCCAGGCCGGCCGGCTGGGATCCCGCAAGTTCCGCCGACACTACGGCGCCGCGTTCTGGGACTTCCTTACGGCAAGTTGCACCGAATCGCTCGAGGAGTTCAAAATCCATGCGTCACCGGAAGATTGGGCCAAGCTCGACGCACGGCTGGCGGCCTCGTTCGCCGAGCTATGGGACCAGGCGACAGCAATGATCGACATCCATCAGCGGGGCAGGAACAGCCGCGACATCAACGTCATTTCTCGCCTGATCGAACAGTGGTGCCTGCACGGCCTGCTCGCCACCGAGCGCGCGCGACGGATTTACCGGTACAAGCTGCCCCGGCTGGCCGCGATGTACCGCTGCGTCTCCCGCCTGCCGGGTTCCTTCCTGGAGCTGCACTACCTCAGACCCGGACCGGCTCCGGTCAACATATTGTCGCGGCAGGAGTTCGCCCGCACCCTGGCCCACAGCCTGGGCATAGAACCATCCAAGGCGTACGAGATCGATGCTTGGCTCATAGCAAAGTCGCCACGGAACCCCTTCGAAGCGCTGCACCTGGTCGAAGGGATGCGGAGCGTGATAACCGATCCCGCTTCAGCGCAACCCCCAACACCAACTCCCATCGCCATCCCGGCGCCCGCGCCATCATCCGCGGCTTAGTCCCGCGGCGTATCGTAGGTAGAGATGAACGCGGGAAAGGTCGACTTCAGTGCCATCCCCGATGACGGGGTGACCTGGACCCTGCTCGGCACCCTGTATCTGCGGGCGTGGGAGAGCCGCCAGCCGCACCCGATCCTCGGGGATCACTATGCGGCCGAGGCTGTGGAACGCATCAACTATGACTTCGCCAAGCTGCACCGGCGGGTCAGGCCCAGCGGGAACCAGTTCCTGGTCGCGCTGCGGGCCCGCCAGCTCGACGTCGACTACCGGTTCACGTTCTGATTGGCTTCACCAGCAGGACGACGCTGAGTACGATTTCAAAGATTGCCAACGGCGTGTCGAACCACCAAGGGTTGATTGTGTTGGCGAACGCCGGGTTGGCGATGAACGCGAAGGCGCACAGCATGGCCCACGCGCCGGAGACGACTCCGAACGCGGCGAATGCCTTCGGAATGTGCCGCGACTTGAGCCACAGGTAGCTGAACAAGGCCGTGGACAGGCCCCAGAAGAGCAGGCCGGCGTAGTAGTGATCCCAGCGGATGCTGAGCGGCAGCGAAGCCAAGGCCTGCCACTGGCTCTCGGTGAACTCGCCTAAATGTCTGGTACCGGCCAACAGCCGCAGGGTGTCGAAAAGCTCGGCCGTGGCCAGGATCCAGGTTCCGGCCAACAACAAGCGACTGATCGCCGCGACCAACGCTATCGTCCGGCCGAACGGCGCGAGAATCGTGTAGAAGGCGGCGATCACGACCGCCACGCCCACGCAATAGGACAGTAGCAATGCGATGCCGAGTCTGAACAATGGTTCGTGCGCCAGGATGTTGCGGGCCGCTTCGGCGGCGTCGACGGGTTGGAGGATCGGATCCCCGCCGAGAAAGCGTTGGTGCACGCCGAATTCCACGTAAGCGATGATTGCAAAGGAGATGAGATAGGCGAGGCCGGCGGCTTTCGCCGCCTTCCGGGGTGATGCCTCGGCGGGACCGATCAACGAAGATTGGCTGCTGACCAGTGGACGCATCGGGGTCCTCCTTGGTGCCGAACGGGTTTGGAGTGGTCAGCCGCGAGCCTTACAACGTACGATAGCCTTACATTGTAAGACCGTCAAGAGCCCAGTTCGGTCCCGCTGGCGGGACCGACGGTTGCAATGCGGCCGCCACCCACGCCGCACCGACGTTTCTGACAGGACGATCGTGGGATTGCCAGTCTCCGATGAAGGCATCCGCAAGACGATCAACCGGCTGGTGATCGAATCGAGAGTGGGATTGACCTGGGCTACTACGACGCCCGTAATCCACGAGTCCTGAGGTGTGACTCTGTGTGAGGTCATGTCTCCGCGCTAGCCGCTCACATGGAGTAGGCGCACAGCCACACCCGGGACGCTGTGAGCTCTTTATCTATTTACACTGATGAGCAACGGTCTTAGGATCCCTCCCGTTGTCTGGTGATCCATATAGGACCATCCTAATCTGGAGGCGACAGATGTCGGCGAGGCCCTTGCAGAATTCGTCGTGGCGAAAGAGCTCACGAAGCACGGAGTACACAACGTGTGTCGAGTACGCCGTTCTCGCCGACGGGATTGGGCTCCGCGACTCAAAGCGGCCGGATGAACCATTTCTCCTGATCAGCATCGACACATTCCGATCCTTTATAGACGCCGTGAAGCGCGGTGACTTCGACGTCTAGCGTTCAGTGGGGTTGGTTTCGGAGGCGTCGATCGTGGCACACTCTTCGCTGACGATCTGGACGAATTTCAGTCGCCTTACTGTGGATGACGACGACCAGATTCCCTCATGTTCATTCCACCATTCACGGATTTGTGGGTTCTTGAAGAAGTCCCGCAATATCAAACGCAGATGTCGCTCGTCGAGGATGCCGAGATCCCAATAGCTGGCCCAATGGCTGAGCCAGAGGTTGGCGTAGGCAAAAACCATGGCCTGGTTCGGATCGGGTCGTGCTCCTAAGGCTTGGATCAGCTCTGGCCTTTCTATGCCGAGCCGGACCAGTTCAAAGTGCCGCTCTCGCATGGCAAAGGTCTGGTCCAGACTGGTCTGTCGCCATTGCATGATGAGTGAACCGGCGATTCCGGCCAGGGCCAGCGCCGACACCAGTGCCGCCGCGCCACCGTAGGCTTGGCCGATGTTGGCCAGATCCGCCCAACTGTGGCTGTCGGGTTTGAAGTCGGCCGCGATGCTGAATAGGATCGGCGAGACAAGGAGGAACATCAACACAGTCGCCGCGACGATGACAACGGCGAGCGTCTCTAGCGGTCTGCGGTTGGACATCTATGCCTCCGCGTCTATACGCCTCCACACCGAACTGTAAGGGCAGCTGTCCACACGGACGCCTCGAACCAGCAATCATACGGGGAACGGCATTATGAATCGTTATTGCTCGGTGCCGGCTCGACAGGCGCGGATCGTCCTCATGCTGCTCGTCATGCTCGCCGCGGCCAGTCAGATCTCCTGCGGCCAGGTAACAGGCACCGCCACCGAGGAAGACTGCGGCAAGGCGCCCACCACCAGCCGGCCGCGCGTTCCGCGCCACGGCCCGACCGGCGCGGCCGGCTCGGCCGCGGTCCAACGGCACTCCGCACCACCGCCGGCCGCCGCGTCACCGCCGCCGTCACCGCCCACTCCCGTCAACGGCCGCGTGGCACTCACCGCGGCCAACACCTTGCAGACGATCGTGGTACCGGCCGGAACCATCATCGAGGTCCGCCTCGAGCCCGACTCCGGCTCGGTGTGGACGGTGCCCGAGAGCTCCGATCCGCAGGCACTGCCCCGCCTGTCATCCTCCGGCGCCTGCGACCCCGTCAAGGTGGCGACCTTCCGCGCCGACGGCACCGGCGAGATCAGCGCCACCCGGCCTCACGGCAGCGCCCAGGCGCGGTTGATCGTGACCATCAGTGCACAGCCGGCTGGATGAGCCCGTTCTCGTAGGCGTAGATGACGGCCTGGATCCGGTCGCGCAGTTCGAGTTTCATGAGGATCCGCTTGACGTGGGTCCGGATGGTGGTCTCCTCCACCGTCAACGCGGCGGCAATCTCGCGATTGGACAGTCCTCGGGCGATGAACTGCAACACTTCCCGCTCCCGCGCCGTGAGCTGGTCGAGCTTGGGGCCGCCACTGTACTGCGGGTTGGGTTGCTGGGCCAAGCGTGTGATGACTCGACGCGTCACCGACGGCGACAGCAGGCCATCGCCGGTGGCCACGGTGTGCACGGCCATAATCAGATCCTCGGGGCGGGTGCGCTTGAGCAGGAAGCCCGAGGCGCCGGCGCGAAGCGCGCCGAAAATGTAGCCGTCCTGCTCAAAGGTGGTCAGGACAAGCACTTTGGTCGCCGGCACGAGACGGGTCAGCTCGCCGGTGGCGGTGATGCCGTCCATGTCAGGCATGCGGATGTCCATGAGTACCACATCCGGTCGCAGGCGCCGCGCCAGGTCGACCGCTTCCCGGCCCGTGCCTGCGTGACCGGCGATCTCGATGGTGTCGTCATAGGACAGCAGTTCGGCCAGCCCGGCCCGCATCAGGTGGTCATCGTCGGCAATCAGAACCCGGGTCATAAACCTTGCCCCGCAACGGGAATGGCGGCACGAAGTTCGAAAGTGCCGTCGCGGCGGCCGGTTTGCAGGGTGCCGCCGAGCAGGGTGAGGCGTTCACGCATGCCGATGAGCCCGTGCCCGCCGCCGTTGCGTGAAGGGGCGACATCATCGCGGATCGGGTTGGTGACTGTGAGGTCGGCGCGCCCATCCTGGAAGCACAACAGCACATCGGCGCTTCCGGTGCCGTGCCGCGTGGCGTTGGTCAACGCTTCCTGCACGCACCGGTAGATCGCTTGGTCCGCCGGGCTTCCGGCGCCCACCGGAGCGCCCTGCACCCTCAGCACGACAGCCAGCCCCGCGGCGCTGTGCTGAGCGACAAGCGTCTCCAACGAGGCCACCCCAAGCGGTACAAAGAAAGTCTCCTCCCGAGCCCGCAAGCCTTTGACGATCTGGTCGATCTGCGCGGCGGTCTGGCGGGCAAGGGTTTCGATGTCGGTGAGGGCGGTCTGTGACCGCGCCGGGTCCTGGCGCAGCCGGGCCGCGCCGGCCCGCACGGCGATGACATTGATGGCGTGACCGGCCGTGTCGTGCAAATCTCTGGCGATGCGAGCACGTTCTTTGGCCACCGCGAGCTGCCGTTGCGTGCCGGCTTCGATCTCGGCCAGCACCACGCGGGCGTGCAGCGCGGCCAGCTGCTCGCGGCGCAGCCGGGTGCGCTCACCGGCGAACCAGGCCACGCCCCACGCCAGGCCGGTGTGCAGCAGCTCGCTGCCGGGAAACCCTCGTCCGGCAAGGCCCGCGGCCACCAGATAGGCGACGAAAAGCGCGCCGGTCACGACTGCGACCCGGCGGGACGCTTGGACGCCGACCAATAGGAACAGCGCGATCGCCGGGCCGGCGAGCACATCGGCGGGGTATCCGAACCCGGCCAGCGCGATCGCGGCCACGCTTGTGGTGACAAAGACCGCCATCGGGTAACGGCGCCACACCGCCAGCGGCAGCGCCGAACCGGCGCCGAGCACGACCGCAAGGCCGTCGAGCGTGCCCGACCACGGCCGCGGGGTGAAGACGCCGCCGTGACGGATCAGCGCCAGCGTGCCGACGAACACGGCCACCGCCATCGCCATCCACGCCAGGGCATGCCGGAAGGACCGGGCGGTGCCCGGTGACGCTGCGGGGGCCAAGATCGCTGCCATAACATTTCAAGGGTACCGGCGACAGGCTCCAGGTCGGGTCACCCTGGATGAGGATCGGGGTGGACCAGATGAGGACACCGAGGTTCGCCTCGTGGCATGATTCGCGGCCGGGCCGCCCGTTCCTAGCGTGATGGTCATGACAGACAAGCAAGGCCGGTCGCGACGATGGGTCAAGCTGACTTTGATAGCCCTGGGCATCGCGGCCCTGATCGCGGTGATCGCCATCATGATCGGCGGGGGCGGGCACGGCCCGGCACGCCACTTCTCACTAATAGGAGTGGGATGATGGAGCCGATGATCACTGCCAGGGATCTGGTCAAGTCCTACCCGCTACCCGCCGGTGACTTCACCGCGCTGGACGGCATCGGCCTCGACGTCGCGGCCGGCGAGTTCGTGGCCGTCGTCGGGCGCTCCGGCAGCGGCAAGACCACCTTGCTGAACCTGCTGGCCGGCATCGACCGACCGACCTCCGGCACGCTGCGGGTCGCGGGCGCGGACCTCGGCGACCTGTCCGAGGCGGGCCTGGCCGCTTGGCGGGGCCGCGGGATCGGGCTGGTGTTCCAGTTCTTCCAGCTGCTGCCGACCCTCACCGTGGCCGAGAATGTCATGCTGCCCATGGATTTCGCCGGGACCATCCCGGCCGCGAGACGGCGGGACAGGGCGATGCAGTGGCTCGAGCGTGTCGGCCTCGCCGATCAGGCGGGCAAGCTACCGTCCACATTGTCCGGTGGGCAGCAGCAGCGGGCGGCGATCGCCCGCGCCCTGGCCAATGATCCGCCGCTGTTGCTGGCCGACGAGCCCACCGGAAACCTCGATTCGGCCACAAGCGCGGCGGTGTTGGAGTTGTTCGCCGGCCTCAACGCCGACGGCCGCACCATCGTAGTGGTCACCCACGAACGCGAGGTGCGCGCGGTGGCCGGCCGCGAAATCACGTTGCGCGACGGGCAAATCGTCGAACCGGCCGGGGCGGTGAGATGAACCGCACGCTCTGGCGCAAACTGATCCGGGACCTGAAAGCAGCCTGGTCTCGGTTGGCCTTGATGGCAGTGGCGATCACGGTCAGCCTCACCGCCTTCGGGGCAGTGCTGCTGGCCTGGTCCGCCGGTGCCCGCGAAACGGCCGCCGCCTACGCCGGCACCGAACCCGCGTCGGCCACGATCCTGCTCGACACCCCGGTCGACGCCGCCACACTCACCGCCATCGCCGAAGCGGCTCGCACCCGGCCGGAAGTCCTGCGGGCCACCGCCCGCACGCAATTTAACAGCGAGGTCAGCGTCAACGGGAACCAAAGAAAGATCCCATTGCAAGTCTTCGTCGCCACACCCGACGACGGGATGCGGATGGCCAAGATGTTCCCGCAGTCGCGCTCGTGGCCGCCGGGTCCGGCCGAAATCTTCCTCGCTCGCGACAGTCTCACCCTCCTCGATGCCGCCGTGGGCGACTCAATGACACTCAACCTGCCGGGCGGGCGGCCGACCACCTTGCGCATAACGGACACCGTCTATGACCCGAGCCTATCCCCCTCGCCGCAGGAACAGACCGCTCGCGCCTATGTCTCCACGGCCGCTTTGGCCGACCCGCCTCAACTGGACCAGCTAAAGATCCAGGTCGCCGCGCCCGGCGAGACCGTGCCCAGCCGCGATCGTGACCGGATCGTCGCGATCGCTGGCGGGGTGAGCGAATGGTTGCAGGACAACCACAATCTGAAGGTCCGCGAGGTTCAGGTGCCCCGCCCATATGCGCATCCGCATCAGTGGCAGGCCGACGCGCTCCTGGCGGCTTTGCTTGCCGGGGCGGCGGCCTCGCTGCTGCTGTCCGCCCTGCTGGTCGCCTCGATGCTGGGAAACCTTTTCACCCAACAGATCCCCCAGATCGGCATCATGAAGGCCGTCGGCGCCAGGCCCCGTCATATCGGCGGGCTCTATCTATTGATGGTGCTGCTGGTCGCGGCGACCGCCACCGCGCTGGCCGCCGCGCCGGCGATCTGGCTGGGCCGTCTCGCCGTCAAGACATTCCTTGGCTTCCTTGGTATCCAGCCCGACAATCCAAGCGCTCCTATATGGACAGTGATGGTCGTGCTCGCCGCCGGGCTGCTGCTGCCTGTGCTCATGGCCCTGCCATCGCTGATCCGAGCCGCGCGAATCACCGTGCGGCAAGCCATCGACCATCACGGTGGCGCTGTCGCGCCGGGCCGGGCGGCGCGGCTGCTGACCCGACTGAGCGCCTTCCCCTGGCTTGGCCGCGGGCTGCTTATGGCCCTGCGCAACACGGTCCGCCGCCCGGCCCGCTTCTGGCTGTCGGCCGGGCTGCTGGCCACCGCGGGCACGGTCTTCGTGGCAGGCATGTCGCTTGCCGCCAGCACCACCGCGATTTCCCAGGAACAGGAGCAGCAACGCACCTGGGATGTCGATGTGCGGCTGGAAACGCCGCTCCCGCTGGGCCAGGCGCGCAGTGTGCTTGCGCGTGTGCCGGGAGTCCAGGCTGTGGACGATCTTTCCTTGGTACCGGCCGGGCTTGCCGGCCCGGGAAGGATCCCGGTCACCCGGACCTACCCCGATCAGGGACACGGACGCGTCGCCGTCACCGCCATCCCCGATGGGGCAACAACATTCGTCCCGCCGAAGCTGACCGAGGGCCGGTGGCTGCGCCCCGGCGAGACCGGCGCCCTGGTGCTCAACCAGATCACTCGCGCCAACACCGTACCGGACCTCAAGGCGGGGCAACCGGTCCAGCTCATCATCGCCGGAAAGACCACCAGCTGGCGGGTCGCCGGGATCGCCGAGGAACGCATGGGCGGCGGAGGAGGCGTCTATGCCACCACCGCCGGGCTCGCCGAGGCACTCGGCCGCCCCGTTCTCGCCAACCAGTTGCGCGTGGTCACCTCGGCCCACGACGAGCCGGCGCGCCAGGCAGCCGCGCTGGCGGTAGCGCAAGCCCTGGACGGCAACGGATCCGGCGGCGCCTCCGCCGAGTCGGTCAGCCGCCGTCAGTCCATCTCAGAGGGGCACCTCGGCCCGGTAATCCTGATCCTGCTCGGCATCGCCCTGCCGCTGGGAGTCGTGGGCCTCATCGGTCTGGCCTCGGCGATGAGCGCCAATGTGCTGGACCGCATCCGCGAGTTCGGGGTCATGCACGCGGTCGGCGCCCGCCCGAAAACGGTGCGCCGCATCGTCGCCGCCGAAGGGGTCTTCCTGGCGGTGATCAGCTGCCTGCTGGCGATAGTCCCGGCCCTCGCGCTCACCGCCGTCCTCGGCGCCGGGCTGGGAAGCCTGTTCTTCTCCGCCCCGCTGCCCTACCGGCTTTCCCTGGCCGCCGCCGCGATCTGGCCGGCGATCGCGGTGCTCGGGGCGCTGCTGGCCATCGAGGCCGCCGCATCCCGGGCCGCGCGGCTGACCGTCCGCGAGGCCCTCAGTTACCTCTGAAAGGAACAGTGGCATGGCATTCAGGCTCAAGCTCGGCCAGCGGCTCGTGGGCGGCAGGCACGGGCACGCACCGGACGGATCCGGCGGGCACATCGTGCGGCCCAAGCTCTACGAAACGGTGGGCGCCATCGGTTTCGCCGGCCGACGCCGCCGCGTCTACGACGGCCTGGTCGCCCTGGCCGGCATCGCGGCCGGCGACCGCGTCTGTGACGTCGGTTGCGGCACCGGCTACTTCACCCGCCGCGCCGCCGCGGCCGCCGGACCCACCGGAAAGGTCACCGGGATCGACCCGTCGGAACCGGTCCTCGCCTACGCTCGAGGCAAGGCGCCGGCCAACGCCGACTTCGTACTCGCCGGTGGGGAGGCGGTGCCGCTTGGCGATGGGACTTGCGATGTGGTGGTGTCAAGCCTTGCCATCCATCACATCCCGCCGGACCTGCGGCCCGCCGCGTTCGGTGAGATGTGGCGGCTGCTGCGCGTCGGCGGCACCCTGCTCGTGGTGGACTTTCGGCCCCCACAAGGCCGCGTGGCCCGCCACCTGATAGGTGCCCTGTCCGGCCATGCCATGGCGCACAACCCCATCGCCGAACTGCCCGCCCTGGCCACCGGGGCCGGATTCACACCGGACGAGGACGGCCAGCGCTGGCCCATGCTTTACTATCTGCGCGCCAAGAAGTTCAGCCGCGGCGCTGTTTCCGCCACCCATAGCGGGTGAGCCCGCGAGGCTTGAACACCGACAGGATCAGCGTGGTGGAAAGCACGATCAGACCGCCGATCGAGTGCGGCAGAGTGCTGGAGAGTCCGCGCGGGTCGAGACCGGAGGCGGCCCCGTCGGCCAGCGCGGCGACCGTTGGGACCTCGTGCAGCAGGAAGGCCGTGGCGACGAGGGTGAGGACGAGCTTGACCAGGACCCAGTAGTGGCGGAACAGACCCCACGTGGTGCCGAAAGCGTTGACGATGCCGATGAGCACCGTGGCGAGCGCCAGCGGCACTATGACGTACCGCACCAGCAGATCCATTGCCACATAAGCGCTTTGAACGACTTCGAGGTCAGAGCCGGTGGCGGCGGTCAGGTCCAGGGCGAGGTAGGCCAGCAGGGCTCCGAGCCAGCCGACGGAGGTGGCGACGTGCGTGACCAGGACTGCCTTGCGCAGCGGCGCGGGCATGATCATTGGTGCGTCCCACCGGGTGCGTGGATGCCGGGCGGGCCGCTCGGCGTGTGCGGGCCGGCGCCGTGCTCGAAACCGAACAGCCGCAGCGTGAGGAAGATGACGAGCAGGGCGCCGAGGACGATTCCGGGCCACTTCACCCAGCCAGGCATCCGTGGCGGTGTGTCACGAGTTTCGTTCACGGCCCCATTACACGCAACGGGCCGTTAGACCGCCGCTAGGGCGCATCAAACACCAAACTAACGGCACGCCTGGCAGGATGAACCGGTGCGGGTGCTGGTAGTGGAGGACGAACGGCTGCTGGCCGACACGATCGCCGCGGGACTGCGCCGCCACGCGATGGCCGTCGATGTGGCCTACGACGGGGACCAGGCGCTGCAACGGCTTGATGTCAACGACTACGACGTGGTCGTGCTCGACCGTGACCTGCCCAAGGTGTCGGGTGACCGGGTCTGCGCCACGCTGGTGGAAAACGCCAACCCGGCAAGGATTCTCATGCTGACCGCGGCCGGCGCGGTCAGCGCGCGGGTGGCCGGGTTGCAGCTGGGTGCCGATGACTATCTGACGAAACCGTTCGCGTTCGCGGAGTTGACCGCGCGGATTCAGGCACTCGGGCGCCGGTCCCGGCCCGCGGCGCCGCCAGTGCTGCAACGCCGGGGCGTCGCTCTGGATCCACACCGGCAGGTAGTAACCCGTGATGGGCAGCAGGTCGCCTTGTCCCCCAAGGAGTTTGCCGTGCTGGCGGAGTTGCTCCGAGCGGATGGAGGGGTGGTATCGGCCGAGGCATTGCTGGAGAAAGCATGGGATGAACACACCGACCCGTTCACCAGCGTCGTGCGGTTCACAATGATGAACCTGCGCCGCAAGCTGGGTGATCCACCGCTGATCGAGACGATCGCGGGCTCCGGGTATCGGCTGCCATGAACAAGCGCTGGTACTCCACCATCCGCGTGCGGCTGACAGTGCATTACGCGATGGCACTTCTCGTCGCCGGAGCGATCCTGATCGCCCTACTCTACGGCTACCTGGCGCATACGTTCGACGGTCAACTGGTTGCCCAGCGGCACAACGGGTTCGAGCGCACGCCAGCCGAGCTGGCGGAGATACGCGACCACATTCTGAGCGCGATGCTGACCGTCTCGTTAGTCTCGCTGGGCGTCGTGGCGGTGGCCGCAGCCGGAATCGGGTGGTGGATGGCCGGGCGGGCGCTGCGGCCCCTGCACCAGATCACCGCCACGGCCCGCCGCGTGGCCGACCGCAACCTGCACGAGCGCATCGCGCTGGACGGTCCCAACGATGAGATCAAAGATCTGGCCGACACCTTCGATGGGATGCTGGAACGCCTCGACCGCTCCTTCGACGGCCAGCGCCGCTTCGTCGCCAACGCCTCGCACGAACTCCGCACGCCGCTGACCCTCAACCGCACCCTCATCGAGGTCACCCTCGACGACCCTGACGCGCCCGCGCAGACCCGGCAACTGGGCACCACGCTACTCGCGATCAACCAGCGCCACGAACGGCTCATCGACGGGCTGCTCACGCTGGCCAGCAGCGAACAGGCACTGAGCGTGCGGGAGTGGGTCGACCTGGCCGAGGTTGTCCGCCACGTTCTCGCCTCGATTGACGCTCGGGTGGAAACGAATCTGCGGCCCGCTTTGGTGTCCGGGGATCCGGTGCTGCTGGAGCGCTTGGTCACCAATCTGCTCGACAACGCGGTGCGCTACAACCTGCCCGAGAGTGGCCAGGTGGGGGTGCGGACCCGGATGGTGAACGGCAACGCCGAGCTCATCGTGGACAATACGGGCCCGGTCATTGCCGCGTATGACATTCCCGGCCTGTTCGAGCCGTTTCGCCGCCTGCCCGACACCGAGCGCCAGGCCGGGCAGGGCACCGGGCTCGGGTTGTCGATCGTCAAGGCGGTCGCCCAGGCCCACCATGGCGACGTCACGGCCGCGCCGCGCGAGGGCGGCGGCCTGAGTGTGACAGTCCGGCTGGCCGGCTGACGCCATCGCGGCCGCCGATGCCGCCGATGCCGCCGATGCCGCCGATGCCGCCGATGCCGCCGATGCCGGCAGGCGTCGTAAAAGTCGTGCGCGTGGGGGCGGCCGGCCAGACGCGATCGGCGGCCGCGACTCCGGCCACGATCGGCAGGCGTCGTAAAAGTCGTGCGCGTGGGGGCGGCCGGCCTGACGCGATCGGTGGCCACGACTCGGCCACGATCGGCAGGTGACGTAAAGCCGTGCGCGTGGGGGCGGCCGGCCTGACGCGATCGGCGGCCGCGACTCCGGCCATGGTCGGCAGGCGACGTCGAAGGCGGGCCGGGTGGGGGCGGCGGGCCGGGCGTGACACGAAATTCTAATGCATTCAATCTTCTCGATCTTACGCGCTGGCCGGCGGTGGGCGTGAGAGGCTGCCGGAGGAGCTGTGTGTCAGGGAGTTTCGGAGGGCATCGCCATGAAGGTTGTGGTCATCGGCGGCACCGGGCTGATCGGGTCAAAGGTCGTGACGAGGCTGTCGCAGCAGGGACACGAGGCCGTCGCCGCGGCACCCAACACGGGTGTCAACACGTTGACCGGCGAGGGGCTGGACGCGGCGCTGGAGGGCGCCTCGGTCGTGGTCGACGTGGCCAACTCGCCATCATTTGAGGACGCCGCGGCTATGGAGTTCTTCCAGACATCGACGAGCAACGTTTTGACGGCGGCGCCGAAGGCGGGCGTGGGTCACTATGTGGCGCTGTCGGTGGTCGGCACCGAGCGGCTGCCGGCAAGCGGCTACTTCCGCGCGAAGGTCGCCCAGGAGCGGTTGATCGCCAGCTCGGGAGTTCCCTATACCCTCGTGCACGCGACGCAGTTCTTCGAGTTCCTCGACGCCATCGCGCTGTCATCGACGGACGGCGATACGGTACACATCGCGCCCGTTGATTTCCAGCCGATCGCGGCCGACGACGTCGCCGACGTGGTCAGCGAGGTGGCGGTTGGTCCGCCACTCAACGACCGGATCGAGATCGCCGGACCCGACCGGTACCGCTTCGATGAACTCATCCGCGCCCTGTTGCGCGGCAAGGACGACCCGCGCGATGTCGTCACGGATCCGCAAGCGCCCTATTTCGGCGCCGAGCTCGGCCAGGAAAGCTTGGTACCAAGTGAGAATCCTCGCCTCGGCCAACGCCACTTGCGGGAATGGCTCGTGTCCTAGTGAAGTAGCTGGGGTCCCCGAAAATGGCAATGGCAGCTTGAGATGCGACGGAACTGCGCGCCTTCGTCGACTACCGGCTGGTCGGCCTCTACGACGAGGCCTGCGACGATGGTGCCGGCTGCCCAACCCGGGCCGGTGGCGGACCCGGCTGGCGTGGCGGGACGGAACCGCCACGGACAGCCTGCCGGACGCCTCGGTGCTCGTACAGTTCTGGCCGCACGCCGGCGAGGGCGAGGGCGAGCAGCGGTGATCGCAAATGCTTCACATACTTCGTGGAAACCGCCGGTCACGTGACGACCGCCGGTGAATTCGCCTGCGGGACAAGCAGATGCGGCTGTCCCGCGCCGGTGGCGTCGACTGTCCAGACGTCGTTGACACCGTCGCTGCGCTGCAGAGCGTAGGCGATGGTGGCGGCGTCGGTCCACAGCGGCTGGTCGTCGACGCTTCGAGTTTCGGCGGTTGGCGTCACCGCCATGGTGGCCAGGTCGAGCACTGACAGCCGCCAGCCTTTGCGCGGGTCGCCGTCGACCGCGGCATTGAAGGCGATGCGCGTCCCGTCCGGGGATAGCGACGGGCACTCGACATTGCGGGCGAGGGTGCGCACGGTGCGGGCGGCGAAGTCGCCTTCGACGAGATACCGTTGCCTGGCCGTGGACATGGTGGCGTAGAAGCGGTTGTCGTCGGCGGCGAATGTCACTCCCCAGAAGTTGGTGTCAACGGCGCGGTAGGGCCGTCCGTCCACTGTGGACGCGAAGTCCTCGAGCGAGGCGACGAGTGTGCCCGTCTTGGTGTCCAGGATGCCGGCGCTGGTGGAGAATCCAGTCGTGGCATAGGAGTGTCCGTCCACGAACAGGGTCCAGGCCACCATCCGGCCGCTGGCCGAGACCCTCAGCCGGTTGGGGAATCCGGTCAGCGGGATCTCGCGCTGCCGGCGCAACTGCCGGTCCAGGATCTGCAGCCGGGTTCCGGTGAAAGCGTCCACCGGCACCAGACAGGCAACGGTGGTGGCGGCGGCGTGGGCGCGGTCGCACTGCAGCGTGGTGACTGTGCGCACACCCTGCGGGTCGCGCAGCGACACCGTGGACAGCATGCCGTTGCTGAGCACCTGCAATCCCGGCTCCATGCCTTGTGCCGCAACGTTTGTCGACTGTGCCGGCGGTTGGCGCACGTGCAGGATGTAACCGGTCGCGGCGCCCGCCAGCAGGACAGCCGCCGCCGCGGCGACGACGAGGTTACGGTTCATTGCTGGCCTCCCGCAAAAGGATCCGGGTCGAGACGAGCGCGGCCAGCGCGGTCAGCGCGGCGGCCACGAGAGCGGTGCGCTGGCCCCAATGGGTCCAGGCGAGTCCGAACAGGACAGACGAGGTGAGATAGGCGAGGGCCTGGCCGGACTGTACCAGCGCCAGACCCGTGGTGCGCAACGACTCCGGCAGCACCGGACCGGCCAGCGCCATCAACACACCGTCGGTGGCGGCATAGAACAGCCCCAGGCAGACCAGCACGGCCACGATGGCGGCGAGCCCTCGAAAAGGGCTCAGCAGCAACAGGTACCCTAGAGAAAGGAAGAGAAATCCGCTCAGCAGCACCGGCCGGCGGCCGAGGCGGTCTGCCAAAACCCCTAAGGGATAAGCCATTAAGAGGTACCCGAGACTCGTGCCGACGGCGAGCAACGGAAACCAGCCCAAGCTGAGCCCCTCGCGCCGTTGCAGCAGAAGGTAAACGAAGCCATCGCCCACAGTGGACAGACCGAGCAGGCCGGCGACCGCCAGCACCCGCCGCATCGGAGCCCGCCGCAACAGGCACAGGGCAAGCCGAGGCGAAACCGTTCGGGGCGTTGAGGGCAAGCTGCCTCGATGGTCGCGCACGAAGAGCACCAGCACCACCACACCGAACACGGCGATACAGAAACTCGTGACGAACACCGCGTCGTAGCGCTGGCCACCAGCGAGCATGATGACGCCGAGCGCCACGAGCGGGCCGGCGAAGGCACCGATGGTGTCCATCGTGCGGTGCACCCCGAACGCCCGCCCGAGACCGGTGTCCGGTGTGGACAGTGTGATGAGCGCGTCTCGGGGCGCGGTGCGCAGGCCTTTGCCCGCCCGGTCGGCCGTGATGGCGGCGCCGAGCGCCGGCACGGAGGCTCCGGCCGCGAGCAGGCCGAGCTTCGCCAGCGCCGACATCGCATACCCGACACCGGCGACGGCTTTGCGGCGCGAAACGCGGTCGGCGGCGTAGCCTCCGACGAGTCGCAATAGGACGGTCGCGCCCGAGTAGACGCCGTCGATGAGCCCATACGCGGCCGGGCTCAGGCTCAACCCGACGACGAGGTACACGGGCAGGATCGCGGTGACCATCTCCGCCGAGATGTCCGTGATCAGGCTGACCGTGCCGAGGGCGAACACGTTGGCCGCGACAGCCCCTTTGACGGACTGCCGCGGCCGATCGATGGTTGTTAGATACACGACGGTCAGTGGCAGGAGCCGGAGCCGCTGTCGTTGTAGGTGCCGCCCGCCACCGGCACGAACTGCCAGCTGTAACCGTTGGCGTGCAAGGTGAACTTGAGCACGCCGTGGGTACCGGTGTTGCGTGCCTCGCTGTTGGGTTGGATCGTGCCGAATGAGTATGCCCCGGCGCCGCCCATGCCGGCGACGAAGTGCCGGATGCCACGGGCAGTGTCCAGGCCACCGCTCGGGTTCATCGGCGCGAACCGCTCGTACTGGTGATTGTGCCCGGCGACGACCACCTCGGCGTTGAAGTCGTACAGAGCCTGCACCAGCGGACCGATCGCGGTGTTGGGAGAATGGTTGGAACCGGAGGTGAACCTGGGCTTGTGCCAGTAAGCGAATGTGCACGGCTTGGTGCTGGCCGCCAGGTCGGCGCGCAGCCACTGCTCCTGAGCGGAGCCGGCAGACGTGCTGACCTCGGAGTTGAGCGACACGACGTGCCAGTTGCCCAGATCGTAGGAGTAGTAGCCGCGACCGGACGGCCCGGCACTGGCGCCGAAGTAGTTGTAGTAACCGGTGGCGCCGCTGGTGTTGTAGTCGTGGTTGCCCGGCGCGGGACGCGTACGCGCCTTGTGCCGCCCCCACGTGGGCTCGTAGAAGCTGGCGAACTCCGATGCGGTGCCGTTGGGGTACACGTTGTCCCCGGCGGTGAACACCGTGCCCGGAATGTTGTCGAGCAAGGCGGCGGTTGCCGTGTCGGTGGAGCTGGAGGTGGCGATGTCGCCCGCGCCGACGAGGACCGGATCCCCCGGTGCGGGAGAGACGGTCGGGGACGGCGACGGGGATGGACCCGTGCCGGTGGTGACGATGAGCTGTGGTGCGGTGGCGCCGGTCTCGCGCGAGTCGTAATCGGCGCCATTGGTGCTCGACGACGTCACGCCGATGCTGAACGTGCCGTTGCCGGTGATCAGGGCGCTCACGTTGACCTGGTACCAGGTGTTGCGCGAAACCGCCCCGAGCGAACCCAGGGTGGCGCCGTCGATGGCGGGCTGAGCGTTCCAGGTGACCGCGGTCTCGGACCAGGTCGTGTTGCTCATGGCCCGGAAAGTTCCGCCGTTGTTGCTTTGCGCGCCGCTCACGTCATCGATGTGAATCCGCAAAGTGGCGGCGGTGACCGGCGAGGTGAGCCCGGATACGGTGAACTTGAGGAACATCCGCTTGACTTCCGAGGCGTCGACGCCCAATTGGCCGGAGGTGCCGAAGTTGGTGCTCGGCGACTGGTTGTTGACGTAGGTGTCCGCGACGGGAGTGAACGTCGTGGTGGCCGCCGAGGCGGTGGGTGCGTGGGTGAGCACCGCGGCGGTGACCGCTACAGCGGTGGTCACTACCGCTGTGCCGACCGCCACCACCCGAACCTTGCGAGTGGACATTCGTACCAAGCCCTTCCATTGGGGGTTTCGAGGACGGGCTTCCGACGCTACGGATCGGTTGATTCTGGCGAGTGTCCAGAACATGGACGGTTCGGTGCATGCCGGGTTAACGCTAGACAGTGGCCGGGGTCCATATTTGGGACCCCGGCCCTATTGATTCGTATTGATTTAAGGGATCCGGGTGACGTCGGTGACTACGCCTTGATAGACGCGTACCTCATCGATGGCGCCTACCCAGTCGTCGACGAGGTGCGGGGATTCACCCTGCACGCTCCACAGCGCCGCGCCGATGGTCATCCGGCCGTTGGTGACAAGGCGGCCGGCGTGCGTCGCCGTAGCCGCCAGCACGCCGTTGATATACAGCCTCAGCTCGCCGGTTTGCGCGTTGAAGGTGCCGACGAGGTGGACCCACGTGTTCATGACCGACGGGGTGAGGGTGCCGGAGTAAGCGCGGACCCAGCCCTCGCCGCCCCCATCGAGGTCGGCCGAGCCTGGAAGGGCGAACGCCCATCTCGGTAGGCCGAAGTCCTGCCGGAACCCGAGGTAGAAGCCGCTCACCCTGGTGCCCTCCTGGCCCACGGCGGTGCGGTTGCCGATCGGGAGGTCGGTGCCGTCCATGCGTACCCAGGCCGACACGGTGTACGACTGATCGGTGAAGATGACCTGCTCGTTGGGCGCGGCATAGTCACCGGCGCCGTCCAGGAGCAGGCCGGTGCCGTTCTGCCCGGCCCCGCCCGCCGGGATCTGCGCGCCGTCGTAGAAGGTCAGATCGTGCGCCATGTTCGAACTGTCGAACGCGGGACCCGGGCCGATCTCGTCCATCCGCCACTCGGCGACCTTACCCACCTTGATCGGGTCGGACAGATCGAAGACCTCCGCAGCGGAGATCATGCGGTCCCACACCTGCGCCTCGGCCACGGAACCCTTGAACGGCGAGGAGACGCCGCCGATACGCAGGTTGCCGTCGGCATCCCAGAGCGTCACGCCGGTCACGGTCGACTCCAGCGAACCGTTGACATAAAGCCGCAGGGTCTGGGCGGCCGAGTCGTAGGTGGCGGCCAGGTGGGTCCAGACACCGGGCCGCGCCGAGCTGGTGGACACCGCCGTGTTGTTGTTGGGCCCGGTCTCGCTCTTGGAACTGTGGACCTGCCAGAGACCGGCGGTTGAGGACCCGAGCCAGAACACGCTGTTGCTGGCCCCGCTCACGCTGATGAGGTTGTGGTTGGTGGCGGTGTCGGTCACCTTCGCCCACGCCGCCACCGAGAAGCTCCGGCTGGTGTCGGGGATGATCGGGCCGTTGGCGTCGGCGCGGTCGTCCACGCCGTCGAGGCCGAGCGCCGTGCGGGAGGCCCCGTCATTGCCCGGCGCCAGGCGGCCGGACTGCCCAAGCGTCGCCCCGTTGAGCACCGTCAGGGTGCGGTTGTTGCCGGTGTCGTCGGCCAGGGTGGTGCTGCCCGGCGGCTCGTCCATCTTCCAGCGCGCCAGCGCGGTCGTCGGCGCCGCCACGATGAACTGGTATGTGCGGTTGTTCTCGTTGCCCGCCCGGTCGACGGCGCGGACGAAGAGCGTCTTGGGCCCGGATGAGGTTGGGGTGTAATCGAAGAAGACGCTGCCGCCCATGCTCGCCGGGGTCAGCGGATTGGTCGGCGGATCGGAGAAGCCGTACAGGAACGAGCTGGTGTCCGATGACGACGAGAAGGTGAACCGGCCCGTCAGCCCGACCGACCCGTTGGTCTGGCCTTCCTGGTAGACGTCGGCCACCACCGTGGGCACCGCCGGCTTGGTCGCGTCGACGAGAAACTCACAGTTGCCTGGCATGTGCGTCACCGGCGAGACCCCGTAGCCACCCGGGTGGCTGGGATAGTCGTCGCTCTGCGAGCGCCATGTGTAGAGGCCGGCATCGGCCAACGGCATCGTGGTGAGCTGGCCGAAGGTGTTGTGCGGCACCGAACCTTGGCTGCCGCTGCCGACGTCGACCCAGCTCGAGGCGCTGCTGCCGTAGCCGGTCGCCAGGACCGAGGTGGACCCGCCGGTGTAGGCGGCGCTCCAGCTGCCGGTCTCGCCCGTCCAGCTCATCACGTCGGCCTTGCCGTCGCCGTTGTAGTCCCCGGCGACCTGCTTGTCGCCCTTGTTGGCGCGGGGTGCGTCGACACCGCCGTTGGTGTACGCCACGCTGAAAGTGCCGTCCGCCGGGCGGTAGTAGGCCAGGTCGTCCTTGCCGTCGTTGTTGAAGTCGGCGACCATCGGCACGTCTCCCCTGGCGCCGTGCTTGCGGAAGTTGAGCATGGCGCCGTTGGTGTGGTGCACCCACCAGTCGCCGGTCGACGGCCGCCAGATGATGGCGTCATCCTTGCTGTCGCCATTGATGTCTCCGGTCAGCGGGATGTCGCCCGCCTCGCCCCAGGCGAACTCGGGAAGGTTGGATCCATCGGTGAGCCAGATGTACCAGGTGGCCATCCACGGTCGCCAGACGAGAACGTCATCCTTGTTGTCGCCGTTGAAGTCGCCCATGAGCGGCACGTCACCGTTCAGGCCCCACTGGCGCAGGTAAACCGATGAGCCACCGGTGAGGGACAGGAACCAGTTGCCCTCCCAGGGCCGCCACACCAGGGCGTCCGTCCTGCCGTCGGCGTTGTAGTCTCCGGTCACCGGGATGTCCCCGTCCAGGCCCCACTGCCTGACCTGATTGGCGCTTCCGTCGGAGGGCTTGATGTTCCAGTTGCCGTCCGATGGGCGCCAGAAAGCCACATCGTCCTTGCCGTCGCCGGTGAAGTCGCCACGCACCGGGATGTCCCGCGGAGTCCAACGGGCGTAAGCGAACCACGTGTTCATGGTGTCGCCGTCGCCGTCGGTGAAGTGGGCCCGAAGCGTCGGGGTGGCGGTCTTGACGGCCGGGCGGTTGGCCCCGGCGACGCAGGGCTTGTTGTCCACGGTCAGCTGATCGGGCATGCTCGGCACGGTGTTGAAGGTGATGTTGAGCCGGAAATCGTTGAGGAAGTAGCGCATCCAGCGCTCCTGGATGCTCTCCCCGCTCCCGCCGCCGTCCGAACACGCGCAAATCCCGACGTAGTAATAACTCGCGCCGCCGTTGGCGAAGGCCTGCAAATCATTGACGAGCGTACCGCTCGTCACCTCGAAGACCATGTTCGGGTCGGAGCAGGAATCCTCGTTGGCGTGAACGCTGTTGTTGCCCAGGTATACCTGCAGTCCCGGGCCGGGCCAGGCCTGGCGCGGCACGGCGGCGATGCCGGCGGTGCGATAGAAGTAGTTCGGCCGGTCCGAGCCGCATTTCCAGGTGTGGTCGACCCGGCCGGAGATGCTGGCGCCGAGGATCTGTTTGAAGCCCACGCCGGAGATGTCGAAGAGCATGAAGCTGCGGTTGAGGCGGCCGGTGGTGTCGTCGCCGGAGCGCAGGATCGGCGCCGCCGGCCACGGGTCACCGGCGGCGACCTTGCCGTCGGTCATGGGCGCGTTGGTGTTGTTGCTCGTGGCGTAGGCCCACTGACCCTGACCGGGGACCCAGATCGGATCGATCGTGATCGGGAACCGGCCACCGTCCAAAAGCGACGCCTCGGGTACCAGCACGAGCTGCTTGCTGTTCGCCTCGGCGGCGACGCCGCCGGTCCGCCGCGGCTGCGGCTCGGCGCCCTTGAGCGCCAACTCCTTGGCGCTCAAGCGTTCCGCGGTGTCCCACATCCGTGGCGCGGCGGCGCTGACCAAAGTGGCCCCGCCCGCCTTGGCCACCAGCCCACCATCCACAGTGGACTCCACGGTGACGTCTCCGCCAATCCGGTACGCGCCGCGGCGCACCCGCGGATCTCCGGCTCCTCGAGCCGACCTGACCACCAGCAAATGGCTGAAGCCCGTGTCCGTGGCCCGCACCACCAGATCCACGTCGGGCGCGACCTCCGGATAGGTCGCGGTGTCGCCCTGGACGACCGGTTGCGGCAGGTTGCCCGGCCACGACATCGTCATCGTGCGGCCCTTCACCGCCATCGTCACGAACGGCCCGTCGCCCCCGGTGGAAAACCAGACATCCGACGCGGCCGCCCTTGGCACAAGCCGCTCCCCGACCCGCCGCAGCGAGGTGTCGATCGGCCCCCACGCGCCGTCGGGACCCTTGGCCCGCTGCGGCGTCACCGATGTCGACACCTTCAGCACACCCGTGGGCTCGGCGAAGGTTTGGCTGTACTCGGTCCGCGCCGCCTCCACCTCCACCGGTGCGGCACAATCCCCCGCCATCGCCTTCGCTATCGCTATCGTCGCGGCCTTCGCGGCGGAAGCCCGGCACGACAAGGCTTCCGCCGCGGCGACACCGGGCGGCGTTCCCAACACCACTAACATCGGCTGCCACAGAAGGACGGCAGCGGCTGCTAATCCCAACGATCGACTTCGCATGCGGCCAGGGTGAGCGGCGGTGACTGCACCGCGCCTGCACCCCGGTTGCACGATCCCGCCCGCCGAAATGTCAGGTTTGACGGCTCGTCAGGGAAATGGACGCCTACGCCCGGCACGTGGCGGCGCTCAAGGAGCTCCTCGAGCGGCCAGGCGGGTAAGGGCCTGCCGACGGGCGGATTCGATCGCGGCGGCCAACGCGAGGGCATCGGGCAGCTTGCCGGCCTGGAGCATCGACTGAGCAAGGTTTTCGCACTGGGTAAGGTGTTTGCCAAGGCTTTCCACGAAGAGTTGGTCGAACGCCACGCCCCGAGCCGCGGACATCGAGGCGACCTCGCCGGCCGTGGCCATGCCCGGCATGTCGTGGCCGGTGTGTGGATTCTCCACCGGCGCACCGATCCGGCGCAGCAAGGCGTTGAGTTGAACATTCTCGTTGGTGTGGCTGGATGTCAGCTCGGCGGCGAGGGTCACCAGGCGGGGGTCGGCGGCCCTATCGGGTACCAAGGAAAGAATTTGAAAAGCACGCTCGTTAAGCGCCAGAGTCAGCTGGGCCCAGGCGATGTCCGTGCCCGCGACGACGGCCGGCGAAGGCGCCGCGGGCGGCGGGGCCTTCGACGGCGTGGAGCAGGCGGCGAGCACGCACAGAAGGGCCGCGATTCTGGTCCACATTGGATGCTCCAATATCCCCTCCGGGGCGGGAATCGGCTTCCCGCCCCGGAAGGGTCTTATCTAGATAGGCTGACCGTTGGCGCCACACTTGACAATCGCGTTGATGCAGTCGCGCACCCGTTGTGCCAGCGCGGCGACCGGCCACGCGTTGAAGAAGTCGCCGTGCATGCTGTAGCCGTTGCCCGAGGCGAGCCGGAACCCGGATGGGTCACCGCTGACCGGCCAGCGAACCACCTGGCGCAGTTTGGGCACGGGCACCGGGTGGGTCGACGGGCAGGCGGCGTTCACCGGATAGGCCATGTGGCTCTTGTGATCCGGGGAGTCCAGATCGCGGCCGTTCCAGCACTGCGGGAAGTCCAGATAGGACTCCAGCCGGGTACCGGCCGGGCAGGTGACGAAATTGCCGGAGGGCGGCACCTGGCCGGCGTGCAGGCATGACCAGCGGGCCCGGCTTCCGGTCGGGCCGGTGGCGGCGGCGTTGCCGGCGACGATCCGCAGTCCCAGCGGGAACGGCTGGATGCGGGCGGTGATGTCGGCCCGGACGCCTTCGCCGAGGTAGTAGAAGGTGGCCGAGGACGGTGCCACCGCGACATTGTTGTTGTACAGGGTGGGAATCCAGTACGACGAAATGTCGATCGACGGGTTGCAGTTGCTCGTGGCGGCTTGCAGGCTGCTCAGCGTCGAGAAGGCGTTGGTCGACCGGTTGCCCATGAAGTCGTGCATGTGCGAGCCGCCCGGCAGGTTCGGGAAGACGATCGGGTCGTCGGGGAGCCGATGCGACAGCGGGCACTCCGCCGGGAACTCCGCCACCTTGATGATGGCCACGGCGGGACTTGCGGTGACGATGGTGGAGGTCGCGAACATCAGCGCCGCGACCGTGATCCGCAGTGGTGCTCTTTTCATAACACTCTCCCTGCTGTGTTACTGGTACACGCGCACGTAGTCGACGAGCACGCGCGACGGGAAGGGGGTCGTAGCGTCGACCGGACCCGGGAAGTCGCCGCCGACCGCGAGGTTGAGAATGATGTAGAACTGGTGGTCATAGACCCAGGGGCCGCGGGTCGACTCGACAGTTTCCTTGCTGGCGTTGAAGATGAGCTGGCTGTCGAGGAAGAACCGGATGCCGCGGCTGTCCCACTCGGCGGCGTAGACGTGGAAGTCGTTGGCCAGGTCAACGGGTGCCGTGGTCTTCAGGCCGTAGCCGGCGCCGCCGTTGTAGGCCGGGGCGTGCAGCGTGGTGTAACACTCGTTGGTGTTGCGGCCCAACACCTCCATGATGTCGACCTCGCCGTTGTAGGGCCACGGCCGGCCGGTCAGGAAGTCGGCGCCCATCATCCAGAACGCGGGCCAGAAACCGTTGCCCTTGTTCACTTTGATCCGGGCCTCCACGCGACCGTACTGGAAATGGAATTTGTTGCTCGTGTTCATCCGGTGCGAGGTGTAGTTGCGGCCGCCCACGACCTCGCGGCGCGCCTCCATGACCAGCGAGCCGGTGCCGTCCATGAAGGTGTTGTTGTTGTTCGTGTAGTACTGGAGTTCGTTGTTCTGGCCGGTGCCGATGTCGATCGTCCACTTTGCTGGGTCGGGCTTGCTTCCGTTGGCGCCGTTGAACTCGTCGCTGAAGACGAGCCGGGTCGCCGGGAAGGTCGGGTCGGCCGGCCGCGGCGGTGGGGCGGTCGGAGCGCCACCGGTGCCATAGACCTGGAACTCCCACAACGAGTAGCCGTAGGGGGTTGCCCGGGCGGTGCCGAACATCCGCACATAACGGCCGGTACCGTTGACGGTCAGCGTCTCCTTGAATCCGCGGCCCGTGGTGGTGCTGTAAATCGTGGTCCACGCGGAAGCGTCGGCCGAGACCTGGATCTGGTACGACGCGGCGAAGGCCGGATCCCATTGGAGCACGACACGGGTGATGGTCGCGGTCGCGCCGAGGTCGACATAGATCCAGCCTGGATCCACCCAACCGGTGGTCGAACTGGTGGCCCAGCGGGAGGCCGGGTCGAGGTCCAAGGCGCGCGCCGGGGTGCACCCGATGCAGGCTCCTTCGTTCTGCGAGCTGGAGGCGAAGCCAGGTTTGTTGTAGGACAACAACACCTCGCCGCCGGGCGGGCTTTGGCTGGGGGTCGGGCTGGGGGTCGGGCTGGGGCTGGCGGGCGGTGAGCTTGGTGGTGTGCCGGTGCCCGTGTTGATCGCGAACTCCCACAGCGAATAGCCGTACTGCGTGGCACGGACCGTTCCATTCATCCGCACGTAGCGGCCGGTGCCGGAGACGGTAAGGGTTTGCGTGCCGCCGGTACCGGTGGTGGTGCTGAAGATGGTGGTCCAGGTGGTGCCGTCGGGCGAGGTCTGGATCTGGAAGCTGCGCGCGAAGGCGGCTTCCCAGGTCAGCACCACGCGGCAGATCGACATGCTGGCGCCCAGGTCGACCCGGATCCATTGGGGATCGCTGAACGCGCTCGACCAGCGGGTGCCGTTGTTGCCGTCGAAGGCGGCGGCGGCCGGGGTGCCGGCGTTCTCCGCGGAGGAGGCGGTGGCCGGCCGGTTGAGGGCCGAGTTGCTTGTGCCGCAGCCGGTTTGGCCGGTGGAGCCGTAGACCTCGAACTCCCACAACGACACGCCCCACTGGGTGGCTTTCGCCGTGGCGTTGACCCGCACGTAGCGGCCGCTGCCGGTCACGTTGTGGGTCTGCACACCGCCGGTGGCGGTGGCGGTGCTGAAGACCGTCGTCCAGGTGGAACCGTTGGCGGAGGTCTGCACCTGATAGGCGTTGGCGTAGGCGGTCTCCCAGCGCAGGATGACCTGGCTGATGGTGGCTGTGACGCCGAGATCGACCTGGATCCACTGCGGCACGCTCGCGGCGCTGGACCACCGCGTACCGAGATTGCCATCGACGGCGGCGGCGGCCGGGGTGCCGGCGTTTTCCACAGAGGACGCCGTCACCGGCTGTCCCTGGGAGAGCAGCACGTCGGCGGCGCCGGCCGAGGGCGCCGTGATGACGACGTAAGCGCCGGCGACGAGGGCCGCCAAGGCGCTCAGGGTCGCGTAGAGCCGGCGTCTGCCGGCTGGGATGGGGATGGGTCTCATGAGATCTCCTGTCAGTGCTCAGGGTCCAGCGGTATCGCGCGCACGTTATGCGCCGATGCTCACCGGTATGGGTCCTGTGTCTACTGAGGGAGCGCTCTCTCAAAGCATCGCCTCGCGTCGATGAGATGTCAACGCCTCAACCGGCCCCGTTCCCCGTCTTGCGCCGGGCGCGATGATCTAGCATTTTCGGGGAAAATGCTGCCTCCTCGCGGCTTGAGGCAGCACTTTCGGGGAAAATGCGGGATCAAACGATCATGAGACCAATGTGGAGCGCTCTCCAGAGATCCTGGAGCGGCGGCCCCGGTGCGGGGGCCGGCGGCGTTCAGGCGGTGTGGAGCCAGGCGATCAGATCGGGTGAGGCGAGTCCGGCCAGGCGGTCCTGATAGCGGCGCACATCGGCGTCACCTTCGCGGAACGAAAACTCAGCCCACAGCGCACTGTCAGACACCATTGTCCGGTACCGCTTCAGCTCGGCCATAACCGCGCCCTCCCCGAGTCGCATCGATAGCCCGCAATTGTATTGATGCTGGGCCGATCGCGCTGACCCCGCCCGCGAGGGTGGTGGCCGGGACGCCGACGAGATCCGGCATCGGCCGGCGCGGCGTCGCCGACGACTCGTGCAGCAGCGGGTCGCCGCGGAGCACCTGCTGTTGTAACAGGCGCAGGTATGGGCTCGGCTCGGTGCCCAGCTCGTCGGCGAGCCGCTGACGGGCCCGCTGATACTGTTCGAGCGCCTCGGACATGCGGCCGGAACGGTACAGCGCGATCATGAGTTGGGCCACCGGGCGCTCGTCGCTGGGGTGGGTCGCCACCATCTCCAGCAGCGGGCTCACCAGTTCGGCGTGCCAGCCGTGGCACAGGTAGGCGTGGTTGCGGGCGATGACCACGGAGAGCAGCTCGCCCTGCAACGCCTCGCGAACGGCGGCTATCCAGGGGCTGTCGGTGGAGGCGAACGGCGGGCCGCGCCACAATGCCAGGGCCTCGTTGAGCTTGCTTGCCCGCACGATGGTGTCGCCGAACTTCTCGGCCGCGGCCACCAGGCACCGGAACCGGTGCACGTCAACCGCTTCCGGCTTGACGTCCAGGCAGTAGCCGCCGGATCGCCGGTCCAGCCGCACCCCGGCGGGCGCCAGTACCTTGCGCAGCCGGGCAATGTAGCCGTAGAGCACGTTGAGGGCGGTGTTGGGCGGATCATGACCCCAGACACGGTCCATCAGCACCTGGGTGGGCACGACGTGTCCGGTATCCATCAGCAGCGCCACCAGTACGCCCTGCTGTTTGGCATGGCCGAGGTCCACGCGCCGGCCGTCGTCCCACATCTCGATCGGCCCGAAAAGCCTGAACTGCATGGCGGCTAAGCCTCATCCCGTCTTGGGCGGTGGGGAGGGTACGAATCCTGTCGGGGGCGGGAACGCGCCGCCGCTGCCGGTGCGCAGGGCCGCCGCGAGATCGTCGATGAGCCACCGGCCGTCCTGCCATCGGAGCGCCAGCGTCCCGCCGGGTACGGCGACGGTCGCCTCCGACCCGCGCAACGTGACCGGGCCCGGGGAAACCAGCCGTAGCTGGGCATGCCCGGCCGGACCGAGCGCGGCCGACAGCGACCGCACGGCCGAGGCGCAGTCCGTCGCGCGCCGGTTGGGGGTGAGCTGCGCTTGCGCCGCCGCCGTCATCAGGGGACAGGCCCGCTCGCCGTCCCCCGTCGACAGCGCCGCCAGCCAGGCCGCAACCGCATTGTTCACGGCCCCAACGGTTTCGGGCTGATCCGCCGGGGCAGACGCGCAGCCGACGAGAATTACCGCGCAGGCGCCGATCGCCATACCCCGCGCCAGCGATAGCCGGCGCCGTGGTTTGCCGTCCATGGTCACAACTCTCATGGATCTTAGTCTATAAATGGTGGTATTCGGGGACTGTCGCCATTCTTGCTCCGCATGGAGTAAACCGGTTGGGACCGGCCCGAGACACCTCGGGCCGGTCGCGACTTCTATCTGACTCTTCTAGTAACCGGGCATGTGGGCGAACGAGAATCCGGCGGAGCAGCGAGGGCTCCAGCCCTCCGGAGCCGGGCACCACACGTTGTCCGGGTAGTAGGCCGGGTACGCGGCCGCCGCGTTGGGCGTGAGCACACCATGCACGAGCCCCTTCGCCACGCCGGAGCTGCCGCTGTAGGCGTAGACCGGGCCGCCGCTGTCGCCGTGACCGGCCGCGTAGGAACCCGAGCCGTAGATGGACACGACGTCGGCCAGCGGGCCCTGCCAGCCGGTGCACCACCAGAGGAACCAGCTGATGCACACCGACTGGTTGGTGTCCACGACGTACAGGCCGCAGGTCTCACCGGTGTACGAACCGGACTGGCACAGGTACTCCCCGACGAACGGGCTGGACCAGGTCGGCACGTACAGCTGGGTCGACCACTCGGCCGGACCGACATTGATGGTGCTCAACGCCGAGGTGACCGAGATCGCGCCGACGTCGGTGGAAGTGTTGCTGTAGACCGAACTGCCCATGAACGAGAATGACCCGTCCGTGCGCGGTCCGTTGTAGAACGCGGTGCCCACGCCACCGCAGTGGGCCGCGGTGAGCATGACCGGCGCGCCGGACAGCACCGCGTAGAAGCCGGTCGAACAGCCGCCAGCGCTGCTGGAGATGCGGTCTCCGCCGAACCAGGGCGCATAGTCGTTGAAGCGCCAGCCACCGAAGAACAGGTCACGCTCGGAGGTGCGCCGCTCGGTTCCGGTCACCTTGCCGATGACGGCACCGTAGCGCTGCTTCAGCACCGACGTGGCGTCGGCCACCTCGCTCTGCTTCGCGGCGACCACGGTGATGTCGACACCCGATCCGTCGACGGTCGGCCCCACGGCCTGCACGCTGACGTGCTGTTCGCCCAGGAGCTTGGCGTCGGCCGTGACCGCCGCGGCGGTCCGCAGCATGGTGTTGCGGCTGAACTTTGCCGGATGCACGACAACCTTGACCCCGGCCGGGGCGGCCGTGGCCAGCCGCAGCGCCTGCTTGGTTTCGGTGCGGTAGACGTGCACCGTGTCGGTCTCGACCTCGAGCCGCACGCCCGCGATGTCGGACGACTCGACGCGTGACTGGGCCGCCAGGTCCTGCGCGGTCGGCAGGAGCGCGTCCTGCCGTTTGATCAAGGCGGCATCGCGAGCCGACAGCACCGCCCGCTGGCCGGGCTTGGACGCGTCGGCGGCCGGCTGGCCGGACGGCGCCACCGGGTCGGCTCCGGGTGAGCCCAACACCGGTGCGGCGTTCGCCGCGGTGGGCACCGCAAACGATCCGGCCGCCACCAGGGCCAGGACCGCCGCGCCGACGGCGACTCGGGTGAGACGACTTTCTGACATCTTTCCCATGTGTCCCATGTGATTCTCCTTCTCCCCCACGGGAAATTGAGGTGGCCCTCACCGTGACCCAACCGGCGGCGAAGTACCTGGAGAGAAGATGGAATCCAAAGTCGTCCTTGCGACATAGACGCCAGTCGAGCCGTCTCACCCCTCGACAGTCGCGTTTGGACAGACGGCAACCTAGAATAGGTTGTAGGAGCCGACAACTTTGAGTTGCTCGATCACCGATGGTCCGTCCACCCAGCCCTTGAGGCGCTCCACGAACCGCTGAAACTCCGGGATCGCCGGCCGCGGGTCCTCGATGCCGTCGGCCAGTTCGAAAAGAACCACAAACGTCGCACCGTCCACCAGTCGCGTCGATGCGTAGCGCAGGCCCTCGGGCCGCAGGCGATCGAGCGTAGCGAACAGCTCACGCACCGCCGCCTCGGCCTCCTCGAGGCTGTCGTCCTTCACCTTCTGGCGCAACAACGTCACGCTCATCTTGTCCTCCTTGAGCTTGTGCCGCCGTGCGGCGGTTGTCATACCCGACGGCACAACCCGGTGGAAAGTGAGGCGACTTAAAGCGTGCGCAGGTGGAAACCGCCGTCCACGTCGAGCACCTGCCCGGTACTGAACGGCAGCAGATCCGTGGCCACCGCGACCACCGCCCGGCCCACGTCCTCCGGCATGCCCCACCGTCGAATGGGCGTGAGCCCCTGGCGGAGGATCAGGTCGTCGTATCGCTGCCGGACCGCGCTGGTCATGTCGGTGTCGATGACCCCAGGGCGAATCTCATGGACATTGATGCCGTGCTCGGCCAGGCGGGCGGCGAACAGCTTGACCAGCATGGCGAGCCCGGCTTTGGAGACGCAGTAATCGCCGCGGTTGACGCTTGCGGTGTATGCGCTTATCGAAGAGACGACGATGATTTTCGGAGATTTAATGGTACCGCTGGCGATCTGCTCGATCATCAACCGGGCGACCAGCTGCGTGAGGAAATAGGGTCCCTTGAGATTGATGTCGATGAGACGGTCGAAGGACTCCTCGCCCGCTTCAAGGATGTCGGCCCGCACATTGGGCGCGACACCGGCGTTGTTGACCAGCAGGTCGATCCGGCCGAACGCGGCTAGTGTCTCGTCGACCAGGCGCCGCCGGTCCTCGGTCAGCGAGATGTCGGCCCGCACTGCGTGGCCACGACCGCCCAGCTCCTTGACCTTGTTGCACACCTCTTGCGCCGCAACGGCATTGGCCGCGTAATTCACCACCACGTCATGGCCGGCCCCGGCCAGCGCGACCACGATGCCGCGGCCGATGCCGCGTGACCCGCCGGTGACGATCGCTACCCGCCGCCCGGCGCTCACGCCGCGCTCCCGAAAGTCGCGCTCCCGAAGAACCTGTACCCCGGTCGTCCGATGTACAGGGCGAGTTCGCGGGCGTGGTAGTCACCCCACATGCTGGATTCGCCGTTGGGCACCCGCTGCCCCGCCGGAATGTGGTCCCAGCCGTTGGGGCGGTGGTAGACCGAGTGCAGGATCAGGCCCTGGTGCTGCGGGTCGGTGCTCAGATACGGCTCGGCGAAAAGGGTGTTCGCCACGGTCAGCCCGGCCTGCCAATAACGCTGTCCCTGTTCGGTCCGGCCTTGGGCGATCAGGTAACGGCCCAGTCGCAGCAGGCCCTGGGCGCCGATCGCGGCGGCCGACGAGTCGACCGGCTCGTGCGCGTTGTACGGGTCGGCCGGGCGGTTGAGGTAATCCTCGCCCAGCGCCACCAGGCCCGGTGCTCCGGTGTCCCAGTACGGTATGCCGTCGGCCGCCGCGTTCTCCAGGTAGAAGTCGCAAGTGGCCGTAGCGGCGCCAAGCAACATCGCGGTGATCTCCTCCCGCCCGCCGTGAGGCGCCAGCGCCTCGTCGGAAAGGCTGGCCACGAACTCCAGCTGCTCGGGGAAGCCGAGCATCGCCCACGCCAGGCCGCGCGTCCAGGTGCTGAACGGGGAGTAGCCCTGCTGGGTGCTCGGGCACCGGTACGATCCGTCGTTGACATTGAAGATCGACTCGTGCGCGGTGCGGCCACGCATGTCGTAGGTGTCGCGCCCCTCGCCGTAGAAGACATTCCACCGGGCCGTGTTGCGGGCGTGGTCGACCAGCCGCCCCAGCAGGCTGATCTGCTCATCACGCTCGCCCATCAGCACATGGCCCAGCCGGTGCGCGACGGCCAGCGCGCGGCAGGAGCGGATCGTGTCGACGAACAACGACTGCGGCCCGTTGAAGGAGTAGATGTAGCCGGTCCCGTCCGCCGTGGTGCGCCAGCGGGCCGCCTGGACCGCGCCGGAGACCTTCAACGCCAGCTCATAGAATGGAAGCTGCCCGTCGTCCACGCGCCCTTCGCCGGTGAGCCGCCACAGGTTTCCATACGTCGAAACGTTGTTGAATCCGTGGTCGTGCACCCCGATGTGGCTGACATGACTGGCCATCACGGCCACCGTCTGCTGCCGGCCGAGATCCAGGAAGCGCCGGTCGTCGGTCGCGTCGAACTGCAGCAGCGCGGATCCATACTGGAACCCCTGGGTCCACTCGGTCCAGCCGCGGGCCGTGTAGCGGCCTTCGACGGTGAAGACCGGGGACGCGGTCCCGGGCGGGCACGTCTTCTCGATCGCGTCGATCTTTTGCGCGGACAGCTCCCAGAGCCGGTCGATGCGGGCCAGCAGCGCGCCGGGCGTCAGCGCATGGTCGATCTTTATCACCGGCACAGCATAGCCTCAACGATTTTGGCGGGCGGCTTCTAAGTCCTGGCCACAGCCTGGGCGCAACCTCGTGGCAACCGCAACTCAACCGGCGGCCGATGAGATAGGTGAGCCTGAATGATCGCGCGATCGATGGCAGTTCCACCGTCCATATCCGATCAACAGACAGGGAAACCTATGATGCTTCGAGTATTCCGAAGGCTCGGCATCGCGTTGGGCGTGGCCGTCATCACGAGCCTGGCCCTGCAAGGCGTAGCCGCGGCCGACGTCGTCGAGCGCTTCTCGGCCAACTCCGGTGACAGGTGCGGATACGGCCTCACGTTCGGACACCTGACCTGGTCGTCGTCGGCTCCCGTCGTCGGCGTGACCGGCAGTGTCGTCGACAACCCGGTCGACCGGACCTTCCCGTGCCGCGATGACGGCCGCATCAGCGTCGCGCAGTTCGTCGCGTTCAACGTCAACGGCAGTGCCGTGGACCGCCACGCGGAGCGGGCCAACAACAGCGAGCAGACCTTCGCCTTCCGGTTGGGTTCCAGCACCAGCACCACCCGGATCGCCTATGTCACAGTGCAGGTCTGCCGGTTCAGCACCAACGTCACACCGGACTACTGCGGCGCGGTCAACGCGCACCGCAACCCCCTCTGAAAACCCGCACGTGGTGCCAGGTGAGCAGTCACCTGGCACCACCCCGGCTCGACACCGCAACCGGGCGGCAACCGGTGGGCAGCCGGGCGGCGCTGTGCTGTTTGGCGTGCCCGGCAGGTGCCGGGTCCCACATGCACCAGGAGGATCTATGATCACTCGACGTTTCCATCGGTTGGCCATCGTGGTGCTGGCTGCCCTGTCTGTGGTGACCGGCGGCACGCAGGCCGCCGCGCTTGTCCCCCCGGACGCGGTACCGGCTCCGATTCCCGGCAAGCTGCGCTACACCGACCTTCCCACCGCGGTGAAGGACAGCTACATCGTCATGCTGCCCGCGAACACCTCGCCGGGCGACGCGGGCCGGATCGCCAACGAGCTGGCGGCCAAGTACGGCGGCACGCTCGGGTTCGTGTACAACGCGGGCATCCGCGGCTTCTCGGTTCGGGTCACCGCTGACAAGGCCGAAAGCCTCGCCGCCGAGCCATCGGTCGAATACGTGGCGCAGAACCAGACGGTCAGCCTGCAGGACGTTCAGGTTCAGCTCAACCCGCCGTCGTGGGGTATCGACCGTATCGACCAGCGGTCGCTGCCGTTGGACGCCAAGTACTTCTACCCCAACACCGCCGACAACGTGCGGGCGTTCATCATCGACACCGGGATTCGCCTGACCCACCAGGAGTTCGGCGGCCGCGCCTTCTGCGGGTTCGACCCGTGGGCCGAGGGCTGCGCCCCGTGCAACCAGGGGCACGGCACCCACGTGGCCGGCACGGTCGGCGGTTCGACGGTCGGCGTGGCCAAGGGCGTGCGGATCGTCTCGGTGCGCGTCTTCCAATGCTCCGGCGGTACCACGTGGGAACTCGTGATCGCCGGCGTCGAGTACGTCACGCTGGCCCAGCAGATCCAGCCGTCGGCACGCAGCGTAGCCAACATGAGCCTGGGCGGCGGCGAGTTCCTGCCGGTCGAGCAGGCCGTCGACGCATCGATCGCGGCCAACGTGCACTACTCGGTCGCCGCGGGCAACTTCAACTCGGACGCGTGCGGGTTCTCGCCGTCGGGTCTGCTGCGGGCGACCACCGTCGGCGCCACTACCATCACCGACAGCCGCGCGTCCTTCTCCAACTACGGCTCGTGTGTGGACTTCTTCGCCCCGGGCTCGGGCATCTACTCGGGGTGGTACACCGCGGACAACGCCTACGCCACGCTCAGCGGCACCTCGATGGCCTCACCCCACTCCGCCGGGACGGCAGCCCTTTGGCGGCAACGCTTCCCGGCCGACAACGCCGACGCGGTGCACAACGCCCTCAACGCCAACGCCACCCCGGGCGTGGTCATCAACCCGGGTCTCGGGTCGCCGAACAAGCTGCTGTTCATGGGAATGATCCCGGTCTGAGCCACCAGCCACCGGTCAAGGACACGCGAGCGCCCTCGAAATGCGTGTCCTTGACCGGGCAAGAGGAGTCGTCAATGGGTACCCCGAAAATCTCCCTCAGCGCCGCAACGGCGCTTGCCCTCCTGGCCGGCGCCCTGCTCGGCGGCGAACCGGCCAGCTCGTCGGCGCCGGCATCGGCGCCAGGAACCATTCTTTACGCGGGCACGGCCACGGCCGTCGCCGACAGCTACCTCGTCGTGTTCCCGGGCAACACCACGGCCGAGGAGACCACGCGCCGCACGGGTGAGCTGAACGCGAAGTACGGCGGCTCGGTGCGCTTCACCTACACCGCCGCGCTGAAAGGCTTTGCCGTACAAGCGACCGCCGCCCAGGCGGCGTCGATGGCCGGCGACCCGCTGGTCAGCTACGTGGCGCAGGACCAAACCGTTGGCCTGCAAGACGTCCAGGTGCAGACCGGCCCGCCGTCGTGGGGCATAGACCGTATCGACCAGCGGTCGCTGCCGTTGGACAACAAGTACTTCTACCCCAACACCGCCGGCAACATACGCGCCTTCGTCATCGACACCGGCCTGCTTTTGACCCACAAGGAGTTCGGCGGGCGCGCCTTCTGCGGCTTCGACCCGTGGGGCGAGGGTTGCGCGCCGTGCAATCAGGGGCACGCGACCCATGTCGCCGGAACCCTTGGTGGCTCTACCGTCGGGGTCGCCAAGGGCGTGCGGATCGTCTCGGTGCGCGTCTTCCAGTGCACGTCGTCGACGACCTTCGCGATCGTCATCGCCGGGATCGACTACGTCACGTTCGCCCAGCAGACCACCCCGTCGGCGCGCAGCGTCGCCAATCTCAGCCTTGGCGGCGGGCCGTTCCAGCCGCTCGACGACGCGGTGACCGCGTCGATCGACGCCAATGTGCACTACTCGATCGCGGCCGGTGGCTCCGGCACCAGCGCGTGCAACTTCTCCCCGGCCCGGGTGCCGCGGGCGACGACGGTCGCCGCGACCGACATCAACGACAACCGAGCGCTGTTCACCAACATCGGGTCGTGCGTGGATGTGTTCGCGCCCGGCACGAACATCTACTCGGCGTGGTACACCGCGGACAACGCGTACGCCACGCTCAGCGGCACCTCGATGTCCGCGCCGCACGCGGCCGGGACGGCAGCCCTTTGGCGGCAACGCTTCCCAGCCGACAACGCCGACGCGGTCCACGACGCCCTCAACGCCAACGCCACCCCCGGTGTGGTCGTCAACCCCGGCCTCGGATCACCCAACAAGTTGCTTTACATGGGAATGATCCCGGCTTAGCGGTTGATCCATGTGGCGCTCACAGCGCGGAAACGGGCTTGGGCCACTGTGAGCGCTACATGGATCGAGAAGTCCCCAGCCTCCGGATGATCGCCTCGGCCAGCCGGGCACTGTCGTCGACACAAATAACATCGACATACTCATGCGTATCGCTGTTTAGGTGGTAGTGCGGGATGAGCTTGTGGTGGTCGAGGGAGACGATCGTAGCGACCGGAAAGCCGTGCCGCCGTGGGACTTCGCTGTCGGTGCTGTTGCGCGATCGCAGGCCGCGCGTCAGCGCGATGCCCAGTTCGTGCGCGCATTCGGACGCGAGATCCTTGAACGCCACATCGTAGTCATGCATGACCACCGGTCCTTCGCCCTCAAGCAGCGCCAGGCGGCCGGAGCCCACCGTCTCCAGGTTGACAAACCACGTCTGCTCGGGGAAACCGGCGAAGTACGAGCGGGCGAAGCCGCGGATCCCCTCCTGCAGCGCCTCCTCCGCGCCGGCCGACAGGAGTATCACCCGTACGCCTTGGACGGGCCGCGCCCGGATCGCCCGCGCCACACCGACCAGGGCGGCGACACCACTCAGATTGTCGTTGGCCCCCGGTACCGACGGCCGGCGACCGATATCGATCATCACGAGCACGTTCAGGGCGCACAGCACGGCACCGGCCAGCACGAGCCAGGTGGCATCGAACGCGGCACCCACCGCGACGGCCAGCGGCGCACCGATCACCGGCCACCAGGTCGGAGGGCTCGTTTTGGCCTTGTCCAGCAACGCCGGCCGGCGCCGGGCGATCCAGCGAAGCGGGCGCTGGTCGAAGATGACGCCCGAGGGGGCGGCGTCGTGGTGAGCCAGGACCACCACTGTGCGCTCGGCGTCCGGGTCGCCCAACCTCGCCACCACGTTGTGCGCCAGGCGATGCGGGATCACCAGGCGGCGAAACCAGCGGCGTCCGCCGGACACGTCGTCGGCGATCGCCGCCGCCGCGAGAACCGCCAGCGCGACGGCGATCCACCGGTTGACACCGGCCAGTGCCCCGGCCGCGACACCGACGCCGCACAGCAACCCGATCGGCCGGGCGAACGAGCCGGTGGCCGGTACCGGCTCCACCTGGGCGGGAACGCCACAATCCCGGAGCCGGGCCATCAGGCAGTGGGCGACCGTCCGCTCCCCGGCCGAGGTGGGCAACCGGTCGATCGCCGAGTACTCGACTATGAGCTGGGAGATCTGGCGCCGCTGCGGTTCGCGGTCCGAGGGGCCGGCCGTCACGTCTGGCCGCCGTTGGCCAAGTGATCCTGCAGGCGGGCGTGGCGGAACTGGTACACCGCCCCGGCTCGGCGCAGCACGCCGCGCCGGTGGGCGTCGTCGAGGAACCGCATCAGCCGCCAGGGCAGGTCGCCGCGTATCGCCAGCCACGCCTTGGCGACGATGTAACGGCCCCAGACCGAAGTGGCCAGGCCCATGAGGCGATCGGCCAGCCCGTAGCCGAGCCCGACGACGAGCGCGGGCATGACGCCCTCGGACATTCTCCCCGCGACGCCATACAGCGCCACGGTGACGCCGGAAAGGGTCACCGCGACGGTGAGGCTACGCGCGAAGGCGGCGAACCGCTCGTCTCTTCGGGTCGAGCGGGGGCTCAACGCCCGGGTGACATCGGCCGGTACGTCCAGCCAGACGTTGACGCCGTCGATGAGTCCAAAAAGGACGAACGCCACGGCGACCACGAGCATCGCGTACCGCGAATGGAAAAGCACCCACATCGTCACGGTGGAGGGCACGGCCATGACGAGATAGATGAGAAACCGTCGCAAGAAGGCGGTGACTCCGCGGTACGACGCGATTCTCATCGTCGTCGGCACAGTCCGCAGCGAGATGGTGAAGAAGCCGTCGGCCAATCCGACCGCCAGGCCGAGCAGGACCGCGAGGGCGGCCGTGTGCTGCAAGGTGAAGTCCGGATAGAGGATGTAGCCGTACGCGACCCCGGCCCCGGCCGCGATGAGCCGGCCGGTGGTCAGCGCCGCCCAGCGCGCCGCGCGTTCCCGGTGCAGCGGATCCGGTGGTTCGGCCGTCCCACCGCGGGGCCAGTGGATCAGCGCCGCCTCCAGAGTCCACTGCCTGCCGTGCCAGGTGCCGGCGGCGGCGAGGGCGGTGATGGCGAAGCCGGCCGCCGGCCACGGCCCGACCAGAAGGGCGATGAGCGCCGTGGCCACCGCCACCGGCAACGCCCCGGTCACCAAGGGAGACAACCCTTTCTCCACCTGCCACCAGGCGACGTTCGGGTTGCCCGGACCACTGCCCCGGACCGCCAGATAGCGCAGCCACGCCTCGGGCCGCCGGTCCGGCCAGCGCGCCAGTGCGGGTCGGATGGTCCTTTCCTGTTGGTACGTAGCGGGAACCAACTTGCTCAACAGGTGGAGCTCAAGCGCATCCTGCGAGTCGAAGCGGCCATCGAGCAGATCGCGGGGGTCGTGCGGGCTGTCGCAGTAGATCTCACGTGCCATCGAGACCATCAACGGCGATCGCATCGTCTCGGCCAACGGTCCGGCGGGCTCGGCCCGCACCCGGCCGAACACCTCGGCCCAGGCGACGGACGCGTCCCCGCCGGGTGATGCCTCGGTGAGGTAGCGGCGGGCGGTATCGGAGTCGAGCGGCTGCAACTCCAGCGCGTACGACTTGGCCACAACGGTCCCACCGCGCACCGTGGCCCGGTAGTCATCGGTCCGGCAGGTCAGGATCACTGGTTGGGCTTCGTCCAGCGACAGGTTCAGCCGCTTGATCGCCGACGACCAGAGATCCTCGTGAATCTCGTCCAGCCCGTCGAGGACGGCCAGCACCAGACCGTTTTCGACCAGGCCTCGCGCGATGGCTTGCGGGCTGCGGCGCTGATCGGAGGTGAGCGAGTAGTTCTCGATGAGCTGCTGCGCCAGCCATTCATTTAGATCGATTGCCGGGTTCCACGAGGCCAGTTGGAGCGGAACGGGTACCGCCTCGCCGTCCCGCCGCTCGTCCAGCAGCGCCAAGGTCAGCTCGATCACCGCGACCGACTTGCCCGAGCCCGGGGAGCCGAGGACCACGAGGCGGCGGTTGGGCAGGGCGAGGTAAAGGTCGGCGAGCGCGCTGAGGTCCGCCGCCGACGGCCCCCGCTCATCCACCGGAACGATCTCTCCGGTCTTGGGCGATCGGAACACCACGTCCGCGACGCTGAAGAGATTGTCGTCGGCCGGTCCCCAGTTGACCGGCAGCAGCCAGGGATCGCGCAGCCGGCGCACCCGCGCCTCGGTGGTCCAGGCCCGCTTCACCGCCGCCGCCAGACGATCGGCGTCCTGCGCGGCCGAGCCGTTCTCCAGCCGCTCGGCGGTCCCATTGGTGTCCGGCTTGCGCGGCCGGATGTCGCGCACCAGAGAGACCAGCGTGGCCAGGGCACCCAGACCGGCCAGGGCCTTGGACAGCAGAGAACCACCGCCGGTCGTGTCATTCGTCGCGACCACCACACCAAACACGATCGCGGCGGCCCAAAGGGCGGCGAGGATCCAGGTCGTGCGCGAACCCCTTCTCCCGCCCGCCATCGTCCGACCGCCTTCCCGCCTATCTTTTCCCGACCGGTTCCCAGACGATCCCATGGAAGATGAAATGGTAATACGTCGATGTAGGCATAGCGGTCACGCGCAAACTCGCGTACCGGCCGAGCTGGCTGCGTCCGCACATCTGGGAGCCCTCGCGCAGGCTGGTGAACGGCACCGCCGTGACCCACTGCGTCACCTGGGAGCATCGGGTCCAGTTCGCGTCCGGTGAGTCCGGAATGATCGCCAGCGCGGCACCGCGGACCGTGGTCAGGCCGTTGGCGTCCATCCTCAGGTCGCCGCTGTCGTTGACCACCTTCTGCCAGTCGTCGATGAAGACGGTGTCGTGGCCGCCGGGGTCGATGTCCAGGTTGACAATCTGGTTCTGCCGCTCGGAATGGCCATCGCCGGTGGTCGGCGGCGCCGCCGGGGACGCCGGAGGGTTTGCGGCGGCGGCGGTCGTCGGCGGGCCTGCCGTCCGTGTGCCCCCGCCGCCTCCACTGCCACTGCCGCCACCGCTGCCCGCAACGCTTGCGCCAGAAGGCCCCGGTGGTCCCGGCGCCGGGCTCGGTACTGAAGATGGTCCGGGCTCACCGCTGGACGGTGTGGGGGCGGCACTGGATGGACCGGTGGCGATGCTTGGTGGTGTCCGATCCGACCACGGCGGGAGCCTGATCGCCTGGACGGTCAGGCTGAGCAGCACAGCCGCGATCCCGACCGCGAGAAGTGCCGTGTCCTTGGCGCGCCGCCAGCCGCGGCCGGGATCCACCAGGGCACCGACCTCAAGGGTGCGTTGAGCGATCTCGGACTGGGCGGGCTTGGGCAGCCACGAAGGCATGGGCGCCGCCGTACGTATCGCCGGCTCACAGCGGGCCAGAATGTCCTCAATGGACGGTCGGGCGGCGGGATCCTTTTCCAGGCACGCGGAAATCAGGTCGCGCAGTCCGTCCTCCACCCCGGTCAGGTCGGGCTCGTGGGTCTCGATGCGGTGCAGCACCGCCTCGCCATCGCCGAACGGCGGCCGGCCGGTGATGGCGAAAAACACTGTGCCGGCAAGACTGAACACGTCGGTGGCCGGACTGACCGACCGGCCGGCCACCTGTTCCGGTGCCATGAAAGCCCGGGTGCCGGGGCGATCGCCGAACCGGGTGAGCTGGCTGGCGTCGGCGGTGTGCGCGATACCGAAGTCGATGAGCCGCACGCCGTCCTGCGCGAGCAACACGTTGCCCGGCTTGACATCACGATGGACGAGACCGGCGGAGTGGATGCTGCGCAACGCCTCCGCGATGCCGGCCGCCAGCCGCCACGCGCTCTCCGAGCCGCCCCAGGCACCGTGCTCTTCGATGAGCCAGTGCAAGGACGGGCCGGACACATAGGCGGTCACCAGCCACGGGCTCGGCGCGTTCGGATCCGCGTCGATCAATTCGACGACGTTCGACCCCGCCACCCGCCGCAACGCGTCGATCTCGCGGGCGAACCGGCGCCGGTAGCCGGGTTCCCCGGCCAGGCTCGCGTTGATCACCTTGACCGCGACCGCCCGGCCACCCGCCGACCGGCCGAGATACACCCGCCCCATCGACCCTTCACCGATCACCGCGAGAATGTCATACCCACCGACCCGGCGCGGGTCCGCATCCGCCAACGGGAACAGGCCCGCGCCGGCCGGCGGGGCGGGCGGCTCGGTGGGGCCGCTGGGGATCGTGCGCCGCGTGGGCTCGGGGTGCTTACGCTTTCTCGCCGTGCCCGCGGACCTTTGCTGCCACACCGCCCCCAGCCCGACCCCGAGGCAGCCGATCAAAATGAAGACGAACACCCATATGCTGGCGCTATCGACCAGGTCCTGCCATGACATCAGCACGCTGGATACCGCGAACAGTATCCCGATCAGGACCGCTGACTCCCAGTGGCGCTTCACCGACTCAGTGTGAACCCTGCGCGCCACCTTCGATGGTTCACTCAAATCTATGCAAACTTATGGCCAATAGGATCGACTGCCGTAAGTTGGTCATTCTTACTGGGTACATGCCGGAACCGATAAACGCCTCGGCGACCGCCTGGACGCTTGAGGCGTCGCCCAGCGACCTGCATGACGCCGCCGACCAGCTGCGCACCCGCGCGACCCGGCTGACCTCGGCCCAGACCACGGTCGACGGCGCTGCCGCCGGCGTCGCCGGCGACTGGACGGGCGACACCGCCGACGTCTTCCAGGAGCACCGGGCCAAAGTCACCGGAGATCTCGGCGACACCGCCACCGCGATCAGCTCGGTGGCCGACACGCTGTCGTCCACCGCCGATCTGCTCACGCTGACCCAGGCCTTGCTGGACGAGCAGTGGCAAACCATTTCGGGGGTACCGCATATGCGCTCCGGACACGACCTGCGCTTCCAGCCCCGCGACGACGCCGAGGCCGCGGCCGTGCGCACGGCCATCTCGGCCGCCGGTAGCATCCGCTGCTCGCTCGACGAGGAGCTGGCGCTCAAGGAGGCCGCGCTCTACGCCACGCGGCGCGACTTCCTTGCCATCAAACACACCTGGGAGCCACGCCAACTTACAGTGATCAACTTCAATATCGGCCAGGGTCACGGCAACGTGCCGGCCGGCACCTCGCTGGCCGAACGCGGTGTCAACATCGTGAATCCGTTCGGAGATGTGCACTTCGGCGACGCCGAGGATGGGACCGAGCGGGCGGAGATGGACGAGATCGCCGACGTGATTCACGGGCAGGGCGGGGATGTGGTGACACTGCAGGAGGTCTTCGAGGAGGACCTCGACCAGCTCGAGGACGAACTGGAGAAGGACGGTTCGGAGTGGACAGTCCACTACACCGAGGCCTCGGGCAAGCCACACTTCGACGATAGTGTCGTCGACGCTTTGGATCCGGACGACTTCGGCTCCCACTCCTTCGGCAACGCCGTCCTGGTGCGCGAGGGTGACGTGATCGAAGGCTCGCCGGACTCCGGTGCCCGAGGCCACAAAATTGACGATGAGGGCAGTCACGTCAATGTGACGCCCGACTACCCGCATCCGGAGGCTTTGCCCCACCCGTTCGACATCCCGCAAGCCATCGCCGACGACGGTGAGGGACGGTCCGCCGCCGTCGCCGAGGTCGATCTGCGTTAGCTACCACCAGGGTACGGTTACCTCCGCGGCCTGCGCCTGATGGTCCGAGGGTCCGCCATCGACCACGCGCGCATCGGTGACGACAAGACCCCGGCTTCGCATGTGGTCGATGCGCTGACCCTCACCCTCGTTGGAGGTCGGGGCGGACGGGCCCACATCGGTGTAGCCACGATCGTCGAAACTTGAGATCGCCTCCGAGGAGTAGTTCTCGTCGCCGGCCCAGCTGTCGGGCTGGTTGCCACGCAGATCACCATAGGTGTCACCGAGCTGCTCGTTGAGGTCCGCGCCGACAAAGCCCGGAGTCTGGAACTCATCGGCGATGTCGACCACTTCGTGAATCTGGTCGCCGCGAACGAAGTCATCCTCCACGCCGCCGCCACTGTGCACATGAGCACTCATAAAGGTGATCTGCTTACCGGCGGCGCACACGCGATCGGCAGTGTCAGCATCGGTCAGGTCGAACGTGCGCACCACCTGTTCCAGCCGCGCCACATCGGAACCCAGGACCTGCCACAGGTTCCGGCTGGCCGCGCCGAGCTGATTTTTCGTTGCCTCCCAGGCCTTGTGGAACGCAGAAGCACCGGTGCTGTTGCCAAGGGCCGACTCCGCGACCGGCCAGCCCTCGAACACCCACTCGGGCACCGCACCCGAACCGTCATACAGACCCGCTGCCGCGTCGTCGATCTGCCGGGCAAGCCAACGCATCCGCTCGAGATCGGCGTTCACCTCATCGCCCATTCCCCTGACGTTATTGGGTTTTCTTTCCTTGGTACCCGATCCGGCGCCTGTCTTTACAAAGATTTAGGCAAAGCCGTTCCACCCACGATGAATTTTCGATGAAGGCCAGCTACAACATTACGGCCACCGCAACCGCCGCCGATGATCGTTGCGCTTGTGAGTGTAGAAAAGCCGCCGGGATCTACATTCAGCAGCGCAACGATCATGGCGGTGCCGGCCGTACACCTGGTCCGGCGGGCACGGGCATCCATCCGCTCAGCCTGTCGGGGAGCGGTAAGGGCCCGGCGGGTGGATTGATCGGGCCCGGGGCGCGTCCCGTAGCATCGCCTTGCTTTATCGACTGCTATCACCCCCGACCCCCAGGATGTCACCGTGGCTGAGGACACCATCGAACGCACCGAAACGCGCCGCGAAAGTACCGGTACCGGGCAGGAGCTGTTCCTAAGTCTGCTCTGGCTCGCTACGACCATGTACGTCGCCCATGGCACGCTCAAAGGGGTGGCACCACAGGGCGGTGTGCTCGGCGCCGCCCGTGACGCCATGCCGGACCTGATCCTCTCGAGCCTGGTGACCGGTGCGTCGCTGGGCGCGGTCGCCGGTTCCAGGTTCCGCGGACCGGCCGGGCGCCTGCTCGCCGGGCTGGGCATGGGCTTCGGCTTCGGCCTGCTTGCCGCCTTCGCCATGCGGATGGTGTACGGCACGGAGCAGCCCATCACGATCCTGGCCCTCACGGTGGCTCTGACCACCGTCGTGGGCGGCGCGTTCGCGGGCCTGCCCGGTGAGGTCGTCGACGGCGGCCTGTGGTCCATGACCTGGGTCGCCTTCCTCGGCGTGATGTTCCCCGTATGGCTTCTGAGCCTGGGCGAGGACAGCTTCCTGGCCGACACCCGGCTCCAGGCCGCGATCATGGGCGTGGTGACGCTGTACGCGCTGCAGAAGCTGCGCGGACAGCGGTGGGCCTGGTTCTGGTACCCGCTGGCCGGTGCCCTGCCCGGCCTTTGGCTCCTGGCCGCGGAGTACCTGACCCGCTTCGGCGGCGGCAGTACCCTGGCCAAACTGGTCGGCGCCCAGCCGGGCACCCAGTCGCTGCTGGAACCCAGCGCGGAGCAGTTGCGCAACGCGCTCATCGTGATCGCGGTGGGAGCCGTCCTCTGCCTGCTGGTGGGATTGCGGTCCCGGGCCCGCTCCGCACGGGAGGACGCCGAGGCCGACGCCGACTCCGACGCCGACGAGTAAGTGTCCTGTCCGGACAGTTCGTTTTGGACAGATGGTGCCACTACGCGTGGCACCATCTTTTCTTTGAGCCCATCCACAAAGACTTTTGTATATATTTACAAAAGTTGGGCCAAGTTCGCCGTAACATCTGGACAGCTTGCCTGAAACCTCTTTAGTCTCCCCTCACACGAGCCGCGCGACGAGGGGCCTGCGGTCCCGCCTGGATCGGCGACCGGCTGCAGGCGTGATGGGTGCACGCCTGTCGGACCGTACGACAGGAAGCGAGATCAACGATCATGTTGCGCAGATTGTCCTTCTGCGTCGCCGTCCTCACCGTTGCCGGCTTCGCCGCCGTTCCCGCGGTTCCCGCGCGGGCCGCCGACTTCGCGGTGCTGGTCTTCAGCAAGACCGCCGGCTTCCGGCACGACTCGATCCCGGCCGGCATCGCCGCGATCCAGCAACTGGCGACCCAGAACAACTTCACCGTCGAGACGACGGAGGACGCCGCCCAGTTCAACGCCACCAACCTCGCCCGGTTCCAGGCGGTGATCTGGCTGTCCACCACCGCGGACGTGCTCAACGCCACGCAGCAGACGGCGTTCGAGAACTACGTCCGGGGCGGCCGCGGCTATGTCGGCATCCACGCGGCGGCCGACACCGAGTACGACTGGCCGTGGTACGGCGGACTGGTCGGCGCCTACTTCGCCAGCCATCCCGCGATCCAGAACGCGACGGTCCGGGTGGAGGATCGCACGCATCCGTCCACCGCCTCGCTGCCGGCGACCTGGCCGCGCAACGATGAGTGGTACAACTACCGGACCAACCCGCGTTCCCAGACGCACGTGCTGGCCACATTGGACGAGAGCACCTACAGCGGCGGGACGATGGGCGCCGACCATCCGATCGCGTGGTGCCGGGCCTATGACGGTGGCCGTTCGTGGTACACCGGCGGAGGGCACACCATCGAGTCGTTCAGCGACACCAACTTCCGCAACCACCTGCTCGGCGGGATCCGTTACGCGGCACAGGCATTGGGCAGCTGCCCGGTCGGCCCGCCGACCGGAACCTACAACATGGTGACCCTGGCCAAGGGCGTGGCCGAGGTGGGTGAGCCTATGGGCCTGACCGTCCTGCCCAACCGGGGCATCCTGCACACCTCCCGCGACGGCACGGTCCGCTTCACCGACGTGGCCGGCAACACCAAGGTGTCGGCGACGATCCCGGTGTACAGCCACGACGAGGAGGGCATGCAGAGCATCAAGGCGGATCCGAACTTCGCCACCAACCGGTGGGTGTACCTGTTCTACGCGCCGCCGTTGAGCACGCCGGCCGGTGACGCGCCGGCCACCGGCACGCCCGCCCAGTTCGCCCCGTTCAACGGGGTCAACCGGATCTCCCGGTACACGGTCAACGCCGACCACACACTCAACCTGGCCTCGGCCGTCACCATCATCGACATCCCCACCAGCCGGGGCATGTGCTGCCACGTCGGCGGCGACATGGACTTCGACGCGGCGGGCAATCTCTACCTCTCGACCGGCGACGACACCAACCCGTTCGACTCCAGTGGCTACACCCCGATCGACGAGCGGCCCGACCGCAACCCGGCCTTCGACGCCCAGCGGACCGCGGGCAACACCAACGACTTGCGGGGCAAGGTGTTGCGGATCCGGCCCGGCGCCACCGGTGGCTACACAGTCCCGGCGGGCAACATGTTCGCGCCGGGCACGGCCAACACCAAGCCCGAGGTGTACGCGATGGGCTTCCGCAACCCGTTCCGGATGAGCGTGGACAAGGCCACGGGCGTGGTGTACCTCGGCGACTTCGGTCCTGACGCCGGAACCGCAAGCCCCACCAGGGGTCCGGCCGGCACCGTCTCGTTCGAGCGGATCACCGGGCCCGGCTTCTACGGCTGGCCCTACTGCTCCAACTTCAACGTGCCCTACATCGACTTCACGTTCCCCAGTGGACCGTCCGGGGCCGCGTTCAACTGTACCGGCGGGCCGGTCAACAACTCCCCCAACAACACCGGCCAGACCCAGTTGCAGCCTTCGCGGACCGCCTGGCTGCCATACGGTTACGGGCAGGACCCGCCCGCGCTTTGCTGCGGAAGCCTTTCCCCGCAAGGCGGCCCGGTCTACAACTACGACCCCAACCTCGTCTCCGACGTGAAGTTCCCGGCCTCGATGAACGGCAAGGTGTTCATCGGCGAGTTCGGGCGGCGCTGGATCAAGACGGTCACCGTGGCCACCGGTGGCGGGTTGGGGACGATCGAGCCCTTCCCGGCCTACACCGGGACCCAGGTGATGGACATGGAGTTCGGGCCGGACGGCGCGCTCTATGTCCTGGACTACGGGACCGGCTGGTTCGGCGGCGATGCCAACTCGGCCGTGCACCGCATCGAGTTCAACACCGGCGGCGCGCGGGCGCCGATCGCGGTCGCCAACGCCAACCCGGTCAGCGGCAACGCCCCGCTGGCGGTCCAGTTCAGCTCGGCCGGCAGCGGCGACCCGGACGGCGACCCGATCACCTACGCGTGGGACTTCACCACCAACGGGAGCACCGACTCGACCGCGGCCAACCCGACCTTCACCTACACCACCAACGGCAATTTCACGGCGACGCTCACGGTCAGCGACAACACCGGTCGCAGCGCCACCGCGAGTGTCGTGATTGGAGTGGGCATCCCGACCGTGACCCTAACCCAGCCACCCAACGGGCGGGTGTTCAGTTTCGGCGACGCGATTCCTTTCCAGATAAACGTTTCCGACCCGAGCAACCCGACCATCGACTGCACGCGGGTGCGGCTCAACTACATCCTCGGCCACGACAGTCACGGCCACCCGGTGACCAGTGCCACCGGTTGCTCCGGCACCATCCAGACCACCGCCGACGGGGAGCACGACGCCAGCGCCAACATCTTCGGCGTCCTGGTCGCCGAGTACACCGCGCCCGGCTCGACCACGCCCGTGCTGGCGCCGCAATCGGTGCTGCAGCCACGGACCCGGCAGGCCGAGCACTACTCCGCCCAGCAGGGTGTGACGATCGTCGCCAAGCCGACGGCCAACGGCGGCAACGCGGTCGGCAACATCGAGAACGGCGACTGGATTTCGTTCACCCCGTACAACTTCACCGGGGTCACGTCGTTCACGGCCCGGGTCGCCTCGGCGGGCGCGGGCGGAACCCTTTCCCTGCGAACCGGTTCGGCCACCGGGCCGGTCGTCGGCACGGCGACGGTCACCAACACCGGTGGATGGGAGAACTGGGTCACCGTGAGCGGTTCGGTTTCGCCACCATCGGGTACCCAGAACCTGTTCCTCGCGTTCACGGGTGGAGCCGGTGCGCTGTTTGACATCGACTCCTTCACGTTCGTCAGCGGAAGCCAACCGCCGCAACCGACCAACCTCGCGTTGAACAAGCCGGCGACCGCGTCCAGCGTGGAGTCGGCGACGTTCCCGGCGTCCAACGCGGTCGACGCCTCGGCCACCACCCGATGGTCAAGCGCCTTCTCCGACCCGCAATGGATCCAGGTCGACTTGGGCCAGAGCTAC
>Ga0075418_10000030_pt1 | contig 107336 bp, 108 predicted proteins | sample SoiMetdeltSBSDD2_FD_81776 | JGI IMG/M metagenome (GOLD analysis project Ga0075418, IMG submission 81776) | Bulk soil microbial communities from a Populus tree surrounding site in Tennessee, USA - Soil MetaG P. deltoides SBSDD2 | ecosystem: Environmental > Terrestrial > Soil > Tree plantation...
GCCGACGCGCTCATCCGCATCGCCAACGACCCCGACGACGCCAAGGACGCGCCCCGCACCACACCCGTCAGCCGGGTCGACGAAGCCCGCGCCGCCCGTCACCTGATCCCCACCTTCGACGCGAGGCCTTAGCCCCATTCTTTGATTCTTTGGCGACTTCTCACGCCATCAAAGAATCAAAGAACACCTACGACTTGGGGGCGTCGACCTTGGCGGTCTTCTCCTGGTGGTGCTCCTGGATGGCGCTCATGATGGCGTTGCCGGCCTGCTCCATGAACTTGGGCCGGTTGGCCGCCGCCCAGTCACGCGAGCCGACGAGCGACGGCGTGCTGCCCTGGAACAGCGGCGCGACGTAACGCGAGAACAACTCGTACGAGTGCAGGGTGGCCTCGCGGTCGGCCCACTCGTGGGCCATGAACAGGAACGTGCCGAATCCGCCTGACTGATCGACGAGCCGCTGGATCTGGGCGACGGCCATGTCGGGCGTGCCGATCGTCGCGAACCCTGTTGCATTGAGCGCGTCGACGAGGTCGACGTTGTCACCGTCGGGCGCGAGCGGCAGCGCGGCCACGCGCTGGAAGTAGTCCACCCACTCGGCCAGACCGAACTCGACGTCCTTGCGCGCCTGCTCCTCGGTCTCGGCGATGTGCATCGGACCGACGAGCCGCCACTTGCGGCGGTCGACGGTCTGGCCAAACTCGGCGGCCCGCTCTTCCATCACGTTCCAGTGCGAGCCGAGGATGTCGAAGCCGCCCACCGACGTGGCCCCGATCGACAGCAGGCCCAGCCCGAAGCGACCGGCGGCGCGCGGCCCGGCCGGGGAGACCTGGGCGGCGACGGCGATCTCGAGTTCTTCCGAGTACGGCCGCAGTTGCAGTTCGGCGTCGCGCAGCGTGAACCAGTTCGACTCGCGCGTGATGCGCTCCTTGCCGTCGAGCAACGCGACGATCGCTTCGAGCGACTCTTCCATCATGTGCCGTTGCTCTTGGGTGTCGATGCCCATCATGTAGGCGTCGGACGGCAGCGCTCCGGGACCGCAGCCCAGCATCACGCGGCCACGCGTGAGATGGTCGAGCAACACCATGCGATCGGCCAGCATCAGCGGGTGGTGATAGGGGAGCGAGCTGACGCCGGTGCCGAGCCGGATGTTCTTGGTGCGCTCGGCGGCGACGGCAAGGAACACCTCGGGCGAGGCGATGATCTCGTAGCCGGCGGAGTGATGTTCGCCGACCCACGCCTCGTGAAAGCCCAACTCGTCGAGTCGGGTGATCAGCTCGAGGTCCCGCTCGAGAGCGAGCGTCGGGTTCTGGCCCACCGGGTGGAAGGGCGCGAGGAATATGCCGGTTCGAAGGGGCCAGTCCATGGCCATTTGCTACCCCGTACTTGACCGAACGGTCAAGAAACCGTGACCGCGTCGCCCACCGCTACGTCACCCGGTGCGGTGACCGTGGCGTAGACGCCCGCGCAGGCCCAGGTGCCGACACCGGGAATCTCGATGCGGTTCTCGCGGGCGAGGGTCTGCAGCACACCGCGGTCGGCGTCGAGGCCGGGCTGGGCCAGTGTGGTCATCACGCAGCGCATCGTCGGTATGAGGACCTGGGCCTGTGTCGTCGCACCCAGCGCGACGCTCCGGCCGGCCCACCCGTTCTCGACGTAACCCACGCCGTCGGCGTCGACGACGACGTTGGGCCGAAACCGGCGCACCGGTTGGCCGACCGCGGCGAGGGTCGCCGACGTGACCAGGTGCAGCGCGGTGAGGTCGAAGAACGACGTGGGCGGGGCGAGCAGCCCGAGTCCCATATCGGCCAGCGTGCCGTCGGGCTCGTCGCCGATGCGGTTGTCGTCGATCGCCTCCTGCGGCGCCACACCCTCGATGTCGGGGAACAGCATCTCGTAGTGGCGATCGTCGGGCGCGTTCGACGCGAGGGTGACGTCGCGGCCGAACACCGCCGACAACCGGGCGTCGACATCGGGAGCGTCGCTCCGCGTGGTCGAGCCGTCGGGCAAGGTGATCGTGGCCACGCCGGCGTCATCGAGCGCGGCGTGGCAGTGCAGTATCTGTCGCCACTTGCGTGGGTGCTTCGCACTGACGACGAAGCCGGTCTCGGTGTCGACCAACGCGAAGGCCCGGTCGCCGGTGAGGCCGCCAGCGGTCACCTGAACCGAATCGAGCCGCTCGCCCTGCATCGACTTCACCGGGTAGCGCCACAGCTCGGTGATGTTCATGGGCGCGACAGTAGGGCGCGGACTTCGTCGTCGGTGGTCTGCGTGAAGTCATCATAGGCCTCGCCGACGGCGAGGAACGACATGGGTGTGGCGACGGCCACGACGTCGTCGACGACGTCGCGCAACGCATCGACAGCCGCCGGCGGCGCGACAGGGACGGCAACGACTATGCGCTGCGGCTGCTGGGCGCGCACCGCGTCGACTGCGGCGCGCATCGTCGCGCCGGTGGCCAGCCCGTCATCGACGATGATCACCGTTCGGACCGCGATGTCGACGGGTGGTCGATCGCCGCGGTACGCGTGCTGACGTCGGTCGACCTCGTAACGCTCCTCGTCCACGACGCGATCGATCGTCGCCTCAGTGATGCCGAGCCGATCGACAACCGCGTGGTTGATGACAACCGTGCCGTCGCCGGCCAGGGCGCCCATTGCCAGCTCTTCGTGACCCGGCACACCGAGCTTGCGGACGACAAACACGTCGAGTGATGCGCCGAGTACCGCGGCAACCTCGGCGGCGACGGGAACGCCGCCGCGGGGGAGTCCAAGGACGAGGACATCCTCAGACGGATCGATGCGGGTCGCGACCTCGCGTGCGAGGGCCTGGCCAGCCGCCTTCCGGTTGGGGAAGCGCGACCGCACGGCTAACGCACCTCAGTCGAGCAGGTCGGGCTGCTCCCTGACGATGCGCTCGTACAGCGGCTGGAAGCTCAGCCAGCCGGCGAGATCCTGACCGACCTGGCTCGCAGTGATCGCCGCCTGGTCGGCGTCGATCGGCTGCGGCGTGCCCGCCGCCTCGGCGAGCAGTTGCGACTGGCAGGTGCGCTCCATGGTGATGAACCACCACACCGCTGAGTCGACGCTCTGGCCGACCGTCAGCAACCCGTGGTTCTTGAGGATCACTGCCTTGGCGTCGTCGAGTGCGTAGGCGATGCGCTTGCCCTCCTCGATGTCGAGGACGACGCCGCCGAAGTCGTTGTAGAGGTTGTGATCGTTGTAGAACGCGCACGAGTCCTGGGTCAGCGGATCGAGGGGCTTGGCCAGCGACGACCAGGTCTTGCCGTACAGCGAGTGCGAGTGGGCGGCGGCGACCACATCAGGCCGCGCCGCGTGCACCTGCGAGTGGATGCAGAACGCGGCGCGGTTGACGTCGTGCTCGCCCTCGACCACGTCGCCGTTGTCGTTGACGAGGATCAGGTCCGACACCCGGATCTGCCCGAAGTGCATGGCGAACGGATTGACCCAGAAATGATCGAGCCGCTCCGGATCCCGAGCGGTGATGTGGCCAGCGACCCCCTCATCGAATCCGCACTTACTGAACAACCGGAAGCCGGCGGCGAGGCGTTGCTTGCGGTGCAGGCGCTCCTCCTCGACCGATGCGAACGACGGCAACGTGGGCGGATAGCGCTTGGTGACAGCCATTGCGAAATCTTACGACCGGAGGTACCGCGGCGTCAGCCCTCGATCGTTCAACTGCCGAGGCATACGATCGCCGCCAGGTACTGCCCCGCCGGCGAGGAGGGAACGATGACCGAGACCGAGCAGGCAATGCGGAGCGCGCTTGGCGTCCCGGACGCCGCTACAGCGGTGATGATCTTCGACCAGGCCGCCCACCTCGACTGGGACTGGATCCAGACATTCGAGGGCTACTTTGAGCGTGCCTACAGCGGCCAGGGCGTCAACGGCGCGTTCCTCGCCGCCATCGACCTGATGCAGAAGAACAACAAGCCGGGCGCCTCGGGCCCGTACGTGTACTCGATCTGCGAGATGAGCTATCTCGAGCGGTTCATCGAGAAGAACCCCGACAAGGTGCAGGCAATCAAGAATGCGGGCGCCGCGGTCCAGATTGTCGGCGGCGGGATCACCTCGCCCGACAACCTGCTTCCCGCGGGGGAGGCATTCATCAGGAACTACCTCGTCGGCCGCGCGTTCCTGCAAGCCACGTTCCCGCAGCTGCTGCCGATCCGGCACTGCTGGATTCCCGACGACTTCGGTCATGACGCGGAGCTGCCGGTCGTCGTCGAGGCGCTCGGGATGGTGAGCGCGTCATTCGCTCGCATCCCGGCGTCCATGACTGCCGCGCTCCTTGCCAACGGCGCCGACTTTCGTTGGACGGCCTCGGACGGCTCGAACGTGTTCTGCCACTGGATGATCGACCACTACAACCAGGGGAGCAACATCGGTGACGGCGTGAAGCCGCCGCGGCAGCACATCGAGGACTACCGCCAGAGTTATGGCCCCAAGCCGGACGGAAGCTACGCGGCGGCCCGCACGTCGTACCTCTACATACCGATCGACGACGACTTTCAAATGCCGGTCGAGAACCTCCTCTCGTACATCGACGACTGGAACACGAATCCACAGGCGCCGAGCTATCGAACGACAGGGCTCTACGCGGTGATGGCGAGCTTCGCCGACTTCGTCGATGCCGCCCTCGAGCGGTCCAGCGCGATCTACAGCCAACGGTTCAACCCGACCCCGTACTGGACCGGCCACTACGCCAGCCGGCCCGGTCTCAAGGTCGGCCACTACGCGTCCACGCGGGCTCTCCTGGCCGCGGAGGGCTTCGCCCTGCTGGCCAGGCCGGCCAAGACGCTGCCCGCGTCATTCTTCGACGATCTCAATGCCGCGTGGGCAGACCTCATGCCCAGCACCCATCACGACTTCGTCAACGGCACGGCCAACGACGACGTGTACACCGGCGAACAAGTGGTGCGGCTCGCGGCGGCCGCGAGCGAAGCCACCGCGGTCGAGGCAACGGCGCTCACGTCATTGGCCAACGGCATCGCGTACCAGATGCGCGCCGGTGAGCAGCCCGTCGTGATCGCCAATCCGCTCGGCGTCGGTACCTACACCCTGGCCGAGATCACCGGCCCGGTGCCGTCGGGGACACGAAGCGTCCGCGTCGGCTCGTCGTTCACCGCGGTGCAACCGACGTACGAAGGTGGCGCCGCGTTCTTCGCCCAGCTCGGGAGCTTGGCGTACACGGCCGCGTACCTCAGTCCGGCACCGGGCGACGCGCCGCGGCCGGTCACCTTGACGACCCCCGACGGCGGCAAGTCGTACGTGCTCGAGAACGGCGTCCTGTCGGTGACCATCGCCGCGGCCGCCAACTGGGGTCTCACCACCGTCGTCGACGTCGGCCGAGGCGTCCCGTTGCTTGCCGCCGGCAAGATCGGCAACGACCTGGTCCTGTACGAGGACGGCGGCGGCCTCTACCAGTTCGGCAACGAGGACAACCCGAACGCCCCGGACGCGCAGTGGGCGGTGCAACCGCTCACGTGGGACGCCGCGCCGGGCGTCGTTGTGATGGAGAGCGGACCGTTACGCGCCCGCATCGCCATAACGCAGACGACATCGACGATGGGCGAATCGACATCGTTCGTGCGCGAGTACTGCATGATCGCCGACGAGCCGATCATCCGCATGACGACCACCGGCGCGATCCCTCCGCCGGCGAATGCGGACGGCTACTCGATGATGGTCAGCTTCCCGTTCCCGACCGAGGTCGACTCGCTCGTCCACGGCACGGCGTACCACTGGACCGCCGCGCAGCCGCTCCCGGCGTGGGCGCCACCCGTGTTCCAGGCCACGCACGACTTCGTCCTGCCGCAAGCAAGCGCCAATACGCTCGCCGCGATCTATCACCCGGAGGTCCCGGCCTGGGCGATCGACGAGCACGGCGTCCTCATCGGCTGCGTCCTCCGCAACACGCCGGCCAATGACGGGCATGGGGCATGGGGGAGCGACACCGACACGCACACGGCTCACTACGCGCTGCGGTCGCCGTTCGGTCTGTCGGGTCCCGTCTCGGGCCAGCCCTTGGCCGAGGCGCGCCGGTGCTTCGCACCCCCGCAAGTCCAGCTGGCAACGAACCCGGGTCCCCTGCCGCAAACAGGAGCGGTCGCGGCCATCGTCAACGGCCCCGGCCTGATCACGGCGGCCAAACCCGCAAGCCTGACGCCGACGTACATCTACCGGATCTACCAGGCGACGAACGCCCCCGCCGCGATCCAAGTGGCACTGGGCGCGGGGCGACCGAGCGCCGCGAGGGCGGTGACCGCACTCGAGGACCCGCTGACCGGGCCGGGCGTCCCGACCGTCGACCTGACAAGCAACGGGTTCCTCGTTCACACCACACGAGCTTTGACGACCGTCGAGGTGACACCCTGATGTCCGGACGTACTTGACATAACATACATTCTCGGCGGCAGGTGGGGCCGGACGCCAGCGGCGTCGGCTTCGGGCTTTCGCCGAGGAATGTGCCTACCCGAGGAACGACAGGGCGGCGTCGATGACACCGGCTTCGGGCTTTCGCCGAGGAATGTGCCTACCCGAGGAACGACAGGGCGGCGTCGATGAAGCCGAAGTCGCTGGCGGTGGCCAGGTGGTCGACCTTGCGGAGCAGCTTGGCCTCGCCCTTGGGCAGGACCGCAGCCAGGGCGGCTGGGTCGCCGGCCAGCGGGTCGCGGTCGCCGGCGACGACGAGAACCGGCGCCGTGATGCGACCGAGGTCATCGGCGGTCAGCTGGACGTGCCGGCGCCGGATGAAGGCCGCCAGGGCCTCGGGATCGTTGCCCGGCGTGCGGGCGAACCGGCCGAACGCCTGGGCCAGCGGGTCGTCGGACTCCTTGCCGTCGACGCCGTCGGCGATGGCCTGGCCCTGACCGTCATCCTGGCCGTCCAGGAGCCGTCCGCCGACGCCGCCGACCACGATGCGGCCAAACCGCTCGGGCGTGCGCGACGCCAAGGTAAGCAGTACTCGAGCGCCCATCGAGAAACCGATCGCGTCGACCGGGCCGTCGGCCGGCAGGGTGGCAACCACGTCGTCCTCGACCGCGTCGTACGCGCTCGGGTCGTGTGGCTTGGCGGCCTGGCCGTGGCCCAAGAGATCGATGCCGATCACCGACCGGCCCATGTCCTCGAGCAAGGCGACCCATCCCGGCTGCACCCACTCGCGGTCGAACGACGACGCGAAGCCATGCACGAGGACGACGGCCGCTGTCATGCGGCCTAGCGTAGGGGCCGGATGTCCAGGCGGATCGAGATCGAACTCACCAGCAAGGTGGACGACGACTCGTGGACCTGGCGCGCCGCGGGAGCGCGCCTCCCTAAGGGAACGCTCGCCGGATCGCTGCTGCCCGCCGGCGTCAAAGTCGGCGAAATCCTCCGCGCCGACGTCGAGAACGACATCGACGGCATCGCCGTGCTCGCCGTCCTGCCTCCCAAGGAGAAGCCGGCCGAGCCCGAGCGCATCGAGATCCTGCCCAAGACCGATCGACCGGTGCCGCCGGTCACGACCCAGCGCGTCGAGCGCAGCGCCCGACCGCCGCGACCTGAACGCGGCGGTGGGCGCCCGGAACGTGGTGATCGTCCGGACCGCGCCGATCGTGGCCGTCCGGAGAGCCGTCGTCCCGATCGTGATCGCAAGGACCGCGAGCGCCCTGATCGCGCCCGGGCTGATCGCCCGCAGGCCGAGCGCCGGCCGCCGCGTCCGCCCCGCGCCGAGCGACCCAAGCCCGAACCAGCGCCCGAGCGGCCCAAGCCCAAGCGGCTCAGTCCCGGCCACACGCATCGCAACGCGATCCTCGCCGCCCTCCCGCCCGAACAGCGGCCGATCGCCGAGCAGGTCGTGCGCGGCGGCTTGCCCGCGGTCCGCCAAGCGATCGAGACGCAGAACGCGCTGCTCAAGGCCGAAAACCAGACTCCCATCAAGCCCGAGCCGCTCATGGCAATGGCCGAGGACCTACTCCCCCGGCTCAAGGCGGCCGAGTGGCGCGACCGGGCCGAGGCGGCCAGCAGTGCCGGTGACGATCTCAGCCTTCGCGATCTCCGTTCGGTCGTGAGCAGCGCCGAACTCGCGCGCGACGACGAGGCGCGCGAGTTGGCGCGCACCCTGCGCGAGACCCTCGACAACCGGGTCAAGACCGAGCGCGACTCCTGGCTCGGCGAGATCACCGAAGCGCTCACCGCCGGGCGCGTCGTGCGGGCCCTGCGCATCGCGTCGCGCCCGCCCGACCCCACCACGCGATTCCCCGTCGAGCTGGGCGGCGAACTAGCCGCGGCGGCGGGCGCCGCCATGACCGCCGACGCCCCGCCGGACCGCTGGCTCGCGGTGCTCGACGCGGTGTCGGTCTCCCCTGTCCGCCGCACCGTGCAGCCCGCCGGCCTCCCGCCCGAGCCGCCCGTCGAATTCCTCAACACGGTCAAGGCATTGGCGAACCGCGTGCCCGCCCTCGGTCCGCTCGTCGGCATTGCGCCGGGAACGCCCCCTCCCCCGCCGCGGCCGCCGCAACGGCGACCGCCGGGTGCCGCCGCACCAGTCGCCGCCGCGCCCGATTCGGACAACGGCGGCGAAACACCGAAAACGACTGAAGAACCGGTGCCGGCTGCCGATACGTGAGGTATGGGCAAGCAGCAGTTCCTTTGGAATCCCTCACCCGACGAAGTCGAACGCATCCTCGTCGAGCTGCGCCCGATCATCGCTGAGCTCGCGCAGAAGGACCACCTGCCTGTCGAGCCCAAGGAATGGTTGGCCGCCAGCTAACTTGACCCAATGGTCGAGTACGAAGTTGCAGGAAACGTCGCTCTCATAACGATCAACCGCCCCGAGGCGCGCAACGCCGTGAACGGCGACGTAGCCAAGGGCATGGAGGCCGCCATCGACAGCGTCGAGGACAGCGACGACGTGTGGATCGGCATCGTCACCGGCAACGGCCCGGTGTTCTCGGCCGGCGCCGACCTCAAGGCCATCGCGTCAGGCCAAGCCGGTGATCTGCAAACCGAGCGGGGCGGGTTCGGCGGCATTACCCGTCGCGAGCGAACCAAGCCGCTGATCGCCGCCGTCGACGGGCCCGCGCTGGCCGGAGGCTGCGAGATCGCCCTGGCGTGTGACCTCATCGTCGCCTCGACCAACGCCGCCTTCGGTCTCCCCGAAGTGAAGCGCTCGCTCGCCGCGGTTGCCGGCGGGTTGTTCCGCCTCCCGCGCGTCTTGCCGCCGAAAGTCGCCATGGAAGTCGTCCTCACCGGGGATCCCATCACCGCCGAGCGGGCGTACCAGCTCGGGATGGTCAACGAACTCGTCGAGCCCGGCCAAGCGCTCAGCGCGGCCCGCGCCCTCGCCGAGCGCATCACCGTCAACGCGCCCCTCGCGGTCAGGGAAAGCCGCAAAGTAGTGCTCGCCGCCGCGACGAACGACGACGACACGCTGTGGACGATGAGCGGGCACGCCATGGGTGCGCTGGCCCGGACCGAGGACTTCGCCGAAGGCCCGCGCGCCTTCATCGAGAAGCGCGCACCAGTCTGGAAAGGCAAGTAGCCCCTACGTGGCGCCGACGAAGGGCGGGCGGCACGCGGCGGACACGCACGATCTGATCCGCGTGCAGGGTGCGCGCGTGAACAATCTCAAGGACCTCACCGTCGAGCTCCCCAAGCGCCGACTGACCGTGTTCACCGGCGTGTCCGGCTCGGGCAAAAGCTCGCTGGTGTTCGGCACGATCGCCGCTGAATCGCAGCGGCTGATCAACGAGACCTACAGCGCGTTCGTGCAGGGATTCATGCCGAACATGGCCCGGCCCGAAGTCGACGTCCTCGACGGCCTGACGACGGCGATCATCGTCGACCAGGAGCGCATGGGCGCCAACGCCCGCTCCACGGTGGGCACCGCCACCGACGCCAACGCCATGCTGCGCATCCTGTTCAGCCGGCTCGGCCAGCCCAACATCGGCGGGCCCAACGCGTTCTCGTTCAACACGGCGACGGTCTCGGCACGAGGGTCGATCACGGTCAAGGGCGAGACGAAGCGGGCGACGTTCAACCGCACCGGCGGCATGTGCCCGCGCTGCGAGGGCATGGGCCGAGTGGAGGACATCGACCTCACCCAGCTGTATGACGACAGCAAGTCGCTGACCGAAGGCGCGATCACGATTCCCGGCTACAGCATGGAGGGGTGGTACGGGCGCATCTTCAAGGGCTCGGGCTTCTTCGATCCCGACAAGCCGATCCGCAAGTACTCCAAGACAGAGCTGCACGATCTCGTCTACAAGGAGCCGACGAAGATCAAGGTCGAAGGCATCAACCTGACCTACGCGGGTCTGGTGCCGTCGATTCAGAAGTCGTTCCTCTCCAAGGACGTCGACGCGTTGCAGCCGCACATCCGCGCCTTCGTCGATCGGGCGATGACGTTCCAGGCTTGTCCCGAATGCGAAGGGACCCGGCTCAGCGCGGGCGCCCGCTCGTCGCGGATCGGCAAGGTCAACATCGCCGACGCGTGCGCGATGCAGATCAGCGACCTGGCCGACTGGGTACGCGGCCTCAAGGAGCCGTCGGTCGCGCCGCTGCTCGCCAAGCTGCTGCACTCGCTCGACTCGTTCGTCGAGATCGGGCTCGGCTACCTCTCGCTCGACCGCGCGTCGGGCACGCTGTCGGGCGGTGAGGCGCAGCGTACGAAGATGGTCCGCCATCTCGGCTCCTCGCTGACCGACGTCACCTACGTCTTCGACGAGCCGACGATCGGCCTGCATCCTCACGACGTCCAGCGGATGAACGACCTGCTGCTGCAACTGCGGGACAAGGGCAACACGGTCCTCGTCGTCGAGCACGAGCCCGAGACCATCGCCATCGCCGACCACGTCGTCGATCTCGGTCCCGGCGCTGGTACGGCCGGCGGCACGGTCTGTTACGAGGGCACCGTCGCCGGGCTGCGAAAGAGCCGCACCCTGACCGGGCGGCACCTCGACGACCGGGCCGGCATCAAGGACACGGCGCGGACGCCGGTCGGCGCGCTAGAGATCCGCGGCGCCACCACCAACAACCTGCAAAAGGTCGACGTCGACATCCCGCTCGGTGTGCTGGTCGTCGTCACCGGCGTGGCCGGCTCGGGGAAGAGCTCGCTCGTCAACGGGTCGATCCCGTCCGACGAGGGCGTGGTCTCGGTCGATCAAGGCGCGATCCGCGGCTCGCGGCGGAGCAACCCGGCGACGTACACCGGTCTGCTCGAACCGATCCGCAAAGCGTTCGCCAAGGTCAACAACGTCAAACCCGCGCTGTTCAGCGCCAACTCCGAGGGCGCGTGCCCGACATGCAACGGCAACGGCGTGATCTACACGGATCTGGCGACGATGGCCGGCGTGGCAACTCCCTGCGAGGACTGCGAGGGCAAGCGTTTCGAGGCGTCGGTGCTCAAGTACAAGCTGGGCGGGCGCGACATCAGCGAGGTGCTGGCGATGTCGGTGACCGAGGCCGAGAAGTTCTTCGGCGCCGGCAAAGCGCACACGCCCGCCGCCCACGCCATCCTCGAGCGGCTCGCCGACGTCGGCCTCGGCTACCTCAGTCTGGGCCAGCCGCTCACCACGCTCTCGGGCGGCGAGCGCCAGCGGTTGAAGCTGGCGACCCACATGGCTGAGAAGGGCGGCGTCTACATCCTCGACGAGCCGACCAGCGGCCTGCATCTCGCCGACGTCGAGCAGCTTCTCGGTCTGCTCGACCGGCTCGTCGATTCCGGCAAGTCGGTGATCGTCATCGAGCACCACCAGGCGGTGATGGCCCACGCCGACTGGATCATCGACCTCGGTCCCGGCGCCGGCCACGACGGCGGCCGCATCGTCTTCGAGGGAACACCGGCGGCCCTGGTCGCCGACCGCTCAACACTCACGGGCCAACACCTGGCGGCCTACGTCGGCGCCTGACCGAAGCCCTCGCCCCAATGGTCGACGTAGGTGACGTCTTCCACCGGGCGACGACGAAGCGGGCCGTGGCGGCCGACCGGCCAACCCAACGGTAGGAGGCCGGCGAGCAGCCAGTCGTCGGGAATGCCGATCGCCTCGCGCAGTTGCGGCTCGGCGGCGAGAAAGAACGTGGTCACGACCGTGCCGAGGCCTTGCGCCCGCGCCGCGAGCGAGAAGTTCTGCATCGCCGGGTAGATGGAGCCGCCTTCGGCCAGCGCCGGCCGGTGACCGCGGCCCTGCAGGCAAAACAGCACGAGGACGGGGATGTCCTCGAAGTGGTCGACGAAGTGCTGCATCGTCCGCCCCATGCGCGCCCGCGGCGCCGGGTCGTCGGGCGCCTCCTCGCCGGTCAGGCCGTAGTCGAACTTGGCCGTCGCCCACGCGGTGCGGTACGTCTCGCCAAGGATCTTGCGCACCTCGGGCGACCGCAGGATGACAAACCGCCACCCTTGCCGGTTGCCACCCGACGGCGACCACGTCGCCGCTTCCAAGCACTTGCGCACCGCGTCGTCGGGCACCGGCTCATCGGTATACCGACGGATGGCCCGCGCCGTCGACATGGCGTCGAACACGTCCACTACGTGATCACCTCCAGGATGCCGTGCTCGTGCAGGAACTCGGCCAGGCCGTCGACGAGATTGAGCTCGGCCACCTCGTGCAACACAACCCAACGCGCTTCGGCGGCGTCGTCGCCCGCGATCGGGTCGACGGCGTCGAGCAGCGTGACGTTGAAGTCAAGGATCACGTGGTGAAAGTCGTCACCGATGCGCTCGACCCAGCCGACGAGTTCGCCGCACACGCCTTCGAGTCCCGTCTCTTCCCGCAGCTCGCGAACGACCGCTTCGGCCAACAACTCACCGGCCTCAACCCGTCCGCCGGGAATCGACCACTCCCCCGCCGCCGGCCCGTGACCGCGACGGATGAGCAACAGCCGGTCGTTGTCGACGGCGATGGCGCCGACGCAGACTTCGGCTCGCTCCGGGACGCTCATGACGTTGCACCCAGCTTGTGGTGCATGACGAGCAGCCGCGCCGTGAAGCCCGAGCCCTCGAAGAAGTTCTTGGTCGAGCGGTCGCCGGGCAGCGCGTAGGCGTCGACCGCATCACACTTGCGCTCGCGCAACCAGACGAGCAACGCGTCCATCAGGCTCTCCCCCACCGCGACGCCGCGCGCCTCGCCTTCGACGAAGAGATCAGTGATCACGCCGAGGCGCGTGCCGTCGCGCAATTCCTCGATGTGCGCGACCGCGTAGCCGATGATGACATCGTCGATCGTGCCGCTCAGCACGCAGGTGCGCTCATCGGTGAGCGCGGCCGAGAGCTCGGCCTCGAACGGCTCGGCGCGGGCCTCGCGGGCGGCGAAGACGATCCCTCCCCGCATCTCGGCCATGTCGGCCAGTGCGAGGCGGTTCAGCTCCGCCAACCGGGGCACGTCATCCGGCGTCGCCGGTCGCGCCCCTTCCACCTAAGGCTTCGTCTCCGCCTGGAGCTGGCCGACCTTGTTGAGGATCGTGCGGCGCCCGCGTGTCGATTCCTCATAAGCGCGCACTGCGTCGAGCTCAGCCGACGACAGTCCGCCGAGCCGCTGGACGACCTGCGACGCGGCGAGCGAGTCGTACCCGGGTATCGCCAGGTTGTCAGCGCTGGGCCGCGGCCCGTTGCTCGACACGACCGGCGCGGCGGCGGCCGACGGCGCCGATGCCGCGCTGGTGGGCGGTGCGGACCGAGCCGGCGGCGGCGGCTGGCGACGAGCGGAGAGGTTGCTCACCATCTCGGCCGCCTGAATGACGCGCTTCTCAGCATCCTTGCGACCCTGGGTCACCGCGTATTCGGTCATCACCTTCGCGGTCCCCACCTGCTTGGTGACTTCCTGACGACCCTGTTCGATCCACCCCGGGAGCATCGTCCGCATGAAGTTCACGAACCCAACCGGGGCGTACACCATCAATTCGACGGCCTTCTCGACCGGTGACTTGTCCTCACTCACGGGAGCGACGCTAGTACCGGTCGGTCTAGGCGGTCGTATGCACGATCATCACGTCACACGGCGTGTGATGCGAGACCTTGTTGGGAACGCTGCCGAGCACGAATCGCGAGGGTGACGCCATCCCCTTCGAGCCGACGACGATCAGGTCGCCACCCGTGTCCTCGGCCACCTCGATGATGGCGGCCGCCGGATCACCGGACGACGTGCGCCGGCGAACATCCTTCACGCCCATCTCCTTGGCGATCTGCTGCGCGCTCTCGGCTCGCTCGTCGGCCGCCGCCGAGTCGGTAATCCGCCACAGGAGCTCCTCGGGAACGTCAGTTACGTCGACCGGCGACGCGGGAACCGGCGCGTAGGCGGTCACGATCGTGAGCCGGGCGCCGAACGCCTTGGCGAGGTGGGCGGCGTGGCGGACGGCAAGTTCGGCGGTTGCCGATCCGTCAGTGCCGACTACGACGTTGCGGTATCCCATCAGCGTCCTCCTCAGGCAGGTGTTAGACGCAATCTCTACAGAGCTGGCGCTTGGCGTCGGCCAACTGGCTCGGGTGCTTCACGAGGAAGCATGACTGGCAGACGAACTCGTCGGGCTGCTTCGGGAGGACCTTGCCGGTGCCGTCGCTGCGGTCCTCGGTGTCGGGTACCTCTTCTTCGTCGTCCTCTTCCTCGTCGGGAACGACCAGGCGCTCCTTGAGGATCTCGTCCAGAGACGCTTCGACGTCGTCGTCGTCGGGCTCGTCGTCGTCGTCATCCTCGGCGGCCGCGGCCGGCTCGGCCGGTTCGGCCTCGACCTCGTCTTCGGCGTCGTCGTCCACGACCACGTCGTCGTCGTCAACGCCGAGGTCGTCCTCGGCGAGGACATCGATGTCGTCATCGTCGAGGTCCTCCGGTTCTTCGAGTTCGTCGGGTTCTTCGAGCTCGTCCGACTCGTCGTCAACCAGCTCGTCTTCGTCGGCCATGCGTTCCTTCTATCGGGGAGCCACCGAGGGTCGCCTCAGCGCGGGCGGGAGCATATACGGCCCCCGTCAGCTACTTGAGCGGGTTGTGGTGGTGGTCACGCCAGGCACGGCGGGGCCCGAACTCCCCTGGCCGAGGTCCAGCGTGCTCACGCCGTCGATCAACCAGCGCTTACCCGCCTTGACCAGCTGTAATTCGATGTAGGCATCGTCGAGGGTGCGGGCGGGGGCGTCGCCGTTTTGGGCCTTGGCCTCGACCACGACGAGCGCCGACGCCGAGTGTTCGTCGATATCGCTGACGAGGACCTGCTTCACCGTCGCCTCCGAATGGGACTTGAGTTGGGTGATCAGCGTCTTGAGCCCGGGCAAGCCCTCGCCCAGCTGGCGCTTGAACGTGCCCGTCGCGTGGGCGCGCATACGCCGGTCAAAGGACGGCAGGTCCTTGTAGTCGTAGGTGAGCGTCGTGGCGCCGAACTCGCCGGCGACCCGGCGGATTGCCTCGATGTCATTGAGCTGGCCGTTGACCGAGCTGTACTTCGTCGCACCCCACGCGAACACGCCCGTGAGCACCGTCAGCGCGGCGATGACGGCGACGACCTGGCCCACTCGCCGGTTGGGCCGCGGTTCGGGGGCGGGCTGTTCGTCGACCACCTCGCTCATCGCAACCCGCCCGTCTCGCGCAGAACCGCCAGAGCGCCGACCGACGACAGGAGCAGCAACAGGATCCCGTCACCCGCGGCGGGCGGGAGGGTGGCCGGAATCGCCGTCGAGCCTGCGGTGTAGTTGACACCCGACGGCCGCAACGGCGACGCGCACGCCGGCACCGCCTTGACCGGCGGGACGTCCTTGGGCGGGGTGAACTGGTCAGGTCGATCGTGCACCGGGTTGGCGACGAAGCCGACGCGTAGCCAGACGCCGGGGTACGGACCGGTCGTGTCGACGTCGCGTGCGTCCCACAGCCGGGCGAAGGCCGTCGGGCCGACCCGCAGGAGCCCACGCAGACCGGCGACGCGCTCAGGCGTGGTGGCCGAGTCGATGACCAGTTCGAGTGTCTTGAGGTCGCAGTCGAGGTTGCCCTTCTGATTGGCGATGACATCGGCGACCTGGGTCAAGAGCCGGGATCCCCGATCAAGCAGCACCGCCGTGTCGCCTTTGGCGTTGCGAAGGCTGTCGGCCACATTCCGGAGATCGGTGAGCGATGACCCCAGCGAGCCGCGATGTTCGGCCACGACGTGCGTCAGCCGGGTGCCGTTGTCAGCGAGGCGATCGAGCGCGTCGGTGTGCGTGGCCAGCGCGGCACTCAATTGGTCGCCGCCCTCGGCGAGTGCGCGCAACGAATCGGTGCGGCCCTCGAGACCGGTCGCCGCCGCATCGAGCAACTTGGCCACCGCGTCAGGCGGGATAGACCCGACCAGGGCACTGGCCGAACGGAGCAACTCGGAGAACTCGAGTGGGACGTGCGTGCGGGTCATCGGGAGGTGGGCGCCCCTCTTGAGCCACGGCCCGTTGTCGCCTTTGAACCCGGTCGGCGGGCTGAAGTCCACGTACTGCTCGCCGATCGCCGACTTGCGGAAGATGTTGGCGTCGGCCTGTTCGGGAATCTTGCGGCCCCGCTCGATCGACATGTCGACCCGCACCCCGCCAGGGATGCGCGACACCTTGCTCACCTGTCCGTACGTCACGCCGAGGTACGTCACCTCGGCGTTGGGCAACACGCCGAACGCGTTGCTGAAGTCGGCCGACACCGTGTACGGGTTGTCGAGGCTCTTCACGCTGACGACACGCTGGGTCAGCCAGCCCACCATGACGACGAAGCCGATGCCGAACACGGTGAGGTTGACCCACACGCGGCGCCTCATGTCCCGACCCTCGGATCGAGTTGGGCGGGAACGATCCACGCGTACACCTGGGTGAAGTCGCCGGGAATCACCTTGGGGACGGCCACCGCGAACTTCTGGAGCCAGTCGACGAGCAGGCTCAGCTCGCTGGTCTGACCGACGGCCACGCCGACGATGGCGTCGACCTGCTTGATCTGGCGGTCGATGTCGCTGCGGTACTTGGCGAGGACCTCGTTCTGCACCGCGGCGAGCCGCGACAGCTGCGCCAGCGCGTTGACGGCGCGGTCGCGGTTGTCAGCGAGGATCCGCGTCGTATCGGCCAGGTTCACGAGCAGGCCGTCGATCTCGCCCTTGCCGCCCGCGAGCGCCGCGGCGGTGGCGTCGAAGCCGTCGATGATGCGGCCGATCTCGTTGGTGCGGCTGGCAAAGGTCGCGCTGATCGTCGACAGCTCGTTGATCAGCGACCGCAGGACGGGAGCGCGGCCCCCGAAGGCTTCCGCGCTCGTCTGGACAAGCGTGCCGATGTCAGACGCCACGACCGCGCCCAAGGCGGTGACCGCCTCCTCGGCGACGAACTCCAACTCCGGTGCTTCGGTTGTGTGGGCGCGCGGGATGGTGTCGCCGTTGCGGAAGTACGGCTGAGCGGTCGGATCACCGTTGGGCCGCAACTCGATGAACTTCTCACCGAGCAGTGACGTGGTGCGCAACAAGGCGGAGGAGTCGCGCGGCACGTGGACGCCGTGGTTGAGCGTGAGGTGCACGCGCGCATGGAAGTCCTTGGTGAGGGTGATCTTGCCGATCTGGCCGACGCGTACGTCCGCGACCTGCACGGACCCGCGCGTCTGGAGGTCACCGATGTCGTCGAACGTGGCGACGATCGACGTCCCTCCTCGCGGCGAGCACCCGCTCAGGAGCGGGACGACCGCCGCGGTCACGAGCCACGCGGCCATCCAGCGGCGGGTCACGAGAACACCTCGGCCAGCGACCGGGCGACCCGGTGCAGCACGCCGCCACCGCGCGACCGCGGCGTGCTGGTGGTCCGCTTGTTCGCGCTCATCAGGGCGACGGTCGTGGTCGTGCTGGCGACGGTCGTCGTCGCCACCGGCAGCGCGCAGTTGACGTCGACGGGCACGCAGACGAAGTCGGCCGGGACACCCAGGGCGAGGAACAACTGGGCCAGGTCCGGCGTGGTGTTGTTGCGGAGATCGATGTGGTGGAAGCCCGGGTCCCACGCGCCGGCCAGGCCCTCGGTCCCGTTGTACTGGTCGCCACCGACGAGGAGCGGCGCGGCATCGAGCAGTTGGCGGACCGCGTCGATGTTGACGTTGACCGACTGGAGCGTGCGGGTGAGAACTGTCAGGTCGCGGTCGAGCTTGGCCGCGTGCTCGCTCGTGATGTCGAGGCCGGTCGTCGATATCGACGCCAAGTTCTTCACCAGCCGCTCGATCGCCTTGCGTTCGTCGGCCAGCAGCCCCGTCGTCGCCGCGAACCCGTCGAGCACGCGACCGAGCGCCGCCTCCCGGGTCGCCAGCGTGGCGCTGAACCTGTCGAAGTGATCGACGATGGCGACGAGCTGGTCGTCGCGATCGGCCAGGGCGGCCGTCAGCTCGCCGAGTCCCTTGAGCGCGCCGTTGAGATCGGGGCCGGTCCCCTCGAGGTCATCGCCCAGGTTCTTGATGAGTTTCCCGGTGGCCTGCGGGTCCAGCGAATCGAGCAGGTGCTTCACCGCGGCGAGCGCCTCGTCGGGCTCCACGGGGATCGTCGTGCGCTCCAGCGGGATCACCGCGTTGGCCTTGGCTCGTGCGGTGCCGTGCGTCCACGCCGGGAAGAGCTGCACGTAGCGCTCGCCGATGAGCGACAACGGCACGATCGCGGCCTGGACGTCGGCCGGGACCGGCACGTCGTCGCTGATCCGCATCGTGACGCGCACGCGGCTGCCGACGACCTTGATCGAGGTGACCCGGCCCGCCGGCAAGCCGAGGACCTTGACGCTCGACTGCGGGTACAGGCTGATCGCCTTGTCGAAGTACGCGGTCAGCCGGTAGCCCCCGCCGCCGCCGGTCCCGGGGATGCTGCAGCCACTCAACCCGAGCGCGGCAAGCGCCAGGACGATCGCGAGCGCGCGTCTAGCCATCATCCCCCCGTCCCCTGAAGCTCCTGGAGGAACGGGATGAGATCGCTGGCGATGGCGCGGACGTAGATGTCGGCCCACGGTCCGTGGGCGGCGGCGCGCGCCAGGCCGAGCGCGCCGGGACCGAGGTAGGCCAGCGTGCGATCGAGGTCGGCTTGGCGCCGATCGAGGATGTCCACGGTCGGATGCAACGTGTCGAGGATCAGGTCGATCTCGGTGAGGTGCCCGTTGAGGATGCCGGCGACTTGGCCGATCGCCGTGTCGGTGCTCTCGAGGCCGCGGGCAATGTCCGTGCGCCGGCGGCTGATGAGATCGAGGATCGCCTGGCTCTGGTCGAGCAGCGACACAAGTGTCTTGTCCTTCTCGGCCAGGGTGCCCGACAGCGTGTCGGCCTGGTCCAGCAAATCGCGCAGTTGCAGGTCGCGCGAACCGATCGCCGTGCCGACCTTGTTGAGCCCTTCGAGCAGCTCCTTCACCTGGGCCTGCTTGCCGTCGGTGATCCTGGCCAACTGCTGGATCAACTGATTGAGCTTGGCGGTGTCGGTCGCTTCGATCGCCCGGGTTCCGACCTTGGTGAGCTCGAACACGTCGAACGGTGTTTTGGTCCGCTCGACCGGGATGACCCGTCGGGCCTTGTCGATGTCGCGCAAGTACGGCGCGGTGACGCGGCCCGAGAGCTTCACGTACTTGGCGCCCAGCAGCGTCGCCAGCGAGATCTCCGCCTTGGTGTTCTTGGCCGACAACCGCACCCCGCGGTTCACGACCATCGACACCACGACGTTGCCCGCGTCGCGGTCCGCGTGAACGCCGGTAACCCGCCCGACCCGGACCCCGGCGACGCGCACGTTGGCGCCGCCGCTGATTCCCGACGCGTCGCTAAAGACCGCCTTGACCGAGTACGTCTTCTCGAGGACGTGGAACAGCCCGACGCTGAACGCGGCGAGGACGACAAGGCCGAGGATGCCGGCGGACACCAGGCCGACCAGGTACGGGTTGCGGTCGCGGAATGACTTCATCGGCCGCTCCCGATGAGCTGGCGGAGCGCGTCCACGCCCGTCGTCCGGTGGGCGGCACTGTTGCTGCCGTTGCTCGACAGCGGCTGGCACGGCACCTCAACGGACAACGGCGGCACGCCGATAGTGCCGCAGTAGATGTCCTGGTCCAGCCAGTCGCCGAGGCGGCTGGCGCCGAACAGGGAGCGCGCCGCCTCGTCGAGATGCATCACGGTGTCGTCGAGCACTGGCAGCTTCTGACGAACGAGGGCGACGATCGTCGCCAGGTTGCTCACCGTTCGGTCGATCTGCAGGCGATTGTTCTCGAGCAGGCCACCGAAGTTGTCCGAGAACGTCTTGAGGTTGGTGACCGCGTTGTCGAGGACGTCGGTGTTCTCGCTGAACGTCTTGGTGATGAGGACGAGGTTGTCGAGGATCGTCCGGATTTCGCGGTCGCGCGACGCGATCGTCGCCGACACGGTGTCGAGATTCTCAACTAGGCGGCCGATGGCTTGGTCGCGGGCGCCGAGCGTGCCGGCCAGCGCCGCCAGGTTGTCGAGCGCGCTGCGCAGCTTCTCTTCGTTACCGTCGAGTCCGCCCACGACCGCATCGAGGAAGTCATTGACCTGCTTCGGGTCGATGGCCTTGACGATCGGTCCGAGTCGGTTGAACAGCTCGCCCAGGTCGACAACCGATCGCGTGCGCGTGATGCGGTCGCCGCTACGCAACACCGTCGATGCCGGTCCTGGATACAGGTACAAGTACCGCTGGCCGAGCAAGTTGCGCCACCGCACGGCAGCGGTGGAATCAGTCGCCAGCTCGACGCCCTTGCGGACCTTGAACGTGACGAGGGCGCGGCCGTCGACGACCTTCACCGACTTGACCTTGCCGACGACGACGCCGGCGACCTTGACGTTGTCGTTGGGCAGCATCCCGTTGACGTCGTCGAACGCCGCTCGCAGCGTGTACTGGTTGTCGAGCAGATTGATCGGACCGATCTTGAACGACTGGATGTTGCCGATCGAGAAGTAGAGGTAGGTCGTGATGATCGAGCACGGCAGCACGAACAGCGCGAGCAGCTTGATGAGCGTCCGCCGCCAGCTCACGACCCAACCCTTGAAATCAGTTCCGCTATCGCGTCGACACCGGTGCGAGCGGGTGACTGCTTGGCATTGGCGCTGAGCGGCGCCGGCCCGGTGGGACACGCCACGGGATCGAGGCCGCGCCCGAGCGGGCAGTCCTCACCGAGTACCAGCTTGATCGCCGCCAGGTTCGTCCCGTCGCCGAACGGGATGCGGCCGACCTCGGCCAGCGTCTGCACGAACTGCCGTAGGCCCGTCACCAGCGGCCCGATCTTGCTGCGCTCGTCGTAGAGCACCTGGATCGTCTTGCCGCCCTCGGTCACGACCTTGCGGATGAACGGCTTGTTGTTCTCGAGAACGTCGGATGCGTCGGCCGCCAACCGCGCTCCCTGCTCAAGCACCGTGGCCAGCTCGTCGCCCCGCTGGTTGAGTGCCGGCAGCGTGGCGTTGAGGTCGCGCGCGCCAGCGACGATGTCGCCGCCGCGCGTACCCAGCTCGTCGGCCAGGTTGGCCAGGTCGGTCAAGAACTCCTGGGTGTCGGCCGCGTGGGCGGCCTGCACGCGGGCCAGCTTCTCGAAGTTCTCGAGCTGACGGTTCACCGCCGCGCCCTCGCCCTCGCCGCCGGCGGCCAGCGTGTGGATGATGGTGGCGAGCTGCTCGGGCTTCACCGCCTTGAGGATCGGATACAGGTCCGTCAGCACCCGCTCGAGTTCAAAGCCCCCGAGCGTGTCCTTGATCTCGCCCTCGTCTCGTAGGAACGGACCGTTCGCCTCGTTGGTTCCCGGATCGATGTCGACGAACTTCTCGCCGAAGAGCGTCTTGGGTCGGATGACGGCCTTGGACGCAGCCGGCACCTTCTCGGCCCCGTTGATCTCCAGCCGCACGCGCGCTCGCCCGTCGCGCAACGACACCCGCTTGACCCGGCCGATGTTGACGCCGTGGATCTTGACGTCCGAGCCGTCCTTGAGGCCCTGCCCGGCCGCTGCGAACGTGGCGTTGAGCTGGTAGTGGTCCTTGAGCAGACCATTGGCGATCTTGGCGCCGATGACGACGGCGCCCATGAACAGCAGCAGGGCGACGGCGCCGGACAAGGCTCGAAACGCGCGGTCGGTCAAGGCCTAACCGGCAACCTTCACGGTGTTGCCGCCGCCCCAGAAGAAGATCGACAGCACGAGGTTGAGGACCACCACGGTGACGATGCTGAGCCGGATCGCCCGGCCGACGGCCACGCCCACGCCCGCCGGCCCGCCGGTTGCGAAGTAGCCGTAGTAGCAGTGGATCAGTGAGACCACGACGGCGAACACGCACGCTTTGGCCAGGCTGTACGCCACGTCGATCGGCGGCAGGTAGAGCCGGAAGTAGTGGTGGTAGATGCCGGGCGACAGCCCGAAGAACTTGGTCGTCACGAACTCGGTGGCGAAGAAGCTGGCGAACAGCGAGAACAGGTACAGCGGGATGATGCACACCAGCGCGGCGACCACCCGCGTCGCCACGAGGTACACGAGGGTCGGCACTGACATGACTTCGAGGGCGTCGATCTCGTCGGAGATCCGCATGGCGCCCAGCTCGGCCGTGAAGCCCGCCCCGACCTGGGCGGCGAAGGCGACGCCGGCGATGATCGGCGTGATCTCGCGCGTGTTGGCAAAGCTCCCGACCAGGCCGGTGAAGGCCTGGGCGCCGATCTGTTCGAGACCCTTGAAGCCCTGGAGGCCGACCTCGGTGCCGGTGAAGAAGGACATCGAGAAGATCACGAACACCATGCCGCCGCCGACGATCAAGGCGCCGGCGCCAATCGTGATGTCGCTGATCATGGCGGCGAGCATCCCGCCGTAGCCCCGGCGGAACAGCCGCATGGTGACCACGTCGCCCATCGCCCGGCCGTAGAACGAGAGCTGGCGGCCGACCTCCTCCAGCATGTTGGTGAAGTAGCGGCCTGCGGTCCGCCCGGCTCGGGTGACGGCGGCCATCTAGAACTTCTGCGGGACGATCGCGAAGTAGAGCGACGTCATCACGAAGTTGACGAAGAAGATGAGTATGAAGGTGACGACGACGGCCTGGTTCACCGCATCGCCGACGCCCTTCGGACCCCCCTTCGCGTACAGGCCCTTGTAGCAGGCGACCATCGCCGCGACCATGCCGAACACGAAGGCCTTGGCGATGGCTGAGATCAGGTCGGCCGATTGCACCAACACGGTGAAGCCCGAGAAGTACGCGCCGGGGGTCACGTGCTGGACCACGACGTTGTAGACGAAGCCGCCGGCGAGGCCCGAGAGACTCACCAGCGAGACAAGGAACACGCTGACGAAGCTCGCCGCCCACAAACGCGGGGTGACGAGCCGGTGGATCGGGTTGATCGCCATCACCTCCATGGCCGCGATCTCGTCACGGATCTTGCGCGAGCCGAGGTCCGCGGTCATGGCCGACCCGCCGGCACCCGCGATCATCAACGCGGTGGCGACCGGCGCCGCTTCCCGCACGATGGCCAGCACCATGGCCGACCCGGTCGCCGACTCGGCACCGAGCTGCGAATTGAACGAGCCGACGTGCAACGCGATCACTGCACCGAACGGGATCGAGATGAGGATCACTGGGAAGCTGGTCACCTTGGCGATGAACCAGCACTGGTCGAGGAATTCCTTCCACCAGTCGCGTACGCGATGCGTCTTGCGCAGGCCCTCGAGGGCCACGGCGAACATGTTGCCGGTCTCGCGGACGAGGGTCTGCGGTTTCTGAACGAACGCTGACGTCGCCACGGTCTAGACCGTCATGATCTTGGCTTTGGAGAGGTCGGCCGACGCGTCCTCCTCGGACTCGTCCGACATCTCGTCCATCCCGATCGGTCCTTTGGCCAGCCCCGAGAGGAACTGGCGGATCACCCGGTTGTCGGTCTTCTGCATCTCGGCCTTGCTGGCGAACTTCACCAGGCCGGAGCGGAAGAGCACGCCCATGTACTCGGCCGTCCGCATGACCGAAGGGATGTTGTGCGTGATGATGAAGAAGGTGGCCCCGGTCTCCTTCTGCACCTCCACGACCAGCTCGTCGAGGTAGGCGACGCGCACAGGATCGAGGCCTGAATCGGGCTCGTCAAACAGGACGATCTCGGGATCGAGCACGAGGGCACGCGCCAGGCCGGCCCGCTTCTTCATGCCACCCGACACCTCGCCCGGCACCTTCTTCAGGTGGTCGAGCAGGCCCACCATCCCGGCCTTCTCGAGAACGATCTCCCGCACCTCGCGCTCGGGCTTCTTCGTGTGCTCGCGCAGCGGGAACGCGATGTTGTCGTAGAGGTCCATCGAGCCGAACAAGGCCCCGTCCTGGAACAGCACGCCGAACTTGCGGCGGATGCGGTACAGGTCCTTCTCGCTCATCCCGACGATGTTCTCGCCGTCGACCCAGATCTCACCGGCGTCGGGTCGCAGCAGGCCGATGATGTTCTTCAGCAGAACGGACTTCCCGGTGCCCGACGGTCCGAGGATGGCGGTGATGCGGCCCTTGGGGACGTCGAAGGTGATGTCCTGCAACACCGTGTGCGAGCCAAACGACTTGGTCACGCCTTTTAGCGAAATGATCGCCTCGTCGGCCAACGCACTCCCCTCACCAAGTGACTGACGCCACAGCGACAGGGACCCTAGCGCCACGTGCGCGGGCCGCGATGCGCGACCGGGGGGTTGAGAAGTCCAGGAGACCTTTGGGGCCATCCTTTGGCCCTCGTGGGGTTATTCGGATGTTCTCTACTTGGTCTCCTGGACCCCCCGCTGCCCTAAACCGCCCCCGCCGGGCGAACTTGCTTTCACAAGTACGTCCGGAGGACCACGACCCTGGCGTTCGGGCGTCAGGACGACGTAGTTATTGCTCGTTAAACGCCGCGCGTCAAGCGGAAGCGCGCGCGTGTGAGCAGGGAGTTCGCGCGTCGTCGCAGGTCAGCGCCGCGCGGAAAAATTCGCTTCAGCACCAATGGCTGAGTGTCGCGAACGGATCGACCGGGCGGCCGTTGTTCGGGTGAATCTCGAAGTGCAGGTGCGGCGGCGTTACGTGCGCGTCGCCCGTGTTGCCGACGGTGCCGATCACCGCGCCGGCATCGACCCGACCGGAGCCGTGGAGATAACGATCGAGGTGCGCGAAGTAGTACGTGTGGCCGTCGTCGCCGGCCAGGTAGAACGCGTTGCCCGCGATCTTGCCCTGCACTTGGCGGAGCGTTCCCGAGACCGGCGTCACCACCGACGACCCGCGCTTGGCGAAGATGTCGTTGCCTTCGTGTTTGACCCCACCGGGGCGCGGCGCGGCCCAGTTCGACACGACCGTGTAGTGGCCGCGCACCGGGCAGTTCCATTTTCCGCCCGGGAGTTCGAGCCGCGTGCCGGCGCGAACGAGATTGATGTTCTTGATCCCGTTGCGGGTCGCCAGGTCGCGAACCGTGGTACCCGCCCGCGCCGCGATCGTCGCCAGGTTCTCCCCCACCGCGACGACGTGGGTCTGCGAACCGCCGAGAACCAGCCCCGCCGACGTGGTCGGCGCCGACTTGGCACCGGGCAACCTCAGGACCTGGCCGCTGCGGATGAAGTCGGGATTCTTGATCCCGTTCGCGCCGGCCAGGTCCTTGACCTTGACTCCGAGCCGCACCGCGATCTGAGCCAGCGTGTCGCCCTTACGGACGGTGTAGCCGGACGTACCGGCTTGCGCGGCCATCACGAGGAGGCCGGCGATCACGAGAGTTCGGAGAAGGCGCATAAGGAGTCGGTTGGTCCGCCCGCTCCCCTAGTGGCGCTCACGGTACCCGAATCACACCAGCAACATCAACCCCACCCGTAACACGGCGTTACTTGGCCAGGCGTTTGGCTTCGCTGCGACGTTCGGACTCGAGGCGCTCGAGGTCGTAGGTGTCGTGGTCGACGTAGCTCATGGCCTCAGCGAGGAGGCGGTGCCCTGCCTGCTCGGCGATGAGCCGGTGCATCTGCTGGCAGACCTGGCGGTACTCCGGGTGACCCTGCGGTCCGGTTCGCAGTTCGAGCATGTGCATCGCTTCGCGCGCGTTGAACTGCATCGCATACCGCACGCGGTAGGCCAACGCGACGGCGTAGGCAGCCTGGGCGGGGAACCGTGGCGCCATGGCGTCGTGCAGCGCGGCGGACCGCTCCATCGTTTCGAGGTACGGCCCGGCGACACCGGCGTCCTCGACGGCCTCGGGCATCGTGAAGCCCTGGGCCGGCGTGAGCGCTTGCCACTCGATCGTGAGCATCCGGTGGCGTTGCAGGTCGCGGAACGCGCCGTAGTCCGACAGCACATCGAAGCGGTAGCCCGTCCGCTCGAGCGCCCGACCGGGCTTGTGCCGTCGGTTGGTCCGCTCGCCGACGTAGGCAAGGAGCAGCGACCGTTTCTCATCCGCGCTCAACTGCTTGACTCGGGTCAGCACTTGATCCTCGGCCAGGTGCGTGTGCGGGTACAGCGCGGCGGCCACGACCTTGTCCTCGCCGTCGGGATCGAAGTCGAGCAGCGACACCATCGGCCGGGCCTCGGCCACCACGCCACCGAGCAACGCGTTGCTCTCGTCGGCGGTGACCGACGCGGTCTTCTCGAGGTACGCCGACCAGGCACCGCCGCGGTCGGGAACGTCGACCCGCTTGAGGAACGACGGGATCACCTTGCGCAGCTCTTCGAGCATCAGCTCGGCGTAGGCCCGGGCCTCAGGAAGGGGGTGGGCCCGCATCCGGAGCAGCAGCGCTTCGTACCCCTGGCCGGTGCCGTAGATACCGACGTTCGACAGCGACGCGGCCGGCAGCATCCCGCGCGCCGCGTCGAGCGCCTTGGCTTTGATCGACGTGCGGTAAACGAAGTCCGAGTCGTTCGGATCCTTGGGGTACTTCTGCGCGAACCACTGCGTCAATGCGGGGACCATCTCGGCGTAGGCGTCGAACATGCGGTCCAGCTCGCCGACGTACCGGGCGCCGAGGTTGGACTCGAGCACGACGGGGTCGCGGTAGTAGCGGTAGCGGCCGGTGGTCAGTCGCTGGTCGTACGCGATGTACCGGGTCGACTGCTCGAGGTACGCCATCAGCCGGCCCCACTCGAGGATCTTGGTGAGCAAGTTCGATGCCTGCTCACACGCCAGGTGCACCCCGCCGAGCTGGGCGACCGAGTCGTCGCCGTACTCGAAGAACACCTTGTCGTAGAGCTCCTCGGCGCGCCGCAGGCCGACCGTCGCGTCAATCGTCTCGTCGCCCGACATGTCGAGCTCGCCCACGAACTCCTTGAGGAAAAGCCGCCGGAGGCTCAGCGGCGACCGTGAGTAGCGAGCGAACAGCGCCCCCTTGACGACCTCGGGCAGGTTCACGAGCGCGAACACCGGTTGGTCGAGGTTCGTGAAGTATCGGCGGAGCACCGCTTCTTCGTCGGGGGTAAATCGCTCAGCGGCGTAGAGCATGGTCACCGAAGGTTATGGCTCGGTCGTGGCGCGGACGGTGATCGTCACACGATCACTTTCAGCGCATCTGGTTCCACTCGTGCACTGATCGTACGCGCCTGGCCAACCCCTTCTCCGTCGAGCTCGACGGCCGTGGGCGTGGCGAATTCGAGCTGCACCGCGGCTACCCGCCGCTGGGTGATACCCGGATGAGGCAGGTGGGTGCCGGCGGCGAGGCGGGGCCGCACCTTCAGCCGGTCGGCCACGCCCAGTTGGCCCTCGAAGACGTCGAGCAAGCCGTCGTTCGGGTGGCCGCGAGGCGCCAGGTTCCACCGGCCGCGGAATTGGGCGTTCATGACGACGGCAGCACGGGACCACGTCCGGGAGCGGGCGACGAGGTGGGCCACGAACCAGTGCAGCCGCCCGTCGATGAGCGCGGCACCGAGGTCGACGGTGAAGACCGAGGCCAGCGACCCGGTCCCGCCCAGGGTGCGGCAAAGGTCGCCGCCGGTCAGGCCGATTGCCGGCACCGGCTCGCGCCGACGTCGAGCCTCCTCGATCACGGCCCGCGCCGCCGCGTCGGACGCTACGACCACGCCGTCGGCGGGAAGCGTGCCCGGCTCGCCCCACGGTTGGCCCTTCTCGATCGTCACGACGCACCGCCCACGACCGACGACGCGGCCACCACCCCGCGGAACAGTTGCTCGGCGGCGGCGGCCGCCGCCGCCCTCGTCTCCGGCACCGGCGCGACGAGGGCCAGCTGGCGCAGCAGGTCGATGAGCTGCTTGATGTTGCGGACGAAGTCGCCGCCCGACATCTCGTGCTCGAGGAGCAACTCGTCCAGCTCGATGCCGGCCGCCCAACCGTGGGCCAGGTCGAAGAACCCGAGTTCGGGCGACCGCGTCAACGGCAGGCCGGCGTCCTCCTCGGTGCGGTTGAGCTCGACCGCCAGGTCGGCGATGGCGACCCACCGCTCGCGCACGCGCGGCGATGGGAACGTCGGCGTGGCCACCGCCGGGTCCTTGCCGCGCGCCTCGAACGTGAAGGCCGACGCCAGCGCGGCGAGTGCTTCGGGCGCCAGGTCATCGAGCAGCCCGACGCGCAACGCCTCGGCAATCAGCAGGTCAGCCTCGTGGTACGTCGAGCACAGGACGTCACCGGCCTCGGTGAGCGACCAGCCGTCGACGTAACCCCATGCATCGAGCACGCGCAGCACGCGGTCGAACTGACGCGCCAGCGACTCGGTCCGGCTGTGGATCTGCTGCTCGACCCGGGAGACGCTCCGCCGGAGGTCGGCGACTCGCCGCGCCGCCAGCACGTGCTCGTCGACATCGGGGCATCCGGCGACCGGATGGGCGGCCGCCGCCTCGGCCTCGGGCGTCGGCGTCGCCGCCGGTCCGGCAACGCCGACGAGACCGTCGGCGCGCAGCTTGGCCTGGCGCAGCGACTGGGCGACCAGCCGCTGGAACGCGGGCTTGGTCGGCGTGAACGGTGTCGGCAGCGTCACCCGCCCGACCGCTCGCGGCGGCGCCGCGAAATCCTTGGGCCCGAGGGTGAGGACGCGGTTGTCCTGGGTGACGACGCGTATGCGCAGGTCGCCGCCACGGCGGCCGCGCGTCGACAACACCGCGACGCGCCGGCGCGCCTTGGCGCCGGGTACGGACAACACGTCGCCGGGCTGCAGCCCGGCGAGGGCGACCACGACCTGGTCCTGCGTCGAGGGCAACCGCTTGGCGGCGCGATCCGCAGTGCGGCGCAGCGCGGCGTACTCGATCACGTCGCCCAACTCGCAGATCGCGCCCGCTTCCGCCGTGACCAGATCGGCCCGCAGCGTGTCGAGGCGGGCTTCGTCGCGGACGACCGCGCTGTCGGCGCGGTATTGGGCGAAGCTCAGGTTGAGTAAGTGGTGGGCCATGTCCGGCTGATAGCGGCGGACGAGGTTGGCCGCCATGTTGTACGTCGGCCGGAACGACGAGGTCAGTGCGTAGGCCCGCCGCGACGCCAAGGACGCGACCTGTTCGAACGGCACGAACGGCGACCACAACACGACGGCGTTGCCCTGCTCGTCGATCCCGCGGCGGCCGGCCCGCCCGGTGAGCTGGGTGTACTCCCCCGGTGTCAGCGGCTCGTGACCGTCGCCGGTGAACTTGGTGATCTTCTCGATCACGACCGTGCGCGCCGGCATGTTGATGCCGAGCGACAGGGTCTCGGTCGCGAACACGACCTTGACCAACGCTTTGGTGAACGCGGCTTCGACCGCCTCTTTGAACGGCGGCACCAACCCGGCGTGGTGGGCGGCCAGCCCCGCCTCGAGCCCGGCCATCCATCCGGCGTACCCGAGCGCGTCGAGGTCGGCGTCGCCCAACGCAGTCAGCTTGGCGTCGGCGATGGCCCTGATCTCGGTCCGCTCCTCCGGCGTCGTGAGCCGTAGCCCGGCGTCGAGGCATTGGCGGACGGCGTCGTCGCAACCGGCCCGGCTGAAGACGAAGTAGATCGCCGGCAGCATCTCCTCGCCATACAACCGGTCGACGACGTCGACCCGGCGGGGTGTGTAGAGCCGCAAGCGTCGACGGCCACGCTCGTGCGGCCGCACCGTCGAACGCGCTTCGAGCTGGGCGACCGCGGCGTTGGGCTTGCTGTCGACGAATGTCGGCAGCAGGTGCACCTGCTCGGACGAGCGGTCGCCCACCATGAAGAGGTTCTGCAACTCGACCGGGCGCCGTTCCTCGATCACGGCGCGGGTCGCGCCCCGAACCGTGCCGATCCACGCCGCGAACTCCTCCGCGTTCGACACCGTCGCCGACAGACACACGAGGTCGACCTCGGGCGGGCTGTGGATGATCACCTCTTCCCACACCGCACCCCGGTACAGGTTCTGGAGGTAGTGCACTTCGTCGAGGACGACGTATCGCAGGCCGGTGAGCAGCGGCGATACCGCGTACAGCATGTTGCGCAGCACCTCGGTCGTCATCACGACGATGGGCGCATCGGGCCGTATCGAGTTGTCGCCGGTGAGCAATCCCACTCGGCCGGCGCCGTGACGGGCGATCAGGTCGTTGAACTTCTGGTTCGAGAGCGCCTTGAGCGGCGTCGTATAGAACGTCTTGGCGCCTTCGGCCAAGGCCCGCGCCACCGCGTACTCGGCCACGATCGTCTTGCCCGATCCGGTCGGCGCGGCCACGAGTACCGACTGCCCGTCGTCGAGCGCGTCGAGGGCCTGCTGCTGGAACGGGTCGAGCGGGAAGCCGAGGCCGGCCTCGAACTCGGCCCGGATGTCCGTCACTTCTTCAGTATTCGTCCTATGAGGATCGACGCCTCGTAGAAGATGTACATCGGGATCGACATGGCGAACAACGTGTACGGGTCCTGGCTCGGCGTGATCACCGCCGCAAAGATCACGATGATGAGGAAGGCCTGGCGGCGCCACCCGCGCAGCTTGGCGCTGGGCAGCACGCCGGCCATCTCGAGCGCGACGAGCACGACGGGGAACTCGAACGACAGGCCGAACGCGAAGAACATCAAGATGATGAGCCGCAGGTACTTGCTCGGGCTGTAGATCTCCTGGAAGTTCGATCCGCCGACGCTCTGCAGGAACGACAGAGCCTTGGAGAACGTGAGGTACGCGAGGGCGGCGCCGAGAAAGAACAGCACCATCGACGTCAGCACGAACGGGATCGCGTACCGCTTCTCCTTCGGATTCAACCCCGGTGTGATGAACCGCCACAGCTGCCACAGCACGATCGGCAGCGCCAGCATCAGCCCGCCGTAGCCCGCAACCTTGAGACGCGCCGCGAACCCCTCGAGCGGATCCTGGATGAAGAGGTTGCACTCCTTGCCCTTGGGCAGCACCGCGCAATACGGGTGGATCAAGAACGAGAGGATGTGGTCGTAGAGAACGAAGGCCACGATGGCGCCAAGGACCACGGCGAGGATCGCGATGAACAGCCGGCGGCGCAGCTCGGTCAGGTGCTCGACCAGCGTCATGCGGCCCGCGCCGCTGTCGGCTACCTCAGGTTCGTCGGAGAGGATGGAGATGGTCCGGCCCTCAGGCGATGGGGGGCGCCGGCGGAGGCTCCGTGGCCTCGACCGGCTCGACGGCCGGCGGAATCGAGTCCACCGGATCCACGGCGGGCGGCAACACGTCGGGCTGCAGGGGCGTGGCGACATCGAGGTGCTCGTCGAGCACGCCGCGAGCCTCGTCCTGCAGGCCGGCGGTGACGCGGCGGAACTCGGTCATCGCCTTGCCCATCTGGCGCGCCGCTTCAGGGAGCTTCTTGGGGCCCAACACGAGGAGCGCGACGACGAGGATCATCAATACCTCGGCCGGCCCCACATTGAACATTGGGGGAATGCTACCTAGGGGTCGATCGGTTCCTCGTGTCGGCAACCAGCGCCTCGACCTCGGCGAACCAGTCGTCGCCCTGCAGCCGGTCGTGGAAGGCCAGCAGGTCGTCGTGGGTCAGCGGTTGACCGAGGTGGGGCTCTTCGAGCTCCGCAGGCAGTTCGAACACCGAGAGACGGACGCCGGCTGAGGCGAGTAGCTCGACCACATGGGCTTCGGCTTCCTTGACGACCGCCATGCCGCATTCGGGGCACTGGAAGGCGTAGGAACCCTCGTTGTTCGTCGCACAGACGATGGCGGTGAGCTGGTCGACCGTGAGCTCGACGTCGCCACAGGTCGGGCATGTCGCCCGCACAATGGTGCCCGCTCCCCGACGGCGGCTCCGCCACCTTTCCATCCGCCTAACCATGCGCCATTGGTCCGAACTGCCGCTATGGCCCGGTAGGGGCATTCTCCGTGGCCCGAATTGACTAGTCACCCCCCCTGGACGGCCCGGAACAGCGATTATGACGGGATTCACTCGCTTCGTAATCCTCCGATCGGTTTCGCCCACCGCGGCGCCCGGGCCCACGCGCCCGAGAACACGCTCGAGGCGTTCCAACTCGCCCTGCGGCTGGGCGCCACGGGGCTGGAAAGCGACGTGTGGCTCACGGCCGACGGCGTCGCCGTGCTCGACCACGACGGCGTCGTCGGCGGCCGGCTGCGGCGGCGCCCCATCGAATCGGTGGCCCGCGCTGACCTCCCCGAGGCCATGCCGACGCTCGAGGAGCTGTACGCAACGTGCGGGACGGCCTTCGAGCTGAGTCTCGATATCAAGGACGCGGCCGCCGCGCCCGCGGTGATCGCTGTCGCCCGGGCCGCCGGCGCCGCCGAGCGGCTGTGGCTGTGCCATCCCGACCTCGAGACGGTGGCGGGTTGGCGGTCGCTCGCCCCCGAGGCCCGGCTCGTCGATTCAACCCGGCTCAACCGCATTCGTGAGGGCCCGGAGCGCCGGGCCGCCACCCTGGCCGGCGCGGGCGTCGACGCGATCAACATGTACGCCACGGATTGGACCGGCGGCCTCACCACCCTGTTCCACCGGTTCGAGCGGTTGGCGTTCGGGTGGGACGCCCAGCAGGAGCGCGTCGTGCGCACGCTCCTCGCCATGGGGATCGACGGCGTCTACAGCGACCACGTCGACCGCATGATGGCGGCCCTGTCTGATTACGAGCGGTAAATCACCCTTACAGCGTCTCGACGCTGGTGGGGGGCCAGACCTGGACGAAGGCGCGGCCGATGACGCTGTCCTCCTCGATCGGTCCGAAGAAACGGCTGTCTGACGAGTTGGTGCGGTTGTCGCCCATGACCCATAAGTGGTGCGGCGGCACCTTCTTGATGTCGATGCTGGGCACGGTTCTCGTGCCGCGCGGGAGGTAGGACTCCTTCAGCCGCTTGCCGTTGACGTACACGGCGTCGCCGCGCGTCTCGATGGTGTCCCCCGGCAGGCCGATGACCCGCTTGATGAAGTCTTTGATGTCGGCTTCGCCGGCCACACCGGGCGGGCGCTTGAACACGACGACGTCGCCACGGTGGATGTCGTGTAGCCGGTAGCTGAGCTTGTTGACGAGGACGCGGTCACCGGTCTTGAGCGTGGGCTCCATCGAGCCCGACGGGATGTAGAAGGCCTCCACGAGGTACGTCTTCACGACGAGGGCCGAGAGGATGGCCACGGCGACGATGACGACCCACTCAAGGTTGCGCCGCAACGAGTGTTGCTTCGACGGCACCGCGACCGTGGGATCGTCGGGATCGGTCAGCGTGGTGTCGGTCATCGGGAGGTGGCGGCCGCGGCGGCGGTACCGGCCGCGCCAGCGTACGCCCAGAATTTAGGGTCCTCGGCCGCGGCCCGGCCCATGGACGTCACGCCCATCGCGGTGAGGGCGGAGATCAGGTCGGGGACGTCGACCTCGACGACGTCGTGACCACCAATGTCGGGCCGCGGCTCACCGGTCGGGATGGGCACGGTGACCGGCCGCGCCGCCGCTGCGAGGGCGGACCGCGTGTGATGGCTGATCCCAAGGTGCCGCTCGCGCGTCTCGGCGTCGGAGTAGCGCACCGCGAGGATGGGTGTCGACGCCGCGTCGAGGGCGTGGACCACGTCGCGACCGGTGAACGCGAGAGCGCTGCCCACGCCGAGCAACCCGAGGCCGACGCCGACGACGACGGCCGTGGGATCGAACGTGGCGGCCACGGCGAGGGCGTGCTCCACAGTGGTCGCCTCGGCGTCGCCCCCGAAGGCGTGGCCAGCCGTGACCGTCGCGTCGAGCAGTCCCTCACCGCGCAGCGCGTGGACCACGTCGCTCAGGGCGAGGGGCAAGGCACCGCCGTCGAGCATCACGTACACCAGCCGGCTGTTGGGGAGGGCCTGTTTGAACGCCAGCGCGATGGCGGCGACGTGGCTGTGCAGTGTGCACCCGACGATCGGCACATCGGGCACGACGTCGTTGCCCGGAGCGACGGTGAGTTCAAGTTGCAGGCTTGTGTAGCGAAGCTTCAGTTCGTTGCCCGCGGCCGGCGGGGACCACGCATCGCGCGAGAGGTTCCAGTGCACGACGTGCCAGCCACCGGTTCCGAGCCCGAGGTCGACCGCGGTTGTGTTCATCACGACGCGATCGCCGACCGCAACCGGCCCGATCAACTCCGTGAGCACGTAGGCCTTCTCGCCGTCGACCTCGACGCGTTGCAGTCCGGCGCGTTCTTCGAGGATCGTCGTGACCGCGCCGCTGCGGTATGTGGGCACCGACGGCTTAGAGGGACGCGATGAGCTTCTCGACCCGTTCGTCCTTCGACTTGAACGGGTCTTTGCAAAGCACGGTGCGCTGCGCCTGATCGTTGAGCTTGAGGTGCACCCAGTCGACGGTGAAGTCGCGTCGGCGGGCCTTGGCCTTCTTGATGAACTCGCCGCGGAGTTTGGCGCGCGTAGTCTGCGGCGGCTCGAGGACGGCCTTCTCGATGTCGGCGTCGGTGCACATCCGCTCGACCATCCCGCGTTCCTGGAGCCGGTAGAAGAGGCCGCGCTTGCGGTTGACATCGTGGTACTGGAGATCCATCAGCGCGACCTTGGGATGCGTCAGCGGCACGCCGTGGCGCTCGCGGAACGCCTCGATCAGCTTGTGCTTGATGACCCAGTCGCACTCGCGGTCGAGCTTCATCGGGTCGTTCTCGAGGTTCGTGAGGCAGTGCTCCCACATCGACAGCGCCTTGTCCTCCAACGGCGACAGGCCCTTGGTGGCGGCGTAGCGCTGCGCCCGGTTGAGGTACTCGCCCTGGATGTCGAGCGCCGACAGCTCGCGGCCGTTCGCCAGGCGGACGCGGCGCTTGCACGTGACGTCGTGGCTGATCTCGCGGATGGCGCGGATCGGGTTCTCGAGCGTGAGGTCGCGCAGGACGACGGCCGGATCCTCGAGCATGCGGAGCAGGATGCTCGTGGCGCCGACCTTGAGGAACGTGGCGTACTCGCTGAGGTTGGAGTCGCCCACGATCACGTGCAGGCGCCGGAACCGCTCGGCGTCGGCGTGCGGTTCGTCGCGCGTGTTGATGATGGGGCGGCTCCGCGTGGTGGCGCTGGAGACGCCCTCCCAGATGTGCTCGGCCCGCTGGCTGATGCAGTACATGGCGCCGCGGGCGGTCTGGAGCACCTTGCCGGCGCCGGCGTAGATCTGGCGGGACACGAAGAACGGGATGAGGACGTCGGCGTAGCGACCGAAGTCGTCGCGCCGGCTCGTGAGGTAGTTCTCGTGGCAGCCGTAGGAGTTGCCGGCCGAGTCGGTGTTGTTCTTGAACAGGTAGATGACGCCGCGGATGCTCTCCTCGCGGAGCCGCTGCTCGGCCTGCAACAGGAGCGTCTCGAGCCACCGCTCCCCCGCCTTGTCGTGGGTGACGAGGTCGAGGATCGAGTCGCACTCGGGGGTGGCGTACTCGGGATGGCTGCCGACATCGAGGTAGAGCCGGGCGCCGTTCTCGAGGAAGACGTTGCTCGAGCGACCCCAGGAAACGACGCGGCGGAACAGGTAACGGGCGACTTCGTCGGGGCTCAGACGGCGCTGACCGCGGAGCGTGCAGGTGACGCCGTACTCATTTTCGAGTCCGAAGATCCGGCGTTCCATACAGCCAGGCTACGTGAGGAGCGTGGTCAACTCGGCTTCTTCGATGCGCCGGAAGACGCGGCCGGACTTGCTGCGCTCCAGAACGGCGACCTCGAGGTCGCCCGGCTTCAACTCGCGGTCGGTGCCGCCGACGGCGGCGACGGTGGCCTTGAGGGCTTCAACCAGTGACCAATCAGCGCGGAAACCGACCTGGATGCGGTCGGCGATGGCCTCGGCGTCCTTGCCGACGACCGAGAAGTCATCCTCGTCGGCCACGTTGCCGTCGTAGAGCACGTGGAACAGACGGTCGTCGTCGACCGTGTTCCCGATCTCGGCGACGAGGATCTCGACCTCGTACGGCTTCATCTCGTGGGTGAAGACCTGATTGAGGAACTGGCCGTAGAGGTTCGCGAGCGACCGGGCGTCGACATCCTCGCGGCTGTATTGGTAGCCCTTGACGTCGGCGTGTTGGATGCCGGCCTGGCGTAGCTGGTCGAACTCGCTATAGCGGCCGACTCCGCCGAATGCGATGCGGTCGTAGATCTCGCTGATCTTGTGGAGGTTGGTCGACGGGTTCTCGGCGGCGAGGAGGATGCCGTCGCCGTAGACCACGGCGACAAGGGCGCGACCGCGCGCGATGTTCTTGATCGCGTAGTCCGCCTTGTCCTTCATGAACTGCTCAGGCGAGACGTAGAACGGCATACTCATGAGGGAAGTTGCCCCGCTTCGGTCTTGTGCTGGATGAGCGACTGGAAGCGCTCGGACACTTCGGCCTCGCCCACGCGCTCGAAGCCCTCGACCGTGATCGTGGCCACGGTCGGGTAGATGCCGCGCACCGGGTCGGGACCGCCGGTGGCCGCGTCCTCTTCGGCCGCCTCGTACAGGCCCTGCACGGAAAGCTCGATGGCCGCGTCGCGCGGCATGTTGGCCGACCAACCCAACTTGATCGTCGTGCGAGCGTCACGCCCGCCCGATCCGGTTGCATGGAAGTCGGCTTCTTCGTAGCGGCCGCCGGTCACGTCGTAGGTGAAGATCCGGCCGGTCTGCCGGCGGAGGTCGTACCCGGCGAAGATCGGTACAACCGCCAGGCCCTGCATCGCCATCGGCAGGTTGCCGCGGATCATCTGGCCGAGCTGGTTGGCCTTGCCCTCGAGGCTGAGCGCGGTGCCGTTGAGCTTCTCGTAGTGCTCGAGCTGGAGTTGGAAGAGCTTGACCATCTCGATCGCCGGGCCGGCAGCGCCGGCGATGGACACGCCGCTGTGGCGGTCGGCCGGGAACACCTTCTCGATGGCGCGGTGCGCGATCGAGAAGCCCTCGGTGGCCCGACGGTCGCCCGCCATGATCACGCCGTCGGCGTAGCGGACGGCGACGATCGTGGTGCCGTGGCGGATGTTCTCCAAGTCGCCGGTCGTAGGCGTCGGCGGCTCGAGGCCGAGCTTGTTCAGCAAGGCGAGGAAGTTGGGCCCGGGGCTCTCGTCGACCGGGAACATGGGCAGGGTCATGGCCCCGAGGAACTTAGTGCGAAAGTGGATCATGCCGATTCCCGCAGCGCCCGATGGCGGGCGAGCCCATCCCCTGGCCGCGGCGACCGCGTTGTTTCGTCAGCTGCACGCCGAGATCCGCGACGCCCTCGCCGGCATGGACGACGCGGCGCTCCACTGGGTGCCGTGCGATGGTGCCAATTCGATCGCCACGCTTGTCGTCCACATCGTCGGCTCCGAGACCGAAACGCTGTCGTCGATCGCAGGAGTGGCCGTGGCGCGCGACCGCGACGCCGAGTTCGTCGAGGGGGCTCTCGACCACACGGCCCTACTGGCCCTACTCGACGACGCCGACACGCTCCTCAACCGGGTCAGCGCCACTGCCCCTGACATCGGCCGCAAGATGGGCCTCCCCACGCTCCCGGGCGAAACCCGGCCGGCCATGACGTGGCTCATCCACAACTACGGCCACGCCCGCGAACACCTCGGCCAGCTACTGCTTACCAAGCAGCTCGCGTCGCAGTCGTAGGCGGACTAGATGCTCCAGTCGGACCTGCTCGGCCGTCGGCGGGGTGAGGTACGCCACCGCCCGCGCGAGCTGCGCGGGATCGTCGCCGAAGTCGCCAAGCGCGTTGTTGCACCGGAAGCAGAGCAAGCCGCGGATCGTGTTCGTCTTGTGGTCGTGGTCGACGTGCAGGCTGAATTTGCCGGGCTCGCGGCCACAGATGGCACACCCACCGTCTTGCTTGGCGAGCAATGCCTCGTAGTCGGCCTGCGTAATCCCGTACTTGCGCCGGAGGTGATCCTCACGCTCTTTGGCTTTCACGTCTGGACGAGCGCGCCGCCGGGCTCGGTTCGTGGCCACGCGCTCGGGGTTGGCCTTCTGCCACGCCGTGACGCGCGCTATCTCCGCCTCGGGGTTTGCCATGTACCGGTCGTGTTTCGCCTTCAGGTTGCAGGCTTTGCAGTCGTTCCGGACGCCGTCGCGCATGCCGACAGCCGCGTAGAAGTCGATAACTGGTTTGCGAATCCCGCAGACTTTGCATCGCTTGGTCGGCACCATGTGGCCACGGTACCGAGGGGGTGTAACGACTCGATTTTGTCCAACCTCACCGGATGAACAAATCGGTCATTCCCCCCCTTTCTGCACATACGAGCGCACGAAGTCCTCAGCGTTCTCCTCGAGCACTTCGTCGATTTCGTCCAACAGCTCGTCGAGCTCCGCCTTGATCTTGTCGCCCTGCTTGGAGTCCGGCGCCGGGGCGTCCTCGACCACCTCTTCCTTCTGAGGCGTCGTCTGCTTCTTCTTCAGTTCCCGTTCTGCCATGAGATCTCCCTAAGACCCCAGCCGCTCAATGAGCTCCGCTGGCGTATTGCACTCCTCCAACAACCTATCGACGAACTCAGCTGTTCCTTTTAGGGGTTCCATCATCGGTACCCGCCGCAGCGGATCCGACCCCAAGTCGAAGACCAGCGAGTCCCAGTTCGCCGCCGCGACCCACCGGGCCCATTTCTGGAGGCACTTGCCCCGGAAGTAGGCGCGGGTATCGCGCGGCGGCTCGGTGACGGCCTCGGCGACGCTCTCGTCGGTGGTGAGCCGTTCGAGGCTCACGCGTGCCGCGAGCGACTTCTCCGGTCGCACGTCGTGGTACTGCAAATCCATCGCCGCGAGACGGGGGTCCGTCCACGCCAGGTCGTGGCGTTCGCGGTAGCCGTTGATCATCCGGTGCTTGGCGATCCAGTCCACCTGGCCGGCGAGCGACGTCGGGTCGGTCTCGAGGCCGGTGAGGACTGCCTCCCATCGCTCGAGGATGTCGGCGCCGACCGCGGCGTTCACGCATTCGAGCCCGCGGTCCTCGGCGTACTTGCGGGCCAGGTCGAGCAACTCCCACTGAATCTCGATAGCAGTCATCGTCGAGCCGTCGGCCATCGAGAGCGGTTCAGCGAGCGAGAGGTCATGCGACACGCGCCGGATGGCTTGCACCGGGGCGGCGAGGGTGAGCTCGCGCTCACCGAACCAGTCGTCTTCGATCATCGCCAGGACGATCGACGTGGTGCCGACCTTGAGGAACGTCGAGACCTCCGACATGTTGGCGTCGCCCACGATCACGTGGAGCCGCCGGTACTTCTGCGCGTCGGCGTGCGGCTCGTCGCGCGTGTTGACGATCGGCCTTTTGAGCGTTGTCTCGAGCCCGACCTCTTCCTCGAAGAAGTCGGCGCGCTGGCTCAGCTGGAACGTGACGTCGCGGTCGTTGGGCGCAGTTGTCTCGCAGCCCACCTTGCCGGCGCCGCAGTAGATCTGCCGCGTCACGAAGTGCGGCATCACATGGCGGACGATGCGGCCGAAGGGCACGGCCCGGTCCATCGTGTAGTTCTCGTGGCACCCGTACGAGTTGCCCTTGCCGTCGGAGTTGTTCTTGTAGACGACGATGCCCTGGCCGGTCGGTAAGGTGCGCGCTGCCGCCGCCATCGACCGGGCGAGGATCAGTTCGCCGGCCTTGTCGAACCGCACCAGCTCGCGCGCGTCGGCGCATTCGGGCGTCGAGAACTCGGGATGGGCGTGGTCGACGTAATACCGGGCCCCGTTGGTGAGCACCGTGTTGACGAGGTGCGTCTCGACTTCCGGCGGCATGGCGCCCTCGCGCGCGAAGCCGCGCGCGTCGTTGCCGGGCGACTCGTCCTCGAAGTCCCAGTCGATCCGCTCAGCGCCGGCGTCGGCGCCCTGCTGGAGCTCCTGCACGTATGCGTTGATCAGCACCGACGACGCGGCGATCGGATTCGACTCTCCGGAGCCCCGGAGCAGGATCCCGTACTCCGTCTCGATGCCGCAGACCTTGGTTATCGCCATGCCTAGTAAGCGACCTTAACCCCAGTCGCCAGAGATGCGACTACAGGTATTGGCCTGTAGTCACGCGCTCGATCGAACGCCCGCCCGTCGCTTCCTCCGGGCCGTGCGAGATGAGCGTGCGCACGTAGACGATCCGCTCGCCCTTCTTGCCGGAGATCTTCGCCCAGTCGTCGGGATTCGTCGTGTTCGGCAGGTCTTCGTGCTCCTTGTACTCCTGCTTGATCGACGCAAGGAGGTCGTCGACCCGAATGCCGCGACCTTCGCCGGCGATCGTCCGCTTGATCGCGAGCTTCTTGGCCCTCCGGACGATGTTCTCGATCATGGCGCCCGACGAGAAGTCCTTGAAGTACATGATCTCTTTGTCGCCGTTCTGGTACGTGACTTCGAGGAACCGGTTGTCGTCGTCGGCGAGGTACATGACCTCGACCGTCCGCTCGATCATCGCCCGCACCGCCTTCTCGCGGTCGCCGCCGCCCAGGCTCTCCACCTCGGTCTCCTCGAGCGGAAGATCGGTGGTGAGGTACTGGGCGAAGATCTGCGCGGCGGCCGTCTCGTCCGGCCGCTCGATCTTGATCTTCACGTCCAGACGACCGGGGCGCAGAATCGCCGGGTCGATCAGGTCCTCGCGGTTGGACGCACCGATGACGATGACGTTGCGCAGCGTCTCCACACCGTCGATCTCGGCCAGCAGCTGCGGCACGATCGTCGACTCCATGTCCGAGCTGATGCCGGTGCCGCGCGTGCGGAACAGCGAGTCCATCTCGTCGAAGAAGACGATGACCGGCACGCCTTCCTCCGACTTCTCTCGCGCCCGTTGGAACACGAGGCGGATCTGACGTTCGGTCTCGCCGACGTATTTGTTGAGCAGCTCCGGGCCCTTGATGTTGAGGAAGTAGCTCCGCGCGCTCTTGTCACCGGTGACCTCGGCGACCTTCTTGGCCAACGAGTTGGCCACCGCCTTGGCGATCAGCGTCTTGCCACAACCAGGCGGGCCGTAGAGCAGGATGCCCTTGGGCGCCGGCAACTTGTGTTCGATGAATAGGTCGCGGTGCAGATACGGCAGCTCGACGGCGTCCATGATCGCCTCGATCTGCGAGTCAAGGCCGCCCACATCCGCGTACGTGATGTCGGGGACCTCTTCGAGGATGAGCTCTTCGACTTCGGGACGGGGCAGGCGCTCCAAGAGGAGGCCGGTCCGCGAGTCCATCAGGATCGTGTCGCCCGACCGGATCTTCACGCCGACCAAATCGGCCGCCAGCTCGACCACGCGCTCCTCGTCGGCCCGGCCGACCACGAGGGCGCGGAGCCCGTCCTCCAGTACCTCCTTGAGCACCACGACCTCGCCCGAAAGCTCGGGGCTGCGGGCCAGCACCACGTTGAGCGACTCATTGAGGACGACCTCGTGGCCGCGCCGGAGGTCCATCTCCTCCAGTTCGGGGTGCAGCGCGACGCGCATCTTGCGGCCGGCCGAGAAGACGTCGGCGGTGCCGTCGTCGTTGATCCCGAGGAAGGTGCCGTAGGCCGACGGCGGCTGGGTGAGCTTCTCGACCTCCTCGCGGAGGGCGGCGATGTGTTCACGCGCCTCACGCAGCGTGTAGGTGAGCTTCTCGTTCTGCGACACGGCCTGGGCGAGCTGGCCCTTGGTCTCGAGGAGCTTCTCCTCGAGCGTGCTCACCCGCTTAGGGGCGTTTTGGAGCCGCCGCCGGAGGTTGACGACCTCCTCTTCGAGGAGCTTCGTCTGCTCGTGCAGGTCGGCTACTTCGCGTTCGTACTCCCGGAGCCGGCGTTGCTGTTCGGAGTCAGCCGTCACGACGACCTCCAGATGGTCTCGTCCCTGCCCAGTTCGACCATACCCTGGTGCTACCACGTTGCCGAGAGCACCGGAAGGCGATTCCCGAACCGCGTGACGAGTTTCACCCGTCAATGCCGTGGAAATTGACAGTTGTGGGATACCATCGTTACCGTCCAGCAAGACTCCGTCCGACAGGCTCCCGAGAGGTAAGGCGCGCGCAACATGGCCATGAAGGTTTGGATCGACCAGGATCTCTGCACAGGCGATGGCCTCTGCGAAGAGATCGCGCCGGCCGTCTTCACCCTCCTCGACGACGGCCTCGCCTACGTCAAAGAAGGCGACAAGGTTTACAGCGATCCGGGCGGCCCCGAGGGCCTCGCAGTTGTTCCCGCCGGCATGGAGGATGCGACCATCGAGTCGGCCGAAGAATGCCCGGGCGAGTGCATATTCATAGAGGTTGACTAGGCCGTAGAATTCAAAGGTCGACTGTCGCCGGGCTTCCGGTTCCAGTCCACACGAGGCCCGGGCTCCCCCCCTGCCCGGGCCTCGTTTTATTTCGGGGCACGAGTGCGCACGAGCCGCCCCGTGCAGGGCCCTTCGTGCGCAGTCAGGCGGAGGCGAGGCAGCTGCCGGTGGCGACGGGCGTCGCCGACTGGGCAGCGAGGGCGGCTTGCACTTCTTTGGTGGTGAGCGCGTAGGCGGTGTCGGGCTTGTCGGGAGCGATGGCGAAGGCGACGCCGATCACCGAGCCGCTCACGTTGACCAACGGGCCGCCGGAATCCCCGGGACGCAGGACGGCGGCGAGGATGAAGACGTCGCGACGCGTGGTGTGGGCGTCGTAGAGATCGCGGCCGACGGCGCGCACGCGCTGGCTCACCTGGGCGGGCGCCACCTGTACGCGGTCCTGGCCGTTCGGATGCCCGAACACCGCACCTTGGTCGCCCGCCTTGCCTTCGGCCAGCGCGAGCGGCGTCTCGGCCAGCGCACGGACCTTGAGGATCGCCAGGTCGCGGTCGGCGTCGTAGAGGACGACGGTGGCCGGCAGTCGACGGCCGTCCGACGGACGGAGGACCCGCGGTGACTTCACACCCGCGACCACGTGGGCGTTGGTGACGATCGTGTCGGTAGCGACAGCGAAGCCACTGCCCTCCTGGATCCGGCGGCACGCCTCGCCTTCCACCTTCACCGTCGAGGCGGTGACGCGAGCGATGGTCGCCGGGGTCAGCAGCGTGTTGGTGGGCGCCGGGCCGGGGTCGGGCGTCGGGCGCAAGGCGTTGAAGACCGACGGGAATCCGTTGTCGCCGACGAGACGCCGCAGGGCTTTGAACGTCTGGGGCGGTTGCGGCGCGATGTCGTGGAGACCGTGGGCGATCGCCGAGTTGCGGACCTGGCGCGCCGGCCACCCGGATACGTCCGACATCGACGGCAGCACGAGGGCCCACACTGCGATGAGCACGCCGCCGGCCGCGAACAGTGCTCCGCCGGTCTTGTCAGCCAACCGCAACGGCCCGATCGGTATGAAGCGGTGGATCCGCATGCCGACGAGCAACCCGACCGCCTGGCCCACGAAGGCGCCCGCGATCAGCACGACGAGCGTGATGCCGAGCTTGCTCGACGCGTCGGGCCCGTTGAACAGGTTGATCACTTCGGGTAGCAGCTGGAACGAGAGGTAGAGGCCGGCGACCATGCCGACCCACGACGCGGCGCGGGCGAGTAAGCCGAGGCGGTAGCCGCCCAGCGCCGCCAGCGCGATGGCGCCCAGGATCGCAAGGTCGAGTGCGTTCATCGCGTCAGTCGTGCAGCAGCCGCGCCGCGGTCAGAAACCCCGTATGCCCGACCATGCGATGGTCGGGCCGCACGGCCTGGCCGGCGACGTGCCAACCCCGGACGAGAACCTCGACGGTTTCCGCCAACCCGAACGAGCTCTCGTCGAGTGTGTCGCGGAGCTGGGCGACCTGGGTCACGCTCGGAACGTACGCGACCAGCAGCCCGCCGGGCGCCAACGCGGTCTCGGCGTGCTTGACGACGCGCCACGGTTCCGGGAGATCGAGGATGATCCGATCGAAGCTGTCGGGGTCGATGCCCTCGTAGATGTCGCGGATCTCGACGTGGTAGCGCTCGAGCGCGTCGGCGCCGAGAAACGACGTCACGTTCGCTCGGGCGCGTAGCGCGAAGTCCTCCCGCACCTCGTAGCCGGTGACGTGGGCGCCGGCCCGCAGCAGCGCGGTCGACAGCGCGCCCGATCCCACGCCGGCCTCGAGCACGCGTACACCTGGGTACACGTCGGCGAGCACGAGGATCGCGCCGAGGTCCTTGGGATAGATGACCTGGGCGCCGCGCGGCATCTTGAGGATGAAGTCCGAGAGCGTGGGCCGCAGCACGATGTACGCCGCGCCGGTAGTCGCCCGGGCCAGTCCCCCTTCCCCGGCGGCGACGATGTCGGCGTGGGGCACGACCCCCGCGTGGGTGTGGAACTCGCCACCCTCGGTCAACGTCACCAGGTAGCGCCGGTCCTTGCGGTCGACGAGCAGCACCTTGTCGCCCGGCGCGAGCGGCCCGCTCATGTTGCTGTCACCCGCGCCACCAACTTGCAGAACGCGCATACGTCGCCCGGCGTCGGCGCGCCGCACGTCGAGCAGGGCCGCAAGTCGGCCTGCTCGACCTCGGCCGCGTCGGTGAAGAGATGCGACACGCGATCGAGGAACCCGAAGTAGAAGGTGTGCTTCGAGCCCGGGCTCTGTTCCTCGATTCGGTTGAGCGCGTCCTTGTACCCGAGGTGCTTGTTGCCCTCGGCCATCGGGCACTCGTCGACGATGTAGTCGATGCCCTTGAGCACGCAGTAGGCGGCCGTTTCCCGCTCGCTCAGGCGGACGAGCGGCTTGACCTTGCGGACGAAGCCGTCGGTCGCCGGCAGGACGGGAAGCTGGCGACCGAGATACTCCGTGGACCATCGGATCGTGTTGCCGAACAGGACGGCCGCCTCGTCGTCGAGGTTGTGACCCGTCGCGACGATCGTGTAGTCGCCGTCGAGGGCGGCCTGGTTGAACAAGTGCCGTTTCGACAGCCCGCACGCCGAGCACGGCGCCCGTCGCGCCGCGACCGCGCCGCTCGGGATGTCGAAGCCGAGGTCGGTCGGTAGGTCGATCTCGACGAGGGTTGCGCCGCGACGGGCCGCGAAGTCGCGCGCGTACGCGCCGGAGCTCGCGCTGTATTCCCCGATGCCGAGGCCGAGATACAGGCCGTCCACGTCGTACTCGAGGTCGAGCAGCACATCCCAAAGGGCCAGGCTGTCCTTCCCGCCGGAGACGGGGACGAGGATGCGGTCGTCGCGCGTGAACATGTCGAACTGGTCGATCGCTCGCTTCACCTGTTCGGTGGCGTACTTGAGAAAGCATTCCTGACAGAACGCTGCGTTGTGCCGCCGCAACTCGATGACCGGCGGCCGGCGACAGGCCCGGCACCGCATCACGCGCCGCCGGAGATGACAGGCCGCAACTCGACGTCGTCGTCGTCGGCCAAGAGCGCGTCGCCGGTCACCAGCGTGTCGCCCCGGATCACGAGCACCGATTCGCGATTGACCTCGAGCTGGGTGAGCAGCGCGTTCACACGGAGCGGACCGGGCACCTCGAGCTCGCGGCGCGGGTTGCGCAGCAGAACCCTCACGCGGTCACTCGCCGTCGCCGACGGAGCGGATCACGAGCCGGTCCGTGGGGCCCAGCTCCCCCGAATACAACAGCTCGGGATCGCCGCCCGCCAGTTTGCGTACGACGAACCGCACGCCCATGGCGACGGCGACCGCGAGCCAGAACCGGCTCTCGCCGAAGACGCCGCGACTCACAGCGGCGCTCCGAATGCGACGACTGACGAGGCCGGCCACGCTCGATCAGACCCGCTTGATCTCGACGATGGTGCGCCGCTTGCGCTCCTTGCGCCGCCCGGTCACGTACGCCAGGCCGATGACACCGAGAACGATCGCCACGAGGGCGACCAACCCGAGCGGCTTGGCCTTCTCGGTGGTCGCGTCGACATCGCCCTTGATCTCGCGGAACTTGGCTTCGATGTCGTCGCGCGTGATGCGCCGCGAGGCGGTCATCGGGGCACCCTTCGGGTGCATGCGTGACCGCCCCGCCACTCCGTGGCGGGCGACGCAGACTGTGCTTGCTGGATCTCGCTTCGCTCGATCATTACCGTGCCTTCCTGCGGTTGGCGGTGATGGCCCGGGCGGCCAGGGCGGCGGCGGCTGCACAGCCGGCCAGCGTGATCAGGTACGGCGCCCACGACCAGTTGCCGGTGAACGTGGTGCTGGTCTCGGTTTGCAGGGCGCGCAAGCCGGCCAGCGTCAACATGACGAGGCCGAGGGCGAGGAGCAGCGCCCCGCCGACGCCGATCGCGACGAAGCGGCCGAGCTGCTTGAGCGGCTCGATCGCCTCTTGCTTGAAGTAGGCGACGATGAGCTGCCACAGCTCGGACGCGAGCGTCGGCACGCTCTTGGTGGGGTCAGACATCGGCAGCAGCCTACCCAGCGTGCCTACGCGGCCGACCGAACTACCCGCCGGCGAGGCGAGTGGCGAGCACAGCGTTCTCCTCGTCCATGGCTGACGCGAGCCGCTCGAGCCGCAGGCGCGCCCCGTCGGTCTCGAGGAGGGTCTGGCGGTCGAGCGGGCCCAACGGCGAGACCGCGGCCAACTGGAATGCACGCGCGTCCGGGTCGCGATCGAGCTCGATCGTGGCCGGTGGGGCCGGTTCGTCGAGCTCGGCCATGTACGCCAAGCCCCGGCGAACCGCGTGCTCGGCCGTTGTCAGGAGGCCCTGGTCGTCGTCGTCCAATGGCGCTTCGTACAGGTCGACGACCATGGCGAGCGGATACGGATCGTCGGGCAACCACGCCTCCACCCGGATCCGCCGCACGCCTTCGCCGGCCAGCAACCAGCGCCCGTCGGGTAACTCGACGGCCTCGACGATGCGCGCGACCGTGCCGACCGCGAAGCGCGAGTCGCCGCCGCCGACTTCGTGACCGCGTTCGATGAGGATCACGCCGAACTCGCCGGTGCCCGTGGTGCAGTCCTTGGCCAGGGCGCGGTAGCGCGGCTCGAAAATGTGCAGCGATGTCGGTGCGTGCGGGAACAGCACCGTGCCGAGCGGGAACATCGGCAGCCGGTACGCCTCGTCGGTCACGGCGCCAATGACGCCGCCGTCGGCGCGTCGGGATACGCCGCCAGCGCTTCACCGAGGCGTTGCTGCAAGCGCTTACCCCGGGCCTCGCTCGGTCGCGGCAACGAGTTGGCGAGGAACGCGAACGTCAGCGGTTGCTTGTTGGGCGCGATCGGATCGACGAGGCCGGCGAGGCCGAGGACGCCTTCGAGTGTCCCGGTCTTGGCCCGCAGGCGCTCGGCCGCTGCGGTGTTCAGCAAACGGTCGAACAGCGTCCCGGTGCGGGCCGCCACCGCCAACCCGGCGGCGAGCAGGTCGTCCTTGGTTGGACCGGTGATGAGGCTCAGCAACAGCGAACAGGTGACCTTGTCGGCCGGGTCGAGCCCCGAGCCGTCGTTCATCGTCGTGGCGTCGATGTTGAGGCCGAGGTCGGTGAGGGTCTTGCGAATGACGGCGACCCCGGCCGTCGTCGTGCCCCCGGCGCCGAATCGGCGGCCCAGCTCCTTGGTGAGGAGCTCGGCGGACTCGTTGTCGCTGTGGATCAACATCTCGCCGACGACCTGGCGAAGCGGAAGCGACGGCAATGTCGCGACCGTGCGGGCGCCCGCCGGCGCACGACCGTCAGCCGGCGCCGCGTTGATCGTCACACCGCGCGCCTTCAGGAGCTCGGTGAACACTGCCGCGGCGCGTGTCGCCGGCGCCGGCGCGGCGATCGCCTTCGGCTTCCATTCGACGAACCCGTCGTCGAACGCCAGCGCGCTGAGCGGACCGACGTCACCGTCGCTCGCGTACACCGGCTTCCACGACGGTACGTATCGCTGGGTGTCGTAGCGCGTCTCGTCGCCCACCACCCCGCCGGTCACGGTGCGAACGCCGGCCCGAGCGACGCTGTCGGCCAGCGCGGCCAAGTCGGTGAAGAGGCGGGGCTGGTCCTTGAAGCTGCCCGCGTAGTCCGCGGTACCGAGCAGCGGGTCGCCGCCGCCGACCAACCACAGATCACCGGCGACGACACCGTCGTTCGGTGCCGTCTTGGCGACAACGGTTGTGTCGAGGCGGCTGTCGGCACCCAAACGCTTCAACGCGACGGCAGCAGTGAGCAGTTTGAGCGTCGAGGCGGGCGTGAGCGCCCGGTCCGGCCGCGTGTCGTAGATCGTGTCGCCGTCGTAGGTGACGATAAGGCACGAGTCGGTGCGGCCCGCGCCCAGGTCGGTGTCGGCAAGAACCCCGTCGAGACGGCGGTGCAGGTTGCCGTCGGCGACGGCGCGCGCCAGCAGGTCGGGCAGACGGCGCGGCGAGAGCACGCCGGCGCGAGCCGCGACCGCGGGTCGCGAGGGCGTGCGCGTGCGCGCCGGCATCAGTGCGCCGACCGCGGCACCAATAGTGATCGCGGCAAGCGCGACCGGTGCGAGCCACCGGCGGACCACTAGTCGCGAGGCGTGTACACGTAGGTAGAGGACGCCTTGACGACAAGACGCCCGTCGCCATCGATGACCTCGGCCTCGACGAACGCCAAGCGCTGCCCGCCAGAGATCACCGTCGCGGTGCAGGTGAGGGTGGTCCCTACCTTCACCGCCTTGAGGAAGCTCACCTTCATCTCGGCGTTGGCCGAGAAGACCTTGCGATCGGCCGCGTAAGTCACCGACGACGCGCCCATCGCCGAATCGCACATGGCGGACAAGAAGCCGCCCTGCACAAGGCCGACGGGATTCCCCATGCGCTCGTCGCCGACCATCCGCCACACGGTGCGGCCCGGTTCGCTCTTGTCGATGCACGTCATGCCCAACGTCAGGTCGCAGTTCGGCGGGACCTGCACCCGGCGGTCGGTGGCCACCTAGGGCTCGAGGGCGGCGCGGAAGAAGCTGCGCACGTGCGCGAGTCGCTGCTCGAGCGCCTTCTCGGCGAGCGGATCGCCGCCGACGAGGGCCTCGAGGAACGGCAAGTCGCTGAAGTACGTGAGGATGGCGCCGTAGCCGGTGATCAGGAGCTGCTCCGGGTCGTGGCGCTTGAAGCGCCCGGCGTCCATCTCCTTCTCGAAGAACCCGCTCGCCCGCTTCACGAGCGGCTGCAGGGCGGCGGCGATCTCGACGCCCAGGCGCGTGCCGTCGGCCAGGGCCTCACGGCGGAACAACCGAATGAAGTCGTTGTTCTGCCGGAAGAACTGGAAGGCGGCCACCAGGACACGGTCGACCTGCTCCCACCCGTCCTTGGGCGCCTCGATGGCCTCGCCCACCCGCTCGAACCAATCGGTGATCGACGCCTCGAATACCTGCCGGTAGAGCGCCTCTTTGGACGGGAAGTGGTGCAGCAGGCTGGGCCGGCGGATCCCGACGGCGGCGGCGATGTCGTTGAGGGACGTGCCCTCGTACCCGTGCTCGGCAAAGAGCCGGAGGGCCTCAGTGAGGATCGCTTCGCGGGTCGGTGACACAGTCACCGGGGCGGCCATTTTCAGGCGCCATCCTTCGGACGGCGAAAATGGCCGAGGCCATGCTGTTTTTGCTGGCGATCGCTCACCTTCGGCTCGCTCACGCTTCAAGGCTACGGGGTTAGCGTGGCCGATAGTGCCATTCGCGTCTGCGCTCTCGGAGCACCCCGTGACTGCGGCCGCGGTCGGCGAGACGGCGGGACAGATCCTCGAAGCGCTCGGCCGCCGGCCGGCGCTGGCGACCGTGTTCGTGACGCCCCACCACGCCGGTGCGTTAGAGGACGCCGCGGCCGCCGTCCGGGCCATCCTCGAGCCCGACGTTCTGGTGGGCTGCTCCGCCGTGTCGATCGTCGGGAATGGGCGCGAGGTCGAGGACGGACCCGGCGTCGTCCTGTGGGCCGCCACCCTCGATGCACCCGTGGCGCCGGTGCACCTCACGGTTGGCCGGACCGCCGACGGATTGGCGCTCGGCGGCTGGCCGGATGACCTGCCGTTCGAACCGGCCGCGCTGCTCCTCCTCGCCGACCCGTTTTCGTTTCCAGCCGAGCCGTTCTTCGACCACCTGGCGGACCGGTACCCGGGCCTGCCGATCGTCGGCGGCAACGCGTCGGCGGCGAGCGGGCCGGGAGGGAACCGCTTGGTGGTCGACGACACGGTCACGACGAGCGGCGCGGTCGGCGCGCTGGTCGGGCCTGGCATCGACATCGATCTCGTCGTGTCGCAGGGATGCCGCCCGGTTGGGCAACCGTTCGCGGTGACGCGCGCCGAGGAGAACGTCGTGTTCGAGTTGGGTGGCGAGCCGGCGTTCTCGCGGCTGACCGACATCGCCGACAAGATGGCCGAGGAGGAAGCCTCAGTGCTCCGGAACGGCGTCCTGCTCGGCGTCGTCGTCGACGAACGCAAGCTCGACTACGAGCGGGGCGACTTTCTGGCCCGCAACCTGATCCAGATCGACCGCGGGAGTGGCGCGGTCGCGGTGGGCGACGTCGTTCCCGTCGGCACGACGGCGCAATACCTGGTGCGCGACGCCCGCACGGCCGACGACGACCTGCGCGAGCTGCTCGTCGGGCGCCGCGCCCAAGGGGCGCTCGTCTTCACCTGCAACGGCCGCGGGGCCCGCTTCTTCACCAAACCTGACCACGACGCCCTCGTGGTCGCTGAACTGCTCGACGAGCCGGCCACCGCAGGGTTCTTTGCCGCCGGCGAGTTCGGTCCGATCGGCCGGCGCAACTTCGTTCACGGCTACACCGCGGCAATCGCGTTGATGGCCGATAGCCCTGGGTAGGGTCTGGACACATGACGACCGACGTCGAGCAGCGCGGCATCAACGTGATCCGTGGCCTGGCCATGGACGGGCCGCAGGCGGCGGGCAACGGCCATCCGGGGACCGCGATGGCCCTCGCGCCCCTAGCCCACGTGCTGTTCACGCGCGTGATGCGCCATGACCCGTCGGATCCGGACTGGCCCGATCGCGACCGCTTCATCCTCTCGTGCGGCCACGCGTCGATCCTCCTGTACTCGATGCTCTACCTCACCGGCTACGGCCTCGAGCTCGACGACGTGCGGTCGTTCCGCCAGTACGGGAGCAAGACACCCGGTCACCCCGAGGTCCATCACACCAAGGGCGTCGAAGTCACCACCGGGCCACTCGGGCAGGGCGTGGGCGACGGGGTGGGGATGGGTATCGCCGAACGCTGGCTCCGCAGCCGCTTCGGTCCCGAACTGACGAATCACCACACGTTCGTCCTCTGCAGCGACGGCGATCTCATGGAAGGCATCAGCCACGAGGCGGCGTCGCTGGCCGGCCACCTCGGGTTGGGTCGCCTGGTCTACGTCTACGACGACAACCACATCACGATCGACGGGCCCACCGAGCTGGCGTTTACCGACGACAGCGCAAAGCGCTTCGAGAGTTACGGGTGGCACGTCGATCACCTCGGCGAGGTCGCCAACGACCCCGACGCGCTCGAAGCCGGCCTGCGCCGCGCCATGGCCGTCGAGGACAAGCCGTCGCTCCTCGTCCTGCGCAGCCACATCGGCTGGCCGGCGCCCAACAAGACCGACACACCAGAGGCGCACGGCAACGCGCTGGGCGCCGACGAGGTGCGGGCCACCAAGGAGATCCTCGGGATGCCGCCCGACGAGACCTTCTGGGTGCCCGACGATGTCCTCGAGTTCTACCGGCAATGCGTGCCCCGCGGCCACGCGCTCAACGTCGAGTGGCAACAGCGGGCCCAGAGCTACACCGGCGACGTGGCCGAGTACCAGGCCTGCCTCGAAGGCCGCGGCCTTACCGGTTGGCAGGAGAAGCTCCCGACGTTCGCGGCGGGCAACGAACTGGCGACACGTCAAGCCCTGAGTCAGGTGCTCGCCGCGATCGTCGACGTGGTGCCGGGCCTCAACACCGGCGGGGCCGACCTCACCGACAACACCGGTAACCACGTCAAGGGCCTGCCGATTCTCAGCGCGACCGAGCCGAGCGGGCGCCTCATCCACTACGGCGTGCGCGAGCACGCGATGGGCGCGGTCATGAACGGCATGGCCATGCACGGCGGCGTCCTTCCGTTCGGCGGCACGTTCTTCGTGTTCAGCGACTACATGCGCCCGGCAGTGCGACTCGCTGCGATCATGCAGGCAAAGGTCGTCTTCTGCTGGAGCCACGACTCGGTGGGCTTGGGCGAGGACGGCCCGACGCATCAGCCGATCGAGCACCTCGCCGCCATGCGGGCGATGCCGGCGCTGCGCGTGATCCGACCGGCCGACGCCAACGAGACTGCTCACGCCGTGCGCGTCGCCATCGAGTCGAACGGGCCGACGGCGTTGATCCTGAGTCGCCAGAAGCTCCCTGTCCTCGAAGGCACCGGCGACAAGGCGGCCGATGTCGCCAAGGGCGCGTACATCCTCTCGTGGGGCGCCGAGGATCCCGACATCATCCTGATCGGCACCGGAGCCGAGGTCGCGGTGTGCGTCGACGCGTCGGACCTGCTCGCGACCGAGGGGATCTTCGCCCGCGTCGTGTCGATGCCGTCGTGGGAGTTGTTCGACGAGGCCGACGACGCCTACCGGGCGTCGGTGCTGCCGGCGGCGATCCCGACGCTCGCGGTCGAAGCCGCCGCGTCGTTCGGGTGGGAGCGGTGGTCCGACGACAGCGTGACCTTCGACCACTTCGGTGCGTCGGCACCGGGAGCACTGCTGCTGGAGAAGCTTGGGTATACCGCGGAGAACGTCGCCAACCGGGCCCGCCAGCTGCTCGGCACCAATGCCGAAGACTCCGATGACACCGAGGACGTCGATGACGAAGCTCCGTGACCTCTACGAGACGTGCGGGCAGAGCCCGTGGCTCGACAACCTGAGTCGCCCAGCCATCACCTCTGGTGACCTGGCGGCGCGTGTCAGCGCCGGCATTCGCGGCGTCACCTCCAACCCGACGATCTTCCAGAAGGCGATCAGCGGCAGCGACGCGTACGACGAACAGTTCCGCGCCGAACTCGTCACGCGCGACGTGGAGGCGGCGTACTGGGAACTCGTTATCGACGACATCACCAACGCGCTCGCCGTCCTGCGGCCGGTCTACGACGAGGCGAAGAGCGACGGATTCGTGTCGATCGAGGTCTCCCCCGCCATCGCCCACGACACCGCGGCCACGATCACCGACGCGCGCAGCCTCCACGAGCGGATCGCCCAACCCAACCTGATGGTCAAGATCCCGGCGACCGCGGCCGGGATCCCCGCGATCAAGCAGATGACCGCGGAAGGCCGCAACATCAACATCACGCTGATCTTCAGCCTCGACCGCTACGACGCGGTCATCGACGCGTACATCTCGGGTCTGGCCGAGTGGGTCGCGGGCGGCGGCGACGCGGCGGCGGTCAACAGCGTGGCGTCGTTCTTCGTCAGCCGGGTCGACACCGAAGTCGACCGCCGGCTCGACGCCATCGGGTCGCCCGAGGCGCTTGGGCTGCGCGGCAAGGCGGCGGTCGCCCAGGCCAAGCTCGCCTATCAGCTGTTCGCCGACCGCTTCGGCAGCGACCGGTGGCGCGAGTTGGCGTCCAACGGCGCGCGGTTGCAGCGCCCGCTGTGGGCGTCGACGTCGACCAAGAACCCGGCGTACCCCGACCTGCTGTACGTCGATACGCTCATCGGCCCCGACTCGGTGAACACCCTCCCTGACGCGACGATCGACGCGTTCGTCGATCACGGCGTCGTGCACCGCACGATCACCGAAGGCGTCGAGGAAGCCGCCGCCGTTCTCGAAGGGCTCGATCGCCTCGGCGTCGACATGGCCGACGTCGGCCAGACCCTCGAGGACGAAGGCGTCGCCGCCTTCGTCAAGTCGTACGACGAGCTGCTGCAAGCTCTCAGCGACAAGGCGAACGCCCTCTGAGCGACCTTTGGGCCCGGCTCAATGCCCGGGACACCACGCTGTGGCCCGACGGCAACGTGGCCGCCAACCGGCTCGGATGGTTGGACACGCCCGCCGCCATGCAACGCCAGGCCGCGGACCTCCAACAGTGGGCCGCTGGTATCGACGCCCAACACATCGTGCTGCTGGGGATGGGCGGGTCGTCGCTCGGTCCCGAGGTCCTGCGCGCCGCCGTGGGCAGCTCGCGGCTGACTGTGTGCGACACGACCGACCCGGCCACTGTCGCGTCGATGCCGGTCGACGACACCTTCTTCCTAGTCTCGTCGAAGTCGGGAACCACGCTCGAGGTGAACACGCTCTTCGCCTACGCATGGTCGCGAGTAACGGACGGATCGCGTTTCGCGGCGATCACCGACCCCGGCACCTCACTCGCGACGTTGGCGAGCGAGCACGGCTTCGCCCGTACGTTCGTCAACCCGCCCGACATCGGCGGGCGTTACTCGGTCCTCTCCTACTTCGGCCTCGTGCCCGCCGCGCTGCTCGGGTACGACGTCGCTGCGCTCTGCGAGCGCGCCGCGACCTTCGACGCCGAGGCGGCCGTCGAGTTCGGCCTGGCCCTGGCCGACGCCCAGCGCGCCGGCCGCGACAAGGTCACGATCGTCTCGCCTCCCGCCTTTGGCGCGTTCGGGTTGTGGGTCGAGCAGCTCATCGCCGAGTCGACGGGCAAGCGCGGCACCGGCCTCGTCCCGATCCCGACGACCGACGCCGAATCCGGTGCGGACCGCGAGATCGTGAACGTCGCCATCGACGACGCGCTCGACCTCGGCGCCGAGTTCTTCCGGTGGGAAGTGGCCACCGCGATCGCCGGGCACGCGCTGGGCATCGACCCGTTCGACGAGCCCAACGTCACCGAGTCGAAACAGAACACGTCGCGCGTGCTCGAGCGCCTTCCGCTACCTGAGGTGCCGTCAGTCCGGGGCAACGCCATCGGCGAGTGGCTCCAGTCGACGGTCCGCCCCGGCGACTACGTATCGCTCCAGGCGTACATCCCGTACGGCAACGACGCGACGCTCGAACGGTTGCGGCGTCGGGTGGGCGATGCGCTCGGCGTCGCCGCCACCGTCGGCTATGGGCCGCGGTTCCTCCACTCGACCGGTCAGCTCCACAAGGGCGGGCCGGACAGCGTCGTCGCCGTGCAACTCGTGCCGCGAACACCGACGGCCGACGTACCGATTCCCGGCTACCCGTACGACTTCGGCACTCTCATCAACGCGCAGTCGATCGGCGACTACCAGAGCCTCATCGCCCACGAGCGCCGCGTGCTTCGAGTGGTCGACGACATGAGCGAGGTGGCGGTATGAAAATCGCGATGGTCGGGCTGGGCCGCATGGGCGGCAACATGACCCAGCGGCTGATCGAACACGGTCACGAGGTCGTCGCGTTCGACCGCAACGCCGATGCCGTTTCCGCCGCGGCCGGCGAGGGCGCGATCGGCGCGACTGACCTGGCCGACGCCGTCGCCAAACTCGAGCCGCCGCGAGCAGTGTGGGTGATGGTGCCGGCCGGCGCCCCGACGGTCGAGACCATCGACGCGCTCGTCGAGTTACTCGACGCAGGCGACACGATCATCGACGGCGGCAACTCGCACTTCGCCGAAGCACAGCGCTACGCGGGCGAGTTGGCGGAACGAGGCATGCACTTCGTCGACGCCGGTGTGTCCGGCGGCGTCTGGGGCCTGAAGAACGGTTACTGCCTCATGGTGGGTGGCGACGCGGCCGCCGTCGAACGGCTCGAGCCGATCTTCACCGCGCTGGCGCCACAGGATGGGTACGCGCACGTCGGTCCGCCCGGGGCCGGGCACTACACGAAGATGATCCACAACGGCATCGAGTACGGGATGCTCCAGTCCTACGCCGAGGGGTTCGCCCTGCTCGACGCCGCGCCGGAGTTCGGTCTCGACCTGCACGAGATCGCCGCGCTGTGGAATCACGGATCGGTCGTGCGATCGTGGCTGTTGGAGCTGGCCGAGCTGGCCTTCGAGAACCAAGACGAGTTCAGCCATATCAAGGGTTGGGTCGAGGACTCGGGCGAGGGTCGGTGGACCGTGGAGCAGGCCATCTCGCGGGCGGTCGCCGCGCCGGCGATCACCGCGTCGCTGTTCGCTCGCTTCTCGTCGCGCCAGCCGGACTCGGTCGCGGCGCGCATCGTGGCCGCCTTGCGCAATCAGTTCGGCGGCCACAAGTTCCTGATCGAGTCGGCCGCCGCCGAAGTCGCGCAGGAGGCTGCCGGCCCCGCCGCCGAGGAGCGCGCCGGGCCCGAAGCGGCCGCTACCGATGCCTGACGCGCGCAAGGCGCCGCCCTGCGCCCTCGTCGTGTTCGGCGCGTCGGGCGACCTCACCGCTCGCAAGCTGCTGCCCGCCATCGACCGGCTCGGCGCCAAGGGCCGGCTCGACGAGCGATTCACGCTCATCGGCGTGGCCCGCACCGAGATGGACGACGTCGACTTCCAGAAGCGGGCGCTCCAGGCAGTTCCCGGTGCCAGCCCGCAGTACAAGGAAGTCGTCGGCCGGGCCCGTTACGTGGTGGGTGACTACGCGGCTGACGAGACGTTCACCGCGCTGTGCGCAGTACTCGACGAGCTCGCGCTTCCAGAGGTCGTGTTCTACCTGGCGACCGTCCCGACGGTGTTCGCCGAGATCGTCGAGGGTCTCGGTCGCCATGGGCTCACCGCTGGTCGCGTGGTGATCGAGAAGCCGTACGGCCGCGACCTGGCCAGCGCTCAGCAGCTGGACGACTGCGTCCACGCCGTGTTCGCCGAGTCGCACGTGTACCGGATCGACCACTACCTCGGAAAGGAGACGGTCCAGAACGTCCTCGCCTTGCGGTTCGCCAACGCCATCTTCGAACCGATCTGGAACCGGCGCTACGTCGACCACGTGCAGATCACCGTCGCCGAGGACATCGGCGTCGAGCATCGCGGCAGCTTCTACGAAACCGCCGGCGCGCTGCGCGACATCGTTCAGAACCACGTCATGCAAGTGCTCGCCCTCACCGCGATGGAAGCACCGGTGTCCATCGACGCGCAGGGCATCCGCGACGAGAAAGTCAAGGCGCTGCGCGCCGTCCCGATCATGTCGCCCGATGACGTGGCGGCGCGTGTCGTGCGCGCCCAGTACGTCGGTTACACGGGCGAGGAGGGCGTCGCCCCCGACAGCCAGGTCGAGACATTCATGGCCATGCGCCTGTACATCGACAACTGGCGGTGGGCCGGCGTGCCCTTCTACGTCCGCACCGGCAAGAAGCTGAAGGCGCGCGCCACTGAAGTGGCGCTCCAGTTCCACGACGTGCCCCACCTGCCGTTCGCTGCCGGCCATGCGACCGGCCTCGGCCCGAACCTGCTCGTGCTGCGAATCCAGCCCGACGAGGGCATCACGCTGCGGTTCGGCGCCAAGGTGCCGGGTCAGGAGTTCGAGGTGCGGTCGGTGTCGATGGACTTCACGTATTCGAAGGAGTTCGCCGAGACCCCGCCCGACGCCTACGAGCGGCTGCTGCTCGACGCCATGGTGGGCGATCCAACCCTGTTCATACGCTCCGACGAGGTCATGCAGGCATGGCGCATCGTCCAGCCGATCCTCGACGCATGGGACGGCGACGACACCCCGATCCGCCGTTACCGCGCCAACACCTGGGGCCCGGCCGAGGCGGCGGCGATCCTCGCCGACGACCACGACCAGTGGCACGACCCGCTCACCGACTGATTAGTTGGTTGGTTGGGCTGCCAAGCCCGACTTTGTCCGAGTTCGCCGGTGGTCACGGGGGTGAAGTCGGACAAAGTCCTGGGGAGCGCTCCTGGAGCGCGGCAAAGACGCGGCGAAGGAACGTGCGCCGAGACGTTCGCTTCGTCGCCCGTATGACGAGGTACCCGGAAAGCGTCAGCGAGTCGTCGCGGGCGCGATCCTCGATGAAGGCGTCGACGGGTTTGCCGTGGGCGTCCACGCCGTCGTACTCCATGTCGATCTTGGCCGCTTGATAGGCAAGGTCGAGGCGGAACCGCTCGCCCGTGGTGCCCACGACCCACAGCTGTTGCTCAGGCATGGGAAAGCCCGCCTCGATCAGCCAGCGCACCAGCTTCGCCTCGCCGTCACTGTCACCGGGATCGCCGGCGAGAGACGTGAGGGTTTCGTCGACGACCGTCGTCCGGCGGCGACCGCGCGCCCGCATCTCGTCGCGAGCGCGGTACACCTCGTCATACGTCGTCAGGCCGAGGCGGACCGCGCCACGAAGCGCCCGGGCCCAGGTTTCGTGCGACAGGCACGCGGAAAGGTCGACGAGTGTCCGGGCAACGGTCGTCGCGGGAACACCGTGCGTGAGAGTCACATGATGCGCCGGCAGGTAGTTGCTCGTGTGCACCCGCACGCCGCTGAGGACCGGCTTCTTCGAGCGGAGGGTCAGCACTTCGACCAGGACCGCCGGCACGTCAGGTATTCCGTGAAGGCGCGCCGCGGTGTTGCGACACGCCACGGCCGCGCCGAGGCCGATCGCCAGGATCGCGGCGAGGACCTCCTGGACGTACGAACCGGGCGCACCGCGGCAGCGATAGACGCGCCGGCGGTGCGGAATCAGCCGCCCGGAACTCAGCTCATTCTCAAGCTGCGCGGGGCTCAGCACCTCCAAGGCCTGATAGACGGCGACGAGGCCGTGTTGCGCTCTTCCGAACCCGTCGATTCCCATCGCCCCAGTGGTACCAACGAGGTGCGCGGCGGCCCGCCGCAAGGCTCGGTCAGGGCCCGGGCGACCACCCGCCGACGACTTTTTCCGACAACACCCGCCACAAGCGGGGGTGTTGTCGGAAAAAGTCGAGTAGTCGCAGGGTTCACATAGAGTTCCCCGCAACATGAACGGGGAATTGGTCGTCGTCGAAGACGTGCCCGGGGAGTTCGCCGAGCGGGTCATCGAGGCGTTCCACGCGCGGCCGGGCGACACGTTCTCGATGGCGCTCTCGGGCGGCGAGACGGCGCGCCGTTCCTACGAACGGCTGGCCGCCGACGGGGCCGAGCAGATCGACTGGTGGGCGGTCGACGTCTACTGGGGCGACGAGCGTTGCGTTCCGCAGGAGGACGCGGCGTCGAACTACCGGCTCGCGCGCGAAGCGCTGCTCGAACGGGTCGGCGCCGCCAATGCCGTGTACCCGATGCGCTGCGACGAAGGCGCCGATCCGTACCAACTGCGCATCGGCGAGTTGGGGCGCTTCGACCTCGTGCACCTCGGCCTCGGTGCCGACGGCCACACCGCCTCGCTGTTCCCGGACTCGCCCGCCTTCCTCGCCGACCCGGGCCGGCTGGTGATGATGAACGAAGATCCGAGCGGCGCCAACCCGCACCCGCGCATGACGCTGACGCTGTCGGGTATCGCCCGCGGCCGGCTCGCGATCTTCACGGTGTGCGGCCGCGAGAAGCACGACGCGCTACAGAAGGTGCTGCGCGGCGAGGACATCCCTGCGGCCAGAGTGCACGCGGACAGAGTTGTGTGGTTGGTCGACCGAGAGGCGGCAGAAGGATGACAGTGCTCGACATGGGCCTCGACGAGTTGCTGCGCGCCGCGGCGGCGGTTCGTGACGAGTGCTTCGGCACGCGCGTCACCTACTCCCCCAAGGTGTTCATCCCGCTCACACACCTGTGCTTCGACCGGTGCGGCTACTGCACGTTCGCCCAGCCACCCGCGCGGGTGCAGGCGCCCTACCTGTCGCCCGACGAGGTGCTCGACATCGCCCGCGCCGGCGCCGCGGTTGGCTGTCACGAAGCTCTGTTCACCCTCGGCGAGCGGCCCGAGGACCGCTACCCGGTCGCCCGTGAGTGGCTGACCGAGCGGGGTTACGCGTCAACGGTCGACTACCTCGTCGCCATGTGCGCGCTCGTCCGCGACGAGACCGGGCTCCTCCCCCACGCCAATCCCGGCGCGCTGAGTCGCGACGAACTGGCCCGGCTTCGCGACGTGTCGGCGTCACAGGGGATGATGATCGAGTCGCTCAACGGCGAGCTCCACTGCCATCGCGGCGCCCCGGACAAGGAGCCCGCCCGCCGGCTGGCGACCCTCGAATGGGCCGGCGAGCTGGCCATCCCGTACACGACGGGAATCCTCTGCGGCATCGGCGAGTCGCGACGCGATCGAGTCGATGCGCTCGAAGCCATCGCGGCCAGCCACCGTCGCCACGGCCACGTGCAAGAGGTCATCGTCCAGAACTTCCTGCCCAAGGACGGCACCGCGATGCACAACGCCGCGCCCTGCCCCGAGGACGAGTACCTCTGGTCGGTCGCCGCGGCTCGCGTCATCCTCCCGACCGACGTTCATCTCCAAGCACCGCCCAACCTGTCGGACGACTTCGGCCGTCTCCTCGACGCCGGCATCGACGATTGGGGCGGCGTCTCGCCGGTTACCCCCGATCACGTCAACCCCGAACGCCCGTGGCCGGCGATCGACCGCTTGCGCGAGGTCACTGAAGGACGCGGGTTGTCGCTCGCACCTCGGTTGACGATCTATTCCGAGTTCGCTCGCGACCCGGGCCGCTGGCTTGCCCCGACGATGCGCTTCGCGGTCCTGGACCGCAGCGACGCCGAAGCGCTCGGTCGGGAGCCGGGCGAGGCCTGGTACTCGGGCGCCGACGACGCGCCGCCCACCCTCGTTCCTGCGCCGATGGCCCGGGCCGGCGGCGCGGTGGGCGAAGTGCTGGCCGGCGTCCTCATGGGCCACGAAGTCGGCGTTGAAGAGATCGTCACGCTCTTCTCGGCGCGCGGACCCGAGGTCGCCGCCGTCGCCCAAGTCGCCGACGAGCTGCGCCAACAGACGGTCGGCGACGTGGTCACCTGGGTCGCCAACCGCAACATCAACTACACCAACGTCTGCACCTTTAAGTGCAAGTTCTGCGCGTTCTCCAAAGGGCCGCTGTCGCTCAACCTGCGCGGCACCCCGTACCTGCTCGAGCTGAGCGACATCACCGAGCGCGTCGTCGAGGCCGAGGCCAAGGGCGCCACCGAGGTTTGCCTCCAGGGCGGCATCCACCCGAGTTTCGACGGCGACTACTACCTCGAAGTCATTCGCGCCGTGCGCGAGGCGTCGCCCACGATCCACATCCATGGGTTCACCGCGTTGGAGGTCACCGAGGGCGCCAAGCGGCTCGGCGAACCCCTTGCCGACTACCTACGCCGGCTGATGGCAGCCGGGCTCAAGACGCTGCCCGGCACGGCCGCCGAGATTCTCGACGACGACGTGCGCGCCGTCCTGTGTCCCGACAAGGTCAACACCGAGGAGTGGCTCGACGCCCACCGCACCGCGCACAGCGTCGGGCTGCGGTCGAACATCACGATCATGTACGGCTCGATCGAGCACCCGATCAGCTGGGCCCTTCACCTCGTCCGCACGCGCGAACTCCAGAAGGAGACCGGCGGGTTCACCGAGTTCGTGCCGCTGCCGTTCGTGCACATGGCGGCGCCGATCTACTTGCAAAAGAAGAGTCGTCGAGGCCCGACGTTCCGCGAGGCCCTCCTGATGCACGCCGTCGGCCGCATCGCGTACCACGGCTGGATCCCGAACATTCAGGTGTCGTGGGTGAAGATGGGCGCTCCCGGCGTCACCCAGGTCTTGCAGGGCGGGGCCAACGATCTCGGCGGCACGCTGATGGACGAGAACATCTCGCGGGCGGCGGGCGCGACCCACGGGCAGGAGATGGACGAGGCCGGCTTCCGCTCGCTGACCGACCCGCTCGGGCGGGTACTCGAGCAGCGCACCACGCTCTACGGCCGCGTTCAGCCCGCCTAGCTCGCATTCTGGGCGGATCCGTGCGGGCTGAGCCCGCACTAATCCGCCCAGAATGCGTTCTTAGAACTCCCAGTACTCCTCGGAGAGCTTTCCTTCGATGGCGCGGATGTTGGCGCGAACGCAGAGGGGGCATTGGTACGTGATGCGCCCGTCGTTCTCGAACACGATCGACCAACCGGGCGGCGGGCCGTCATCGACGCCTTCGGCAATCGTCCCGCAGCGCGAACAGGCCTGGTCCACGCCTCCCAATCTAAGGTCCACGGCATGACTCTCGACGGACGGGTTGCACTGGTGACCGGCGGCGGCCGCGGAATCGGCAAGGCGATCTCGTTGGCGCTGGCCGAGGACGGCGCCGACATCGCGGTGAACTACCGCAAGGACGAGGACGCGGCGCGCGAAACCGTCGCCGAGATCGAAAAGCTCGGCCGCCGCGCCATCGCCGTGCAGGCCAGCGTCGACTCGGCCGAGGACGACGCCCGCATGGTGGACGAGGTGCTCAACGAGTTCGGGTTCGTCGACATCCTCGTGAACAACGGCGGCATCGCGAGCAAGGGTCGCAGCATCGTGAGTACCGACCCCGACGAGATGGAGCGCGTCGTCCGGACGCACGCGATCGGCCCGCACCACCTGTGCCGGCTCGTGGTGCCCTCGATGCGCGACCGCGATCGGGCCGACGTCATCATGATCTCGAGCGTGGCGACGATGAGCAACGCGGCCAACGGCGCGCCCTACAACATGGGCAAGGCCGCCCTCGAAGCCCTTGCCCTCACCCTGGCCAAGGAGGAGCAGCGCAACGGCATCCGCGTGAACATCGTGGCGCCCGGGCTGGTCGAGACCGAGATGGGCCGCCGCCTCGTCAAGGGTGCAGCGGGCATCGAGGACATCCGCACGCTCGACCAGGTCTCGCCCTTCGGACGGGTCTGCCAGCCCGAGGACATCGCCAACGTCGTCCGCTTCCTCGTCTCCGACGCGTGCGGCTACGTGAGCGGTCAGAAGATCAATGTTCATGGCGGCGGCAGCGCCATGGGCCTGTGAGCACCGGCGCGACCGTTCGCAGTGAGGTCGTCGACGACGGCGTCACGCTATTGACGCTCGATCGCCCCGAACGCCTCAACGCCATGAGCCATGAGCTCGTCGCCGACATCCACCTTCGGCTCGACGAGGTGGCCGCCGATCGCGACTGTCGGGTCGTCGTCATCACCGGTGAGGGCCGCGGCTTCTGCGCCGGGCTCGACCTCAAGGGCACCGGCACGCCGCCGGGCGGCGGCGAGTGGGGCGGTCCGGCCAGCGGGCTCATCGGCCAGCAGCACATCGCCCGGCTCATCCCCCATCTGCGATCACTGCGGCAACCGGTGATCGCGGCGGTGAACGGCCCGGCGGCCGGCGGCGGCCTGGCGCTGGCCCTGGGCTCTGATATCCGCATCGCCGCCGCGTCAGCTCGATTCAACGTGGCCTTCGTCCGCATCGGCCTCTCTGGCTGCGATATCGGCGTGAGCTGGCTGCTTCCCCGTCTGATCGGCGCGTCGCGTGCGTTCGAGTTGCTGCTGACCGGCCGCATCATCGACGCACCGGAAGCCGAACGGCTCGGGCTCGTCGTCAAGGTCGTTCCCGACGGCGAGGTCGTCGGCGCCGCGCTCGAGACGGCGCGGCTCATCGCCGCCAACAGCCCGTTCGGCATCTGGATGACCAAGGAAGTGATGTGGTCGCAGCTCGAGATCGGCAGCCTCCACGCCGGCATCGACCTCGAGAACCGCACGCAGATCCTCACCAGCTTCAGCGCCGACATGCGCGAGGCGTGGACCGCGTTCCTCGAGAAGCGCCCGGCGAACTACGAGTTCAAGTAGTCGAGGTCGCGGTTGATGAAGCGGTCGTGGGCGGCCAGCTCGTCGAAGATGACGCCGAGGCCGCCGCCGACCGTCGCCGCGTGGGTACCAATCGCACGGCCGAGCTCGTCGGGCGGGAGCGCGTCGACATAGCGGCGTAGATCCGCGAGCCGGCCTCGCAGGACATCACAGGCCTCGTCGTAGGTCGGCCGGGCGTCGGGGTCGATCGACGAGCGGGCAGCTTGGGCGGTATGAAGCTGGGTGGGAGACCGATCGGGTGGAACGGGTCCGTCTCATTGCGGATGGTCTTCCCGAGCCAGACGTCGACAACGAACGTCAGGTGTCGGAGTGACTGCACCGTCGACCACTCGTCGTTGACACCTTGCTGGCACTGATCCTCGGTGAGCGACGACGCGCGGCGCATCGTCGCTTCGATCTGATCGGTCAGGGACGTTGCGGTGTCGCGCGCCAGGTCGACCGTCGGCACCGGTCGAGGCGGCGGCGGGGGCGGCGGCATTCCGCTCATCGCCGGGCAGCGTACGGGCTAGACACTTCACGTAGTGGCCGAAGACGACATCGACCAACTCGTCGCTGAGATCCTCGCGGCGACCGGGTCTCGCAACCGCGACGTCGTCCGCGACATCCTCACGACCGCGGCGGGCCTCGGGTCCGACGACCCGGGCCGCCTCAACCTCAAGATCGCCAGCGCGGCCCTTCAGGAGATGCGCGCCGCGTTCAAAGTCTTCGGTCCGTACCGCACGGTTCCGAAGGTCACGGTGTTCGGATCGGCCCGAACATTGCCGACCGACCCCCTGTACGCCCAGGCGCGCGACGTGGCCGCCGCGCTGGCCGCCAAGGGCTGGATGGTCATCACTGGCGCCGGGCCGGGGATCATGGCCGCCGGTCTCGAGGGCGCCGGGCGCGAGAAGTCCTTTGGCATAAACATCCGGCTGCCGTTTGAACAGGGCGCCAACGAGTTCATCGCCGACGACCCCAAGCTCATCGAGATGCGGTACTTCTTCACCCGCAAACTCATGTTGATGAAGGAGTCCGACGGGTTCGTCGTCCTCCCCGGCGGATTCGGCACGCTCGACGAGGGATTCGAGTTGCTGACGCTGCTGCAGACCGGCAAGGCCGACCCGGCGCCGATGGTGCTACTCGAAGTGCCGGACGGGACCTACTGGAGCTCGTGGCAGCGGTTCCTCCTGGACGAGGTCGCTCCGCGCGGCCTCATCGATCCCGACGACCACGTGCTGTACCGCATCACCGACGACGTCGAGGACGCCGCCGGCGAGATCCTCGGCTTCTACCGCAACTACCACTCCCGCCGGTTCGTGGGGAATCGGATGGTGGTGCGGATGCACTCGGCCCCGAGCGACGCCGACCTGGCCGCGCTCAACACCGAGTTCGCCGACATCTGCACACGCGGCGAGATCGAACGCACCGACCCGCTCAAGGCCGAGGTGACCGACAACGACCACCTCGATCTCGCCCGCATCGTCTTCCGCTTCGACCAGATCCACAACGCCCGCTTGCGCATGCTGATCGACCACCTCAACCGCATGCCCACGGAGTGACGTGTCGGTGCGAGAGCAACGAAAAGCGCAACCTGACACCGACACGTTGCGTTTGGGGGGCTAGTCGGAGTCGTCGGGTTCGCGGAGGATCGAGATTGCCTTTTCGACGGCGCGGCGGGCGCGGGTGAGGCGGCGCTCGTCGACGGGTAGCTCGCCGCCGCCGGCGTCGATCGACTCACGCAGCCGCTGGATGGCGAGGTCGGCCAGCTCCTCGGCGATGGCCTCGAGCCGGACGCGGATCTCGTCGAACTCGCCGGCCATTTAGAGCAGCGCCTCGGCGACGATCGACATGGGGTGGCGAACGTCGAGCCCCGCACCCCGCAGGTGGAGCATGCAGCCCGGATTGGCGCTGACCACGACGGTCGCGCCCGTCCGCCCGATGGCCGCCACCTTCTGATCGCGGATCGCTCCGGCCAGGACGGGTTGGGACATCGAGTACGACCCGCCCGCGCCGCAACACAGGCCCTCGTCGTCGAGTTCGGCCAGGTCGACGATCGGCGCCAGGACGTCGCGCACGGCGCCGTGCGTCTTCTGCACGTGACGGAGGTGACACGGGTCCTGCACGGCGACACGGTACGGGAGCCGACGCAGCTGGAGCTGACCGATCCGCGGCGCCAGCCACTCGTGTACGTCCACCACGCGCGAAGACACCTCCTTGAGCTGCGCGCCGCACCCGGCCGAGTCGACGACGATCGGCGCGTCGCCGGGCATGGCGTCGAGCGCGCGCGCCGCCAGCTTGTGGCCGTCGTCGACCAGGCCGGCGTGGGTGTGCAGCGCACCGCAGCACGCCGCGCCGGCGCCGGGCAAGGCGACCCCGGCACCGGTCGCCTCGAGCACGCGCTTGACGTCGGCGTGCACGTCGCGGAGCCACGCATCCATCACGCAGCCAGTGAACAGCCACACATCGGTGCCGCTGGCGACGAGTGGCCGCCGACGCAGGGCCAGCCGCGGCACGCCGAGCCGCCGGGGCACGGCGCCGAAGCGCTGTAGCACGGCGAGCGCGCTCGAGCCCGCCAACAGGAGCCGGTGGTGGCCGAGCACCGAGTATGCGGCCCGCGTCGCCCGACCCACGGGCATCGTGGCGCGCGTGCCTTCCATGAGCCGGCCGAAGGGCACCGACGATGGACACGCCACCTCGCACGCCCGACACTGCACGCACCGCGCCATGAAGTCGTGGAACTCGTCGTCGGCCGCCGCACCGGCGTGGACGGCGCGCATCGCCGCGATGCGGCCGCGTGGCGACGCCGACTCCTCCCCCGTTACGCGATACGTCGGGCAATGCGGCAGACACAGGCCACAGGCGACGCACGCGGCCAGTTCGTCCTCGTCGACGAGCAGCTTCATCAGGGCACCTGCCGGCCGGGGTTCAACCGCCCGGTGGGATCGAAGACCGCCTTCACCCGCCGCTGCAGCTCGGCGATCGACGCCGTCACCTCACGTGGCGGCACCGCCTCGTGGCGGTGGACGGTGCCCACGCCGATCTCGGCGACGAAGACGCCGTCGAGGTCGCGCAACTCGCTCGGCCGCCGCGACTCGCGCCCACCGGTTGGGATCGGCGGCGGGCCGTCGACCTCCGTGAACACCGCGCCCATCCGGGCGTGTTCCTGGTCGACGTCGGCGCCGTGACCTTCGAGCAACACCCACACCGTCGTGCCGTCCCACAACAGCGACGACGGCGCGTGCAACGCGTGCCGGGTTGCGAACGGATCCGCGCCCGGCCCCGCGAACCACCGCGAGACCGCGGGAAGCGGGCGGGTGCGCACCACGACTTCGGCGAGGATCCCGACGGTGCCGAGCGAGCCGACGAGCAGCCGGCACAGGTCGTAGCCGGTCACGTTCTTCACGACCGGGCCGCCCGCCTTCACTACCGTGCCCTCGGCCGACACGTAGCGCGCCTCGAGCAATGTGTTGCGAACCGGCCCCCACCCGAGACGACGGAGTCCGCTGTGGCCGACCGACAGGACGCCACCGACTGTCGCGTCGGGCCACGCTGGCAACGCCACGGTCTGCCCCGCCTCGGCCAGCGCGGCGTCGAGTTCGGTGACCGTCGTACCGGCGCCGACGCGCGCCGTCATCTCGGCGGGCGTGAACTCCACCACGCCGCTGGGCGCCCGCACCTCGCGCCCATCGGCCGCCGCCGGACCACCAACCGTCCACTGCGTCCGCCCACCGACCGGGACGACCGGGTCTTTGGCGCCGACCTCCTCGGCGAAGGCGGCTAGATCCATGCGCCTTCGGGCAACTGCTGGACGTCGCCGCAGCGCGAGCCGGCGGGCAAGATCTTCTGCGGGTTGCACACGCCGGCCGGATCGAACGCAGCGCGCAGCCGGGCTTGCGCATCAAGATCGTCGGGGCTGAACACGAGGTGCATGAAGTCGCGCTTCTCGAGACCGATGCCGTGCTCGCCCGACAGCACGCCGCCGGCGGCGACGCACGCTTCGATGATCTCGGCGCCCGCGGCCAGCACGCGATCCATGACGCCCGGCTCGCGCCGGTCGAACACGATCAACGGATGCAGGTTCCCGTCGCCGGCGTGGAACACGTTCATCATGCGCAGCTCGTATCGCGCCGCGATTGCGTACACCTGCCGCAGCACCTCGACCAACCGCGTGCGAGGGACGACGGCGTCGTGCAAGTAGTAGTTCGGCGCGATGCGCGCGATGGCGCCGAAGGCCGACTTGCGGCCCTTCCACAGCAACGCCCGCTCGGCGGCGTCGGCCGCGACGCGCACCGTCCGGGCGCCGTTGGCCAGCGCCACCTCGGTGACCGACGTGGCCGCCGCCTCGACGCCGTCGGGCAAGCCGTCGACCTCGATGAGCAGCACGGCGGCCGCGTCTTCAGGAAACCCGGCGTGGACGTACGCCTCGACGGCGCGGGTGATCTCGGCGTCCATCATCTCGAGGGCGGCGGGAACGATGCCGGCGGCGATGATGCCGCTCACCGTCGCTGCCGCGTCCTCGACCGACGTGAAGTCGGCCAGCAGCGTCCGCACCGCGGGCGGCACCGGTGTGAGCCGCACCGCGATCCGGGTGGCGATGCCCATCGTCCCTTCGCTGCCGACGAAGGCGCCGCGCAGGTCGTAACCGGCCGGGTCGGCGTCGAGACCGCCGAGGATCGCCACCGACCCGTCGGCCAGGACCACCTCGACGGCGAGGACGTGCGCGGTGGTCACGCCGTACAACAGGCAGTGCGGTCCGCCCGAGTTCGTGGCCACGTTGCCGCCGATGGAACAGGACTGCTGGCTCGAAGGGTCGGGTGCGAAATGCAACCCGAGCGCGGCAACGGCGCGCGAGAGGTCGAGGTTGAGAACCCCGGGCTCGACCCAGGCGACCCGCTCCTCGGCGTCGACCTCCAGGATCTGGTTCATCTTGGTCGTGACGATGACGACCGGCTCCAACTCGGCGAGCGGCACCGCGCCGCCCGCCAACCCGGTGCCCGAGCCCCGAGGGACGACGGCCCGACCGTGAGCGCCGGCGATCTGCACGCAGGACTGGACCTCGACGGTGGTGAGCGGGAAACAGACCACACCGGGGCGGCCTTCGAGCACCGATGCGTCGCGGCCGTAGAGTCCAAGCTCCAGCTCGCCGGTCTTGACCCGGTCGGGCGACAGCGCCTCGGCCAGGTCGGCGACGAGTGAATTGGCCTTCACGTGGATCAGTCTGGCGCGCTGCGGCTTGTAGATTCGCCGCCGTGCCCCGCCACCACCGCGTCAACGGTCACCAGGCGCCGACCGACGCGCACGAATGGGTGAGTTTCGACGACCCCGACGAAGAGCGCACATGGATCTTCGACGTGACGTTCCTCCTCAGCAATTGGCAATGCATCTTCGGCAACGGTTGCCAAGGCGTCCTGACCGGGCCCGCCGAGGAAATGGTGCAGGGCTGCTGCTCCTATGGCGCGCACTTCACCGACAAGAAGGACGTCCGCCGGGTCGAGGCGGCAGCGGCCACCCTCACCAAGACCGAGTGGCAGTTCCGCAAGCAGGGCCGCGAACGCGGCGTCGTCAAGACGAACAAGGAAGGCGATGTCGTGAGCCGCCTGGTCGACGGGGCGTGCATCTTCCTCAACCGTCCCGGCTTCGCCGGCGGTCCCGGCTGCGCGCTACATCGCGCCGCACTCGAACGGAACGAGCGCCCGCTCGACCTCAAGCCCGACGTGTGCTGGCAGCTGCCGCTGCGCCGCGACGACGAAACGCGCGACGACGGCCACGTGATGTCGACGATCGCCCAATGGGACCGCCATCACTGGGGCGCGGGCGGGGCCGACTTCCACTGGTGGTGCACGGAGGCGCGCGAAGCGTTCACCGGCACCAAGCCGGTGTTCCGGTACATGGCCGACGAGCTCGAGGAGATGGTGGGCCCCAAGGTGTTCGCGTGGCTCGTCGCCTACCTCGAGCGGCGGTCGACCCCCGCGGTCCCGCTGCCCCATCCCGTCGCCCGCGCCCGTCTCTGATGGCCGACATCGACGACGACTACGAGGCCGAGCAGACCGCGCTCTACGAGGTGCTCGCCGGGCTCGACGCCGACGCGTGGTCGCGGCCCACGCCGGCGGCGGGCTGGGACGTCCGCGATCAGGTTGCCCATCTCGCCCACACCGAGGAGGTCGCGTACGACACCGCCACCGGCGGACCGCGGTCGCTCGCCAACGAGACCGCTCGGTACGCGACCGGCGAGGAGTTCACCGAGGCGGGCTGCGAGCAGGGCCGGTCGATGGCGCCGGCCGACGTTCTCGAATGGTGGTGGGCGGCCGCCGGTCGCCTGCGGCCCGCGTTGCGCGACCTCGACGACGGCTTCCGGGTGCCGTGGGGCCTGGGCATGAAGCGCCAGTCGTTCGTCACCGCCCGACTCATGGAGCACTGGGCGCACGGCCTCGATATCCGCGATGCGGTGGGCGTGGCCGCGGTCGATACCGCGCACCTTCGCCATGTCGCGTGGATCGGGTACGGCGCCATCCCGTACGCGTTCGGCGTGGCCGACATCACCGCGCCCGAAGGGCACACGCTGCGGCTGGACCTGACCGGGCCCAACGGCGAGGCGTGGAGCTATGGACCAGCCGACGCCACCGACACCATCACCGGCCCGGCCGGCGTGTGGTGCCGTCGGGCGACCCAGCGGATCACGGCCGCGCAGGCCGGCGACCTGAAGCCCGACGGCCCCCTCGCCGAGCTGGTCATCCAGCACGCCCGCGCGTTCTTGTAGCTACACGCGGAAGCGCTTGAGGCCCTCCCACAGGCTGTCGCCCGTGGTGCGGTAGTCGTAGAGGCCGCCGCCGATCGCCGCCCGTTCGGCCGAGGCGCGGTAGTAGCCGTCGATGTCGGCCGCGGTGGTGGTGTCGCCGATGCCGCCGATCGCGTGCACCACGGCGTTTGGATCACCGAGGTTCTTGCGGACGAGGTCGATGTTCTCGGCGGTGTAGCGATACGCGTCGCGATACCCGGACTCCGTCTTGCGGAAGGTCCAGTAGTCCATCGGCATCCAGAGGTCGTACAGCGGCTTGAGCTCGTGCCACGGGAACCCGGGCCAGAACGCAGGATTGATGATGTCGGTGGCGACCGGCGGCATCACGATGGCGGCGATCGCCCGGCCCGGCAACCGCTCGCGAAGCGTGGCGCTCAGGTCGACGAGGCGGCGGCTGCGCTCGGCGTCGGGTGTGACCTTGCGCGACTCGATATCGACGCCGATGCCCTCGACCTTGAGCGTCGCCATGGCAACGAGGCGGGCGAGGTCGCGCGCCGGGTCCTCGAGTGTGGGCAGGTACCACGCGACGACGGCCATCCCCCGCTGGTGGGCCCGGTCGATGATGGGGTTGAGACGCTCGGGCTCGAGGATCTCGTTGGGCGACTCCTGCCGCGACGTCTGGATGTATAGCGTCTGCACCCCGAAGTCGGCCATGCGATCGACGGCGGCGGGCCCGACCGACGGCTTGCCGTTGGTGAACTCGTTGGTCCAGTCGAACACGTCGACCCACGCGCCGAAGCCGCGGAACGCATCGATCGAGCCGGCCAGGACGGGCGCCGCCCGCACCAGGGGCTTGGCCTTGGGCTTGGTGGTCGCCGGCTTGGGCTTGGCGGTCGTGGGCGGCGCGGTAGTGGCCGTCGTCGGCGGGATCGTGCTCGCGGTCGTCGTCGTGAGGTAAAGGGTCGGCACGGCGCCGACCGCGAGCCGGGCCGGCGGCTCGCCGTCACCGATCCGTTGGCCGACGGCCACCGAAACCGAGGCCACCGCCGCAACCACGACAAGCAGCGCGACCAGGCGCGCTCTACCGCCCCACCGGGTGATCATCCGCCGTTGTCAGCCGCTAGCCACGAGGGCCTAGGCCTCTTCCTCCGCGTAGGGGTCGATCTCGTCCTCGGTGGCCCGACACCACGAGGCGTGCTCACCTTCGTTCCCGCACTCAGGGCACGGCTCGACGATGACTTCGGTGGCGCGCTTCAACTCCCGCGCCTCCTCAAAACGGCGATGCCGACCTTTTTTCACCTGCGCGGCTCCCCGGTTCGAAACCTGGCCTGACAGGCGCCAGTCTATCGCTGGTCAGGCCCCTAAAACCGCGGTCCGGTCCTCGGCATGCCGTCGACCATGCCTAGGGAGAGGTAGAGGTCGTAGCCCAGCAGGGCCCGCAGCTCGGGCCGCCGCTCGAGCACGGCCGGATCGATCGACAGGAACCAGTTCTCCTGCTGGCGCATGAACGGCCGGCAGTAATAGGCCAGGATTCCGTGCCTGCGCTCGGCGGCGGTGACGTTGGCGCCGGTCTGGTGCCACAGGCGCCCGTCGAACACCATGACCGTGCCGGCCGGGCCGGTCACGGGCGTCGTAAGGGTGTCGTCGAGCGTCGGGACCGGGCCCTCGCCCTTGAGATGGCTCCCAGGCCGCACCCGGGTGGCGCCATTTTCGGCGGTGAAGTCGTCGAGCATCCACATGGCGTTGGCGACCATGGGCCATGACGGCCACGGCGGCGGCGCGAAGCTCTGGTCGGCGTGCAGGAACATCGGCTTGCCGCCCGGTCCGGCGATGTTGGCGTCGATGTTGGAGAGGAGGAAGCCGAACCCGAGCAGCTCGTTCATCAGCTCGGTGATCGTCGGGTCGAGGGCCAGGTCGATGAATTCGTCGCCCTTGTTCAGCAGCGTCCACACGCGCTGATTGCACCCCTCCTCGTACACGTAGTCGGTGCCGTCGGCGACCTCGGCGGCCGCCAGATCGACAACTCGGGCGCGGATCGCTGCCACCTGCTCGGACGGGAGGACGTTCTGCAACAGGCAGTAACCCAGCTCGGCCAGGTCGGCCTTGGCTTGGGTGAGATCCCGGGTGAGCGTGGCCGTGGACGCTGCCGCAGGGTGGCGGGCAGGCGTGGAGACGTCAGCCATCCGGGTACGGTACCCGCCATGGCCGACGGCCTCGATGTCGACGCGATGATCCAGCGCTTCCGAGACCGCGCCCACGCAGTACGCGAGCGCGGCCTGCCCCCGCTCGAAGGCGAGGCGCGCAAGCGATACGTCGAACAGGCACAGCTCGACTTCCAGGACTTCGCCATGCTGGCCGACGCGGTCGCATCCCTCGAGGACGGTGTCCTCGTGCTGCGCGTCGACCTGCGGCCGGACAAGTAGCGACATCGGTGCTCCGAGCCCTTCGCGCGTCGCGGCGAACGAAACGATCGGCGCCGGTGTTCGTCGTCGGCGCCGCTCGCAGCGGAACGAGCGTGCTGTACCGCACGCTGCTCCAGCACCCGGCGTTCGCGATCGGCACGCCCGACTTCACCGAGAGCTTCGCGGTGACCGCGCTGACTATGTACCGCGACATCGGCGACCGCCTGGCCAACGTGCAGGGTTTCATGGGGCACGACGATGCGGCGTGGGACCAGTTCACACGCACGGTGGCGCCCGTCCGCCGCTGGCGCCGTTTGCTGTGGCCGGTGGTGGGCCGCTGGGTCGGTCGTCGACCGGTATGGCGCGCCCTCGGCTCGGCGATTGTCCTCCGCACGTACTTCGATTTCGCGGCGCGGGGCCGGCGGGTCGGACGGGTCGTCGAGAAGACGCCCGTGAACCTGACGTTCACACCGCTCATCCGCAGCGCGTTTCCCAACGGACGGATGATCGTGATCATCCGTCATCCGGTCGACGTGCTCGGCTCGTACTGGCGGCGCCACGCCACCGACGCCAACGCGACATGGGCCGACATAAGCATCAACGAGTTCTGCGCGACGTGGCGCGCCGAGGCCGAGATGGCCGACGACTTTCGCCGCCGGTGGCCCGACGCCTTTCTCGTGGTTCGCTACGAGGACTTCACCGGGGATCCCGATCGGGAGTTCGCGCGCATCTGCGCATTCGTCGGCGAGCCGATGGCGGCCGACGCCTTGCGCGGCCGCCACGACGACTACTGGTCCGCCGAGCCGCTGCTCTATGAGGACATCAAGCCGAGCGCGCAGGGTCGCGAGCAGTTCATCCCGGCCGAGGTGGCGGCCGACGTGAGCGCGCGGCTCGCCGCGCCGATGCGGCTCTTCGACTACGCGCCGCAGCCGGCGCCGTCAGCTGACGGTGACCGTCAGTAGGTAGACGTCGCCGTCTTTGACCGACGGCAGCGTGACCGACGTCAACCCGCCCGCCGTCGACGTCGTGGCGTCGAGCACGTCGTTGAGCGCCGGCTGCGCCCCAACCCCGACCGGCACCATCCGCACGTCGACCACGGCCGAGCGGTCCGTTCCCGTGCGCAGCTTCAGCGTGACGGGGGCCGCGGCTGGTGTCGCCGTCGTCGTCTGGTTGCAGTAGACGTTGACCGCCTTCACGCAGCTCGCGTGACGCGACACCATCACCTTGTAGACGCCGTCGGCCGGCCGGGTCGCGAAGACCGAGAGGCTCGGGCTACTGCTCAACGTCGCCAGCCGGTCGCCGGTCATCGTTGCGTATTGCTGACGGACCCAATAGATGCCACGCGGCGTGGTCTGGTCGTCGAGGAGCATCCCGTCGAGGGTTCCGGTGTCACACATCCCAATCGTGGGTCCCGTCGCGTACTGATGACACGTCGAGTTGGCTTGGTCGACGTTCGACAGCTCCAGCGCGGCGAGCACGCCACCGACCTGGCCGGGGACCAGGAAGCCGTTCGGCGGCTGCACCTCGTTGATGAACACCTTGGGCGTACCGAGGTTCGGATGCCGCGCCACTTCGGTGCGGAACGCCTGGACGTCGTCGACGATGCGCTGCGGCGAGTCGTAGTAGCCGGCTTGACCGATGCCGAGCTCGTGCCATGAGTAGGCGTCGAACCGCAGGTTGTGCGCGTCGGCGTAGTTCATGAAGGTCGGAACGTCGACCGCGTCGGGTGCGTTGGCGTCGCCCACCCACAGCATTTGCGTCATCGAGGGCCCGACGATCTTGGCGCCAGGGTCGACCGACTTGATCGCCTCGTACGCCACCCGGTACTGCTCGTACCAAAGCTCGGCCGTCGGCACCGGGCCGGCGCTGAATTCGGTCGGCAGCGGCTCGTTCTGGATGTCCCAGTAGTCCACGCGGCGGCCCTGGTTCTTCATCTGCTGGACCAACTGCTTGACGAACGAGACGTAGCGCGGCCAGTTGGCCCACGGCGCTTGCAACTTGCCGCCGCTGGTCGCCGACGAGCGCCACGCGTCGCTCAGCGACCCGGTGATCGACACGCCGGGCATCGTCTCGGCCTTGAGGTGCGCGCTCGATCCCAGCGACACGCGCCACTGGTTGACGTGGAGGCCGTTGAGCAGCGTCGAGTTGGTGGAGGCGTTGTACCCGAGCAGGAGCCCTTGGGCGCGGCCGACCGCCGGGCCGGTCGTGGTGCCCGTGTCGACATCGGCGCAGAGGCTGAGACCGACACACGAGCCCGACCCGGAAACGACGCCGGCCGAGCGGCCCGGGCCGTAGCCGGCCGAGTTGTGGGCGAACACCTTCACGTCGTACGTGCGTCCCTGCGGCAGCGGCGCCATCGTCAGCGACGTGCACGTTGCACACGCGTACCACTGGCTGAAGCTGTCGTAGGCGGTCGCCTGAACGAGGAATCGGTCGGGCGCGGTCGCGCCCGCGGAGTCTGGTGACCACGACACGGTCAAGCCGCCGGGTGCCGGTACTGCCTGCACACTGGCGACTGTCGCCGGGACTGCGGTCGGGGTTCCCGCCGCCGATGTTGCCGGCGGGCTCGAACCGATCGCGTTCAGCGCGACAACCGAAGCGCGGTAGGACGCACCGTTGGCGAGACCGCCGACGATCGCGCTCGTGCAGGCCGCGCACGCGGTGACGGTCGCGACCGACGCGCCCGACGCATCGAGCGCCGACACGCGATACCCGGTGAGCGGGGCGCCTTCGTTCACCGGAGGCACCCATGCGACACGGAGGCTGTTGGCGCGGCCGTCGACGCGCACGTCCTGCGGAATCGTCGGTGCGGAGGACGGGAGCACGGCCGTTGAGGTGGCGGCGGCTGACGCGCCGCTCGCATTGACGGCGTACACCGAGAATAGATACGTGCGTCCGTTGATCAATCCGGTGAGAACCGCGCTGCGGCACGAAGCACACGCGGTGACGAGTGACGTGAATCCGAAGTTCTGCTCATGGGCCATCACGCTGTAGGCGGTGGGCGCGCCACCGCCCATGCCGGGCGTCCACTTGACCGTCGCCGTGCCGCCCAAACCGCCGATGGCGACTGCCACCATCGGCTTGGGCGGCTTGGCCACGGCAGCGCGACTCGGCGGAGCGAACATGGTGAGCGAGACAGCGATCGTCGCGGCACCGGCCGCGACGCGGCGAAGACGAGAAGTGCGGCGCGAGGGCATACAGGTCTCTAATCGGGCGCCGTCGTCTCAACATGAGACCGCCAAAGGTCCCGACCGATGCCGGGGGGCCTAGCTAAACGTGATCGTCAGTATGTAGACGTCGCCATCGGCAACGGCAGGCAGCTGGACGGTAGTAACGCCGTCGGTTGTCGAGCTGGAGAACGTAGTGACGTCCACCAACGAGGGCTGGGCGTCGACGCCGACGGGCACCATCCGTACATCGACGCTCGGGGTCGACGTGTCACCCGTGCGCAACTTGAGCGTGAGCGTGGCCGGCGGCGGCGTGGCCGTGGTGCCCTGGGTGCAATAGACGTTGACCGCCCGCACGCACGACTGGTGACGCGACACCATCACCTTGTAGGTGCCGTCGGTCGGCGTGGTCGCGAACACCGACACCGCCGGGTGGCTCGTGCTGGTGGCCAGGCGGTCACCGGTCATGTTGGCGTACTGCTGGCGCACCCAGTACGTGCCCCGCGGTGTCACCTGGTCGGGCGTCAATGCACCGTCGAGCGTGCCGGTGCCACAGTCATGCGGCGCCGGGCCCGACGTGTACTCGTGGCACGTGGTGTTGGCCTGATCGACGTCGGCGTCTTCGAACGCGGTGATGAAGCCGGCTAGATGACCGGGCACGAGGTAGTTCGCCGCCGGCATGTACTCGTTGGCGAAGAACTTGGGCGAGCCGAGAGCAGGGTGCATCGCCAGGGCGGTGCGCGCCGCCTGCACGTCGTCGAGCACGCGCTGGGGTGAGTCGTAGTAACCGGGCTGGCTTATGCCGAGCTCGTGCCACGAGTACGCATCGAAGTGAAGGTCGTGGGTGTCGGCATAGGTCATGAAGCCAGGGAGGTCGATGGCGTTCGGCGCGTTACGGTTCGTATTCGTCCACAGCAGCTGCGGCACGGTCGGCGCGACGATCTTGGCGTCGGGGTCCACCGACTTGATGGTGTTGTATCCGACGCGGTACAGCTCCCACCACAGTTCGGTGGTGGCGACCGGACCGGACGAGTACTCGGTCGGCAGCGGCTCGTTCTGGATCTCCCAGTAGTCGACCCGGTGACCCTCAGCGATGTACTGCTGCACGAACTGCTTGACGAACGTCGTGTACCGGAACCAGTTGGCCCACGGCGCCTGTACCTTGCCGCCCGAGGTCGCCGCGCTCCGCCATGCGTCGCTGATCAACACCGTGAGCGACGTATCGGGCATCGTTTGCGCCTTGGCTGCCGCCTCTGACCACCGCGACACCCGCCACTGCTTGATGTGAAGACCGTCGAGCAGTGTCGTGTTCGTTGCCGCGGTATAGCCGTTGAGGAGACCCTGCGCCCGTTGCCGCGCCGGGCCCCGTGAGCCACCGGCATCGACCTCGGCGCACAGGGCGATGTCGGTGCAGTCGCCCGATCCGGTGGTCACCGAGACGGTCGCCGCCTCGCCGTACCCGGCCGAGTTGTGCGGGTAGATCTTGAGGTCGTAGGTGCGGGCTTGCGGCAGCGGGCCCATCGTGAGCGAGTGACACGTGCCGCACGCGAACCACTGGCTGAAGCTGTCGGAGCCAAAGGCCTGCACGACGTAGAAGTCGGGCGGCGCAGCATCGCCGGCGTCGTGCGACCACGTCGCCGTGAAGCCGCCGGGCAACGAGGCGGCCGATGCGTCAGTTGCGGAGGGCGGCACCGGCGTCGGTGTGCCGGTCACCACCGATGACGCGGCGCCGGTGCCGCGATTGTTCTGGGCGGCCACCGCGATGCGATACGGCGTGCCATTGGTGAGGCCGCCGATCGTTCCGCTCGTACACGCGCCGCACGCCCCCGCGGTGGCGATGATGGCGCCGTCGTCGTCGATGGCGGCGATGGCGTATCCGGTGAGCGCGGCACCCTCGTTGACGGGCGGTACCCAGCCGACGCGTAGACCCCCGTCGCGGCCCTCGACGCGGACGTCCTGTGGCGCGCTGGCCACCGTCGACGGCATCAGGGTCGGCAAGCTCTGCGCGGGGTTCGACGCGCCGGCGCCGTTCAGCGCGTAGACGAAGAACGTGTAGATACGACCGTTGATGAGACCGGAGACCACGCCGTTGCGACACGTGCCGCACGCGAATGCCGCGCCCGCGTAGCCCCACTTCGAGTCGAAGGCCTGGATCGCGAACCCAGTCGCGGCCGGGCCGCCCATGCCCGCCATCCACGACACTTTCGCGGTGCCGCCGGCGCTCCCATTCGCCATCACCAAGACGGGCTTAGGCGGCGGTGACGCCGCTGTAGCGCGCGGCGTTGCCAGCCAGCTGGACGACAGCGCGACCGCGGCAACCGCGGCGACGAGACGGCGAAAACCCGGGCTGCGACGAAGAGAACTAGGCATGGCCAGGCGACAGCATTACGCGATCGTCCGCCAAAGTGAGGGACCCTCAGGCGGCGGTGATCGTCAGAATGTAGACGTCGCCGTCGTTGACGTTCGGCACGACGACGGTCGTTACTCCCGTTGCGTCGGTCGTGATCGTGAGACCAGTGACGTCAACCAGCGCGGGCTGCGCGCCGACGCCGACCGGCACCATCTGCGCGGTCACCGTCGTCGCCGGCCCGCTGGCAGTTCGTAGCTTCAACGTGACGGGCGCGGCGGCCGGGGTCGCGGCCGGCGTCTGCGTGCAGTACGCGTTGAGCGCGCGCACGCACGACTGGTGCCGCGACAACATGACTTTGTACGTCCGGTTTGTCGGCGTGGTGGCCAGCACCGAGATGGACGGGTGCGACGTGCTCGTCGCCAGCCGATCGCCCGTCATTGCCGCGTACTGCTGGCGAACCCAGTAAATGCCCCGGGGCGACGACAGGTCCGAGGTCAGCGCGCCGTCCAGCGTAGGCGTGCTGCAGTCGTGGAATGCCGGACCGAATGAGTACTCGTGGCAGGTCGTGTTGGCCTGATCGATGTTGGCGTCCTCCAGCGCGGCGATGAAGCCCGCCATGTGCGCGGGCAGGAGGGCGTTCGACGCCGGCATGTACTCGTTCACGAACAGCTGGGCGTTGCCGAGGTTCGGATGCGACGCCAGCGCCGTGCGCGCCGCCTGTACGTCGTCGATGACGCGTTGCGGCGAGTCGTAGTACCCGGGCTGGCTGATTCCGAGCTCGTGCCATGAGTACGCGTCGAAGTGGAGGTCGTGGGCGTCGGCGTAATTCATGAAGCTCAGGAGGTCGACGGCGCTGGGTGCGTTTCGGTCACCCGGCCACAACGCATGTGGGACCGTGGGAGCAACGATCTTGGCGTCGGGATCGGCCGCCTTGATGGCGTTGTACGCCACTCGGTACTCCTCCCACCACAGTTCCGTCGTCGGCGGCGGGCCGGCGCTGAACTCGGTCGGCAACGGTTCGTTCTGGATGTCCCAGTAGTCGACGCGATGGCCTTGCGCCCTGACCTGCTGCACGAACTGCCGTACGAACGCGTCGTAGCGGAACCAGTTCGCCCACGGTGCTTGGACCTTCCCGCCCGACGTCGCCGCGCCGCGCCACGCGTCGCTCAGTGTCACGGTGATGGACGTATCGGGCATGGTCTCGGCGCGCGCCTGTGACGGCGTGGCGTGGGCGACGCGCCACTGCTTGATGTGCAGATCGTCGAGCAGCGCTCCGTTCGTCGTCGTGTCATAGCCGTGGAGGAGGCCCTGCGCCCGTTGTTGCGCCGGACCCGGCGAGGTCGCGTCGTTCACCTCGGCGCACAACGCGATCCCCGCGCAGTCGCCCGCGCCCGACGTGACGGTGACCGCCGGCCCCTGCCCGTAGCCCGCCGAGTTGTGCGGGTAGATCCGCAATGTGTACGGCCGGTTCTGGGGCAGTGGTGTCATCGTGAGCGAGCGGCATGTCGCGCAGGCGAACATCTGGCTGAAGCTGTCAAAGGCGGTGGCCTGCACGAGGAAGTAGTCAGGCGGCGCGGCCGAGACGCCCGGGTCGTACGTCCACGAGGCCGTGAACCCGCCCAACACCGGTGTGGCCGAGGCGGTGGTGATCGCGGGCGGGACGGGCGTGGGCGTCGCCACGACAGCGGGCGACGGCGCGCCGGCGCCGAGTGTGCTCTGGGCGATGACGGTGACGTTCGTCGGCGCGCCGTTCGCGAGATTGGCCACGAAGGCGCTCGTGCACGTCGCGCACGCAGTTGCGGTGCCGACCACCGTTCCCGCCCCGTCGGTCGCATTCACGGTGTATCCGGTGAGCGGTGCGCCCTCGTTGGCCGGCGGTACCCAGCCGACGCGGACGCTGCGGTCTCGACCTTCGACGCGCACGTCCTGCGGCGCGGTCGCCGGCGACGGCGGCATCGGCGTCATCGTGCTGGCGGTCGGCGCCGAGCTGCCGTTGCCGTTTACTGCGTACACGTAGAACACATAGGTGCGGCTGCCGATGAGGCCTGACACGGTCGCGTTGACGCACGTGCCGCACGCCACGGCGGCGCCCGCGTACCCCCACTTGGTGTCGTAGGCCTGGACTGTGTAGGACGTCACCGCCGGTCCGCCGACGCCCGGTGTCCACGTCACGGTGGCTGTTCCGTTGGGCGCGCCGACCGCGGCGACCGCCAACGGCTTGGGAGGCGTCGGTCCCGCGGCGGCCAGCGATGTCGTGCGCCACGCCAGCGCCGCGGCGATGACGGCAACGACAAGCACTATCCGTCGCATCGATCGGGTGCCGGCCAGGTTCGTCATCGGGAAGCTCCTAACATCCGCGGATGGACACGCCGTGGTGGCAGCGCGCCGTCGTGTACCAGATCTACCCCCGGTCTTTTCTCGATACGAACGGCGACGGCGTCGGTGATCTCGAAGGCATCCGTCGCCGGCTCGATCACCTGGCGTGGCTCGGCGTCGACGCGATCTGGCTCTCGCCGTTCTTCACGTCGCCGATGGCCGACTTCGGCTACGACGTCGCCGACTACTGCGACGTCGATCCGCTGTTCGGCACCCTCGAGGACTTCGATCGGCTCCTCGCCGACGCGCATACGCGCAACATCAAGGTCCTCATCGATTGGGTGCCGAACCACTCGAGCGACCAGCACCCGTGGTTCATCGAATCGCGGTCGTCGCGCGACAACCCGAAGCGCGATTGGTACGTGTGGCGCGACGGTTCGCCCGACGCGCCACCGAACAACTGGATCGCCAACTTCACGGGCGAGTCGGCGTGGACTTGGGACGACACGACTGAACAGTGGTACCTGCACCTGTTCCTGCCCGAGCAGCCCGACCTCAACTGGAACAATCCCGAGGTCGTCGCCGCCATGCACGCGACGCTGCGCTTCTGGCTCGATCGCGGCGTTAACGGCTTCCGCGCCGACGTCGTGCACGCGATCGGCAAGGGACGCGACTTGCCTGACATGCCATCGGGTCTCGACCCGGTCGCGACCACGCTTTTCCACGACTACGCCCATACCCACACCTTGCTGCGCGATATTCGCAAACTGCTCAATGCGTACCCGGGCGACCGGATGATGGTTGGTGAGGTGTACATCCTGTCGACCGCGAAGGTGGCCGAGTATTACGGGAACGGCGACGAGCTGCACTTGGCGTTCAATTTTCCGCCGCTGCACGCGCCGTGGGATGCCGTCGCGTGGCGCCGCCGCATCGACCGCGTGCTGGCCGAGATCGTCCCGCGCGACGCCTGGCCCACGTGGGTGCTCTCGAACCACGACAACCCGCGGCACCGCACGCGCTACGGCGGAGGCGAGGCGCGCGCCCGAGCCGCCGCCGTCCTGTTGCTCACGTTGGCCGGTACGCCGTTCCTCTACGCCGGCGAGGAGCTCGGGCTCGAGGACGCCATCGTGCCGCCCGACCGCGTCGTCGACCCCGGTGGGCGCGACCCGTGTCGCGCGCCGGTGCCGTGGGACGCCACGCCGCCGCACGGCTGGGCGACCGCGGACACATGGCTGCCGTGGCCGCCCGAGCCCGACCGCCGCAACACGGCGGCACTGACGGATGACCCGGGCTCGATCCTGCACCTGTACCGGCGGCTTCTCGCGGCGCGCCGCGTGTCCGATGGCTTGGCGATCGGCGCCATGAGGCTGCTGGACGCGCCCGATGGTGTGGTCGCCTACGAACGCGCCAGTGACGGCGACCGGCGGGTGGTGGTCGTCAACTTCACCGATGCATCGGTCGCCGTCGACGTGCCCGGTCCGCCGGCGACCGTCGAGGTGAGCAGCGACGGCGTCGACGAGGGTCGGCCCTACTCGGGTGTCGTGCCGCCCTCGGGTGCGTTGATCTTGCGATAACTGCGTTCCTCGAGCAGCAGGTCGCCATCGACAAGGGCGACCGACGCCGAGCCCTGCGCGAGCCGGAGCACGGGCTCGCCCACAAGAGCGCGGCGCCACCCTTCGGCTAGCCGGCCGGTTTCGCGACCGGCGAGCAGCGACTCGATGTCAGCGCGCGACGCGACGACGGCGGGGTCGAGGCGCAAGGCCCGGGCCCGCTGCGAGATCCAGGCGGCGACCAGCGTGACGGTGGCGCGCTGGGCGGGGTCGGCCGGATCTATCGGCGGTACGCGCAACTCTGGCGGCTGAAGCTCACGGCCCGACTCGATCACGGCTAGCAACTCGCCCGCCGCCGGTTGCCGGTGATATCGCGGGTCCAGCCCGCGGACGTCGCGGAGATCTCCGACCTTGCGGGGCGGGCGGTAGGCCAGGGCGGTGACGGCCATGTCCGACAGCACGAACCGCACCGGTACGTCCTTCTCCATCGCCTGGCGTTCGCGCCACGCGGCGACCGCCTGGGCCACCCCGCGCGACGCGGCTTTGAGCCGGCGCGCCTCCTTGAGTCGCCACCATGCGGTCGCGGCGGCCGCGGCGGCGTCGCTGCGAGCGCGCACCCGCTCGACCAACTCGTCGCACTCGGCTTGCGCCCACTCAAGCCGGCCAAGCTGACTGAGTTGCTCGTTGAGCGTGTCACGCAGTTGGAGCAGGTGACTTACGTCGGCCGCCGCGTAGTCAACCTGCTCGGCCGTGAGCGGCCGCTTCGTCCAGTTCGTCAGGCGATCGCCCTTCGGCAGCGTGACGTCGAGCTCGCGAGCGAGCAACGCACTGAGCCCGCTCGAGCTGTAGCCCAGGAAGCCGGCGGCGACCTGCGTGTCGAACATCTTGGCCGGCATCCGTCCGCACGCGGCCTGGAGAATCTCGAGATCCTGCTCGGCCGCGTGCAACACCGCGACACCCGAGCCCTCGAGCACGCGGTCCATCGGCGCAATGTCGATGTCGAGCGTGTCGACCAGCGCGACCTGACCGTCCCACGCGAGCTGCATCAGCGCGACGCGCGGGTAGTACGTGCGCTCGCGGTGGAACTCGGTGTCGAGGGCGTAGGCCGGCGCGTCCTTGATCGCGTCGCACACCTCGGCGAACTCAGCGGGCGACGCGACCCAGCGCGGGTCGCTCATGTCGGTTGCACCTCGGCGGGATGGTGCGGCGGTCGTAGCTCGAGGTAGACGGCCTTGACCGCGCCAACGAGCGGCACCGCCATCAGCGCGCCGACGACACCAGCGGCGGAAACGCCGATGAGCGCGGCCGTCATCGTCGCCGGCGGCGAGAGCTTGACCGCGTGACCGACGAGCAGTGGTTGCAACACGTGGTTCTCCAGTTGCAGGTACACGAGGAACAGCACGCCGACGACGAGGCCGGTGCCGACCCCCTGGGTGACCGCAAGCAGGACGAACGGGATGCCGCCCGCCGCGCCGCCGATCTGCGGCACCAGATCCCACACCGTGACCCACGCGGCGGCCAGGGGCGTCAGCGGTACGCCGAGGGTGAGGCCGGTGATGAGGATGAACACGCCGGCGACGGCGGCGACGAGCAACGAGCCGGCGACGTAGCGGCCGACCATCTCGTAGGCGATCTGGCCGGCGCGATCGGCGCGGCCGCGGTGTCGCCTCGGGACCACGCGCCGCCCGGAGCGGACGAGGCGGTCGCCGTCGAGCAGAAGCGTGATGGCCAGGAGGAGGGTCACCGTGCCGGCGAGCAGGCCGTCGAACAGCGACCGCCCGGCCCGCTCCAGCGGCGCGGTGTTGCCGGCCAGCCGCTCGGGGAGTTTCTCGACCCAGTGCTGCACCTTGGCCGGGACGTCGTTGCGGACGAGGTCGTCGCCGACGACCGGCAGTCGACCCAGGTCGTTGACGACCTTGGGCAACTGCGCGCCCAGCTGGCGTCCTTCTCGAACCGCGGGCGGGACGAGGAGCAGGGCGAGCAGCACGACCGCGATCGCGAAGCCGATCACCACAGTCGACACCGCCACGGCGCGCCGGCAGTGGAACGCGCGCTCGGCCGCCTGCACGACCGGGTTGAGGGCCAGGGCGAGCACGCTCGCCACCGCCGCGGCCGTGAGTGTGCGCGGGATGGCGTTGACCAGGCCGCGGAACGCGACCAGGGCGACGAAGGCGGCGAAGACGACGAGGAGGGAGCGCCAGTCGAGGTCGACGTCGCGGGTAGGCGGCGCCGGTAGCGCAGCGTCGTTCGCGTCCGGCACGCCGGTACTGTACCGACCGATGCCGGCGTCCCCGCCGATCGAGCGCTTGCGGCTGTCGCCCCGCTCGGCGGTGACGATCGTCGCCATGCTGGGCGCGACCATCGCCCTGTTGCGGCTGATCGTCGCGTCGCAGCGCGTCCTCGGTTGGATTCTCAGCGCCGCGGTCGTCGCCGGACTGCTGCATCCGCTGGTCGCGATCCTCGAACGGCGCGTGCCGCGGGGCGTCGCCGTTCTCTTCGTGGTGCTACTCACCGCCAGTGCGGGCGGGATCGTCGCGTACGGCGCGGTCGGCGGCCTCGTGCGCGAGACGCGCAAGCTCGAGCAGGCCATCCCCCGGCGGGCCGCCGAGATCGAACAATCGAAGCGCTTCGGTAAGGCGGCGCGGGAGTTCAAGCTCGAGGAGCGGACGCGCCGCTTCGTCCGCGAGGTGCCCGACCGGCTCCGTGGCGGCACCACGGCCGACGCGCTGCGGTCGGCGGCCACGCGCGGGGTGGCCTTCTTGGCCACCGGCGTGCTGTCGATCTTCTTCCTGCTGCACGGGCCCCGCATCGCCCGGGCCGGGGCCGACCAAATCGGCGACCCCGACCGGCGGCACCGAATCGAGCGCCTCGCGCTCCGCACGTATCACCGCGGGTTTGGGTACGCGCGCGGGTCGTCGGTCATATCGCTGCTGGCCGGTACCGCCGCATATGTGGTGGCCCGGATCGCCCACGTTCCCGGCCCGGCCCCCCTCGCCCTGTGGGTCGGCCTCTGGGACCTCGTCCCGGTCATCGGAGCATTCATCGGTGCGCTTCCGATCGTGCTGCTGGCCGGCGTTCAGTCGACCACGAGCGCGTTCATCGTCGCCGCCCTCTTCATCGCGTTCCAGATCGTCGAGCAAGTGTTCCTTCAGCGGCCGCTCGAACGCCACACCGTGAAGCTCGGTCCGTTTCTCACCGTGATCGGCGGCTTCGCCGGCCTCGAGCTGTACGGCATCGGCGGCGCGCTGATGATCCTGATGCTCGGCTCGGTCGTCGTCGCCCTCGCCGACGAAGCGGCGCCCGACGACTAGGCGCTAGCCGGCGTGCGGTGCGACGCGATCCCACAGCACGTCGAGCGACCGCAGCCATCCGTCGACGTCGCCTTGGGCCGGTGACGCCATGAGGTGTTGGAGGCCGGCGGCCGCGAAGGCATCCAGGTGGCGGCGCTGTTCGTCGGCGTCGCCGGCCAGGCCGTCCCACCCGACGCGCATCGACAACGTGAAGTCCTCCTCCGGGCGGTCGGCGCGCAGCGCGGCCAGCAGCGGTGAGGTTTCCTCCGGCTCCATGAACGTGCCGTGCCAACCGTCGCCCAGGGCGACGGCGCGGCGAAGGGCGGGCGCCGAGGCACCACCGACCCAGATCGGGATCCGCCGGTCGGGCGTGGGCTGCACCTTCAGGTCCTCGAGCCGGACAGTGCGGCCCGCGTAGTTGACCGGCTGCTCGCCCCAACACGCGCGCATGGCCTCGATCGACTCGTCGGTGCGGGCGCCCCGTTCCTGGAACGGGACGTTGAGTGCGTCGAACTCCTTCTCGAGCCATCCGGCGGCCGCGCCGACGATGAGCCGGCCGCCGCTGAGGCGATCGAGCGAGGCCAGCTCCTTGGCCAGGTGCAGCGGGTGGCGATACGGGAGCACCAGCACGCTGGTCCCCAACCCGACGCGAGTGGTCGCCGCCGCCGCCCAGGTCAGCGTGATCAGCGGCTCGAACAGGAACCCCGGCGGGTAGGGCGCGTCGCTCGGGACCGCGAGGTGATCGCTCACCCACACGTCGGCGAAACCGAGGTCCTCGGCGTGGCGGGCCACGCGCGTGATGGCGTCGGCGCCCGCGGCGCGGCCGTACTGGGGAAGGTGGATGCCGAAGCGCACCGCGCCGACGTTAATTACTGTCGCCGCATGCCGCTTTTCTCGTTCGAAGGCCGCGCGCCGACAATCGACCCGACCGCGTTCATCGCGCCCACCGCAACGCTGGTGGGTGACGTGACCGTCGAAGCGGGAGCGTCGGTGTGGTACGGCGCCGTCGTGCGCGCCGACTACTCGCCCGTCATCATCCGGGCCGGGGCCAACGTGCAGGACGGCGCTGTGCTGCACGCGCCGCCCAACGAGCCGTGCGAGATCGGGCCCGGCGCGACGGTCGCCCACCTCTGCGTGGTGCACGGCGCGGTGCTCGGCGAGGAGTGCCTCGTCGCCAACGGCTCGACCGTGCTCGACGGCGCCCGCATCGGCGCCAAGTCGATGATCGCCGCCCACTCGCTCGTCGCCGCCGGCGCCATCATCCCCGACGGCGTGCTCGCCGCCGGCTCACCCGCGGTCGTGAAGCGCCCCATCGCGGGCACGCCCGCCGAGTTCTGGGTCACGATGAATCCCCCGGCCTACGCCGACCTCGCCCGCCGCCACCTCGCCGGCATCGCCGAAGTCACCGCCTAGCCACCCAAGCCCACGTGTCGGTGTCAGGTAGCGAAAAGCGTTGCTTTGACACCGACACCTACGATCGGGGCATGGCCGGCGACGAGCTGGAGCTTCGCATCTCGGACCAGGAGCGGCAGGACGTGATCGACCTCTTGCGCGACCACACTGCCGCCGGACGCTTGACGCTCGTCGAGTTCGACGAGCGGGTCGAGGAAGTCTTCGCCGCCAAGACGGCCGCCCAACTGCAACACACGCTTCGCGAGCTGCCGCGACCTGGGCCACCGACCCCGGACCCCGACCGTTGGTATCGCGGCCGCGTCCGCAACGAGGTGTCGACGTGGGTCGGCACCAACCTCGTCTGCACCGGTATCTGGGCCGCGACCGGAGGCGGCGGGTTCTGGCCCATCTGGCCGCTGATGTTCACCAGCGCCGGCCTCGTCGGCCTGCTGATCCGCGGCGCCGAAGGCGAGGCGGACAAGGAGCGTCGGAAGGCCGAGAAGAAGGCCGAAGAGGCGGCGAAGAAAGAAACGGACTAGCTAGCCGCCGTAGTTCATGCGGGTGTCTTCCATGCGGAGGACCTCCGTGTCCTCGGCGAGTTGGAAGCCGGCGTTGACGATCTCGCCGATGAACAACGTGTGGTCACCGGTGTCGACGTTCTGCCGGACCTCGGCCTCGACGAATGCAACCGCCTGATCGAGGATCGGCGCGCCGGTGATCCCGTCATGGAACGGGAACTCGTTCATCGTGTGCGCCGTCTCGTCGACTTCGACCGGCTTGGTGAACTTGCGGACGATCGCCCGGTCCTCGCGTGCGATCACGTTGAGCGAGAAGACCTTTCCTTCGGTGATCAACTCGTGGGTGAACGCCTCGTTCTCGATCGAGATCGCGAGCAGCTTCGGATCCGAGCCGACCTGCGTCGCCCAGTTGAGCGTCATCCCGTTGCGCCGCTCCCCCGCCCGGCTCCCGATCACATACAACCCGCTCGGCATCGACCACAGCACCCGCCGCCGCAGCTTGTCGTACTCCTCGGGATCCGACCCCTCAGGAAACGGACCGACAGGACCATGTTGAACGGGCATGTTCCTGAGCATCGCATCTTCTGGCCGATTGCCCGCCGACGCTCGAGCGGAACTGGTGTCCGCTCTTCCCGACGTCCACGGCTTGTCGAAGGGGTGCGGTCATGACCAATGCCGCTCGGGATTCGGCAACACCCTGCTTCGATCCGCCAAAAGGCCAATCTTGCTGGTACTCGTCCCGCTCGCTACTCCGACAGCCGCGGGTCCCAAGCGATCGAGGCCTCCGTGTGCTCCGTTCCCCAGTCCGGACCGCCGGCGACCTCAAGCACACGGACAAGTACGAAGTCGGCGCCCGTCCGAAAGACGGTTACGTCACCAACCCGCACCAGTTCGTAGTGGCGATGGAAGTGATACGCACCGGGATCGTCGACTTCATCGAAGTTCCTCGCGCCCTTCGCCAGTGCGACCGTACCGACCGGGCCGTAGGCGTAGACAGCGTCTCGCCCGCAACCGCCCCACTTGGTGTGGAAGGTGACGCCGCCCTCCTCAATCTCATAGCGACCGCCGTTTTGGTTGAAGTCGAACCGTCCGACCCGATCCTGAGAGCCGTGCGTGAAGTTGCGACGGAAGGGCTCGAGCATCGCCTCGACCTCAGCACGCAGGTCCGAACTGAAGTCACAAAGCTCGATACCCGCGTCGCGAAGTCGGGCCCACCCAAGGCGCTGCACTCTCGCATCAGGGTCATAACAACCGATAAATACGCGCGCCACGCCCTCGTCCGCCAGTCGCGTCGCGCAGGGGGTCTTGTCCTCGCTCCGCTGGGTACAGGGCTCCAGCGTCGTGTACACCGTCGCGCCGGCCAGAGCCCCGGAGCGCTCGCCCAATTGCGCGACGATCCCGAACTCCGCATGGTCACCTGGACCGGTCTGCCCACGAAACGCCTCGCCGATCAGCTCGCCATCTCGGACGGCGACGGCACCGACAGCCGGCGGCGATCGGCCGTCCGAACGAGTCTCCGCCACGGACGACCGCGCCAACTCGATCGCTCTCCGCATCCACCGAAGGTCGTCCGCGTCGGGGTGGTATCGCCGCGTCGGCACAGATCAACCGCCGCGTCCGAACCTACGGACCGCAACGGGCACGCGCTCCGCAGCAGTAAGTCGCGTTCCGTGTCGCCGGACGAGGCAGGGCACCCGCGCAACGCCGCGTCGGCCACGTCGAGCTACGGCCAGTAAGAGTCCACGGCCGGCATCGGCAATCATCTACGACGCCCAGAGCTGGCGGCGGGCCAGAGGTCCGTCGGGATAGCTGAGGTGGCGCCGACCATCGGGGTCGGTGATCACCAAGGTGCCGTCGCACTCCAGGCGCTCGGTCCACCCGAGCTTGCGGCGTCTATGCCATTGGTGGTGGTGGCGCGTGCACCGCAACACCGTGTTGTCGAGGCTCGTCACCCCGCCCTCCTCCCACACATCGACGTGATGTGCATCGCACCAGTCCGGCGGCCGGTCACAACCGGGCTCGCGGCAATGGCCGTCGCGCAAGGAGATGGCGTTGAACAGGTCGGGCGGGGCAGTGCGAACCGAACGGCCGTAGTCGAGGATCGCCGCGCGCCCCTTGACGAGGACGCGGTGAAGGTTGCAGTCGCAGAGCAAAGACTCGATGACGCTCGAGGCCGCGATCGTGCCGTCGATGTAGGAGCCGGTGGCCGTGTCGCCGAGGTCAGCGACGAGGTTCAGGTGCGGCCGGTGACGCCGGCCGGTGCGCGTCGACTGGTTGTCTAGGAAGAACCGGCAGAGATCGACCAGCGCGTCGGCCCGGCGCTCGGCCGCTGTGCGGATCTCACTCTCCGAGTCGCGCGTCGTAGCCAGCCGCAGCGCGGCGGCAATGACCTCGCCGGCGTCGGGGCCGAAGGAACCGCTGAGCACATGCACGTCCCCAACCGCAGACAGCGCCAGGGCGCGCTGTGGTTCGGCAGGCGCGGCGTCGTCGACGATGGCGTCGGCCTTCCGGCGCCACTCAGCCATGGCGATCGCGGTCTGCGCCACCGTGAGCGGGACGAGATACGGGACCAGCTCTGTCTCGTGTTCGGCGAACAGCTCGGCCCGCCGCTCGTCGACCTTGTTGACGATGACCCGGACCTGACCCGACGACAATTCGCCGGATTCCCAGGCCGCTGCTGTGACTGGCAACGCCGCGACGCGAGCTGCGGTCGTGGTCATGGCCTTGGCCGCTCCGCCGCTCATCCGACCCACGTACCGGAGCCACGAGACCATCGACGTTGCGTTGTCGAGCTCCCACTCGCCCGAGTGATTCAGCTCGTCGACCGCCGCTGACAGCTTCGCTTCGAGACGGCCCAACAACGGCAGCAACTCGGCGACGGCCGCACATGTTCCGGGAACGTCGAGGTTCTCTACCGCATCGGCGAGATCCTCGAAGTACATGGCTATATCGTACACCTGTTCGATGCTTCTCACCAACGCCAAATCACACGAATTTGTCTTGTTTCTAAGGGAATCCTTGCTCTCGACCTACGCTCGGGTCGTGCGGCTGGCCGCCATCACGTTTGACCACCTTGGGACGCGCCGGCAGATGGGCGCGCTGTGCGAGGTCGTGGAGCGACACGGGGTGCCGGCGACGTTCTTCGTGACTGGTGAGCGGGCAGCCGAGGACCCCGCCGCGGTGAAGGAGCTGCACGACGCGGGGTACGAGGTCGGCATGCACGGGTGGGCGCACGAGGCGTGGTCGGACCTGGCTCCCGCCACCGAGCGCGACCTGGCGACACGCGCCACCGACGCGATCGCCGCTGCGACGGGCGCAAGACCTCGTGCCTTCCGCGCGCCCGGCGGCGCACGCAGCGAGCAGACCACCGACGTCCTCGCCGACCTCGGGTACACCTACGACGCGAGCCTCGGCGACCGCATGAACCTGGCGCGCCTCTCCCCCGCCATCGCTCAGGTCCCGTTCGTGTGGCCGGGCGTCGACGGCTACTGGTACCTGCGTGACGAACCAGCAGATCCGACCGCGGTCAAAGACGCCTGGCTGTCGTCCCTCACGACGGCCGACGTCTTCGTCACGATCTGCCATCCCGAGATAACCGGCGTCGACGACGACCGGCTCGCGGCGCTCGATGCGGTGATCGCCGCGGCGGTCGCCGACCCCACGGTCGAGTTGTGCACCGCCGGCGCTATTGCGGCGCGAATCCCTGCCTGAGGGTGTTCTCGGTGACGGTGCGCGGGTCGACGAACTGCAAGAGGTAGTCGGGCCCGCCCGCCTTCGACCCCACGCCCGACAGCCCGTAACCGCCGAACGGCTGGCGGCCGACCACGGCACCGGTGAGTGTGCGGTTGACGTAGACGTTGCCGGCGCGCAACTTGTTGGCGGCGCGGGCGATGTGCGCGGGTGATCGCGAGAAAACCCCGGCGGTTAGCGCGTAGGGCGTGGCGTTGGCGATCCGGAGTGCGTCGTCGAAGTCGCGGGCCCGGAACACCGTGAGTACCGGTCCAAAGATCTCGTCGGTGGCCAGCGGCGAGTCGAGCGGGACATCGGTCACGATCGTCGGGCCGACGAAGAACCCGTCGTCGGCCACGTTGCTGCGGTGGAGCGCGACGTGGCCGTCGGTGGCAGCCCGCTCGGCGTAGCGACGCACGCGATCACGAGCATCGCGGTCGATGAGCGGTCCCACGGCGGTGGCCATTAATCGCGGATCACCAACGGGAACGACCGACGCCGCGCCGACGAGGCGGGCTAGGACGTCGTCGTACACCGGGTCAAGCACGACGAGCCGCGACGCGGCCGAGCACTTCTGGCCGGCATAGCCGAACGCGGAATACAGGGCGGCGGGGACGGCCTGGTCGAGATCGGCGTCGGCGTCGATGATGAGGGCGTTCTTGCCCCCCATCTCGGCGACGACGCGCTTGACGTGGTCCTGCCCTTCGACGACCTGGGCGGCGATGGCGTTGATCGCCAGCCCAACGGCCTTCGACCCGGTGAACGTGATGAACGCAGTAGTGGGGTGCCGGACGAGGTAGTCACCCACCACCTCGCCGTCGCCCGGCAGGAAGGCCAGAACGCCCGGCGGCAATCCCGATGCCAGCAAACCTTCGACGAGCTTCGACGCGATCAGCGGCGTCTGTTCGGCCGGCTTGAACAGGACCGCGTTGCCGACCGCCAGGGCGGCGGTGACCATGCCCGTCGGTATGGCGAGCGGGAAGTTCCACGGCGCAATCACGACGCCCACGCCCTTGGCTTGGTAGCGCAACGTATTGGCCTCGCCCGGCGGCGACTGGACGGCGCCGCCGCGCCCCAACCGCCGCGCCTCGCGCCCGTAGTACTCGCAGAAGTCGATCGCCTCGCAGACATCGGCGTCGGCCTCCTTCCAAGGCTTGCCCGCCTCGATTACTTCGAGGGCGGCCAGTTCGGCGCGGCGCGACCGCATCCATTCGGCGGTACCGAACAAGACCGCGGCTCGATCGGCCGGGTCGCGGCGCGCCCATGCAGGTTGGGCGGCGAGGGCGGCGGCCATCGCCGCGTCAGCCTCGGCCGCGGTGCACGACGCGGATACGGCGACGACCTCGAGCGGGCGCGCCGGGTTGACCGACGCGAGGGTGTCGTCGGTGTGGACGGCGCGCCCGTCGATGATGGCCGGCACGTCGTGGCCGGGACGCGCCGCGTCGACCGCCTGCGCGAACTCCTCGCGCACCGACGCACGCCGCCACTCGGCGACCGGCTCGGGTTCGTAGTCACCCGGCGCGTCCGCATGCGTCGCCGCCCGCCGCACCGCGTGCTCGGGCGGCGGGAGGTGGTCAACGTGGGGCGCCTCGACCAACTCGTCGAGCGCCCGGCCCTCGGCAAACCGCGCCCGCACGAAGCTCTCGTTCGACGTGTTCTCGAGCAGCCGGCGCACGAGGTAGGCCATGCCGGGCACCAACTCGCCCACCGGCGCGTACACGCGCAGTCGCAAGCCGAGCCGACGGATCGCGTCGTGGATCGGCTCGGCCATGCCGTAGAGCATTTGCAGCTCGTATCCGGTGTCGGGAATGCCCTTGTCGCGCGCGTAGGTCACCGCGTACGCGAGCGACCGCAGGTTGTGTGAGCCGAACGCGGCGCGTACTTCGCCGTGGTGGTCGTGTAGCAGGCGGACGCAGCGCTCGTAGTTGGCGTCGGTCTCGGCCTTGTGCGCGAACACCGGCGACGGCCACCCCTCGGCCGCGGCCTGCACCGTCTCGGCGTCCCAGTACGCGCCCTTGACCAGTCGCACCGTCAGCGGCACGCGGCGGAACGACGACCAAGCGATGAGACGAGCGAGGTCATCGGCCGAGTCCTTCAGATACGCCTGAATGACCACGCCGAGGTGCAGGTCGGCGAAGGCGGGATCGTCGAGCAACTCGGTGACCAACCGCAGGGTGAGGTCCTTGACGTCGTAGTGCTCCATGTCGAAGTAGACGAACGCGCCGCGCTCGGCCGCGGTGGTGAGGATCGGTTGCAGCCGGGCCTTGGCTTGCGCGATCCCGAGATCACCGGTGAGCGGTGAGTAGAGCGACGCCAACGCGGTCGGCTTGATGCTGATGTTGGCGCGCGGCAACGGGCCGAGGTCGTCGCGATCGAGGTGATCGTCGGGCGCCCAGTGCGCCGTCTCGTCGAGCAGGGTGCACAGCAACTCGTCGACGCGCGACGCGTAGCGATCCGCTTCAGCTTCGGTGACCGTCTTCTCACCGAGCAGATCGACAGTGAAGGCGGTGCCGGTCCGCCACAACTCGTGCAGACGCGCCGCCGCCTCGGCCGGCGAACTCCCGACGATGAACTGCTGCGCCATGCGGCGGATGTTGCGGCGGGCGACGCTGGCCGACAGGTGATCGCCCCCCGGCAGATGGTCGGCCAGCCCGACGCCGAGGTCGACGAGCCGCGGCGCGTCCGCCGCGTCGAAGTACTCGCGAAGGTGGCGCAGCACGTCCTCGTCGTCGGTCGTCGCCGGGAACACGTCAACGAAGCGAAAGAGCTGGGTCTTGAAACTCGGATGCGACATCGCCCATCCGAGCATGCGCTCGCTCCACCACGACATGCGGTAGACGCCAGCGTGCTCGTCGCCGCCGAGTTCGGCGATGCGACGGGCGAAGTCGGCGACCTTCGAGTCGAGGTCACCGGACCGTGCCATCGCCGCCCAAAGTACCGTTCCGTCGATGCGCACCATGACAACCGACGAAGCGCGGGCCTTCATGCTCGAAGGCACGCGGACCGGAAAACTGGCGACGGTCCGCCAGGACGGCCGTCCGCACGTAGCGCCCATCTGGTTCGTTCTCGACGACAACGGCGACGTGATCTTCACCACCGGCGCCGACACCCTGAAGGGCAAAGCGCTCCGGCGCGACGGTCGGGTCGCCATCGTGGTCGACGACGAACAGCCGCCGTTCGCCTACGTCCTCGTCGAGGGAACGGCGACGGTGAGCACCGACCTCGACGACATGCTCGCCTGGGCCACGCGCATCGGCGGCCGCTACATGGGGGCCGACAACGCCGAGGCATTCGGGCGCCGCAACGCGGTGCCCGAGGAACTGCTCGTGCGCGTTACACCGACCAAGCTCCTCGCCCGGGCGGAGATCTCGGCATGACGTTCACCGTTCACACCACGACATCGCGGGGCTTCACCCAGGCCTACGTGCGCGAGGGCGTGGGCGGCAAGCCGGTGCTGCTCGTCCACGGGTGGCCGGAGACCAAACGGATCTGGTGGCGCAACATCGAACCGCTCGCCGCTGCCGGCTTTGAAGTGATCGTCCCCGACCTGCGCGGGTTCGGCGACTCCGATGTCGCACCCGACGGCTTCCATGACATCGCCTCGCACTCGCGCGACCTGCACTCGCTGGTTCGCGACGACCTCGGCCACGAGTCCGTCGTAGTCGTCGGCGGCGATCTCGGCGGGCCGGTGATCCAGGACATCTCGCTGCGCTTCCCGGGGTTCGTCGAGCGCATGGTGCTGTTCAACTCGCCGATCCCGTACGTCAAGGACGCCATGGCGTCGATGCGGACGCGCCCGCCGATCGAGGCGTCCGACTACTTCATCCGCCAGGGCACCGACGCCGACGGCCTGGCCGCCGACCTCGATACGCCGGACAAACGCCGCCGCTACATCGCCACGTTCTACGGCTCCCGGTTCTGGTCCCATCCGGGTGGCTTCAACGCCGAGGACGTCGACTTCATGACCGAGCCGTTCGCCGACGCCGCCAAGATCCGAGCCAGCTGGGGCGCGTACGAGTCGGCCTTCAACCCGGGGGCCACGAGTGAACCGACAGCCATGGCGGCGCCCAACCCAACGCCGACCGTGATCCTGTTCGGCACGTCAGACCACGTCCTCTACGCCGACTTCGACCGAATGTGCGAGGTCGTGTTCCCGAACCGCGTCGGGCCGTACCTCCTGCGCGATTGCGGCCACTTCGTTCAGTGGGAGCGGGCCGACATCCTCAACAACACCGTCATCGCGTTCTGTCGTTAGCGGCGGTCCCAGTTGGGATCGAGCTGGTGCAGGAACTCGTCACAGCGGGCGGCTTCGTCGGACTCACCGATCGCGGTCGCGATGCGTCGCAGGCCGTCGAGGGCGCGCAGGAAGCCGCGGTTGTCCTCGTTGCGCCACCGGATGTAACCCGACCCGCGCCACCCGGCCGCCCGGGCCGCATCGAGGCCGCGGTGGTACCCGACGCGGAAGAACGCGTAGGCCGCGATCGGGTCGTCGGCTTCACTCAGCTCGCCCAGCCGGGACCAACCGTTGAGCGATCGCGGGTAGTCGGCGACAACCCGCCCGACATCGGCGCGGCTCGCAGTGGCGGCGAGCCGCTGGGTCACGTCGGCCGGCTCGGGCGGGATGACGGTCTCGGGCAGCCCTCGCGGGATGGATACGTCGGACACGCTGCGCATCGTGGCACAGTCGCCCGGTATGGACGGCTGCCTCTTCTGCCTGATCGTCGCCGGCGAGGTCCCCGCGCACCGCGTGCTCGATGAGCCCGACGTCGTGGCCTTCCTCGACACCCGCCCCGTATTCAAGGGCCACGTCCTGATCGTCCCCCGCAAGCATCACGAGACCCTGATGGATCTGCCGACGGAGTTGCTCGATCCCCTCTTCGGCGCCGCCCAGCGAATCGGTCGCGCCCTCGAGGCGGGCCTCGACGCCGACGGCGTCTTCGTCGGTATCAACAACCGCATCAGTCAGAGCGTCCCCCACCTCCATGTGCACGCGGTCCCCCGCCGCCGCAAAGACGGGCTGCGCGGCTTCTTCTGGCCGCGGCAGAAGTACTCGAGCGACGACGAGGCGGCGGAGTTCGCGGCCCGCATCGCCGGCGCGCTCGAGTGACCTCGTCGGTCCTCTGGCTGACCGCCAACATCGAGGCGGACCCGCACAGCGGCTCGGCGATTCGCGCCCACCGGCTCATCGGCGCGCTGGCCCGGTGCGTGCCCGTTGACGTCATCACGCTTAACGCACCCGACGGACCCGCCCTGGCCGCGACCACCGGCGCGCGCCACGTCACGGTTCGCGCCCTCGACGCGCACCCGTGGCGGACGCGGTTCCTCGCCGCCCGCAATCGGTGGCCCCGCCCGTGGGCCGCGTTCTGGAACGACGAGGTGGCCGCCGACATCGCCGTGGGCGCGGCCGCCGGCGCACTGGTGGTGCTCGACCAGGGCTACCTCGCCCCCTACCGGCCGCCGACCGGTCGCTACGTGCTGCACCTGCACAATGCCGACGGTCAGTTCGCCCGTGAGGGCCCGTGGCCTCGCCGCCCCGGTCATCTCGTCGGCCGAGCATGGGACAGCCACTACTGGCCCCGGCGCGAGCGTGAGGCGGCCGCCGACCCGCGGGCGACAGTGGTCACGGTCAGCGCACTCGACGCCGACCGGGTAGGACGCGCCGACGCGTTGGTGGTCCCCAACGGCGCCGACCTGCCCGGGCCCGTCAGCGTGCCGCCGGGCGGATCGCTCCTGTTCGTCGGCAGCCTCGACTACCTGCCGAACCAGATCGCGTTGCGCTGGTGGGCCGACCACATCGCCCCGCGATTGCCAGCGGCGCTACCCACGCTCACGGTCGTCGGCCGCCATCCCGAGGCGCTCCGACCCTCCGCGCTGGCCGCCTCCCTCGACCTGCGCGGTCGCGTCGAGTCGATGGACTCGTCGTTGCGCGCCGCGTCGGTTGTTGTCATACCCCTGCGCCACGGGAGCGGCACCCGGCTCAAGTTGCTCGAGGCCATGGCATGGGGGCGGCCGGTAGTCGCCACCACCAAGGCCGTCGAGGGCGTACCCGTCGTCGACGGCACTCATGTCCTCGTGCGCGACGACGCCGCCACCTTCGCCGCCGCGGTAAACGACCTGTGGTCGGACCACGACGCGGCTGAGGCACTGGGCGACCGGGCCCGCGTCTTTGCCGCCGGCTACGACTGGCGCGACATCGGCGCCCGCTTCGCTGACGCGATCCTGCGCGACCAGCACGGCGGGGGCTAGCTTCCGCGCCGTGAACGGCTCGCGCGCAAGCGGCGTGTTGGCGGTGTTGGTCTTCGCCGGGCTCACGATCGCCGGGCCGGCGGTGATCGCCGTCCGCCAGACCGATTCGCGAGCGGGCGATACCCGCGGCGCGGCCGATGTGCCCAAGGTCGTCATGCGCAACCTGAAGTTCGAACCGGCGACCCTGACCATAAAGCGGGGAACGACCGTCCACTTCGAGAACGCTGACGTCGCCCCACACACGGTGACGGCGGCCGACGGCGAACCGGACTCGGGGATCATCGGCCCAGGCAAGGCGTTCGACCTCGAGGTCACCGAGCCGCTCGACTATGTCTGCGCGGTGCACCCGTCGATGAAGGCCACGATCGAGTTGAGCGGGTAGGGCGATGGACGTCATCAAATTCCTCAACGACGTGACCGGCGGCAACCTCCTGCTGTGGAAGGTCGTCGCCGCCGCGATGGTTTTCGCGTCCGCCGGCCTTCAAGTTGCGCTGGCCGCCCGCCTCTGGGGCAAGGGCGGCCCGATCCCCCTGACACCAGCCGCGGCGGCGACCGCCCACCGGTGGAACGGTCGCGTCGCGCTGACGCTCGCCGTCGTCGTGGCCTTCACCTGCCTCGCCGGACCCGCCGGCCCCTTGTCGCCAACGCGCGTCCTACTTCACTCGATCTTCGGCGCGCTCGTCTTTGCCGCGCTGACCGCCAAATTCGCGCTGTTGAAGCTGACATCGAAGGGCCAGAAGGCGTTGCCCTACGTCGGCGTGTCGCTGTTCATCCTGTTCGCCGCCATCTGGGCAACCAGTGTGGCCGACTACGTAGCTGCGAGGTAGAGATGCGAGTCCTACGCGCCGTGTTCGCGCTGACCCTCCTGGTATTGATCGGGGTGGCGCCCGCGTCGGCGCAGTCGGGCGGCGCGGCCGCGGCAGCCAAGATCGTCGACTTCAACTTCGAGCCGGGCCGGCTCGAAGTCGACGCCGGCACCACCGTCACGTGGACCAATAGCGGCAGTCGGCCGCACACGGTCACCGACCGCGGCGGCACTTTTGACACCGACCCCATCGCACCCGGCGCCAAGGGCTCGACCACGTTCACGGCTCCCGGCACGTATGCGTATTTCTGCCGGATCAACCCGTCGAAGATGAATGGCGTGGTTGTCGTGAAGGGCGACGACAACGCCCGCGCAACCCGGGTACAAGCGCTCGATCCCGCTCGCGAGGGCGAGACCCTGCGCTTCGACCCGGCGGCGATCACCGTGAAGGCCGGATCGACGCTCCTGTTCGCCAACGTCGGCGGGAAACCCCACACGCTCACCGCCGACGACGGCAGTTTCGACACCGGCGTCGTAACGCCGGGCGCCGAAGGTGGCCGTTTCGCCGGTAGCAACGCGTCGGTCGTCCTCAACAAGGCCGGCGTGTTCCCGTTCCACTGCGAGGTGCACCCGGCGGCGATGAAGGGAACGATCACGGTGGTTGCTGGCAACGACGCCGCGCCGCCACCCGCCGCAGCGTCGGCGGCGCCTCGCGCGGTGACCGTCGAGATGGGCGACCTGTTCTTCAAACCGCCACAGGTCTCGGTCGCGCCCGGCGGCACGATCAACTTCGTGAACAAGGGCCAGGCTCCGCACGACGCCAAGTTCGACGACGTCCCCGGCCAGACGGCCACGCTGAAGAACGGCGGAAAGGCCAGCCTCACCGCGCCCGAGAAGCCCGGGTCATACAGCTATCTCTGCACGATCCACGCGGCCAAGATGCGTGCCGTCGTGGTCGTGCTGGGCCAGAACGTGGCGGCGCCGGTCGTGCAAGCGGCGGTCGGCGGCGGTCCCAGCGGCGGCATCTCGACGTTCGTGCTGGTGACCGCGATCCTCGCGTCGTTCCTTGGCGGCGCCGGCGTCACCGCATTTGTCCGCCGCCCTACCGGAAGCTGAGCAAGTGGTGGTCGCGCTTGCCCTTGCGCAGCACGACGTAGCGGTCGTGTAACAAGTCGTCGCGTGTCAGCAGCCGCTCGACGTCGTCAACCCGACGGTTGTTGATCGACGCCCCGTTCTGCGTGATCAGCTTGCGCGCGTCGCCCTTGGACTTCACCAAGCCCGACGACATCAGCGCGTCCACGAGCGACAACGCGTCGAGACCGTCGCGCCCGAGCTCGGTCGAGGGTGCGTCGGCGAAGACGTCGAGCAGCGTGGCCTCGTCGAGTTCGGCGACCGCTTCGGTGAACAGGACCTCGGCCGCCCGCTGCGCACGGTCGGCTTCGGCCGGGCCGTGCACCATCGCCGTGACCTCCCACGCAAGGACCCGCTGGGCCTCGCGGCGCTCGGGACTGTCAACGGTGGCCTGGTCGAGCTCCTCGATTCGCTCGCGCGGGAGGAACGTGAACCAGCGCAACCGCATGCCGACGTCGGCGTCCTCCGTGCGCACCCAGTACTGGAAGAAGCGGTACGGGCTCGTGAGGTTGGGCGCGAGCCACACCTGGGTGCGGGCGTCGGTCTTGCCCATCTTCGACCCGTCGTCGTAGGTGAGCAGCGGCCACGTAAGGCCGTATGCCGTCTCGCCCCGGAGACGACGGATGAGATCGATGCCTTCGGTGATGTTGCCCCACTGGTCGCTGCCGCCGATCTGCAGCCGGCAGTTGTGCTCGTCGAACAGATGGAGGTAGTCGTACGCCTGCAAGAGCATGTACGTGAACTCGGTGTACGAGATTCCCTGCTCGCGCGCCTCGAGGCGAGTGCGCACCGAGTCCTTGCGGATCATCTCGTTGACACTGAAGTGCTTGCCCACGTCCCGGAGGAAGTCGGTCAGGGCGAGCTGTCGCAACCACCGTCCGTTGTCGGCGACGATCGCCGGAAGCTTGCTGTCGCTGTCGATCTCGAGCAGCGCTGCGACCTGCGTGCGGATGCCCTGCACGTTGACCTCGATGTCGCCTTCGCTGAGGAGCTGGCGCTCCTCGGAGCGGAAGCTGGGGTCGCCGATCATCCCAGTGGCGCTGCCGATCAGCGGAACGATCTGATGGCCGGCGAGTTGCAACCGCCGCAGCGTCAGCACGCCGATCAAGTGGCCGGGATGCATGCTCGGACCCGTCGGGTCGATGCCGCAATACGCGGTGAGAAAGTCCTCGTCCAGCAGCTTGCCGAGGGCGTGGTCGGTGACCTGGTGCACCAGGCCCCGCCATTGCAGGTCTTCCCACACGTCGGACATCCGTGTCAGCCTGCCATGGGCCGGCCATGATGACGCCAATGCTTTCGCGGACGTTCCGGCCATCGCGGCCGGTCGACCTCCGCCTCACGCTCGGTCCGCTCGGTCGCGGCGCCGGCGATCCAACGATGCGGTTCCGGCCCGACGGCGTGTGGCGCGCCACCCGCACACCGGACGGTCCGGCGACGACGCGGATCACATCCGACGGCGTCGACATCACCGTGAACGGATGGGGTCCCGGAGCAGCGTGGGCCCTGGAAGCGGCACCCGCCCTGCTCGGCGATGCCGACGACGACGGTGACTTCGTCGCCCACCACCCGCTCGTCGCCGAGGCCCACCGCCGCCACCCCGGGCTCCGCATCGCCCGCTCCCAAGCGGTTATCGAAGCGCTGGTGCCGACGGTCCTCGAACAGAAGGTTGTCGGGAAGGCCGCCAAGCGGGCCTGGTTCGCCCTCGTGCGGCGCTACTCCGAGCCGGCGCCGGGCCCGGTCGGCAAGCTGCTGTGGCTGCCACCGTCGCCGGACCGCCTCGCCGCGCTGTCGCCCGACGCGTTCCATCCCCTCAACGTCGAGCACAAGCGAGCCAACACGATCCGACTCGCCTGCAACAACGCCGTCGCCCTGGAAGCGACGCCGGCCACCATGACGGCGCTGCCCGGCATCGGCGCGTGGACCTACGCGCAGATCGCCCTCGTCGCGCTGGGCGACGCCGACGCCGTCCCCGTCGGCGACTTCCACCTCAAGAACGTCGTCGCGTGGAACCTGGCCGGCCGACCGCGCGGCACCGACGGCGAGATGCTCGAGTTACTCGAGCCCTACCGCGGCCACCGCGGCCGCGCGATCAGGCTGCTGATGCTGGGCGGGACCACGCCGCCCAAGTACGGGCCGCGCCTCGAACTCCAGTCGATCAGCGCGCTGTAACGCCCCTACGAACGACGGAGTACGAGGTCCTTGGGACCGGTCTTCTTGTAGATGCCGTCAGTCGTTCGGACGAGGTGCTTGGTCATCACCAATTCGCGCCGCAGGGTGGCGACGTCGGCGTTGAACCGGCGGAGGATGGCGTTGACCTCCGACTCCTTGTACGTGCGCTCCCACTCGAAGGACTCGGCAAGCCGGGCGAGGATGAGGTCGCGCTTCTTGCGCGACGCGGGCATGGCTTTGAGCCGCCCGTCGCGCTCGAAGAACGGCGCGGTTCCGTCGCGGTTCTGCGGCCGCTGGTTCGATCGGCTCTCGAGCCACGACTCGAGTTGGTCGCGCCCGATCCGCCACTCGCGGCCGATGCGGTATCCGGGGATCTCACCGGACTGCAGCTTGCGCTGCACCACCTGGAGGTTCATCCGCAGCAGGTCGGCCACCTCGGCCGCCGTGTACAGGTGCAGGTCGGATCCGGACATGAGAGGAGTTTACCGTACTTTGGCGTACGGCCTCCTGCCAGTTAGGCTCCGCAGCCCATGTACGTCGCTACGCACGCCAAGAACACGCCCGACAAGGCCGCCTACATCATGGGCGGGACCGGCGAGGTCGTCACCTACCGCGAGCTGGATGACCGCTCGAATCAGCTCGCCCAGCTCCTGTACGAGCGCGGCCTGCGACCGGGCGACGCCATCGCGATCTGCATGGAGAACCACCCGCGCTTCTTCGAGGCGACGTGGGCCGGCCAGCGGTCCGGGCTCTACTACACGGCGGCCAGCTCACGGCTGACGACCGAGGAGCTCGAGTACATCGTCAACGACTGCGGCGCGAAGGCGTTCATCACGTCGAAGCACAAGGCCGACGACGCCGCGACCCTCGACATCCCGAACGTCCACACGCGGCTCATGCTCGACGGCACGATCGACGGCTTCGAGGCCTACGAGGACGTCGTTGCGACCTATCCGGCCGAGCCGATCGCCGATGAGCGCGAGGGCACCGACATGCTCTATTCGTCCGGCACCACCGGACGGCCCAAGGGCATCCGCGTTCCACTGAGCGGCGCCGCGCCGGGTGAGAGCCCGACTGGTGTCGAGTTCCTCGCCAAGATGCTGTGGAACTTCACCGAGGAATCGACGTACCTCTCCCCAGCGCCGCTGTACCACTCGGCGCCCATGCGCTTCACGATGGCCGCGCAACGGATCGGCGGCAGTGTCGTCGTGATGGAGCACTTCGATCCGATCGAGATGCTGCGGCTCATCGAGCGCTACAAGGTCACGCACCTTCAGGTCGTGCCGACGATGTTCGTTCGCCTGCTGAAGGTCCCGGAGGCCGAGCGCACCCAGTTCGACTTGTCGTCGCTGCAATCGGTGATCCACGCCGCGGCACCGTGCCCGGCGCCGGTGAAGCAACAGATGATCGAGTGGTGGGGCCCGGTGATCTACGAGTACTACGCGGGCACCGAGGGCAACGGCTTCGTGCACTGCAACTCGGAGGAGTGGCTCGCCCATCCCGGCACCGTCGGCAAGTCGATCCTCGGCACGCTGCACATCTGCGAGGAAGACGGGACCGAGCAGCCGACCAACGAGTCGGGAACGATCTACTTCGAGGGCGCGTCGAACTTCGAGTACCACAACGACTCGGAGAAGACCAAGGGCTCGCGCCATCCCGACCACCCCGACTGGTCGACGCTGGGCGACGTCGGTTACCTCGACGACGACGGGTTCCTGTTCCTGACCGACCGCAAAGCGTTCATGATCATCAGCGGCGGCGTGAACATCTACCCGCAGGAAGCCGAGAACCTCCTCGTCACTCACCCCAAGGTGATGGACGTCGCCGTCTTCGGCGTCCCCAACGTCGACTTCGGCGAAGAGGTGAAGGCCGTCGTCCAGCCCATCGACATGGCCGACGCCGGGCCCGACCTCGAGCGCGAGCTCATCGCGTTCTGCCGTGAGCATCTCGCCGACGTGAAGTGCCCGCGCTCGATCGACTTCCGCCCCGAACTACCGCGCCACCCAACCGGCAAGCTCTACAAGCGCCTGCTCAAAGACGAGTACTGGGCCGGCCACGACACTCGCATCATCTAGCGCTAGTTAGGGCGGCGGGTAGGACTCGCCGATCGTCCTGGGGGCGCAAGGGCACTCGGCATCATCGTCGTCCCGGAACCGCCGGAGGTCACCAGGTCGTCCGTTTCCTGTCGACACAGGCAAGGCCCTGTCCTCCACGACGGATGTGATTGCCCGCGCGTTGGCATCCTTGGAGGTGGAGGTCGGAATGGAAGACAACAAACGGTTGGGGCTCGGACAGGTCGGTGACGACCCGATCACCGCGGCAGGTCAGGACCGGTTGGATCGAAGCGCGTTCGCCCAGCGGTCGGCAGAGCTGATCCGGCTGGTCGCCGACGGCTCGCCATCGCTCGTCGCTGGCCTCATTGGCCCGTGGGGCGGCGGAAAGACTTCGACGCTCGCCATGATCGCCGAGGAGCTCGACAAGGACGCCAGGTGGGGCGTAGTCGAGTTCAATCCGTGGGAACTCAACGACCTGGCCTCGCTTATCTCTGAGTTCTTTACGACCCTGCGGTCTGCGATCGGGGACAACCGCAAGGCCCGAAAGGCCCTTTCGAGGTACGCCAGCAAGGTCGCTCCGTTCGCCGCAATCGTCCCCGTCCTTGGGTCTGCGGGCGCCACGGCCGTCAAGGCAGCGGGAGACCAACTCCTTGGCGACACCTCGCTTGCCTCGCAGCGCGCCCAGCTGGAGCGGGCGCTTACCAAGATCGACCGCAAGATCTTGGTACTCATCGACGATGTCGACCGCCTTCAGGGCGACGAACTCACCACCGTTCTAAAGCTCGTGCGGCTGGTCGGCCGGCTCCCAAACATCAGCTACGTACTCGCCTACGACGAGGTGACCCTGCTCGACGTCCTCGGCACCACTGACGTCGGTGGACGTGACGCTCATCGTGCACTCGCGTACCTCGACAAGATCGTGCAGCTCCGACTCGACCTCCCCCCCGTGTCCACTTACCGGATCCGCAATTTGGTCAACCAGGGCATCGACGACGTCACCGAGGCGCACGGGTTCGCCCTCGAACGCGCCGATGCCGAGCGCATCGGGGCCATCTACATCGATTGCCTCGAACCCAGCCTGACCGAGCCGAGGCACATCAAGCGCTTCTTCGGCCAAGTGGAGGCGCTATACGACCTCGTTGCTGCAGAGGTCGACTTCGTCGACTTCTTCCTGATCACCTTCATTCGGGTCTTTTTCCCTGCCGTCCACCGCGAGGTCGTACTGAACAAAGCCGAGTTGACGGGTACGCAGTTCGAGATCGAGAGGACGACCAATGAGGAGCGGATCGCCATATGGGAGAAGAAGCTCACCGACAAGTGCAGGCTCGACCTCGACACGGCGAAGAGGGTGCTCACCATCCTCGGTGCGATGTTCCCGCGGCTCGACCGCTATGGGTCCGGAGCCCGGAGCGCACGTCCGATCGGGTCCCCTGAGTACTTCGGTCGGTACTTGTATCTCACAATCCCGCCGGACGACTTCTCGGATGCGAAGGTGGATAGCGCAGTCGCCGAAGTAGTCCGGGGTGTGCCCGGTGCGACCGCAGATGAGTTGGTCGCCGCGGTCGTGGATGCCGCCGAACCGATCATCGACAAGCTGTCGCGCGTTCGGCCGTCCAACGGCACCGAGGCGCGGGCACTCCTCCCGTTCTTCGCGCGCGTCGCCAGTGCCACCCCCGACGATGCAGGCTTCATGGGCTTCGCGGAGCGGCGCGCTCATGGTCTCGTCAGCGACATGCTCAAGCTGGCTTCGATCCCGGATGCCAGTAGCCTCGTCGAAGAGCTCCTCGAATACCTGAGCCTTAACGCCATCGCCGCCGCCGTCGTCAACGCCCAGCCTAACGACCCCGATGACCGCGTCGCCGGTAGTGATCTCGACCGTGTCGGGACCGAGCTCGGTACGCGCCTTTTCGCCGACCTGGAGGCCTCGGCCGCCCGGCCGCCAGCAGAAGCCGGGACAAAAGTGCTGTGGACGCTCACCCAATGGGAATGCTTCGCAGGCTCCCCCGAGCGCTCCCGCGACTGGATGCGCGAACAGGTTGAGCGTGGGCGCTGGCCCGTCGAGGACGTCGTAGCGATGTTCGTCAGCGTGGCTGTCTATGGCAACGGAGTCGAGCGCCTTAATGGCGTCGATCTGTCGACTCTCGAAACCCGCCTCGGCGTCGACTGGGTGCTGGACCGGTTTGCCTTCATCTCGTCGGGGCAGCCGATGAACGAGTACGGGGAGTCGAAGAACACCAGTTTCGTCGAGCGCCGGCGCTGGGCCCACGACGTGCTCGCCCGAGAGGCAGAGAAGCGTAGGCCGCCGGGGCGTTCGGTCCCCTAGCCCCAGCCGACCTTACGGCCGGTTTCGCGGTCAGGCGGTTTGTCCGCGTGGAGCACCGGTTGTGCACTGAGTCGGAGGGCACACGTGGCATCGTCCGCTCGTATGCGGCCCGATGAGGGACGCGGCGCGCGGGGTTCGTTGCCATTGCCACCTGGTAGGCGGCGCAGGTGCGCTAGTTCAGGCGGGCTTGCGCGCGCGTGAGCTCGTAGGCCGCCTCGGGCGGCGCGTCGGGCAGCAACGTCCGCAGCCGCAGGACCCACACGAGATGGTGGTGCTCGCCGTTGGTCGTGTAGATGGTCCGCAGATTGTTGAGCATGCGGGCGAGGATGCCGACCGTGCTCGCCGGCGGGGCGTCGTCTGCGGTCGTGACCGCGCCGCGTTCGAACGGATCGAGCAACACGCCGTCAGCGTCGTCACGGACCAGGAAGTGGCCGGGCGCGTTGACGCCATGGAGGCTTACGCCGGCGCGCCGGCCAACTTCGATCATCAGGACCGCCAACGAGATCGGGATGCCGAGGCCCGTGTCCAGCACGCGATTGAGGAACGAGTTGTCGGCCGCGTAGTAGTCCTCGACGTTGCCGCCGAGGCCCAGCTCGCCGAACAGCACCGCGTTGAGTGCATCGCGGGTTGGCTCGATGACGCGCCCGGCGATCTGCTCGAGGCGGGCCAGTTCGGCGCCGATGTCGACGTCGGGCCACGCGTGGGCGGCGATGGCGAACGCGGCTTCGTCGAGTGGGACCCGCGCCCGCGTCATCAGCTCGGCGAACGTCTCCGTCGGGTCCACGACGGCAAACGTAGGCTGACCGGCCGATGCCGGCATCCGCGCCCTTCGTGACCCGTCACGCGCCGACCGGCATGGTGTGCTCGGTCGACCACCTGGCGTCGGAGGCCGGCGTCGCCATGCTGCGGGTGGGCGGCTCGGCGGCCGACGCGGCCATCGCGGCCAACGCGGTGCTCGCGGTGACCTCGCAGCACATGTGCGGCATGGGTGGTGACCTCTTCGCCCTCGTGCATCAACCGGGCGACGAGGCGCCCGCCGCCCTCAACGCGTCGGGTCGAGCCGGCAGCGGCGCCGACGCCGATCGCCTGCGCGCGGAAGGACGTACCGTCATGCCGGCGAGCATGGACATCCGGGCCGTGCCGGTGCCCGGGTGCGTCGACGGGTGGATGGCGTTGCACGAGCGCTACGGGCGGGTGCCGATCGCCGACGTCCTCGAGCCGGCGCGGCAGCTCGCCGAGAACGGGTTCCCGCCGTCGCCCACACTGGCGGCCTCGGCCCCACTGATCGCCCAGCTGCGCGACGGCGACGACTACCGCGACATCGGCGCATTGATGCGCCGGCCGGGCGTGGCCCGCGCCTTGGCCGACGTGGCCAGAGGTGGCCGGGCCGCGTTCTACGAAGGCGAGTTCGGCGCCGGGCTCCTGGCCCTCGGCGGCGGCGAGTACACCGCGGCCGACCTCGCTCACGTCAACGCCGACTGGGTCGAGCCCGTGCGCGCCGACGCGTGGGGCCGCGTGCTCTGGACGATCCCGCCCAACTCGCAGGGCTACCTGACCCTGGCCGGGGCGTGGATCGCCGCCGGCCTCGACCTGCCGGAGGATGCCGACGATCCGGCGTGGGCCCACCTCACGGTAGAGGCGGCGCGGCAGGCCGCC
>Ga0075418_10000032_pt1 | contig 104446 bp, 95 predicted proteins | sample SoiMetdeltSBSDD2_FD_81776 | JGI IMG/M metagenome (GOLD analysis project Ga0075418, IMG submission 81776) | Bulk soil microbial communities from a Populus tree surrounding site in Tennessee, USA - Soil MetaG P. deltoides SBSDD2 | ecosystem: Environmental > Terrestrial > Soil > Tree plantation...
AAACAACCCATGCAACGTCCCACCCCCCACCTCAACCCCCGTCCCATTCCAACCCACCAACACCCGACCACGCTCCACCCCACCCAGCAGGTCGGCTCGACCCACGAGCTCGTCAGGTGCGGCTGAAGCTAACCAGTTCACAACGTTCAGAAAGCGTTCAGCGATGCTCTTCGCTGACGCCTCATCGTGGACGTCCGGGTTGACATCCACGTTGATTTGCAGGCCAGATCTGTCGTAGACGTCAATCCTGACGTCGTCTACCGGGCCGGTGGAAAGGTTGTGCGCATCGACACGCAAGTCGCCGAACCACAGGTCGTAGCCGAACGACATGACGTTAATGTGCAATCCACATAGACCGCTTTCAACAATCTTGAGATCACGGAGCATGTCCTCATAGCGGTATCGCTGGTGGCGCAGGCCTTCCCGGACCGTTCTAGACGTTTGCTTCACCAAGTCTCCGACCGAGCTGTCGCGGGCAATCGTCAACCGAATTGGCAACACGTTTGAGGTCATGCCGGGGATTCCGGACTCCCTCTGCCCCGACCGAGCGCGCGCCGGCAGGCCGATGACGACATCGCGTTTTTCGGAGATCCGGTGCTCGTACACGGCAGCCGCAGTGATCAACAGACCGGCAAGGCTAGTCTTCAGCTTTCGTGCGGCAGCCTTCAGCCGCACAGCCTCGTCGGCATCAACTCCGCAGGTATACCGGAACGGCGCGCGCTGCGCCCGCCGAGCGTGAAGCGCTTCGGCACCGTCTTGCTCTGGAATATCCGAGAGAAGGCTTTGCCAGTACTGCCGGTCGCTCTCGAAGTCGTTGGAGGCCCGATAGTCGCGGTCTGCGTCCATCAACACCGACACCGACTCTAGCGCCCCTTCGTCTAGTGATCGGCCTTCCACCAGCGACGTGTAAATGTCGGCTGTGCGGGTGGCCACCACCAGGCCCCCTAGGCCGTCCATGGTGAGATGGTGCGTGCGGGTGTACCAGAGGAAAAGGTCAGGACGGACCTTGATTATGGCGGCGGCCGAGAGTGGCCCTCCTACGAGTTCCAGCGGCTGATCGAGGTCGGCGCGCATCCATTCCAGTGCTGACGCATGCGGATCCGTTTCGCCGCTGACATCGATGAGGGGGACTGGATAGTCGCGCGTGTCATGGACGTACTGCCACGGGATCCCGTCGACCATGCGGATTCGCAGGCGGAAGGCGTCGATCTCCTCCAGTCGTCGGTGCGCGGTCCTTACGAGCAAATCGATATCCGGGGTGCCGTGAATCTCCAGGTACTCCGAAATGCTGAACGCTCGATTTTCGGGTGCGAGCAGTTGTCCAAACCAGATTGCGAGCTGTCCCGCCATCAGTTGCCGCAGGTTGCCTTCAGATGCGGTCATACCCGAACACTCCCATCGGCTCGACGTCCTCGACTGGACCATCGGTCGCCACACATTGGGCCTACACGAACCTTCTTGCCTTTGCGCACGACCCCACTATCTTCCAGTAAGACGCCGGTGTTCAACGCTTTACAGACAGGTCAGCTTGACCGGAAGACACTCGGGGCCGTTGACGACTATCGAGTCCAGCAACTTCGGTTCGCCGCCAAGTTCGATGTGAACGGATCTGGCAAGCAGCTCACCGTAGAGAAGTTTCAGCTCGACACGAGCGAGCATGCTACCGAGGCAGAAGTGTTCGCCGAAACCGAGAGCCAGGTGCCGATTCGGTTGTCTAGCCACGTCGAAGCGGTCGGGGTTATCGAACACCGTCTCGTCACGGTTCGCCGAAGGGAGCCAAAGCACCACGCGCTCGCCAATCGCTATGTTTCGTCCGCGGATCTGTCGCGGACGCAGGGCGGTGCGCATGATATGCGTGGCAGTCGATGTCCACCGGAGAACTTCCTCAACGGCTGTAGGAAGAAGTGCCGGCTCTTCCGTGAGCGCTTGCCATTGGTCTGGATGCTGGAGGAACGCGAGCATGCCTCCTGCGGCGGCTATACGAGTATTCTCCGTCCCGCCGACAAGCAGATTGTCACAGTTGAGGATGACGTCCTCCGCGCTGAGGGGTTCGCCGAAAACATGGCCTGTCGCCAGAACACTGACCAGGTCGTTTGTCGGATTCACCGCCTTGACCGCCTGGAGGGTCTCGAAGTACCCGAGGATATCCAGGTGAGCGAACCTTCTGGTGAGCGGGTCGCCCGCCGCGAAGGCCTGGCTGGTCAGGTTGTAGAGGTGCTCCCAATCCGAATCCGGTACCCCCATCATTTTGCAGATCACATACAATGGGATGCGCGCCGCGATATCCGCCACGAAGTCGCAGCTTCCGCGTTCGAGAGCGCGGTCGACCACGCTCTGGGCGATTTCCTTCATCTCCGCTTCGAGGGCGCGCACCGACCGCACGGCGAACCATTCGTCGACCAGAGTTCGTAGCTGGCGGTGACGGGGCAGGTCTGTCAGAGCCAGGGTGCGCCCACCTCCGGGGTCGGCGCCGTGGTCGGCCGGCCGAAGGAGGATCCCGTGGGCGGAGCTGAAGGTCTCGGTGTCGCGATAGGCCGCGCGCACATCTTCGTATCGCGTCAGGGCCCAGAAACCGGGAAGTTCCGTTGGTGGATGCCAGTAGACTGGCTCGTTGGCACGCAGCCATCGCCATTGCTCGAACGGATCGCCATGTGAGTACAAAGCAGGATCCACGAGGTTGATGGGTGGCTGTGACTCCGCCGGCTCATTGGGCATGCGCGTGCCTCACCTACGCTATCCGTTCACTCGGACATGGCCACCAGTACGCGACGGTCTCCGGTGTAGGGCCGCCGGCCGTGTCCTGCGGCCATGTTGTCGACGACCATCAGGTCGCCTTCACGCCAATCCACGTCGACCGCCAGCAGCAGGCCGCGGTCGCGGACTTGGAAAATGTAATCGTCAGGGATGGGGCTGCCGTCGGCAAACGTTACAGACTGCGGCAGTTCCTCCGGCGGAAGGATTTGGGCCAGCTCACGCGCGGTCTCGTCACCGAGTGCGGCCGGGTGGAAGTGGTCGGCCTGGTTGAACCAGCCCTCGATTCCGGTGACCGGATGCTTGATCGTGGATGGCCGCACGGGGCTGACGATGCGCAGACCACCGTCGGAAGTCCACTTCCAGTCCGACTCGCCCACCTCCAAATAGGACTCCACGGCTTGCCGGTCGTCGGTCTCGAAGGTCTGCTGCCAGCTCCTGCCGAGCCCGTAACCATCATGGAGGTTCTGGGAGTAGCGGATGCCGTCGGCGAACGCACTGCGGACTTCCTCATCGAGCGCGTGCATCCACAACCCGCAATCCACAACCGGTGTCGCGCCTCCTGATTCCGAGGCCTTAGCGCAGTAGAAGAGGAGCCGTGTCGGCCAATGATGGCTGTATGACAGCTCACTGTGCATCGCGATAGTCATGTCCTGCGGGTATTCGGTGGAGGTGTAGACGTTGCTGCCCACCTTCGTGCGAGGCGATGTGCCGTGAATGTAGGCGAGGCGATTGGGCAGCAGAGCGTCCATCACCGCGCCGAGCTCTCCCTCGGCGACATTAAACCCACGGAATACCACCACCTTTTCGCGGGCCAACAGGTCCCCGAAAGCATCTGCCGCGCCCGCGATCGCCAGCAGCCCTTGCGCATTAGGTGACACCCCTTCGGGCCACAGCTCGGTTGGCTTCCAGTCGGTCTGCGCACTCATGACGAAGAACTCCCCTCTGACCCGGTCACTATTGCGTGTATCAAGACTTTGGCCTCGGTTCCGGACCGCGAAGCGTTCATTCCGCGAGAAGCCGGTCGCTTTCGACCGCTTCGTACAGAGCTCTGATGTTCGCGGCACCGAAGCCTCGGGAGCCCTTGCGTTGTATCAACTCATAAAACAGCGTGTTGCGCTCATGTGGCGAACGTGAGAACAGTTGCAGCAGGTATCCCCATTCGTCGCGGTCTGCAAGTACAGACGATTCCCGCAGGGCGACGATCTCCTCACGCATTTCCGGGAATCGCTCCGCCTGCATGTCGTAGTACGTATCGGGTGTGCGCAGGAAGTTCACGCCTCGGGTACCGAACTCGCCCACCGCGGCGACGATGTCGTCGACCAGAAAAGCGAGGTGTTGTACGCCCGGCCCGCCGTTGCGGTCGAGAAAAGAGTCCAGCTGGCCCGACCCCTTGGCCGGGTCGGGCGCGACAAGGGTGAAAGTCACGTCGGTGGAAGAACTGCGCACGACGATTGAATCCATCGCCTGCGCGCCGATATCGATGTACTCGCTCGAGTACGTGGCAAGCCCCAAAACCTCGCGGTAGAAGTCGGCGATATCGCCCAGCGTATTGCCCTCAAGGCAGATGGCCACATGGTCCAACCGCCCGACCCTGCCTGCCGGCCAATTCGGCTCAGCCGCGGCGAAAGCCCAACTGTGGTGCGTTGGCCATCTCGCGCCGTGCGGCTGTACCGCCGGAACCAAAGTGTGGCTTAGAGCACCGAATCGTGAAATCACCGGGCTTCCTTGCACTGACCTCACCAGGGCGCCCGAAGCCTCGGCTGCCTCGCGCGCGGCGTCCACGTTGTCGCAGGCCAAGGCCACGTCGGCGACGCCGTCACCGTGTGCGGAAAGGAACTCCCGGGTCACAGCGCCGGACGTGATGATCAGCTGCACGTCACCCTGACGCAGCAACACCGAGGAGCTGCCGTCCTGTTCGGACCTGGCTACCTGAGTGAATCCCATCGCCACAGTGAAATAGTCACAGATGGATGCCATGTCGCTGACATATAGCTCGACGTATTCCACCTCACGCGCGGTCATGATGAATCTCCAAGGACGTAGGCAGTTCACGGCACGTTCCTCTGATGTGCTCGACGCCTGACCAGCTCATGCCAGGTGAAGGCTGGTCCATTATGTGGCTGGCGCTACAGCCGATCAACACACTCCAATGTCCGACTGACGCGGCAACAGCAGTTGGACGCCGGGCGGCTGCGGGACGTGCGGACGACTGGTCTGGAACACACGGTGTCAGCCGCTTCCAGACAGCCTGCCGATGGTTCACGAGACATGGCGCGACCGCCGCTCAAGATCGTCGGCGATCCGCAGCCACTCATCGGCGCAGCGACGAGCAACATCGGCCATGATGTATGTACAGTGCGGCGGCACGTCGGTGCTGATGCCGCCCCATTCGCCGGGATGCAGGACCTTGGAAATCGTCCACCGCAGCAGGTTCCGGCCGCACTCAGTAAATCGCAGCGAGGGATCGCTTTTCAAGCCGCGCAGTATCGCGTCGAGGTCCGGTTCCTGGATGATCCTGTCGGCGGCCAGCTCACGGGCCGAATTGTTGGCGGGTGGGTGATTGGACCGCTGAGCGCTGGGGACCGGGTCATCGCCACGCATCAGGCGGTTGCGGACGTCGCGAGCGGTAGACGGCGAAACATTGGCCTTCTTTGCGATTTCCCGCAACGAGGCATCTGGCAGGTTTCTGATGACCTCCGCGGCCTTAAGCCGGCCTTCGGCGTTGTCGATGGGCCTCATACGTCCGTCGCGGCCCATCCGTACCTTGACTTCGTCTCCCGCAGCCGATGTGGACTCCAGCCGCCGACGGATGCTGCCAACCGTCCTTGCGCCGATTCCCGCGGCGGCGGCGATCGCGCGATCTGACCAGGTGGGGTAAAAGGCGATGATCCGCTCTACCGCTACCGTGCGGTCTGCTAGGGACAACGGCCTACCATGTGCGATATTCGCCGTGACCGCGAGCACGAAGGCCTCCTGTTCGGAGCCATCGAAGAACCGGACATCAATCGTTTCCTCCGACTTGAGCAGCGCTGCGCCCAGCCGGTGGGTGCCGTCGATGACCCGCATGGAAGCGCGATGCACGATAATGGGCGGAAGCTTCGCGTCGATCCTGGCCAACATGCGGGTGTGCTCAACGTCCTCGCCACCTAGTCTCGGCGAATCCGCAGGCAGTATTGACTTAACTGGCAACCGCTGTGTGTGTGAGATGCCATTGGGCGGCGCGGCCGGCAACCCGGCTTCGCTGCTGTGATGGCTGGTTCTGGTCTGGTCCGTTGACGTACTGACTATGTGCAGCTGTCGCAAGGCAACTCCCCCTGTGGCACATGACCCCTGGAAGTGCGCCGGCAGCCCGTCGACCTGATCGGGCAGATGTTCCCGGCAGGCGAAGGCTGGCCGGGGTCTTAGCCAACCTCCGTGGACGAACCTCGATCCTAGTGTCGCGGTCCATGATTCGTGGCCCCTTTGGCCGGATGACGGATGGCTCCCCGATCCGTTGGAGATCTTGTCCTCCTCCAACGGTTTTGGCTTCTCGGACCGCATTTGGACGTGGCGCAATGGATATTCTTTGGGGCTGCGCGTCCAACTGCACCCAGCGTGTCAGTTGGACAACGCGGCGTCTCGGTTGGACAGAAGTGTCTCGGTTGGACAGCTAGCCATCGCCGGCGGTGGCCGACCGCTATTGATCGGCGCCATCGCACGATGACATGGTGTGCGCGGTGGAATGGCGTCTACGACGACGAGGAGGAGGAGGAAATTGCCGTGCCCTTTGTTAGCACCAACGGGATCCGGCTCGCCTATCAGCGTTCTGGGCGTGGCGAACCTGTGCTGCTCATCATGGGTTCCTCCGCTGCGGGGCGGGTCTGGACCATGTACCAGACACCTGCGCTGAATCAGGCCGGGTACGAGACCATTACCTTCGACAACCGGGGAATCCCACCCTCCGACGTGCCCCCAGGCGACTATTCCTTGGCCGAGATGACCGCCGACACCGTGGGGCTGATCAATGCGCTGGCCCTCGGGCCATGCCGTATCGTGGGGACCTCTCTTGGCGCCCTGATCGCACAGGAGCTGGCAATCCACTGGCCGCACCTCGTGCGGTCCGCTGTCCTCGTCGCCACCAGGGCACGGTCGGACGTTACCCGTAAGGCACAGTCGGCGGCGGATCGAGCGCTGCGGGACAGCGGTATCCGGCTGCCACCCACGTACCAGGCCATCAAATCTGTAATGGAGATGCTGTCACCGGCAACCTTAAACGACGACGCCGTTGCCTCGGGGTGGTTGGAGGTCTTTGAGCTTTCCGGCCACGGGAGCACCGCCCACGGGCAGGCCGCAGCCTTGGACAAACTCGAAGACCGCCGCCAGGCGCTGCGGAACATCGCCGTGCCGTGCCGTGCCGTAGCTTTCGCCGACGACCTCATTTGCCCTCCGCATCTGGTAGCGGAGGTGGCTGACGCCATCACGGACTGCGATTTTGTGGAGATTGCCGGTTGCGGCCATCTCGGGTATCTCGAGCGCCCCGACGCGGTGAACTTGGTGCTCTTGGAGTTCCTGGACAAGTATTGACGATGCGCCAGCCCACTTGAAGGATCCTCAGCCGCATTGGCCCCGTGGCACCGCACGGGCAAAGACTCGAGAGCGAGGCGGGTTCCCGTGGCCAAGAGAGCCGGCCGGGGTAAACACCGTGCCGGCCTGCGGTTCGACGACGACTCGATTACCCACCAGAAAGTCAAGCCAGGCACGGCAAAGCGAATCATTCCGTTCGTCAGGAGGTTTCGCTGGCTGCTGGCCTTGCTGTTGCTGACAACGGCTACCGAATCTGTCATCGCTGCCTGCAGCCCTTTGATCCTAAAGATGATCATTGACGACGGTATCGTGCCCCGTCGCATTGACGTCGTGCTGTGGCTATGCGTTGCCGTCGTCGGCCTGGCCCTGGTAGACGCGGTGGCAGTCCATTTCCAGGCCTGGTGTTCGGGCAGGGTGGGTGAGGGGCTCGTCTTCGATCTGCGCACCAAGGTGTTCGCCCACGTGCAGCAGCAGTCACTGGCGTTCTTCACGCGGGCCCAGACGGGCTCATTGGTGAGCAGGCTCAACTCGGACGTGATCGGTGCTAGGCGAGCCGTTACGACACTTCTGGCCAACTCGGTATCCACCGTCTTGACCCTGGTCCTCGTGCTCGGCGCCATGTTCTATCTGTCCTGGCGACTCACCGTGGCGTCGCTGTTGCTGATCCCGTTCTTCCTCATTCCCATCAGGCTTATCGCGCGTCGCATACAGCGGCTCACCCGGGAGACCATGCACCTGGATGCCGAGATGAGTTCGATGATGAGCGAGCGCTTCAACGTGTCGGGAGCGATGCTCGCCAAGCTCTATGGCCGGCCAGCCGAGGAGTCCCAGATGTTCGCGACCCGGGCGGGACGCCTGCGCGACGTCGCCGCCGCGAGCGTCGTCCTCGGAAGGATGATTTCCATCCTCATCGCCGTGCTCACTGCCATCATCGCCGCTGTCGTGTACGGTTTCGGCGGCAGCCTCACCATCCAGGGCACGCTGGAGATTGGCACCTTAGTGGCCATGGTGGCGCTGCTGCTGCGCTTGTACGGTCCGGTCGACCGGCTATCGACCATTCAGGTCGCGGTCATGACGGCATTGATTAGCTTCGATCGCGTGTTTGAGCTGCTGGATCTGAAGCCGCTCGTTGCGGAGCGGCACGGCGCCCGGGAGCTCGCCGCCAGCGTGGGCGAAAACGCGCTCGATATCGAGTTCGACCAGGTCTGCTTCAAATATCCGACCGCGGCCGAGGTGTCGCTTGCGTCACTGGAGTCGGTCGCCACACGAGGCCCGGAACGGGTGACCGGCGTCTGGACATTGCGAGAGCTGAGTTTCCGTGCACCGGCCGGGAAGCTGACGGCGTTGGTCGGGCCTTCGGGCGCCGGGAAGACGACCATCACCCACCTGGTCCCGCGGCTTTACGACCCGGACGCGGGTTCAGTGCGTATCGGCGGGCACGACATACGGGATTTAACGCTGCAATCGATCCGGGACACTGTTGCGGTGGTCACCCAGGACGCGCACCTGTTCCACGACACGCTGCGAGCCAACCTGCTGTACGCCCGTCCAGGTGCGAACGAACAAGAGCTGATCGAAGCGTGTGTCTCGGCACAGATCTGGGAAACTGTTCGCGCGCTTCCGGACGGCCTCGACACTGTGGTCGGCGATCGCGGCTACCGGCTCTCCGGTGGGGAAAAGCAGCGGATCGCGTTGGCCAGGCTGCTTGTCAAAGCGGCCCCCATAGTCGTACTGGATGAGGCCACGGCACATTTGGACTCCGAATCCGAAGCAGCGATTCAGCGAGCGCTCAAAACCGCACTTGCCGGCCGCACCTCGTTGGTGATCGCGCACCGGATGTCCACTATCCGCGAAGCTGATCAGATTCTGGTGGTCGAGGGCGGCCGGATCCGGCAGAGCGGGACCCACGAGGAGCTACTGGCGGCGGGTGGCCTCTACTCCGATCTCTATTACACACAGTTCGTCCAGCAGGCTCCGGACAGTGCGGGCGTCAGCCCTGTACTTCAGACAGCCGCATTCAGTCGGCTTGTCCGGAAGGAGGGGAGCGTTGAAGCGTGACCCTTTGGACAGCATCGCCACCGAGACCGTGGGCCGGCGGCTGGGTCGCGCCAATGTGGACCGTGCCGTACGGCAACTGGGAAACAGGGTAAGTAAGACGCCGGTGGTTCGCTCCGACAAGCTGGACTCGCTTGCGGGCGCTCGCTTGTGGATGAAGGCTGAGAACCTCCAGCGCGGCGGTTCGTTCAAAATCCGTGGAGCATTGCTGGCCGTTGACCGGTTGGCTGCCTTGGGAAGCTGTGGCATTGTCGCGCAGAGCACGGGGAACCATGCGATCGCGGTGGCGTTGGCCTCATTTGAGCACGGCCTGCCAACCATAGTCGTGTTGCCGTGCGACGCGGCGCCCACCAAGGTAGGGCAAATTCGCCGTGCCGGTGCCGAGGTGGTGTTCGCCGGTACGTCACTCGCCGAACGGCTTGCCGTGGTCGAAGAGCTACGGCAGCTGCATGGTTATGATGTGATCGATCCGTACGAGAGCACCGATGTGGTTGTGGGCCAAGGAACAGCGACCGCGGAGCTGATCAGCCAGGTGGCAGCGGAAGGCGGCCGGCTTAACAGCGTGGTGGTTCCGGTCGGTGGTGGTAGCGCGATCGCCGGCGCCTGCTTGGCGGCCTCGGGGCTCGATCTGACTGTGGTAGGAGCGGAGCCTGAGGCCGTGCCGGCCTTCTCGGCTGCTCTTCATGCGCAGGGCCCGGTGACGGTCCCCGCACGGCATACGATCGCCGATGGGCTGCGCCCCGATCGCATCGGACACCTCCCCTTCGATCTGTGCCACCAGGTTGTCGCTGGAGTTGTCAAGGTGCAGGAAGCGGCCATCGCCGACGCGTTGCGAGCCGCGCTCCTGTATTCGCGCCTGCTCATCGAACCTGCTGCCGCCACCGCCCTCGCCGCCGCTCTGCAGTACAGCGGTGCTACCGGCACCGACGTGGGGGTTCTGCTCTCCGGGGGAAACATCGAGCCGAGTATTCTCACTTCATTGCTGACTGGTGAGCTGTAGCTCCGACCATCAGCAGTCCCCTCCGTACTGACTTGTGGCATTTAGCCGGGTTCAACATATATACGCGGCGTATACATTCAGCGTATGGTGATGTAGTGAGCGTTCCTCTTACACTGCTCGGGTTGCTCGAACGGCAGTCCAGCCACGGATACGACCTCAAACGCGACTACGACACCTTCTTCGGTCGCGGCAAGCCGCTGCCGTTCGGCCAGGTCTACGCCACGCTCAGTCGTTTGGCTCGCGACGGCAAGGTGGAGATCAGCGAGGTGCGACCGGGCGACGGCCCTGATCGCAAGCGCTATGTCATCACCGACATCGGTGCCACCGAGGTCCATACCTGGCTGATCGAGCCGGTCGAGCCGGAGCCTCACCTGCAGACTGTGCTGTTCGCCAAGGTCGTGCTGGCGTTGATGCTGGATCTGCCCGCCGAGGAATATCTTGACACCCAGCGCAGCGCACACCTGCGGCGTATGAGGAAGCTCAACGAGATCAAAAGTGGGGACAACCTAGTTGACGCGCTACTTGCGGACTTCGGGCTGTTCCATCTGGAAGCGGATCTGCGCTGGATCGACTTGACCGTGGCTCGCTTGGACGCCTTGACGAAAGCGGTACGGCCATGAGCTTCATCGAAGCACGTAACATCGTGCTGTCGTTCGGTGCGACGCCCGCATTGCGCGGTGCGAGCGTCTCGGTGGCTCGCGGCGAGATACTCGCCATCATGGGTCCCAGCGGGTCGGGCAAGTCGACGCTGTTGCACTGCCTTGCCGGGATACTCGTTCCCGACTCGGGCGAGATCTTGTTCGACGGCAAGCGGGTGGACAAGCTGTCGGAGACCCAGCGCAGCACTCTGCGCCGGGATCACTTCGGGTTCGTCTTCCAGTTCGGTCAGCTCGTTCCCGAGCTGACCGTCGAGGAAAATGTCGCCTTGCCGCTGCTTCTAAGCGGGACTCGCCGCAAGCAAGCCCTGCCAGAGGCCGGGGTGTGGTTGGAACGGCTGGGCCTGGAGGGTCTGGAAAAACGTAGATCCGGGGAGCTGTCCGGTGGGCAGGCGCAACGCGTTGCGCTTGCGCGTGCATTGGTAGCCGGGCCGGAGGTGCTATTCGCCGACGAGCCGACCGGCGCGCTCGACACACTCACCGGTGAACAGGTCATGGATCTGCTCGTTGCTTCGGCTCGTGAGCAGGGAACGACGGTCATTCTCGTGACCCACGAGCCCCGGGTGGCCATTTACGCTGACCGTGAGGTCACCGTCCGGGACGGAAGGGCAAGCGCGCACGCCTCGGATCGGATTGGCTCATGATTCGCTTCGGCCTTCGTCTTGCGGTGGCGGGCGGGAGAGCGGCGGTCGCTCGGCTTGTCATCATCGCCTCGGCAGTCGCGTTGGGCGTCGCCCTACTGCTAGCCGTCCTGGCCAGCGTCAACGCGCTCAATGCCCAATTTGGACGGTACGCGTGGATGAGCTCCACGTCCGCTAGCGCCGACGCTGTGACCGCAGACTCCGTATGGTGGCTGCATCGCAGCGACTACTTCGACGGCCAACTCATCGAGCGCATCGACGTGGCGGCCACGGGACCCGGCGCGCCCGTGCCCCCAGGCATCCTGCGGCTACCCGGTCCGGGCGAGTTCTACGCGTCACCGGCGCTCAGCGAGAAGCTGTCCTCGACCCCGGCGGCTCAACTGGCAGAAAGGTTCCCCGGAAACGAGATTGGCACGATCGGCTCAGCGGCGTTGCCATCGCCCGGCTCTCTGGTCGTCGTCATCGGACATACTCCCGGCGAACTCTCACAGCTGCCCGGCGCTGAACGGGTCTCCGCCATCACCACCACGTGGCCGGGCATCCCGACTGCCGCACTCAACCTCATCCTGTCTGTCGTGGGCGCTGGGCTGCTGCTGCCGGTGCTCATCTTCATCGCCATCGCCACTCGGCTTTCCGCCGCGCGGCGCGAGCAGCGGTTCGCTGCTATGCGCCTACTCGGAGCGACGCCCCGGCAGATCTCGACGATCGCCGTGGTCGAGTCCACCACGGCCGCCGTGGTCGGGACCGCCGCCGGCTTCGGCCTGTTCTTCCTGCTCCGTCCGGCCATTGCGGCGCTCCCGTTCACGGGCCAGCCGTTCTACCCCCACGATCTGTCCATAGGTGTGCTTGGTGTCGCGCTGGTGATGCTCGGCGTGCCGGCCAGCGCGGCGATAACGGCGCGAGTCGCGCTGCGTCGTGTTCGCATCTCCCCGTTGGGAGTCGTACGACGGGTAACTCCACGCCCGCCGAGGGCGTACCGGCTGATCCCCATGGCAGTCGGGATGGCCGAGCTGGCCTACTTCATCGGCCGGGTTCCGGAGACTTCTAACGGCCAGATGGCGGCCTTCTTACCGGGCTTCGTCCTGATTATGCTTGGACTGTTCTTCGCCGGACCGTGGCTGACCATGGTCGGCGCCCGCGCGCTCGCCCGCCACTCCAGCCGGCCCGCCACTCTCATCGCCGCGCGAAGGCTTGCAGACAACCCGCAGGCGGCGTTCCGTGCCATCAGCGGTGTAGTGCTTGCGCTTTTCGTCACAAGCGTTGCCACCGGTGTGATCACCTCCATCGTGGCCAACCGCGGCGTCCATCGCGGTGCCACGACGGCATCCACCCTGATCAAGCAGTTCGATTCGGAGCCGGCGTCCGTGCCGGAGACCGTCACAGGCGCCCTGCACGCGACACGTGGGGTGCAGAACGTGACTGTGGTCCGCGTAAGTCCAGCCGCAGGGCAGCAAGGCAGGATGCCGGGTCTTGCGTCGTGCGCTGACCTCGCTCGGGCGCCAGCCTTCGGTAGATGCCCAGACGGTGCCGCTGTGGCCGAAGTGTGGCCGGACCTTCGCGGTCATGGGAACTCACAAGGGTCCGCGACGATTTGGCCGGCCGCATCGCTTACCCTTGAACAAATTCAGCGGCAGCCAGTCCAGTCGATTGTCGTCGGAACGGACGGGTCTACAGCAGCGCTTGAACAGGCACGAACCATCTTGGAAGTCGCCTATCCAGATTACGCGGTCCCGCCCGCCGCGGAGGACGACTTCAATTCGACCCTGACCTCCCAGCTGGCCGGCTACCAGCAGCTGGCTAATGTCGTCATCCTCGCCAGCCTGCCCATCGCAGCAAGCAGCCTCGCGGTAAGCGTCGTCGGCAGTCTCAGCGATCGCAAGCGGCCGTTCAGCCTGCTGAGGCTCACCGGCGTACAGCTTCGGGTGCTACGCCGCGTCGTGGCTCTAGAAAGCGCGGTACCACTGCTTGTCGTCTCATTGGTGGCGATCGGCCTCGGTTTCGCCGCCGCCCACCTATTCCTCAGCGCCCAGATGGATTACACGCTTCAAGCGCCGCCAGCCGAGTACTACATCATCGTGATCGGTGGGCTCGCAGCCTCACTCGGAGTCCTCGCCTCCACGCTGCCGTTGCTGGAACGGATCACAGGACCCGAGACCGCGCGAAACGAATAACAGCCATCACCTGGCCTTCTGCACCATCGACATGCAAAGCGTCATCGCGCTGCCGCGAGCTGACCGGTGGGTGAGCCAGGCGTGGCGACGATTGCGTCACCCGACACGTCCAACCTGAGCCTGCCTATCTGATCTCGGATATCCCCCGACCGGCATCGAGCCCTCCCGGCCACCAGTGCATCGCTGATCATCGCGAGCCGCGCGGGTGCGGCGAGCCCGGGACGGACGCCGCTGGCGGGCGCGTGACGGGCGGCACAATCCGTATGGCGTGGCAGCCAACAAACCGGTACGTCTGGTGCGTGGATGGATCGGTACCGGCCGGTGATGCAGGCCTGGGTGTCGTTGACGCCGAGCTCGGCGGCTGCCGGCGAGAAGTGCGCCATCAGGTCGATGTCGCCGTCGCGGGTTGTTTCGGTCGGGGTTGAGGTTCGTTCCACCACGTCTTCGCGATGTCCTCGACCGTGGCTTTCCTCGGCGCCGCGACCGGCTGCCAGCACCGCGGGCGGCCCGAAGCGGAGGCTGGTCGGGTCGATCCACGCCACGTCGAACGCCAAGGGCAGGCCGTACTGCCCCCACGCGGTGGTGAGGATGCCGACCGGGACGGTGCTGTTGGGCAACTCCACCGAGTTCGGGTTGCCACCAGGGTGGATGTTGATGGCGACCGGGACCACGCAATCGACCGTGATCCTGGTGACGGCCTGGTTGTTGTCGAGAATGGGATCATTCGCGGATCCGCGCATCGCGATCGTCACGGTCGGGGGTGCTCTCGGTGGGCTGAACGGTCACCGACCGCGTGACAGCCTCTTGCTGCCCGGTGTCCTCGACGACGGTCAGTTTGACCGGGCTGGTTCCGGCCCGCTGGAACGTTTGTCCACGCGTACGCCGGAAGCAGTGCTGCCATCGGGGAATCGCCATTGGCAGCCCACGATGGTGCCATCGACATCGAAAGACGTCGAAGCATCCAGGGTGACCGGCTGGCCCCGTACCGCCGATGGCGCGCTGAAGTGGGCTTCCGGTGAGAAGTTCGCGACCTGACGGACCGCCGGCCCCCCGATTCCACCATGCTCACCCGGTACTTCCACTGCCGCCCGGCCTGGACCGCCGACTCGGCGACCTGAGCCAACGACCGCTGGACGCCCGGCAGGCTCCAGCCGATGGCGAAGTCCAGTGGCCCAGCCGCACGGCTGGTGACGACCAACCGCCACGTACCGGCAGCGGGATCGAGCACGGCCAGGCGCTTGCTAGGTTGGCTGGCCGCACGCTGCTGCCACGGATCGGTCCAGGACCTCACCGGCCCGAAACTCGGCCCCATCAATCTCGTTGACGGCCTGCCAGTAGTGGCATCGTCACCGACCCGCCGGCCATCGGGGCCGACCGCAAGCATGTCCACGGGCGCGGGGTCATCGGTGATCTCCAGCAGCGGGACTCTGTCGAACACAGGGTGATGTAGTTAATCTCGTCGATCGCGTTGTACCAGTCCCGGTAGGGATCCCAGTTGGCTGGGAACGTGGGCGGCGGCGCCTCGAACCAGGGCACGAAGGCGCGCAGTCGAAGGGGTCAGTGATCAGGAACTCGCCCCGACTCGATCCGTCCGGGGGCCTGCGCGTTCGCGTCATAGCCGACGATCGTCTGCGCATGCCTGCCGGTGGAGTCCGAATCGATCTTGCTCCCGGGTCCGGGCCGACACGCTCGGTTTCCGCCCGCACGCCTTACGCCTTGTGCTTGTCGAGGAACTCGATTATCACCGCGTTGGTTTCGTCCGGGCGCTCGAGGTGCCCGAGGTGTCCACCTCCGGCGATGGTGATGAAGTCAGCCCCCGGAATGGCTCCGGCCGCCTCGGCGCAAAGATGCGGTGGCGCAATGAGGTCATCGGCGAAGGCGATGACCCGGCACGGCACAGCGATGGTTCGGAGTGCGTCCCGCCGATCCTCCTCTGTGTCGATCCATTGCTGGCCGGCGCCGATGGTCTCCCCGTCGCCGGCGAGCTCGAGGATCTGCAGCCATAGGGAGACAGCCATGTCGTCGTTCAACGTGGTCGGCGAGAGCATCTTGAACGCCGTGCTCACGGCGCCGTAGCTGCGCGGCAACCGGATACCGCTTTCCAGGAGCGTCCGGTCCGCCGCCGACTGTGCCATCCGGACGGTGTCTGACCTGGCACGGGTCGCCATCAATACGGCGCACTTCACCAGATGCGGCCATCCGATCGCCAGTTCCTGGGCGATTATCGCGCCGAGAGAGGTGCCGACGATCCGGCAGGGCGCCAGATCCAGCGCCTCGATCAGCCCTTTGGTATCGGCGACCATATCCTCCAGAGAATATTTCCCCTCTGGCGAGTCCGACGGTGGAATTCCCCGGTTGTTAAAAATGATCGTTTGGTACCCGGCCTCCTGCAACGCGGGCGTTTGGTGCATCGTCCAGACATGACCCGCAGCCCCGGACCCCATGATGAGTAGCACATTCTCGCCGCGACCCGAGCGCTGATACGAAAGCCGAATACCGTTGGTGAACTGGTAGGGCATGCCGCAGCCCTACCAGTTCCACTCTCGTTTGTTGAACAGATGCTCCGCGGTGATGCCGTATTCGTCGCACCAGTCGAGGAACTCCTTGATTTGCTTCATCTGATAGGTGTCCTCGTTGTACGAGGTGGCCATCACGTGTCCTTGCCAGCTCTCCTCGCCCATGGCATACACATAGGCTTCGTCGGCACCCAACTCGGTCATGATCGCGGCGGCCTGCTTCGCGTTGGATCCTGACAGCTTGCGCGAGTCGCTCATCTTCTTGGTGACGGGGCGGGTCAGCAGACCCTGGTAGAGCCAGGTCAACGGAGCTCCGTCGCACTCCATTCCCAGGAACGCCATGTCCACCTTGCCGATTTGACCGCGGATGTAGCGGTAGAGGGCAGGGTCGATGCCTGAGGAGTCCGCCCCGACGAACATCGAAGAGCCGGCCAGCTGCACCACGTATGTCGACTTGGCGCGGATGTCGAGGTCGGAGTGCTCGCCCAGGAACGGCGTGGCTATCACCCTTCCGCCCGGGAAGGGCACCTCGTCGAAGTCGTCGACCTCGATCACGGAGAATCCCATACTGCGCAGGTACAGGGCGATCGAGGGATCGCACAGGTTGCCTCGGGACGAGCGAGGCACGACAACGGCGTCGAGTCGCGGACGCAGTTGTAGCAGCGTTTCCAGGACGATGTGGTCCTGATGCCCATGGGTGATGACGGCCAGGTCGATGTGATCTGGGAAATCATCTAGGGTGTATCGGTCACCGGCACGGTTGTCGGTGCTGATGAAGGGATCGGTCACTATAGCGGCCTCGGGCGTCTGCAGGACTAGACAAGCATGTCCGAAGTAGTGGACCCGGCCTGCGTGCGTGATATGACGGTCAGCGGCCAGACTCGGCTCGAGTGAAAGGAGCATCTCGAGCTGTGACGCCTGCGCGTCGTCCAGCTCGAGCGCTTCCCGCAGGTGCGCGACGGTGGACGCCTGGATCCTGGCCTTGAACAGCGTGTCGAGACCAGGGTGGTGGAAGGCGAGGGGAAGGTCGATGACGCTGGGAGCTGGAAGACGAGGCGTGCTAAGGATGAACGGCCTTTCCACCCCGTCATCGAGCGACAGCTGGACCGACTGGCGCCGCTCGTCATAGATGACGCTCTTGTACAGCAACGGCTCGAAGTAGTGCATCGAAGGCTGATTGTTCGTGTCGTAGGCCAGCTCTACGAGACCGTTCAGCGCACCGGGCAGCTTCGGGTAGAGCGGCGTCATATCGAAGCCCGTCGCGCTCTGCCGCAGAAGCTCCTCGGCTTCGGCGACCGCGGCGGCGAAGGTGAGCATCTCGGCCCGATCCCGCTTGATGGTGTCGAGCAGCGCGCTGACCTCCATACTGCGCTCCTCCTCGACGCCGACGAAGTGTCCGCCCCGCAGCTCAGGATTCTTGCTGGCGTTAATATGAACCTTCGGAGAGTGCAGATAGGACTCAAGCAATGGCACTTGAACATTTGCCAGGTTCATTGCCGCCTGGACCGGGGCGACTATGTGCAGCCACGCGTAGAACCGGTCGACGAGAGGTTCGATGATCGCATTCGAGCGGAGATACCTCGGCTCATTGCTGGATCCCATGCGCTTGCCTCCTCAGAACACAGCTTCCACGTCACGCGCCCGGGCTAGACCTGGCAAGGGATCGCGAGCCGGACCGCCGCTTCACCATCGCAGCGCAGTGCGGAAACGGCGTCAAGAAAGCTGGGTCCGAAACGGGCGCCCACTGGACAAACGTGTCACGCGGGCATGTCCAAGTGGCGCGGTTGCGCATTTGCACGCGCAGGTTCCGGCGGCCGCGTGAGCTCGGAAGCACTCCGACGAAGAAGCGGCGGCTCGCCGATGGTAGACAACCACCCGACGAGCCGCCGCCAGTCACGCCTAATCAAAACGTTGCGACGCTGAGAAAGTCTATTCAATCCAGCCGTGGGCGCGGGCCATGCCAACGAGCGCGTGCCGGACCTCCTTGATGTGTGCTGCCGTAAGGGTCGGCGAGGCTTGCAGAAGAAGCTCCGTCACCTCACTGACGAACTCCTGCTCGCCCATTACGTCCCATTCCTCGTCCTCGTCGGCGATGGCCTGAGGGACGGGCGTGGCCGTCCGTACACCGTTGGCCACCTGGGTCACGTCGTCTGCGGAACCATTAGCCGGCGTAACGGGCGGGGTCCCTTTGCCCAGCAGCCGCACATCGTATGCCTTCAACCCGCGCTCGCCCTCGACGACATCGAACTCGACCCGGCTGCCGACCGAGGCGGCAGCCTCATCCGCCTCCAGATCGTTGGCGTGGATGAAAACATCCTCTCCACCCTTGTCCGGGGCGATAAACCCATAACCGCGTACCCGGTCGAACCGAACTATCCTGCCCGTAAGCATTGACATAACCCCCACCACGCAAAGAACCAACAACCAACAGGCGCCGGGGTATCCGGCACCGGCGCAATACTCTGCGCCACAGACGCGACGTTAACCGACGCATGGCATCGGCGCCAACAGCGTCCACCGTGGCCGCCAAAATCTGCTGCGCCTCGCCGGCTGCCCGGCTCAGCGGTGGTCCTGCATCCACTCGGCTGTCGCCGTCCAAACCAGGCTCAAAACCTCGGGCAGGATCAGCTGCGCATGTCCATAATCCAGGTGGACTTCCGTGATATTGCCTCGCACATAGGGCTGCCAAAGGTGGCCGCCGCGCCCTTCCCCCTCGAATACGTCAGCGACGAAGAGCAACACATCACCGTCGAACGTACCGGGCCGGCGTACCGGCGATGGGCACGGGCACACCGTGCCGATCCGGGCCCGCAGTCCGTCATCATTGAGCAGCCGCCCGCCTCGGCAAGCGTAACCGCCGCTTTGGACTGCGCTCACGCCGTCGTACAAGTCTTCGGCGCGGCGGGCACCAGCGATCCGGAGAACGTCCGGCTGTTTCGCACCGCATAACGCTCTTTCCGGTGCACCGCATGACTTGTGGCGCACGGCGAGGATACGCCGAATGCGGTCTGCGGGCATCGTTGCGGGATCGCGGTAAATCGGGTCGGGAGGCTGTGCAACTGCTTCACCACGCGGTTGCACAGCGTCCCCGCCCGGCAGAACATCGAGTAACCTCGTTGCTCAGTATCGGGCAGGCAACCCGCCGAGCCGCGCTATCCGGGCTCCTGGCGCCAGTATGCGATAGCGCGACAGCTGTTCAATGCGGAGCAGGGAGGCGGCGATGGTGCACAATCCGATGAACCCGGTAGCATCCGCCGATCCGCGGCACTGCCCGGCCGAAGAGGAGCTCACAGCCGCGTCGATCTCGTCGATGCGGAAGCGAATAGACGAGATCGACGCGGCGCTCATCGAGCTCTGGCAGGAGCGTGCCGCGCTGTCCCAGCGGATCGGCCTGCTCCGCGTCGCTTCCGGCGGTACACGACTGGTACTTGCCCGCGAACGGGAGATTCTGGCACGTTTCCGGGGTGCGCTGGGACCCGACGGCACGCAGTTGGCGTTGCTGGTGCTTCGATCCGGACGAGGCCCCCTCTGAACGCGCGTGGCGAACACAGTGATGGAGGTTAGGCAAGCTCAATGGAAACGTTCGAATTTCAGGCGGAGGTACGTCAGCTGCTGCAGCTGATGATTCATTCGATCTATTCCACAAAGGACATCTTTCTGCGTGAACTGATCTCGAACGCGTCTGACGCGCTCGACAAGCTGCGCATCGCCAGCTTCCGCGACAAGGACCTCGAGGTGGACCTCACCGACCTTCACATCGAGATATCCGCTGACCCGCAGGAGCGCACGCTGTCGGTACGCGACAACGGGATCGGCATGTCGCGCGATGAGGTGGTGGAGCTTATCGGGACGATAGCCAGGTCGGGTACCGCTGAATTGCTCAAAGCCTTGCAGGACAACGTGGATGTGCGGGCTCTGATCGGCCGGTTCGGTGTCGGGTTCTACTCGACCTTCATGGTCGCCGACAAGGTGATCCTGCTGACCCGCAAGGCGGGCGAGGAGACCGGCGTGCGGTGGGAGTCCGACGGACAGGGCGGCAGCTACACCATTGAGGCCGCCGATGACCTCCCCATCGGCACCACCGTTACCCTGCACCTCAAGGCCGAGGACGCAGAGGACAGCCTGCACGACTACACGTCGGAGTTTCGCATCCGGGAGGTGGTCAAGAAGTACTCCGACTTCATCTCGTGGCCCATCCGCATGGCCGTCAAACGCAACGACGACGCCGGCGAGGCGAGTGAGGTCACCGAGACCCTCAACTCGATGAAGGCGTTGTGGGCGCGGCCCCAGGAAGAAGTGAAACCCGAGGAGTACCACGAGCTCTACCGGCATCTCACGCACGACTGGCAGACGCCGCTGGAGACCGTTCACATGCGCGGCGAGGGGACCTTCACCTTCGACGCGGTGCTGTTCATTCCAGCGCAAGCCCCTGCGGACGTCTTCATGCGCGGGTCCCGCCCCGGCATACATCTGTATGTCAACCGGGTGTTCATCATGGACGACTGTGATGCACTGATGCCCAGCTGGTTGCGTTTCGTCAAAGGGGTGGTCGACGCCGGTGACCTGTCGCTGAACGTCTCCCGGGAGATCCTGCAACAAGACCGTCAGATCCAGGCGATCCGCCGTCGCCTGGTGCGTAAGGTCCTCGCGTCGCTCGGGATCGTTCGGAAACAGGATCCGGAGCGCTACGCCAGGTTCTGGTCTGAGCTCGGCCGGGTGATCCGGGAGGGTCTGATCACCGATACGGATCACAGCGAGGGAATCCTCGATATCGCCACGTTCGCCTCCACGCATGACAGCGACAAGATGACGACGCTGGCCGAGTATGTGGAACGGATGCGCGAGGGCCAGGAGAAGATCTACTACATCACCGGGAACTCTCTGCCGGTGCTGCGGCGCTCACCCCATCTGGAAGGCTTCATGAGCCAGGGTTACGAGGTGCTGCTACTGACGGATCCGATTGATGAGGTGTGGGTCGAGCGGACCACCGACTTCGGTGGAAAACAGTTGCAGTCAATCGCCAAAGGTCAAGCCGATCTGGATACCCCATCCGACAAGGACAAGGAAACGACCTTCACCGACTTGGTGGCCTGGCTGTCCGAAGAGCTTTCGGAGGAGGTCCGCGAGGTCCGGCTCAGCTCACGGCTCACCGAGTCACCCGCCTGCCTGGTCGCCGAAGAGTTCGACCTGACCCCGATGCTGCAACAGTACTACCGCTCTTCAGGGCAAAGCTTTCCCGAGAGCAAGCGCATTCTCGAGATCAACCCGACGCATCCGCTTGTGATCGCGCTGCGCGACAAGCACTCCATCGCCCCCGACGCCGACCTGGCCGAGGTGGCGCACTTGCTCTTCGCCCTGGCGCTGATCGCTGAGGGCCGGCAACCACACGATCCAGCCGCGTTCACCCGCGCGGTGGCCGGCAAGCTCACCCGACTGATGATCCCTTAGCCGGGCAGGCTCGCGCTCGTCATACGCGCGAGCGCGAGCCTGACAGCCAGCACCGGCTGGCGTCGTCATCCTGGCGCATCCACGCGTCGGCATGCCAGCCGCACCGCAGCAGCGAAGAATGTCGTTCGACCGAGACGCAGCCGGCTATTACCAGGGCCGCCCGCCCTATCCTCAGCGAGTCTACGACCTACTGGCCGACAATTACGGCCTCGCACCAGGATGCCAGGTCCTGGAGGTCGGTCCGGGCAGCGGGACCGCGACCGATGCCCTGCTGGCTCGGGGAGCGCACGTGACGGCCGTCGAGCCGGGGGGCAGTTTGGCGGAGTTGCTGCGCGATCGGCACCGGCTCTGCGCACGGTACCTGCGGCAGCCTCCCAAACCCTTGCCGGTGACAGTGTGGCGGGAGCGGTTGCAGGCCGGCGGCTTTGTTCAGTCCTGTGTCGGTCGAGCTCATCCGCTGGACCCAGCAGCTGACCGCCGGTTCCGCTCAAGCCCTGTGGCGACATTTCCCAATGTCGCAGAACTCTCCGCCCCCGACCGCGACCAATTCCTTGCCGGTCTGGGTGACGCCGTCGACGCCTTGGGAGGGCTGGTCGATGACCCGCGGCTGACGGTCGTTTACCACACGCGGCGCAATGGCCATCCGCCGACCGCGTCGGTTGCCGGATGATGCCGCCCTACGGCTTGCGCGGTCGAGCATCGTCAACCGCGATAGGAAACGCCGAGCCGACCAGTGCGTAGCCGAGCATCCTCCGGATTGTCTCCACAATGGAACGGTGATCCGCCCACCGTGCCCGTTGGGCAGCCGACGTACGAGGCCCTGAGACTTGATGGCAGAAAACCATGTCCGACCGGGGCCCGCGGTACCGGTACCCACTATTGCCTGGTTGAAGATCAGCAACCCGGACGAGCCGCCGCCCACCGCCGCTCACGGCACCGACCTTCGGGTGCTATTGCCGGCCGATGAGCGTTTCACGCCGCTGGCGGACAAGCTCGCAGGCCAGGGTACGCAAGTTCGCCGCGTCAGTTACCTTCTCGAGGACGAGGCTGTGACCGGGCCGACGGATGGCCCGGAGGGTAACCAGTTCACGGCCGTTGGCCGCACCTGCACGCTGGTCCGGCCGTACATGCGGGTCCCACAGAGGTCACCGGCGCCGATGCGGTCGCAGCCCGCGACACGTTTGACGCGATGTGGCGAGATCACGCATTGACGGTCGCTCCTGTCACCGAGTCACCCGCGGCGAAGATCCCACCGGAACTGGCCGCATTGTTGCCGTTCCCGACGCTCAACCCGGCGCAGAACGAGGCCATTCCTGGGGTCCTGGACCACAACGACAATCTGGTTGTGGTGGCACCGACCGGTGCCGGCAAGACCGCTATCGGGATGATTGCCGCCCTGCGGACCGTCCTGCACCAGCGGCGCAAGTCGGCGTGGCTCGTGCCGCAGCGTTCGCTGACCGACGAGCTTGCGGTGCGCACCCGCTCCTCATCACGAGTGGGGAACTCCTGGCACGGATGTCACCACCACCAGCGTCCTGCTCAACGAGATCAAATCCCGCGGTTACCGAGGCTGCGAGCGGACCCTGCGCCGCTGGCTCATCGACGCCCGCGCCCACCAGCAGAAACCACCCACCCCACCGCCCGTGCCGTCCTCGCGCACCATCACCTCCTGGATCATGCGACCCGCCGACAAGCTGGGCGAGGACGACAAGACCGCGCTCAAGGATGCCTGCGCCCGCTGCCCCGACCTCACTACGCTCACCGAGCTGGCCCGCGGCTTCACCCACCTGGTGCGCCAACGCCAAGGCGACAAGCTCGAACAATGGATCAACAAAGCAGCCGGCGGGCCGCTGGCCGAGATGCGCAGCTTTGCCAACGGCCTGCGCAAAGACTTCGACGCCGTCAAGGCCGGCCTCACCTTGACCTGGAGCTCCGGCGCGGTCGAAGGCGCCATCATCTACTAAGATGATTAAGAAACAGATGTTCGGCCGGGCCAACTTCGACTTGCTACGCAAGCGAATCCTCCTCTCATGACCATCCACATTGGCCGATCAATAAATGTGTGCCAGAACCATTTTTCAACGTCCGCTAGCAGGTTGTCTGAGCCGGAGTAACCAGGCTGCGTTACAAGACTGCGTCGTGCCTGGCTGGACCTTGATCTGAGCTAGTCCGGTCAAGTTGGCATAAGCGACCTTTGCGAGCCCATGGGTGAACGCGGCAGGAGGAAGCGAACTGATCACGCCGAATGGGACTCCTGGAACATTGCTGAGCAAATCAGAGAACAGGACACGAACTGGCAGAGTTCAGGGCTGTTGAGCTCCGATAGCGGGCCGGCATCGGTGGAGTCAGCGAGCGTGACACACGTGACACATCTGTATCTACAATTCCGGAGAACTCTCGCAAAAAGGGTATATGCTTCAAGTCTTTGCGAGCAGGGGAGAGAGCAGTGCACCGGAGTGCAGTAACAACAGGCAACTCGCTGACGCGGCCCGTTCGGACGCAGGTTCTCCACGAGAGCGAGCGGACAAGGGTCACCCGGCTGTTCATGCCGGGTCACAGCATGATCCGTAAGGAGCCGCGGGGACCGGGTGCCGAGCAGCGGCTGCAGCACGAGGTCGAGATTGGTGAGCGGCTGTCCGGCATCAGTGGTGTCTCTCCGTTGCTAGGGACGCAGTCATACGCGGGATCGATCTTGTTCGAGGATCTGCACGGCATCTCGTTGGCCGATGTGCCGACGCCACTGGATGTCTATGAGTTGACGCGGCTGGCGCTCGGGCTCACGCGAGTCGTGGCTGCGATGCACGGTCGGGGGGTCGTGCACCGGGATATCAACCCGGCGAACGTCCTGCTTTCCGGCGCGGGTCGCGAACCATTCTTGATCGATTTCACGCTGGCGACGACGTTCACCGAGATTCGCCCGGACTGGACACACCACAACCGGATTGTCGGGACATTGGCGTTTCTCGCACCAGAACAGACGGGCCGCACCGGTCGTCCCGTCGATCAGCGGGCCGACCTGTACGCGTTGGGTGCGACGCTGTACCAGCTGGCGACCGGGGAGCCGCCGTTCGGTGTGGGTGATCCGCTGCGGCTCACCCACGATCATCTGGCGCGGGTGCCGGTCCCGCCGGCCGAGGTGAACCCGGCGGTGCCCGCGGGACTGTCGGCGATCATCATGCATCTGCTGGAGAAGGAACCGGACAACCGCTACCAGAGCGCTGACGGGCTGATCCACGATCTGGCTCGGCTGCGCGACGGAGAGACGTTGGCGCGAGTCGGCGAGGGCGACGTCCCGCACCGGCTACTCGCGCCGTCCCGCCTGGTTGGGCGCGAGTATGAGATAGCCGAGTTGGGGGCCGCATTCACGGCGGCGCTGTCGGGCCGCTGCCGGGGAGCAATGGTCAGCGGCCCTCCCGGCGTCGGCAAGACCTCGCTGGTCGACGAGCTGCGGCCGATCGTGGCGGCCAACGGCGGATGGTTCGTATCCGGCAAGTTCGATCAGTATCGTCGCGACCTGGAGTTCGACGGCGTGCATCAGGCGTTTCGCGCGCTGGGGCGGTTGCTGCTGGCCGAGCCGGAGGAGGAACTGGCAGCGGTACGAGAGCGCATCCTGCGGGCGCTCGGTCCTAACGCCGGCCTAGCGACCGCCGTGACGCCCGAACTCGCGGCGTTGCTGCAGGTCCCGGCGGACGTAGGGGACCCGAAGACGGTCCAGGTACGCGCGCAGCGCAACGCGGTGGAGATCCTGCGCGCAGTCGCTTCCCGCAAGCGGCCGTTGGTATTCGTCATCGACGATCTGCAGTGGGCCTTTCGGACCCCGTTGGGGTTTGTTGACACGGTGCTCAGCGGACACGAGAAGATCGACGGGCTCTTGCTGGTCGGCGCCTATCGCGAGTCCGATGTGGACGCCACACATCCGCTGGCGCCCATGCTGTCCCGCTGGGATCGACAGGATGCCCGGCTGCTGCACCTGAGGCTGGGAGATCTGCCTCCCTCGAGCCTGGTCGAGATGCTGGAGGACATGTTGCGCCTGGACTCACAGCGGGCCGCCGACCTCGCAGAGGCTATTACGCCGCACACCCTGGGCAATCCCTACGACACGGTGGAGTTGCTCAACGCGCTCCGGCACGAGGGCGTACTCGAGCCGGGGGGTGGAGGCTGGCGATGGGAGACAGGAGCGCTCCGTGCGCTGGGCCGGACAGACGTGGCCGAGCTACTGGCCGAACGCGCTGACGCCATGCCGCCGATGACAAAGGCGTTGTTGGAGATGATGGCGTGTCTCGGCGGTCGAGTCGACATGAATGTGCTTCACCACGCGTCCGGGCTGCCCGCGCCCGTGGTGGAAGAGCGACTCGCTCCCGCTCTCGACGAAGGGCTACTGGTGCTGGGACCGGGCGCCCAGGAGGCAGCGTGGTTCCGTCACGACCGAGTGCAGGAGGCCATCCTCAACCGCTTAGGCCCGCAACGGCAGCACGATGTTCGCCTGGATCTGGCCAGGAGGCTCGGCGAGGCGCCGGAGTTCTTCGACGTCGCGGCGCAGCAGTATTTACCGGTCGTCGACTCTCTGTCCGACCCGGACGAGCGGCGCATGGTCTCCGGTATCTTGCGGCACGCCGCCGAGCAGGCGATGGTGCTGTTCAACCAGCCGCTCGTGGAGCGACTCCTGGCGGCTGCGGCTGGGCTTGCCGACCCGAACGACACTGCCGTGCTCATTGAGTTGCACACCGGTCGTCACAGGGCCCTTCACGGCCTCGGGCGGCTGGACGAGGCCGACGACCTCTACCGGACGATCGACCGGCTCTGCACCCGGCCGGAGCAGCGTACGGAGGCGACGCTGACACAGGTGAGCAGCCTGACCATGCGAAGTCGTCCGCGAGACGCGATAGACCTCGGGGTCGACCAGTTGCGACGGCTCGGCCTCGCAGTGCCTGCGCCGGATCGGCTCGGCGCCGACATCGATGACGGCCTGGCTGCGCTGTACCGGTGGATCGACGAGACGGATGAGGCCGATGACCTCCGCCGCCCAGAGATCACTGATCCGGCCCTCCTCGCCGTGGGCGAACTGATCAACCGGCTGATGCCACCCGCCTTCTTCTGTGACCAGAGGATCATGGCGTGGCTGGCTCTGCAGGCGGTGCAGACGTGGGCGGAGCACGGCCTGACTCGTACCCTGATCGGTCCCATCAGCCACGTCCCGTACGCGATCAGCACCCTCCGCCAGGACCGCCACACCGGATACCGCTTGATGCGCCGGATTCTCGCGCTAGGTGAAGCTCGCGGCCATCAGCCCGAGACCTCGCAGGCCCGTTTTCTGTACGCCCTCGGTGTATGTCACTGGTTCGAGCCGCTCGAGGACTCGGTGTCGCACGCCCTGCGCGCACGGGAGGGCCTGATCCTCGGCGGAGACCTGTTCAACGCCTGCTATACCCACTACGCCACGACCTATGAGCTGCTCGACGCCTCGCCGTCGCTGGACAGCTTTGTCGTGGAGGTCGACTCAGCCCTGGAGTTCGCCGCACGTACCGGGAATGACCATGTCGCAGGTACATTCCGAAGCTACCGACGGCTGATCAGCGTGCTCCGCGGCGAACCAGACGGGTCACGTGCCGACGAGGAAACCATGGACGACCTGGCTGACAACCCGCTAGCCGCCGTCAACGCGCACATCACCCGGGCGCTCACCGCCGCTGTGTTCGACGACGCGACCGAGCTGGATCGGCATTCGGCGACCGCGATGCCGATGCTTCCGTTCATCGAGTCCACCTATCTGACATCGGTTGCGCATCTGCTACGAGCGCTGGCCCTTGCCGGACGGGCCCGGGCCGCCGGACCCGAGGCGCGCGGCGTCTTTCTGACCGAGTTGGACGCGGTCATCGACTGGCTGGCGACGCGCGCAGCGGATGCACCGATCAATTTCCGGCACCTGCTGCGGCTGGTCGAGGCTGAACGCGCATGGGCCGTTGGCGAATTCCGCACCGCAGCTATGGCCTTCGATGCCGCTATACAAGAGTCCGCGATCCGGCAACGGCCATGGCACCGGGCGCTGGTGTATGAACGCGCCGCGCGCTTCAAGCTGGCGCACGGCTTGCAGTTCGCGGGCTACACCATGCTCGCGACTGCACGACAGGCGTACGTCGCTTGGGGCGCGATGGGGAAGGTGGACCGACTCGACTGGGCCTACCCGACGCTGAAGGCCATTCCCGACGCCGACGCCGATCCGGCGGCGGAGCTGGCCATCCGCCGATCCGACATCATGCCCGCAACCATCGACCTGCTCGGCATCCTCTCCGCGTCCCAAGCCCTCAGCTCCGAGACGAGCATCGACGGTCTGCGCGACCGAGTGGTCAAGGTACTGTCCGCGATGACCGGCGCTACCGGCATCCAACTTCTACTGTGGAACGTCGACCGTGGCTGGATGCTGTCTGCACCGTCGGCCGATGGCGGCACCATCTCATTGGACGAAGCCGGCCGACGGCACCTCGTACCGCTTTCCGTCATTCGTTACGCCGAACGTACGCGCGAAACACTCGTCGTCAACGATGCCATTCACGACGACCGTTTCGCCCGCGACCCGTACTTCGTCCGCCTGGACTCCTGCTCCTTGCTCGCCGTACCGATTCTCAACCGTGGTGCCTTGCAGGGTCTCCTATTGATGGAGAACCGCCTCATCCGCAGTGCCTTTTCCGCCGAACGCCTCGACGGCGTCATGCTCATCGCCGGACAACTGGCCGTTTCTCTCGACAACGCGCTGGTCTACGCCTCCCTCGAACGCAAAGTCGACGAACGCACCCACCAACTCGCGCTCGCCAACCGGCGACTCGAAGAGCTCAGCACCACTGACTCACTCACCGGTTTGGCCAACCGGCGCCGCTTGGAGGAGGTACTGGCCGCGGAATGGCAGCTTGCCGGGAGATCTGGAGAACCGCTCGGCCTGGCCATGGTGGACATTGACCACTTCAAGGTCTACAACGACCACTATGGACACGCTGCCGGTGACAGATGCCTGCAGCGGGTTGCGGCCGAGCTCCGCCAGAACGCCCGCGAAAAGGATCTCTGCGCCCGCTACGGTGGTGAGGAGTTCGCCGTCGTCATGCCCAACACCGATGTCGACGCGGCGCTCCAGGTGGCCGAACGCCTCCGGGCCGCCATCATGACACTCGCCGAACCACACGTACTCGTTCGCGATCAGATCGTCACCATCAGTATCGGCGTCGCCGCCATCGTGCCCGCACCAGGCGGGCTGGTCGACACCCTCATGGAGCAGGCCGATGTCGAGCTCTACCGGGCAAAGCGCAGCGGCCGCAACCGCACACAGGTCGCTCCGTCACCAGGCCAGATCGCTGGCCTGGCCGTAGTGTAGGCGCTCAAAGGCGGCAAACTGCCCGAGATCGGCCTACTCGGAAACGGCCACCGACGACTTGGCCGCGTGGATGGCGGGGATGGCAGCGGCCGAGCGTTCCCAGCCAACACCTTCACCGTCGATGTGGCGGGCGAACTGCGCATCGCGCCCAGGCGCAGCGAGCATGTCGTGTGCGCGGGTGGCTATCCCGTGCTCGCCGCCGGGGAGATCAGCTTCACTCGGCAGGATGGGCGCTGGACGGTCACCGAGGTGAGTAACCAGTCGACCGGATACTGCCCCGAGCCAGCCTCCTCCGGTTCGGCCAGCAGCAGCCGGCCCAGACTGCGGAAAGCCTGCCGCACCGCATCGAACTCCTGGTCGCGGCGGTATTGGTCGAACTTGCCAGCGACGAACCACGAACCACCCATCGTGCGCGGTGACGATCGGCCGAAGCTCATCGACCAGAGCGCTCTTGCCCACGCCGGGCGCGCCGCTGACGAGCACCCCGCGGCAGCCGCCGATGATCGCGTCGGCGGACGCAGCGCCCAAACGCCTCGATCTCCGCCCTCCCGGCCGACCAGCCGCGACGGCGCGAGCAGCCGGACGGGATAGCAGCCTGGACACACCGGCCCGCAGCCGGGTCAGGTCGTGTATCAGCCCGTCGGCAGTCTGGTACCGGTTGTCCGGTCCTTCTCCAGCAGGTGCATGATGATCACCACTGTGACCCCTACGACACGAAGGGGCGGATCCTATGTCCTCGGGTACCTCCGCCGATCGGCGTGGACCTCACGGCGGATCATACGAGTCGCGCAAAGATTCTCGGCTTCGGTGAGCGCCACGTACGGCCCGTAGTGCTCGATGTCGGTCTCCCCAGCGAGCATCTGCTCCCGCGCCGAGCGGAGCAGGTCCCGAAGCTCGGCGAGGTAAATCTCGTCGAGGAAGCACGGAGCGTCCTCCGCTGCGATCAACGCCGCGTCGATCTCCCAGACACACCGGTCCACAGCGCCCGCCAGAAACAGCGTGCTTGCAGCCAGGCACCGCGAATACAGCCGAATCCAGGTCAGCAGGTGATGTCGGTCATCGAGGACCAGCGGCAAGATCTGGTCACCGGTGTCGACATCGATCTCCTCCGGGTGCAGCCCGCGCGCCACGACCTCCTGGCAGACCTCCAGCGGATCGGTGCCCCGCAGCAACATCCTGCCGTCCCGTTGCAACGCCCGATCACCCCCGTCCGAGCAGCCGCAGCAGATTGCCGCCAAACAGGTCCGCGAAGTGGGCGGCCTCAACACCGACGATGTTGGCCATGACGGCCAGCTCGTGCAGCGAGTTCGCGCTGCTCGCGTACGGCAGGTCGGAGCCGTAGAGCACCCGGAAAGGGCCGATGGTGTCCAACACCTCGAACAAGTCGTACGCCCCCACCACCGAGGTCTCGAAGTAGATGTTCGGGTACGCCGCGAGTACCGCGACCGCCCGCGGCATGTCGACGAAGGTCGAGTGGCCCAGGATCAGCAGCAGGTCGGGCAGCTCTCGGGCGATCGCGGCCAGCTCTGTGGAGACAGCCCCCGTGCCATATCCGGTGTGGACGAGCACCGGCAGGCCGTCGGCCGCCGCTTGGCCGAACACCTCCCGGGCGGCCGGCGAGCCCAGCGGAAAGTCTTGTGCCCGCGGATGCAGCTTGATCCCGCGGTGACCGCAATCAAGGCAGCGCCGGTACTCCGGCTGCCACGGCCCATTGGGGTTCAGCCGCATAAACGGGATGAGGCGGTCGGGCGCCTGTTCATACGCCGCCCAGACCCGCTCGTTGGGCACCCGGAAGTCGACGCCTTGGTCGGGATCGTCGAACGCGAACACCACCGTGCCGTCGACGTGGTACTCGTCGAGATCGCGAAGCAGATCGTCCAGCCCCAACGAACGCCCGTCCCGGTCTCGGCCCAGGTGCGCGTGCGTATCCCACACTGGCGAGGTTTCCAGGACATCGAAGGTGAGCCGCCGTAGGTACGCATATGAATGCATGGGCACGCCAGGCTCAGGCACCACCGATGTTTCGAAGTAGCGCTCGTAAGGAATCCGGCCCAGCTGCCCCACCATTCCAGTATCGATCACCTCGCCCGCCCAGTGTTGCGAATTGCGGCGAGTAGATACGCCAAGTTTTGCAGGACATAGGCCAGCTTGCTTGAGTCGCGGGTGCCTTCCCTAGGGGAAGTTGCCGGCGCACTGCGACTTCCTCACGAGCGGCAGCCACAGCCTCAGCCCACTCATCTGCTTTCTCTGCGTAATACGCAAGACGGTCCAAGACATCGGCCAGGCTGTACCCAGCGTCGGTTGACCCGTCGGCCGCCATTTGCCGACGAAGCGTGGCGGCCTCCCGGGCGGAACCGAACGCCGTCGCGGACTTATCGAGATCACAAAACAGCTGGCCAGGTTTTCCAGAGCATCAGCGAGCCCGGACGGATCAACGGTGGGATCGGCGAGTTGTATCTGCGCCTCCACGCTGACCGCTTCTTGGGCCGCCGCGAGCGCTTCTTCGAACCGGCCGACTTCGGAAAGGCAGCGCTGCACGTTTATCAAGTGGACCGCCAGTTGCAGCAGGACGTGGCAGCCGGCCCCACCGGCCTGCCGGATCTGCCTCACGGCCTCCTGCGCCGCGGCCAACGCCTCATGATGACGGTCGACCATACCGAGAGAGAGCGGCTCAGTTCGTCCAATGCATACGCCACGCGGACCTGATTCTGCGGATCGGAGGAAGCGGTCGCAAGCGACCGGCGAATCGCGAGATTCTCCTTGGTCACCGTGCAGGCCGCTTCGCCGTGGCCGCGAGTGCGGGCACGCGCCGGTGTGGAGTCATCTGCAGCTGGGTCGGTTTCAAGGTGGCCAGTGAGTTGATCTGTACCTGCTGGCCCGGCACCGGGCAAAGGCGCCAATGCTGAGTCACCGTCGCCAACGCGATGGCTGCTTCCGTCCACGCAAAGGCCTCGCCGATGCACTGATGTCGCCCCGCGCCGAAAGGCAGGAACGATGGCTTGACCGCCTCGCCGAGGCGATCGGGCGCCCAGCGGTCCGGGTCGAAGGCGGCGGGATCGTCGTAGATCGCAGGGTCCCGATTCAGAGCGTAGTGGGGCAGCAGCAGCACAGCCCCGGCCGGCACATCCACGACGCCCAGCGTGACCGGTACGGTCGGGGTCCGAACCAAGACCCATGCCTGAGGGTAGAGCCGCAGCGACTCGCTGATTAGCCGGCGGATCAGTTCGAGCTTGGGCACGGCATCGATCGTGACCGGCTGGCCGCCCAGAACCGTGTCTACCTCTGCGTTGACCCGCTGCGTCAGGTCGGGTCGCTGGCCGAGCGCGTGCAGAACCCACGCGATCGTGTTGGCGGTGGTTTCCGTACCGGCCACGAGGATGGTGATCACCTCGTCTCGTACCTCGAGGTCGCTGAGCCGTTGCCCAGTTTCGGCGTCGTGTGAGAGCAACAGCATCGAGGCCATGTCGCCGTGGTCGACGCCCCAGGCTCGATATTGCTGGATCATCCGGTCGACCACGTCACGGATGCGCTCAATGGAGGCGTTGAACCTACGGTTACCGGCGGTGGGCAGCACGTGAAGCAAGCCAAACGGGTCGCGTCCGCGTCGGCCTACCCCCTGCAGGATCAGCGGCATGGAACGGACGATCTCGTCGACCAGTTCTGCGCCGAAGTCGGTGGAAAACAGCGTCCGACCGACGACTCGCAGCGTCACCTCAGTGATCTCGTCGTTGACGGCTACCGGCCGACCCTCACGCCACCGGTTGGTCATCACCTCGGTCTCCTGGCGCATGGCTTCGGCGTATCCCGCGATGCGCTGGCGGTGAAATGCCGGCTGGACGAGCCGTCGGTTGCGTAGATGCTGGGCGCCGTCGGCGTTGGCGATTCCGTTGCCGAGAATGACCCGCATCCGTTGTGCCTGAACGCCGCGGGTGAAAGTGGTCGCGTCAACGAGGATGCGGCGCACGAGCGCGGGATCGTTAATCAGGTAGGCAGTCTGCAAGCCAAGACGGATCGCCACGACGTCGCCGACGGCGTGCATCGTCTCCAGGAACGCCAGCGGATCCCGCGCGAAGCTCAGCGCGTGACCCAGCAACGGCAGGCGCCGAGGCAGACCTTGTTTGTGGATCACATTTGTCGTCATGACCTAACCCCCACCGGAACGCGAGTGTTGCTCAGGGAGTTTGATCGACTTCACGCTCATGGTCAACAACGAAACGGACACGATCGACGCAATCTTGGGCAGCCCGTTGACGGGCGAACAGGTGGCAGCGCGGAACCCGGCGGGGCAGGTCGAGATCGGCCGTCTGGCCCGAACCAGCTACAGGGCTACCCTCAACATCGACATCCTGCCCCACCCAGTCGTTGACAGAGACAGCGATGTTCTCAACTACAAGGCCTAGCGGCTAGTCCGATGTGGCCGCGTAGCCCAGCAATCGCATAGCCGCTCGGTTGTTCGGTTGGGACCAGAACAGCTTGTGTAGCTCGACGGATAGCTCATCGCGGTAGGTGTTGGTGTGCCCGCGGCGGAAGAACCGTTCGTCTGCCTGACCCCCGAACAGGAGAGGCAGTCGACATTTCCGATTTACGAGAGCCCAAACCGGTGTCGCGGCTGCCTGGCTCGACACCTGTACCCTTGACGCCGCCGTCCTCGGTCGGCACGCCGCGAGGGACTTCGTCGACACTGGAGCCCCTGTCGTCAACGGAAAACGTCCTCAGCAAGGCTGAGCATCCCACGGGCCGGCCGACAAATATAAACGGGATGGCCCGCAAAGCCGGGTCATCCCGCTTCTGTTGACCGCAAGGTCTCAAAGGACGGGCTGGACGAAGTGCGGTCCGTACAACATCACGTTCTTGGCCACGTCGTTGTCGGGTGTACACGGCTGGCCGTTGGCCGGGTCGCAGCCGAGCCCGTTGGTGCTGAATACCAGCAGACTTGGCGTGATGAGAAAGCCGCCGTAGTACCACCGTCCCTGGGGAAATCCGGTCCCCGCGGGCACGATGTCCGCCGGTTGGCCGTTGCTGAGCAGCTGTTCCCACGGTCCGGTGGGGCTCGTGGCGAACCAGGCGTGCACCGTCGGGCCGAACGCCCCGAACGGGGCGGGCCGGCTGGTGCTCATATAGCGGTCGCCATGGCGCATGGTTGCCTGGACCCACGGTGTCTCACCGCCTTGCCAGCTCATCGGCGCCGCTGAGTTGATGTCGTTGGACCAGGCGCTGCCCGTCCAGTACTGCCATGGGCCGCTGGCAAGCCGTGACGGGCTGGTCCTCGCCACATAACGCCCGGCCGGATACGGCCCGGGATCGGTGCGCTGGCACTGGAAACCGGCCGCGTCGCCGTAAAGGTAGACATGCGTGCCATCGACGAACAGCGAGGTGCCGAAGCTCGGAACGTTGGTGGCCGACTGGTTGTACGGCGCGGGCGCATCCGCGATGACCCGTAGCGCCGGCAGGGAAAGGGTGAACACGCGTACCCCGGTAAGCCGGAACCAGCCGCATTCGCCGCTGACCACCTGCGTGCCGGCGATGTGCAGCACGGCCGGGGTGACGCTGGTATCGACGTAGCCGTTGACCGGCCAAAACCGGTTGCCGGCCGCGTCGGTGAGGAACTCGCGCGGCGCCTGTGGCGTGCCGCCCATGACCGGGGTGAAGCATGTGCCCGACTGGACGATGACGGAGTTGCTTGGCATCCGCCAGCCCGGCAGCAGGGCGTTGGCCGCGTCGATCTGGCCGGCGAGCGTGTCGCCGAACAGCCAGATCACCCGGCCGTCGGGCAGCGGGATCGGTTGTGCCCCATCGGCGCCGGCCCAGCCACCGCGGCGGTGGTCGAAGGCGGCCTGGTAATCGGCCGGTGTCACGGCGACGTGATCGGCGCAGTAGCTGCCCCAGTCGTGTCGCGTCACGTTGTCGACGGTGAGCACGACGGCGGGTGAGCCATGCCGCGCACCGCCCGGACCGGTCGCGTTACATGTCAAGCGATAAACGCCCAGCGGGACGGAGGCGGAGTCCCAGAACAGCACCCAGCCATAAATTGTTGGCTGGGCCTGTCCGAGCGGGATCGTCGCGATATCCTTGCCGTGCAAGTAATATTCAACCTTTGTGGTACCAGTGACGTGCGCAGCCGCAGAGAAGGTCGCCGTGCCCGACACCGGTTGGTCACCCGTGGGAAGCACCACCTCACATCCGGTCGCGTTGGCCACGTTGATCCAGACGGGTGCGGACGTCGCGCTCTGCCCGCCCGCCGATACAGCGACGCACGTCAACGCGTACCGTCCATTGGCGACGGTGGTCGAGTCCCAGCCCCACGTCCGGCCGCCGTCGGGGGTGAACAGCCAGCCGTAGCCGGTCGACCGCGCCTCGCCCAGATACGCGCCGCCCAACCGGTAATGCACGCTCGCCGCGTCCTGCGCCGCGGACGACATTGTCACCATGCCCGAGACTGTCGCTTCGGTGGAGGGAAGCACCACCTGGCAGCCGACGGCTTGTGGCGCCGCCGTGGTCGGGCTCGCAGGCGCCACCATCGCCAGTACAAGCGAGAGCACCAGTCCTGTTCGGAAATTCATCTCTCCAGGCTTGGACCGGCGCAACGCAGCGTCAACTACACAGCGGTTCGCTTTACTGAGATTTGTCGTTGCAAGGGCGAATGCGCGGCTGGGGCATCACCGGGCGGTACCCGACCCTGCTGCTCCTGATCGCCGGCTGGACGGTGCGGCGGTGGGGTTGTGCCCCTATAATCTCCTAAACATCGAACAATTTCGCTATTTACGTGCTGAGATGGCATCTGACCCGGAGGAGAAGCTGATGCGCTGGACACGGTTGGCCCCGGTTGTCGTCGTGGTCTGCCTGCTTTCGCTGGTCGGGTTCGGGCCGGCGCCCGCGCACGCGGCACCGGCCATCACCTCGTTCACCGCAACGTTGTTGACGGCTCCGGACAAGATACGCCTGTCGTGGACGACCTCTGGTGCGGCGCAGGCGTACATCTTCGCGGCCAGCGACGAGAGAGGCTTGGCTACTATCGGGTTTGTACCTGTGAACGGCGCGAGAGACGTTGTCTCCGGTTGGGGGGTCCGCAGCTACCTCCTTGGGGTCATCGATGCGGCCGGCGTTTGGCGGTACAGGACTGTTAGTACTGCTGGTCTGAATATCGACCCGCCGGTGCCGGTGACGATAACAAGCGCCAACCCGAAGGTCATAAGCTACTTTCGCGCGCCGAATGTCGGCAGTCCGCTACCGAGCCACACGATCACGTGGAACAGCAACGGCGCCAGTGTGGTGAGGATGCGGGCCTGTGTCACGGGAGGCTCGTGTAGCGATCTTCCCAATACCACGAGCACGTCCTATGAGGTTAGGGGTGACGAGTTGGCGTCGATGAACGGCGATGGCTCGTTCAGTGGCTTGCTGGCGCCTTCCGGGCAGGGCGAAGTGGTGTATGAGCTGACCGCGTGCAGGACTCGTGCCGACCTGTCGTTGTTTTGCGGGGAGTCGGCGAAGGCGTCGGTTCGTGTGCTGCCGGCTCAGACGACCGCGACTTACCGCCAGTATCGCAACCATCCAGTTTGGCTGAGCCATACCGTGAGCTGGTCGGCCAACGATGGCAACTGGTTCTATGTGGACGCCCCGACGTTGGGCGTCTACAACCACCTCACGGCCGCCACCTCGTACACTTTCACGGCGGCGGAGCTGAACAATGCCGGACCCGGTCTGCACACGATCAGGATCAAGTCCTGTAAATGGTACGGGGGGACGACGTTCGACTGCGCGATGACCCATCACGTAAAGGCGGCATCGGCTGGCACGGTAACCGACCTCATCGCCGCACCTGCGGGGGCGGATGTTTGGCCGAGGGGGGCCGTTTTTCCGACCTCGATCGCGAAGGTGAGCGGCACTGACCAGCTCACATCACGGGGTGGCAAGCTGGTCAGCACGTGTGGCTGCCAGGGGCAGAGCGTCCCGGCCGGTACGATCTTGGCGATGATCGAAACGTATGACTATTCCGTGGTACAGCTGCAACTCGGCGGCGGACAGACGTGGGCCACGAGAGCGTGGAGCCAGGACTTCGACTCGACCCGGTCGACCTACGTGCAGGCCAACACGCTCAGGGACGTGCGCCCGGGAGGTGGGTTCACCGTCAACGGCACGTCGATCCTGTCCAATGGTGACATCTACGCGCTGGGAGAGTTCACCACCAGCGCGGTCCACATCTCCGGCGGCACGCCGGAAATCCGTCCGCTTCCCTTCCTGCACAAGCTGAACCGGGCCGGCACGCTCATGCAACCCGTTCGGCCATTCGGCAGCTTTGGAAACCCGACGAACATCTCGAACTCGCAGGACTCGTTCAAGGACGCCACGGGCAAAATCTGGTCGACCCAGGGCTGGGCGAGCGGAAAGGCCGAGGTGCAGCAGGTGACGGTCGATGCTACATCCGGCAACTGGAGACTGACGTTCAGCGGCCGGCAGACCGCGGACATCGCCTCGGAAGCGGCGGCGGCCACGGTGCAGGCACGGCTGGAGTCGCTGCCTAACATCGAGCCCGGCGACGTGTCGGTGACGGGTTCGGCGGGCAGCCCATACACGGTCACTTTCACCGGCAGGCTCGCGGCGGACGTACCACAAATGACGGCGCAGAACGTCTCACTCGCCGGCGGCGGCGCATCGGCGACGGTGACGACGACCCAGAATGGCGTGGCCAACCACAGCCGCATCTACCGCTACGACCCCACCGCAACCGACTCCGAACTCACCTTGGCGGACGACCGGTTCTGCTCGTACAACGTACCCGGCAACCAGAATGACGTCATGGGCGTCACCAACGGCGGCGGGATAACCTGGTTCATCGAGTCGGGTTGGAGCGGTCTCAGCCCGGCCAGGCTGACATGGTTCAACCCGACCGAAGCGGCGTTCACCAACTGCGCGGCGCAGAACACGCTCGACTATGGGACCGCTGATGACCCGATCCCGTATCCACCCGGTCCGGCGTTCAACCCGGCGTACTGCGTGCCACCGGCGACGACGAACTGCTATCACACGGTCGAGATCCCGGACGCCATGGGCGCACCCGGTCATCTGGTCTTCGACGCCACCAGGAACGCCATCTGGACGTCCACCTACACCTGGGGAACGCCATCCTCCCTCGGGCGCTACGACATCTCCACCGGGCAGTGGTCGGTATACCCGCTGCCCACTCAAGTCAACCAACTGCCGCCGTGGGTCCCCCACACCTGGGGCGGGAGCAGCACGTGGGAGATTTCACTGTCCGGCCAGTACGTGTACATCAACGACCACACCGACGGCGACATCATCCGGTTCGACGCGACACGTCCGGCCACCGACTGCACGACGCTGAGGAACGAAACCCAGCAGATCACCGTCGATGCCACCTCGGGTGACTTCACTCTCACATTCATGGGGCAGGCTACGGCGAACATCACCGCTGAAGCGACCGTGGCGACCGTGCAGTCGCGCCTGGAGGCGTTGGCGAACATCAATCCAGGCGACGTCGCGGTGACCGGCTCTGCCGGTGCTCCGTACACGGTCAGCTTCCAAGGCCAGCACGCAACCAAGGACGTCGCTCAGCTGCTAGCCACGAACGTTTCACTCAACGACGGCGCACGGGCGTCGGTGACCACAACACAGCCCGGCGGGCAAAACCTGTGCATGTCAGAGGTGCATCTGCCCTCGTTCTGGACGTGGCAGTCGATCGCACGAGGAACCAAGCTGTACTGGACCGCGACGGGTCCCCACGGCGGCAGTCTGTCCGGAGGCTTCGCCAAGGAGCCGTACATCAACGACGACTCCAAGTTCGGCTTCATAGACCTCAACAATTGGGGAGCGATCACTACCTATACCGGCCTGGACACACTCGTTGCGCCGCAACGCGCCATGGTGGGGGCGCCGACCTACAGTTGGTTCGATATCGATCAGCCCACTGGAACGGTGGCGATCGGGCAGCACGCGCGCGGACAGTTCTTGAGGCTGACTCCGTGAGCGCCACGGCAACGCTACATCCGGGAGCCTACGCCGCGGCGGCACTCGACCTGGCGAACCGGATCAGTGCGATGGAGACGACACTCGACATCGGAGGCCTTGCAGAGTCAGAACAAAGACGACGTCATTTCAACCCGATGGTTGTCATCGCCACGCTGGGCGGCCTCCCGGGAGATGCCGCCGCTCTCTGTGAGAGCGATCCACGACGACAAGACCGCCGGACTGGCTGCAGTAGAGAAACCGCGGAACAGTACGGCTTTCACTGGCCGCCCGTGAACCTAGCAGATTAGGCTATCCGGTTCGTGATTGGGGACCAGACAGACACTCAACCTTGTGACACGGACGCGTGCACACGGGACGGCCCGAACGAATAGCCCGCCTACATCAGGGCAATCGTGGTGGATAACGTCGGACCCGGCCGTTGGGTATTGGTTTGTGTCGATCCGAACACACACCAAACTCCAACACCGAGGTCACGCGAGGTCATGGAGTCCCGTTGGGGTTCACATCGGCAGCGACATGAACCCCCACACTGATCCGCTCACGAACCGATCTCCGCTGCGAGCGTGATACGGCTACGGGCTCTCGCTCAAGCTTTAGTCAGCGGTTGGGTGGCCAGGTTCCATCCGCTGCGGGGCATCCGTCCGATCCGACCCAGCCGCCCAATCGTTGAGATCCGCGAATGTCCGATGTGTCGTGTCAGGCTTCGGCGGGAACCCCAGTAGTGAGTTTGGCAGCGCTTCGGTCTCGCTGTAGAAAATGTCCGTCTCTCACCCTGATGGTGTGTGCGGGTGCACCGGCACACCATCAGGTCCGTCCCCGAACAGGTTCTCAGGCAGGGAGCCTGGTGGGGCAGGTTCTGTCCGATCACGGAATCGATTGTCTACTTTTGGGTCGTCTGATCGTTGTCAATCTCCAGAGCTGTCACGGATACCCCCGCAATTAAAAAGAACCGCACGCCGATACCGGGTTCGTTGTCCTCGGCCGAGCATATCCGCACCAGCTGCGGGACGTTCCAGTTGGCCGGGGTGAACACCAGGGTTTCCCCGACACAGATGGTGATGCCGAAATCCCCCGACCCGGAGAAGTTGTTAAAGGTGATGTCTGCTGCGGGTTGCCCGGACAGACGGACGCTCACATCAGCGCTGCCACCCTCGGGCGGGAAAACCGATGTGGGTGACACTATCGGCGGCGGTTCGTTGTCAATCTCGTCCGCTCCCACGGGGACCCCCGCGACTATAAAGGCCCGTGCGCCGTTGCCGAAGTCATTGTCCTCGGCCGCGCATATCCGCACCAGCTGCGGGACGTTCCAGTTGGCCGGGGTGAACACCAGAGTGGCCCCGCCGCAGATGGTCAGGTCCAGATCCCCGTCTCTGGCCGAACTGACAAAGGTGACGTTGGCCGTGGGTGGCCCGGACAGGCGGACGCTCACATCAGAGCTGCCACCCTCGGGCACGTGAACCACCGTCGGAGACACTATGGGCGTCGGCGGCTGGGGGCGGCCGTTGCACGGGACCCCGTTGATGGCGAAGTCGTTGGGGTCGGTGTTGCCTTGGCTGCCATGGGTACCGTTGAATCCGATGCCCGTCGATCCGCCTGTGCCAAGGTTTCCGTTCCACGGCATGCTTGTCGCGGTCACGTTGGGGCCGTCCTGCCGCCAGTTGGCCGACCACCCGTTGGTGATGCGCTGGTCGCCGGGGAAGGTGAAGGTCAGCGTCCAGTTTGTGATGGGGTCACCGGTGTTGCGGATGGTGACGTTCGCGCCGAATCCGCTGCCGTTGTCCCAGCTTTTCTGATAGGTGACCTCGCATGAGGCCGCGGCCCGCGCCGGCTGCGGCGAGGCGATGACCACGGCGGCCACGGCGGCCGCCACGAGCACCGCCGCTGCGTGGGTGGTCAGGAACTGTCTCAAAGGGAGCGTCATGGGTTTGTCTCCTCACGCTGGCATCGATCATGATGACTGCGTGCCCCGGCTCCCTAGAAATCGATGATACGACATCAAGGCATCAATTGATGTCTCTTGACGCCGACCGGGGTGGGGCCCACATCGTGTGCCCACCCCGGGCTCTACAACCGCCACGCCGCCGCGGCCGACGAGCATGGCATGGCCCGGCGGTCTCACCTCGGCTGCCGGGCCACACGTCAGGCCGGGGACAGGCCATCGAACACTGACCTGGAGCTACACCCTCGTCATACGAACCTCCATGGTGATCTCACTTGTCTTGTGCAACCCACTCCGCACTCGCTTGGCGGTCCCGCCCATGCCCCGCCTGGTCCGCGGCACGCCTGCCCAATCCGTCAGACTTTGTCGACGCCGCCGTTCGACCACCCAGTGCTGGCGGCATAACGGAACTCTCCACCGCGAGCAGGGCATGTCGATAGAGCGATGGAGATGGGAATTCGATTACGCGGCTCATGCGGATGGCTCCCGTCCGGGAAAAGCGACGGTGGCTGGCGACGCTCCATCCAATTTGGAGAACTTACAGTCCTGTTGGTCGGCCGGCTTCGGTGGTAGACGTACGGTCTATTACGTGACACGATACATCGTGACGCGATGTAGAGGAGGGTCATAGAGCTCGCGGGCTGGGCCGCTCCGCCGATCTAGCCGTGGTCATCGGCAGCAGACTGGCCGGGGTCAGTGTTGCTGCCATGTCCGGCCCGAGCCGCATCGCTGTGCGTCGCCGGCTCGCCGGGCGCCGTCGGCGGCGTTGGGCGCCGATCTCACCAGGTTGTCCGCAGGTCCGTGTACTTCTTTCTAATGGAGGATTGATGGCAATCAAGTTGTCTCGCCGGTCGATGCTCGGCGCGCTCGCGGGCGCCAGCGCCAGCGTGCTGCTACCCGGCGGCACCACAGTCGCGGCGTCGCAGGCGCCTGGACCGTTGCGGCTGACCCTGCCGCGGCCGACCGGGCCATTCCGCAACGGTACCACCACACTGCACCTGATCGACCCTGCGCGTCGCGACCCGTGGGTGCCGTCGCATCCCGTACGGGAACTGATGGTCAACCTGTGGTACCCGGCCCGGGAAACCGACGGACACCCAGTCATGCCGTGGCTGGAACCCCTCGCGTGGCAACAGTTCCAGGCCGACAACGGGATCGCGGAAGGGTTGCTCGCGGTACCACCGACGCACGGGCACCTCGACGCTCCGGTGGACCGGTCAGGTGGCCCGCGCCCAGTCCTCCTGTTCTCGCCCGGGTCGGGCGGCAACCGCAACGGCAACACGTACCAGGTCGAGGAGCTCACGAGCTACGGGTACGTCGTGGTCACAATCGACCACACGCACGACAGCTCGCAGGTGCAATTCCCCGACGGGCGGCTGGAGGTACGCACGATCCCGCCGGACACGCTGGAAATCAACACCGAGGCAACCCGGGTACGCGCAGCGGACACCCGCTTCGTGCTGGATGCCTTGTGCGCGCTCAACTCCGGACACAACCCCGACGTAGAGCGCCGGCGACTGCCCGAGGCGCTGGTCGGCTCGCTCGACCTCGCCCGAGTCGCCATGTTCGGCCACTCGATGGGCGGGGCCACGGCCGCCTGGGCAATGCTGGACGACCGCCGCGTCCGCGCCGGGATCAACCTTGACGGCGCCTTCTATGGCCCGGCCGTGTCCGCCGGACTCGACCGGCCGTTCATGCTGATGAGCTCGGAAGAGCATGACCGCGACAACGACTCGACCTGGGCAGAGTTCTGGTCGCACCTGCGCGACTGGCGCTTGAATCTCAAGCTGCGCCAATCCGGGCACAACTCATACAACGATGTGCAGGCCCTCCTGCCCCAGGCAGCGAGCACGATCGGCTACCCGCCCGACCTGGTTGTCCAGTTAATCGGCACGATCGACCCCGCGCGCACGATCGCGACCGTACGCGCCTATCTGCGGGCCTTCTTCGACCTGCACCTACGCCGCCGCGACGAGCACCTACTAGACGGCCCGTCGCCGCGCTTCCCCGACATCGAGTTCCTCCCGTAGACCCATGGTTTGTTGAGACGTAAGCAGATCGGACTCGCTTCGCCCACGCTGATCTATGTGCAAAGATTGGAACACAGGCTTTCTCGGTTCAGATGCGCTCATCCCAGGCATCTGTACACAGCCGATTCGTGCCCGGAGACCAGGACCATGCCGACGACGGCCAGCCTGCCTCTCACCTCATGGGCACACTGTGCGCAGTGTGAAGGTAATCCGGGCGAGGCTGGCCGCTTCCGCGATTGCCATAGCCCCCACGTTGACCGGCGCGCCCAGTGCCACAGCGACCAGCATGGCAGCGTCGAGTGTGGTCAGTCCGACAGCGCTGATACCTGTACATCCAGACCCGCTCGCACAACCGCGCGGACGGGGCCTCCCTGCTCCACGATGACGTTGCGGGGGCGCCCTTGCGCAGGCACACCAACCTTCCGCGGGTGGCTTTGGTGCGGTCGCCGCGGACGATCGAGTGCACCAGCACGTCGGCACGACGGGCGATCCATCACCGGACTGGATGTCCGCCGCTCCTACATTTGGCAGCCGCGCGATGAGGCGACTCTCAAATACGCCGTACGCTCGTCGCGGGGCGCTGTTTCGGCGCGGGGCGTCGGCTCGCCGCGGTGCGGCGGGTCGACGCCGGCCGGCAGGTCCCGCGCCAGCGTCGCCATGTCGCCCGCGCCGACCCGCACCAGGTACGCCTCTCCACCGGCCATCGATTCCGCGGTCCAGTGTCGCACGTCAATCATTCATAGGAGTCTGAACGGAGCGCTCGGATGAAGTCAACTGCGGAATGGCCGACGTTGAACGGACATTGACAATACCGGCCTCTTTGGAAAGGTTGGCCGGGTTGGCCAGAGCCGCGGCACGACGATGGACCATCGACCCGGAAGGGGACACACCGATGAGCACGTCAAACCTTACGCTTGATAGCGTGGAGCGCGCCGTCCCGTTGCTGCACAAGGACGGCTACGCCCTTATCCGCGATGTACTGTCGGCCGAGGATGTCCAGCGCGCCCGGGCGGTCTGCGACGAGCACCTGCTGCCCGACGCCGACGCCGAGAACGAGATCGAGGCCACGACGCTGTTGCGGACGCCCGAGCTGGCCTTCATCTTCGATGAGCGACTTATAGAGGCGCTCATCGCGTTGCTGGGCGGAACCCTTGCGTACTATCCCAATTACGTGGTCAGGCTCAACCGTTTCACCGACTGGCACATCGACAACGGGTTCTCCCCGAAGTATCTGCCCGAGGCGAGTCATGTGTACGACCCGGACTTCCGGCATGTGCAATGCGTTGTCTACCTTCAGGACAACGAGCCCGGGGCCGGAGGAGGCTTGGACGTCAGGCCCGGGTCTCACGGATGGGCGGCCGCCGGCCAGTTTCCCGACGACGATGAGCTCGCTCACGCCTATCCCGACATTGTCTCGATCGACTCGAAGGCGGGCGATCTGATCGTCTTCGACGGTCGGCTCGTGCACCGCGGGTCACCGGCGGACGGCTCCCACAAGCTCAGAAAATATGGTCTGTTCTGGAGCGCATCACGAAATGACCAAACGCAGATAGACCGGTACCTCGAATACTTCATGAGTCGGGTGGATTTCCTGCGTACGCTCAATCGACCGCCCGAAGAGTTCGAGCGTGATGTGCGGCGCCACAAACTCATGTACAGTGTCCGCTTTCCGGAGAGCTATCCCCCGCGGGCGGTTGAGGTGGTCAACAAATACGGCATCGCCATCGCCGAGATGCCGCACCACGGTGTCCAGCGATAGCCGGCACTCCCCGTTCCGGTTCTGCGTGGCTACCGGCGGTGTCAACACCGCGGCGCTACGAGCTGTTGACGATCAACGATCCCCACCGAGGTACCACCGCGAAGATTCACAATCTTCGTAGTGAACTCACCACACAGCACCTGGTCGGCGTCGACCGCGGCCTTCAGGTACCCGATCGCCAACGGAATCGATTCCAGCGGCATTGCCCAAACACCCTGCCGAACGAACGTGATGAGTCTACGGCGCATCGACATATCTCCCGTGACTCGGAAGTTATCGCGACATGATGCCCGCGCGGATCGCGTTGTGCAACAAAGCAATTTTGGCCGTGATGCGCCGTGACGCGCCGTGGTGCCTGGAACTACGCGACCGGCGACTCTGTTCTCAACCGGGTTCCGCTCGGGTCTGGCGGCTCTGGGCGCTGGGGCGGCCGTCGAGCCGCGAGTCCCAAAGCGATGACATAGCCGATGCTGCCGGCCACGAACGGCGCACGCAGGCCATGGGCGTCGGCGAGCAGGCCGCTGCCGATCGCGGCGAGCGGCGTGACGCTGAAGACCAGCAAGCGGAACGTGCTCACCACGCGACCCATCAGTGCGTCGGGCACCAGCTCCTGCCGCACCGCGATGGTGAGGAGGTTCCAGACGGACATGGCCGCGCCATAGGTGGCCGCCGCGGCGAAGGCCGCGATCGGACTGTGCGCCAAGCCCATCGTCAGGCTGCTCACAACGCAAGCGGCGATGCCCAGCAACAGAGCCCCGCGTTCACCGACTGCACGAGCCAGCCGTGGCGAGAGCAGGGCGCCGATCACGCCGCCGACACCGAAGACAAAGATGATAGCGCCGTAACCGACGGCGGGAAGGCGCAAGACCTTCCCCACATAGAGGACCAGGACGGCCCCGGCGCCGGCCTCGATCGCCTGCGCCAGCGCCAGCAGGCCGCACAGCTTCCGCAACGGCCGGCTGTGCCACAGGAACTGGAATCCCGCCGCCAGGTCCGCTCGGACGGTGGATCTGGGCCTGGCATCCGAAGTCTCCGGCCGGAACGTTCCAGGAATCAGCGCGACGCACACGGCGGCAGCGAAGAACGCCACGGTGTCGATGCCGAAGGGAAGCGCGATCGAAACTCCAAACAGGACAGCACCGACCAACGCGCCCACCAGGGGATCGGCGATCAGGTTCCCAGCCTGTATCTGGCTGTTGGCTTTCGGCCGTTGCTCCGCCGGTACAAGCATCGGCACCATCGCGGCGTGCGCGGCTGTCCCGATGGTGTCGCCGCAGGTGAGCACAAAGGCGACGGCGGCCAGCATCCAGATCTGCGGCTCGCCCAACAGCACAACGAGGGTGAACCCGCACATCACCAGACCGCGGCCCACACCCGCTTGCCAGAACAGGGTTTTGCGGTCGTACCGGTCGGCGAGAACGCCGGCGATGAGGCCGAAGACGAGAAAGGGAGCCTGCTGGGCGGCGACGACCACAGAGACCGACACCGGATCCGCGGACAGCTGGGCCGCCAGCAGCGGGATCGCGATCCAGCGCACGCCGTTGCCGAGGGAGGAGACCGTCAATGCGGCCAGCAACAGGCGGAAGCTGGACATGGACCGGATTCTGGTTTCGGTCAGCTGGTCACGTCAATTAGGCTGCGCACTCACAGGCGTCGGAAAGAACGGTGACAATGAGCGACCACGACCTACATCAGCGTGTCATCGATATCGTGCGGCGGGTTCTGCGGATCGAGTCGATTGACCCGGCCGCGGATTTCTTCGATCTGGGCGCCAGCTCCATGGAGCTGCTGCAGATCGTCGAGCTGGTCGAGGCCGAGTGCGCCCGCAGCGCGAGCGTCATTGACATCTTCGAGGCCGCCGATGTCGACTCGTTCGCCCGGATCGTCGCCGAGGCGGAGCCGGTCGGCCCGCTGGCGCGGGAGTGACTGAGCCGTAAGCCATTTGGGCCGCCGGATCACGCGGTCTGCAGGTAGGCGCATCCCCACACGGCCGTGCCGGTCATCAGAGCCAGCAGCCGGTCCCCGGAGCGCAGCGCGCCGGATTCGCCAAGGGCGGCAAGGTTAATCAGCGCGTCGGCCGCGAAGCAGTGACCGATGTCCGCGGCGGTCGGGCACCATATCCGGTCGGCCGGCACACCGATCGCACTCGCCATGATCCTGACGGCCGAGCCGCCATAGTTGTGAGTGATCAGATGTGCCACTTCTGAGCCGCTGAACCCGCCGGCGTCGAAGAGCGCCGTGCCCATCCGGCGGATGCCGAAGGCCGTGGCTTTGAGCACCGGCAGCGTCTGGGAATCAAGCGCCAGCGCGTGCAGGCTTGCCTCGACGGCGGTGCGCACGTCGAGCAGCCGGAAAGCGCCCTCGCCGGGTTCGGCCGACACCAGGCAGCTGGCGGCGCCGTCACTGAGCACCGACAGGTTCGCCCCCATGAGACGGCGCCCGGGCGGGCACGCATCGGCGGTGATCACGAGGACCGTCCGCGCCACTCCGGCCAGGACCAAGCAGCGCGCGGCCTGAAGGGCCGTGGACAGATTGCCGCAGCCGGCCATGCCAGCGCCGTAGAACGGGATCTGGGCAAGGCCGGTGGCCTCGAGCACGCGCAGGGGCGCCGGATCGTCGGGATAGGAGTCGTACACGTACACCACGGCGTCTACATTGGATGGTGGCTCGCCGAGCGTTCGGCGTGCGGCCTCGATCGCCAGCTCCCACGGCGCCCGGTCGGAGACCAGGCAACGCGACAGCCCCTCCTTTTCCAGGTTGGCGGCGGAGCCCGCCGCGACCACCTCCGGCAGCTCGGCGATGGGCACCGGCTCACCCAGTGCCACACCGATCCGGCTCAGGTACACCTCGGTCATGCTGGGGTTCCTTTTCGTTGGCTCACAACAGGGTCAGCTCGGCACCGGCCAGATAGCCGGCCAGCGCGTCGGCCATGGTGCCGAAGGACGGGGGATGGTAGGTCAACGCCCGGCACGCGGCGAGCAGGTAGGACACCTCCGACGAGCCGATGAAGGCCATGCCGCCGGCCAGAGCCGCCGCGGCCATCGCCGCCCGCTCCACGGTCTGCTGCACGGCGTACCGGACGAACAACGCGCCGGCCAGATCGACTTCACTGCCATCGGAGTCGCTGTCGAAGGCGAGCGCAAGTCCCTCAAGGGCATGCATCGCGCCTTCGAGTTCGACGCCGAGCCGGGCAATGTCAGCCGAGGGGGCTCGTCCGGAGAGCAGCACCCGCTCGGCCAGCCCGCTGGCCATGCCGAGGTAGGTGGCGCTGATGAGCATCTCGAACCATACGAATCCCTTGGCGTGCACAGGGTCACGGCTGATGTCCGGATCCTCGGGATAGATCACCAGGCGGTCCGGTACGAAAACGTCATCGAGTCGAATCTCGTCGCTCTCCGCACCGGCCAGCACCCAATTGCCCCAGAACTCCCGGCGCGCTATGCCCTCGCTCTTGGCCGGCACCACCAGCACGGCGAGGTCCGATCCCTCGCCGCCGCCGTCGACCACCCGGGCGCTGGCGCTGAGGAGATCCATCGACCAGGTGAGGCTGCACGGCTTCTTGGCCCCGGACACCCGCAGCCCGCCCGGCACCCGCCGGGCCGTCATCGTCGGGCGCAGGACGTGCTGGCCCGGTTGCCCCTCGGCAAACCCGGACGCCAGGAGCAGATCGCTCTGGGCGATCGCTTGCAGCAACAACCATTCCATGCCGGAGCCCGCGGCCAGTTCGACCAGCGCAGCGGTCGAGAAGTGATGCATGGTGCTGGCGACGGCCAGTGATGGGCTCAGCGCACCGACCGCGCGTTGGACGCGCACCGCGTCCAGCGCGCTGGCGCCTTTGCCGTGATAGCGCCGCGGCACCAGCAGCGCGGCACCACCGGCATCGCGGAACAGCCCGATGCCCGGCCCGCGAGGCTTCTCCCGCTCGAGGAAGGGCGTGCGTTCCAGCTTCTCGCGCAGGCCCGGCAGGTACCGCTCGAGGCAGTTACGTTCGCGCACAAGCAAGCCTCGCTCGGTTTTCATGCGTCGGCCCGCGCGGCGCCGATGTCCTCCACCGCCTCGCCCCAGGCCGCCTCCGGCCGGGTGCCCGCGCCGAACAGGCCGGTGCAGATCCCTTCGACGTTCTCGTACAGCGCCTCCTCGGCGATCGGCTCCAGCACGTCCTGCAGCGTCGGGATGCCGAGGTCGAACTCGGTCACGAAGGTCACCATGCTCCCCTCATCGGCCGGCTCCACCAGCCACGAGCCGGTGAAGGCCTCAAGATCGCCCTGGACCTGACGGAAGTCGATCCGGCGCTCGTCCGGATGGAACTCGTCCTCCTCCACCCAGCGAAGGATGCCGCCCCGGAAGTCGACCTCCCATGCGGATGTCGGTGGCTCGCCCGGCCGGTGGCGCATCTCCACCGAGCGCACCGACTTGGCGTAACCCAGATAGCTTGGGAAGTCGCTGAGTCTGGCGTAGACCCGCTGGACATCGGTCTCGGGGACGAACGTGCGCATGGTGAACCGGCGCATACCTAACTCCTTCTGATCAGGCCGACCCGGCGCCGTCCCACCGTGTCGGCCGCCTCGTCGAACGCGCCTAGCAGCCAGTCGACGTCGCGCTCGGTGAGCACCGCAGGCGGCGTGAACCGCAGGACCGTGTGGGTGTTGAGGGGAAACGAGGTCAATACCTTGCGGCGCAACAACTCGGTCATCAGATCCGCCGCTGTCGATGCCTTGGCGAACTCGACGCCGATGAGTAAACCGCGCCCGCGCACCTCGACAACGGCGTCCGGGCATCGATACTCGACGATCTCGCGAATCCTGGCGAGCAGCCGCTCGCCCAGGTCACGGGCGCGTTCGACCAGCCCTTCGCCTTCGATGACCGCGAGGGTGGCCGTCACCGCCATGGCGGCCAACGGGTTGCCGGCGAAAGTCGAGGAGTGAAGCAGCGGATCGCGGTTGAACGGCTCGTACCAACGGCTGGACGTGAGCATCGCGCCGACCGGGAGCACGCCGCCGCCAAGGGCCTTGCCCGCCAACAGGATGTCCGGCGTAATCCCTTCGGCGGCGCAGCCCCACCAGGCGCCGAGCCGGCCGAGTCCGGTCTGCACCTCGTCGGCGACGAGCATGGCGCCGTGCCGGTCGCACAACTCGCGTGCGCAGCGCAGAAAACCGGCTGCGGGCACACGAACCCCGCCTTCGCCCTGCACCGGTTCGACCAGCAGCGCCGCCTGCTCGCCCCGACTCAACGCCGATTTCAGCGCCGTCTCCAATGCAGCGGCATCGTTGTACGGTACGAAATCGACACCTTGCAGCAGTGGCTCGAAGGGTGACCGATAGGCGGGCCGGCCCGTCACGCTGAGCGCGCCCGCCGTCTTGCCGTGGAACCCGTTTTCCATCGCGATCACCCGGCGTCGCCCGTTGGCCCGAGCCACCTTCAGGCCCAACTCGACCGCCTCGGCGCCGGAATTGGTGAAGTAGACGTAATCCAGGCCCGGCGGTGCGACCGTGGTGAGCGCGCGGGCGGCCGCGATGACTCGCGGTTCGAGCAGCGATCGGGTCGCCAACGGATGGTCGCGCAACTGTGCGCTGACCGCGGCGACGACCGCCGGATGGCAGTGGCCCAGCAGAAAGACGCCGTACCCACCACAGTTGAGATAGACGTCGCCCTCGGCGGACTCGACATGACATCCCGACGAGCGCACCTCCGTGCCGGCGCCCAGCAGCGACAAAACCCTTGCCAGGGAACGGTTGAGATGGTTGCGGTGCCCATCGAGCAGGTCCTGCCGGGAGTCGAGGTCGATCATGCCATGGCCTCGACACTGGCATAGCCGCTGCGCACGGCCCAGTAGTCCAGGCTGCGCGCATACGCCACTCGGGTGTCGGGCGGGTCCGGCATGTCGAGCCAGCGGCACAGCCAGGGCAGGTCGCAAGGGTACGGATCGCTGCCCACCAGGTACGCCGACAGGTAGTCGAACATCAGGCTGACCGTCTTGCGCATTGCGAAGGGCAGGCTGGGCAGGAAGACCGGAGCGATGAGCCGCAAGTACAGATCCGGGTTGGCGTACTTGGGCCGCGGCGGCTCCTCGCGGGCGTTGCGCACCGCGAGGGCCAGGATCTCATCGGAGACATCCTTGACCGTGAGGGCCGTCGTCCCGGCGGTGAGCCACAGCACGCTTTCGCCCGCTCGCTGGGCGGGCCCGACGTCATCGACCCGGCGCACATCCCGCTCGATCAGCCGCGCCACGATGTCCGCGACGGTGCTTTGCGGGATGAAGTCCACGACCCAGTCCTCGCCGAAGGGAACCAGCGGCAGCCAGCCGGCGAGCCCGGCCGAGGCGATGTAGTAGAAGGATTGGAAACGCAGGATTTCGCCGGTGAGCGCGTCGCCGATCACAATGGACGGTCGCAGGATGACATGCGGGAGGCCGGAGGCGCGCACCACCTCTTCGCCGGCCGACTTCGACTTGGCGTAGGCCAGCCCCGCCATGCCGGTCGCGCCGCGCTCCGCGCTGTCACGAAACGCCGTGCTCATGTGGTACAGCGGCGCCCCCGCCGTGGCGGCAAACTCGAGCACATGCCCCACCCCCGTCACGTTCGTGGCCGTGATGACGTCCGGGTCGGCCCGAAAGTCGGTGACCGCCGCGCAGTGCACGACGGCGTCCACCCGCGCAGTCAGGCGTTGATACGCCTGCCGATCCAGCCCGAGCCGGGGCTGCGTCACGTCGCCGGTCACCGACTCGGTGGCCTCCGCGATCGGGCGTCCGCGGGTCAGGCACACCAGATTGGCCGTGCGCAGCCGGGCGGCCAGGGCGTGCCCGAGCACCCCGGAGGCCCCGGTCAGCAGGATCGTTCGCCCGGCCAGCCCACTCACGAGGCCGGCTCCTGGGACGGCGGGGCAGTCGGGCGCTCGGCGCGGACCAGCACGTAGTCGATCACTCCACGCCGGCACATCCACGCCAACGTCTTGAGCATGAACCCATAAACCAAAGAACCCACCAACCCGTGCTCGGCACGCTGGGCGCGGGCATTGGCCGGGACGCGGATGAAGTCGGCCGCACCACCGAACACATCAGCACCAATCGACTCCACCCTCACCCCGGTGAAACCACATTCCCTAAGCCTTTCGACATACCCGTCCAACCCGTACCGGTTCGACGCCGGCACATACCAGTAGGACTGGCACCACCGCGCCACCCTCTGCTCAACCCGCGACAGCCTAGCCCTACCCGCCACCACATCAGCCAAAGCCAACACCCCACCCGCACGCAGCACCCGGTGTGCCTGGCGGAAGAAGGCCTCGCGGGAGTCGAACTGGAAGGCCGCATCGACACAGATCACCTTCGTAAACTCACCTTCGCCGAAAGTGAGGTGGGTGGCGCTCATGTTCCTGACGTCGACCACGTCGTCGAGCCCGTCGCGGCGCAGCGACTCACGGGCGAATTCACAGACCTTCGCCGCTACCTCGATGCCAACAGCCCGGTCACACCGCCACCGAGTCACCAACTCCGCCGTGCTGCGGGCATATGAGCAGCCAACATCCAGCACGATGTCTCCCGGACCGGCGCCCGCCAACTCGACAACCGAGGTGAACAATGCGGTGTTGGCCTGCTCGATCGACTCCGTGACCCCGCTCCACCGGCCAATATTGTTGTAGCTCCGGTCAGTGCGCCCCCCAAGCAACTTCGGCATCATCCCGTCGTGGAACCGCGCGACCTTTTGCGTATGGGTCTGCGCATCACTCATCATGGCCTCCCTCTTAACTCAGCAACGGCAGAACGATCCACTATGGACAATCACCCACACCCTCCCGCATGACCGAGGTCCGCGGCGGCCTCAAGTTGCGCGTGATCGTCCATAGTGGAGTCGAGCCCGGCGCTGGCGGCAGAGGGTTGATGGCCAAGTGCGGCCACGAAGTCCGCCATCCGGTCCACGCCCCAGAATTTGTCCCGACCCGCGATGAAGAACGGCACACCGAAGACTCCGTCGCGTGCGATCGCCCGCAGCGCGTCCAGGCCCTCTGTCCGAAGTCGAGGGTCGTCGGCGGCGGTGGCCAGAACGTGCGGGTCAAGGCCCACCTGGCCCCCGACCGCACCCACTACCTCGGGATCGCTGATGTCACGGCCCTGCTCCCAGCGGGCTCGATAGACGGCATCGATGAATTGCGGTCCAGCGTCCAGGCGCCGGGCGGCGAGGTAGGCCAAATGTGCCACCTCCCAACGCGGACGACGATCCACCGGCCACCGCGGGGACAGGCCACGCCGCAGAGCCAGACGGCGCACGTCCTGCAGGATGTACAACGCTTTCGGGCGCGACATGTCGACGTACGGGAAACTCTCGCCGGACTTCTCGAGCCGCCGCAACAACTCCGCCTCCGGTTCCCAGAACGGCCGCCACTGCACCGCGGCGGCCACATCGGGATGGTGCGCCAGCAGATCCCGGTAACCGAGCCAGGAGTACGGGCTGCGAAAGGAGAAGTAGAAGACGGCGGCGCTCACAGGACGATTCCCCCGTCCACCCCGAAGACCTGTCCTGTGATGTAACCCGCCTGGTTGGACAGGAGGAAGGCGACCAGATCCGCGACCTCCCGTGGGGTACCCATGCGCCCCATGGGAATCTGGTCGAGCGCCTGCTTGCGAACCTCGTCCCGGAGTGCGGTAGTCATATCGGTATCGATCATTCCGGGCGCGACGACGTTGGCCCTGATGTTGAAGCGCGCCAACTCCTTTGCCAGGGAACAGGTCATGCCGATGATCCCGGCCTTGGTGGCGGCGTAGTTGGTCTGGGTGGCGTTGCCGCGCACACCGACCACCGAGGACAGCGTGACGATGCTGCCGGTGCGGCGCTTCATCATCGAGAAGACCACGCTGCGGCATGCGTGATAGGTCCCATCGAGGTTCACCTCGCGCACCTCGCGCCAATCCCGCTCGCTCAACAGCACCATGGGGTTGTCCCGCACGATGCCCGCGCTGGTCACGAGGGCGTCGACGGGGCCGAGGTGCTCTTCGGCGTCGGCCACGAACGCGCGGACCGCGTCCAGGTCGCGCACGTCCACCTGCCGGCACCGGATGCTGGTCCCATACTCCGACGCGTCCTGTTGCGCTTGTTTTGCCGCAACGCTGTTGGACAGGTAGCCAAAGCTGACATCGAATCCGGCCTCGGCCAGCCGGCACACCACCGCCCGCCCGATTCCGCGCGAGCCGCCGGTGACCACGGCCACCAGCCGCTTATCGTCCACATTGGTCACGGCAACACCGCCACCTTGGTGAGTTCGTCGGCGGGGCGCAACACGATGACGATCTGCTCCACGTTGAGCACCGGCACATCGCCGACCAAGCACTCCCCCTCGAATACGGCCGCCTGCGAAAGGATCTTGATCGCGCGAACCCGATGCTCCAGAACATCTCCGGGTTGCACCCGCCCCGTGAGGGAGATGTTGGTGATGGCACCGAAGAGGGTGACCTGGCCCGCCAGCACGTCGGGAATCAGGTGATCGCGTACCGCCAGCACACCGGCCGCCTGGCACCACGACTCGACCAGCAACACGTCGGGATAGCCGTGGTCGTCATCGTGCGACAGACCGGCATACCAGGGCTCGTTCGCGGAAATGGCTTTGGTGGCCACCAATTCTTCGCCGACGCCAACGCCGTCGACGCGATCGAGAAGCAACATCGGGTACCGGTGCGGGATCATTCGCTTGAGGTCGCCGATGCCCAACCGGGTCAGCGCGGGCAATGTCGCGGGTTGAGGTGGGGCTGCGACCGCGGTGCGGCGAGCCGTGCCGTAACGCAGCTTGACCACCGCCGCGTCGACACAGCGATCCGGAGTGGATGCGCGCTGCGCCTCAACCCGCCCCGCACAGATCCAACCATCGTCGTGAGTAGACAGTGCGATGTGGACGACCAGTCGGTCACCCGGGAACACCGGCTCGAGGAAACGGACTTTCTCGATGACCTTGAGGATCGGCGGCGGGGCGAACGGGGCAAGCGCCACGAGCGCGGTCTGGTGGACGCACTCGACCAGACAAACGCCAGGCAGGATGGGAAATCCAGGGAAGTGTCCGGCGAGCACGGGTTCAATCTCGTCGATGGCGATGACACCGACGAATTCGTCACCGCGCCAGCCGACCTCACGCACTGTGCTGACGAGTGGAGATGCACGAGTGGGCATCCTGACTTTCTCCCTGTCGTGGCCGCCTTGAGCACCGACGACGATTACACACGGTTCACCGTTTGTCATGGGCAGCTTCATCACCGCATTCTGTTGCGCAGCCGAATCAGTACCCCGCGGAGTTGACATGCGTTCATTTCTGCTCATCGAGAGCCGATCCGGGCTGGAAAGCCCGGATGTGGGCGCGTTTTTCAATCTGGCTACCAGCCTGCTCGACGCCGGGCATCAGGTCACCCTCTTCCTGCTGCAGAACGCGGTTCTCGGGCTCACCGAGGATGTCCAGCTGGCCGGCACGATGGCCAAGGGCGCGCAGACGTGGGTGGACCGATACTCGCTTGAGGCCCGTGGAATTGACGCCACACGCCTGGCTCAGGGGATCAAGGTGGGCGGTCCGCGGCAGCTGGTGCGGATGTTGATGACGCCCGGTGTCGTCCCGGTATGGCACTGAACCGATGAGCGGCACGCGTTCCCTGTTTCTCGGGCTGATCGGCGCGCCCTACGAGTCCGACCTGTTCACCACCGCCGTGCGGTTGGCCGAGGAGGCCGTGCGGCAGGGATACGAGGTCACGGTGTGGACCTGTGGCTACGCCACAGCGCTGACCGCCGCCGCGGTGGCGCCGGAAAAGCCACGCAACGCCGCGGACTGGGGTAGCCGTAGCCCGTCACCCGCGGCGCTGGCGAAACATCTGTTGGCCTGGGCCGATGGCCGGTTGTCCTGGCTGGTCTGCCGCTTCTGCGCCGAGGAACGCGGGACGTTGACCCAGGTCGACGGGGTTCGGATCCGGCCGCCGTACGAGTTCGTGCAGCGGTCGCTGCAAGCCGATGTGCACCTGGTGCTGGGGACCAAGTGACATGGCAGCCACCCTGGCCATCATCGAACGAGCCCACCGAGGGGCCGTGGAGCAGCAGTTCGCGCACGTTCTGTGGTTGGCACACGGCCTGCACCGGCAGACGCCGATGACGGTCCTGTTACGTGGAGTGGCCGCGGTCTATGCGTTGGCACAGCCCCCGCCACCACCGCTGTCCTTCGGCAAAGTGACGTGGGGCGCCGCACCCGACTACCAGACCGCGATCGGCCGGCTGACCCGCGACGGATCGCGGGTCCTGGTATCGGCCAGTTCGCTGGCGGCCCTTGCAGCGGCCACCGATCCACTCCTGCCACAGGTGAATGCGGTCTCCGACCTGGATATCGCCGAATTGGTCGCGGCACATGACCGGGTGTGGTTCCTCTGACCACCTGTACAAGTGTGAGTTCCCCCAGTTGTACACCTGAGCTATCAAAGGGTTGTCCGCTCCAACTGCTCAGCGAACTCGCTCCACGAACTCGCTCCACGCACGCTCGCACCTGCGCGCGATTCTGTGCCCAATGGCCAGATAGGACACCGGTGTTGTTCCCGACTCTGTCTCGGCTGCTCCCACCCTCCCCCACCGTCCCGTGGATCAGCCGGCGTCGGCCGGTTGGTAGGTGATCGGGAAGTCTGCGTGTTCGAGGACATCCATGGGCTTGATGCCACGACCCGCGATCGTGTCGGAAGGCACTCCCATGTAGACGGCGTCAGCCGGGAAGAACGTCGGCCGATAGACCCACCGCGGCTGCGTGCCGACGTTGGCATCGGTGCCGTGCACGACCCAGCTTGCGTGGGCGATGACATCGCCCGGTGCGAACGCCATCTGTTCGGACATGGGGCACGAACGCAGCCTTGGCGCGCGCCGGTACGCCTCGTCGAGTTCGACGCACTCGCCGCCGCGCCACAGCGGTCCAAGTTTCTGCGATCCGGACAGGTAGCGAACGCCGCCCTGGTCAGTTCCTACGTGATCCAGCGGGATCCAGAAGTAGATCCAGGAGCGGTCGGTCGGGTTCTTGTCCTGGTGCCAACCGAGCGCCTGGCCGCGATCCTCCCGCTGGCTCAGCGGCAGCTTCACCAGGAGCACATCGTCGAAGAAGCGGTGAGCGAAGTCGCGACCCAGCAACAACGCCGCATTGCGGCCAAGCTGACGGGACAACACGACCTGCTGAAAGAGCGGATCAACCTCGGACGGGCGCCGGAAAGACTGCGAGGCCGGCGAGGTCTCGAAGTCATACCCGATGCGCGCCTCATTCTCGTCGCCGCCCGGACCCATCAGCTGTTGCGCCTGCTGCAGCAGCCAGCCGACCAGATCGGGGTCGAGAAGGCGGTCCAGCCGGACCCAACCGTTCTCCCAGAAGCGCTCTATCTCCGCGGTCGTGACTTCCCTGATGCCGGCAACATCGGTCGACGTCGGCTGCCCGGTGGTGAGGTGCGTGCTCATGGTGGTCCCTATTCGTTGAGATCGAAGGGCTAGAAATCGCGGTGCGGTCCCTGCTGGGCCTTGTACTCCGGATAGGCGCCATACAGCCGCCGCAGCCCGAGGCGAACCTCGTCGACGGTCCAGAAACCAGGCTGCTCGATCGAAGCGGCTAGCTCCCACGGCTGATACCGGCCGACCAGGCCGCCCATGACGCGAAACACCTGGCCGGTGATCCACGCGGCGTCGGTCGAGGCGAGATAGGTTGACAGGGTGGCGGAATGCCGGGGCGAGCTGGAGTCGCCGGCGTCGTGCTCGGCCGATGTCCGGGCACCAACGTGACGCGCCATCCGCCCGCGCACGTTCGCCGCCGTGACCGCGTTGACAATGACCCCGTACGGGTACATCTCATGCGCGAGTTCGAGCGTCAGTCCGGCGATGGCGCCCTTCGCCGCAGCGTGGGTCACGCCGAGGTCGGGCCGGCCGACCAGACCGGTGGCGGCGGTGAACGTAACGAGCGAACACGGTGAGCCAGCCCGTTCGGCACAGTTCTCGCGCCACCGACGGCAGGCGGCGGCCGCCACCAGGTAGGTGTGGGTGGCGTGCGAATCGATGACGTTGCGCCAATCGTCGAGCGTCGTCTCCCAGATCGGGCTGGTCCGCAGCGTGCCGGCGGCCGCCATGACCACGTCGACGTTGCCGTACCGCTGGAACAATTCGGCGAACATCGATTCGACCTGGTCGCCGTCGGTCACGTCGCAGAAGTGGCCCGACACACTGACGCCATCACCGGCATCTTTGGCCAGCCGCGCCGCCACATCCGCCACCACGGAACGGTCGGCGCCGACGCCGTCGACACTGGTGCCGTTGTCGGCGATGATCACCGTCGCGCCGAGTCGCGCCGCCAGGACGGCGATGGCTGAACCGATGTCACCGCCGCCTCCCGTCACCAGGATCACGCGGCCTTGAAGGTCAATCGGATTGGGCATTGCCGGCAACTTCATACGTCTTCCACCTAGCGGTATTCCGGTTTGACGAACAGATTCGACCGCATACTAAACACGGTGTGGCGCGGCGACCTCTCTCAAAACGTTGAACGCACCAGACGTAGGCGCACCGGCCACGTCCCTTACGATCAGCCTCCACAGACCTGTTAGGGGAATTCATGACTGTCGGTACGCCACTGCGCCTCGTCCAGCTCGCAGACACCCACCTGTCCCGTTGGGATGGTCCGCTGCGGCGGAACTTCCAGACGCTGGCCACGTTCGTGAACGAGACGTTGCGACCGGACCTGATCATCCACGCCGGTGACGTCGTGTTGTCGAACCCCGACGCCGAAGCGGACTACAAGGCCGCCAAGGAGTTGCTCGCAATGATCCACGCGCCGATCAGGTACATCCCAGGCAACCATGACATCGGCGAGCCCTACGAGCGCACGTGGTGGACCACCACCAGCGAGCGGATCGCGCGATTCCGGCGGCATTTCGGTGATTCACCATGGTTCGAGTGGTTCGGCGACGTAGCGCTGTTGGGTATCAACAGCCAGATCTTCGGCACCGGACTGCCCGAAGAGGCCGAGCAATGGCGTTGGCTGGAGGGCATCGCACCCTCGATCGAGGGCCGCACCGTCCTGCTGTTCCAGCACAAGTCGTTCTGGACACCCTACTGCGGCAGCGACGGCCGGCAGGGCGGCATCGATCCCGCCGACAGCGGTCGCATCCTCGAAATCCTCAAGGCGACTCGGCTGCTGGGCGTCTCCAATGGAGACGTTCACCGGTTCCGCAAGGTCTGGCACGGGGACCGGTTCGAGCTGTGGGGCCCGTCGACCGCCTTCTTGGTGCACCGGGAAGAGACCGAGAAACTGCCCGCCGGTCTGGAGCAGCTTGGCGTCGTGCTGTTCGAGTTCAGCGGCGAGAACGTCAAGGCCACCTTCCAGACCACCCCTTGCCTCGAGGAGGTCGAGGTCGGCGGCTTCCCCGAGTCCCGCCTGATCCGCAGCGAGATCGCCGCGGCCATGGATAGCTACTCGGCAAGAACGACGGAGTGCCTACGCCGGGCCGCCGCGGCCACCGGCAGATAGCTGTCGGGAAGCCGCACGCTCCGCATCAGGCGGTGGCGCTGGACATCGCAAACGAACGCCTCGGCTGGTCGGTTCAGCGTACGCAGATTGTCGATCCGGGCCACGAAGTTCTCGACAAAGTCACCGGGATCCAGCCACACCTTGGGCGAGGCTGCTTCGCAGCCTCGCCCAAGGTGTGGCCGCGTTGTAGGCCGGGATGACGACGCTGACCTTCGTTGTTAGACCTTCGGTACAGCGTCGTCCCGGTTCCACCGCGGCCGGATGTCGTTGACGTCGGGTCGCCACAGCGCGGCCAGATCCGGCCAGTGGTCGACCGCCGCGAAGCCCGAGCGCAGGGCCGAGATGCACAGCGGGGTCAACTGTCGCGCGGTCGACCGCAGGTTCCCCAGCGGGAACATCTTGCGGAGGCCGCTGGCGGTGAACGTATCGAGCGCGGGACGCGCCCAGCGGTGGTTGTTCAGGGCGTCTTCGAGATCGTCGGGCTTGGTCAGGTCGGGTAGGCCGCGGGCGATTACGCCCTGGATGAACGTGGCGAGCCAGAACTGGAACAGCAGGGTGTCCGACCAACCGAGCGCCTTCGCCTCCGGATGGTAGTCAAGGTCACCGCGGAAGCTCTCGGCCAACTCCGCCGCGCTCATGCCGTGCGTGATGAGCGCCTCGTGCCCGTGGGTCGGCGATCGCTGCGCGCTGATCAGCGAGTCATAGTGGCACATTAGCTCGAAGTCGCCCAGACCGAGGTGGGCGATGGCCGGGGGAGCGACCACCGCGTCGGTGAACGGAGCCGGCCCGACATCGGCGGACTCCGGGAAGACCACCGAGCTGCGTATGCCGTAGAGCAGGTCGTTGCCCAGAAGGCTCGGCGTCGGCCGGTGCTCCACGAGGTTAGGGATTGCGATGTAGACTGTCAGGCCGCGGTGGGCCAGGTAGTCGGCCATCGCAAAGTTGTCCGGCTTGTTCGGGCCGAAGCGTTCGCAGAAGCCCGCGAACCCCCGCGCGACCTCTGCCTGCAGGATCAACGCCTGCGTCGGCGTCCATGAGTCGACGGCGGGCGTCCACGATGCCCCGTGCAGGGCGGCCAAGCGGACCGCCTGCGCCGTCGCCATCGTCCAGTTGGCGTGCAGCGCGATCGCACCATCCGGGGCGACCGACAGGGCTTGATGCATCACCGACTTGAAATCGTGGCACAGTTGGACGTCCTCCTGGAGAACGAGATGATGTGTCGCACCCGGCCGGACCTGGCTCCACGCTGCCTTGGCGGTGCGCAGCGTGGCCGGCGCGGCGCCCGGATCGGGGTCGTACACAATCTCGGCTTCCAGCTCAGGGTGGCGCCGCTGGAGCTGCTCGGCCTGCTCCCGGCGGGCGGGATGAGCCATCACCACCGTCGAAACCTGACTGTCCTTCATCGTGAACACCAGAGCGCACCTTCCTGTCGGATGCCGATCAGCTGCAGTGGTACCGAAGCGCGAAAACAGACCATGACTTGCGACCGGACGCTAGCGAGAGGATCGGCGTGGCGTCCGGCAGTGCCTGAGCGGCCGCCAGGTCGGCGAGACCGCGGAACATGTCGGTCGAGTAGCAGTGCCCGGCCGGAGCGTCCGCTTGGAACTGGCGCGAAATACCCGACGCGTTGGCCAGGAACCGTCGGGACGGTCGATTACACTCCCCCACCACCATTCCCGCTATGTCGTCGTCGTCGCGCGCGACCCGGAAGTCTGACAGATTGGCTGTGGCAGTGCTGGTCATCCGGGCAGCGTCTCCGATCGGTCGCCGGTGAGGCTTTCGACCACGGCGGCCAGCGATCCGAACGTCTCGAACGTTGCCAGGTCAAGGGCAGAATCGGGGAACTCGATGTCGAGCTCCTGTTCAAGTGCGGCAACGATTTGCATCAGCTGGAGCGAGGTAACGCCAAGGTTCATCAGCCGTTGCTCGGGTGCGATCTCGTGGTCGGCCGGCACTTGGTCCATCACGTTGTGAAGAATCGCCTGCAGCGCCACCGTCGACCCGGTGTCGGTCTGTGACTCGGCCATGGCCCGCTACCTCCCCATATCCACCTGGACGTGCCGGTGCAGTTCCGCCATCATCGTCAGCCGGAGACACTTGGGCAAGGCGCCATCGCCAAACCGGCGGCGCAGGAACAATGTTCAACCTCGGATCCTCCGCAGTTGAACGACCGCCCTTGAAGGACAAGGACACTGTCTCGGAGGAGGACGTTACTGTGGTATCCGGAACCGATAGCGACACGTTGCGGCAACGCTACGCCGGGGACGGTTTCTGCGTGACCGCGCCGCTGTTCCACCCAGAGGCGGTGGCGGCGGCGCTCGATGCGGCGGAACTCGTCGCCGCCGGCGGGACCGATACCGGGATGATGCCCCGGCTGCACGAGCGTGAGGCGGGCGAGGCACCTCAGCGGCTGGTGAAGATCGCCGAGCCGCACAACGCCAGCAACGCTATACGCCGACTGCTGCGCAGTCCGGAGCCGTGGCGGGTGATCGCCGAAATCGTCGATGCTCGGATGCTGCAGATCTGGGCCGTGGACCTGTTCATCAAGCGGCCGGAACCCTCGGCGCGGGCAAACATCGGCTGGCACCAGGACGGACCTTTTGCGCCGTACTGGCACGGCAACATTTTCACGGTGTGGCTGGCGTTGGCCGATGTGTCGGTTGATTCGTCGCCGCTGCGGTACGTGCGGGGTTCGCACCGGCTCGGCCCCATCGGTAAGGCCGACCTCTTCCGGACCGACCTGGATCCGGCGTGCACCGGGTTTCCAATGCCGGACGGATTCGAATGGGACGAGGTGGCGGTGACCGTTCCGGCCGGCGGCATCGCCATGCATCATCGTGACACCCTGCACGCCAGCGGTCCGAATCGGACGTCGTCCTCCCGGTACTCGCTGGCGATCCGGGTGCGGACCGACCGTTGCCAGGTCGAAGGCAACCCGATCCAGGTGGCGCACCTGAGTGATCCGGACCTGGCACCGGTCGTGTACGACCAGCCTGACAGGGTTCCCGGGTCAGCGGCACGCTGATGCCGAAGATCCGCACCGACGCGGACGGCCAGATCCTCGATGTCCTGCGCGCTAACGGAGTGCCGTTCACGGAGTCCGACGATGTCGCCGACGCTATGGCGGATCTGATCGTTGACGGCCGGGTGGTGGGCTGGTTCCAGGGCCAGGCCGAGGCCAGTCCCCGAGCGCTGGCGCAGCGGTCGATCCTGGCTTCGCCGGTGACCCACCCGATGCACGAACGGATCGACACGATCAAGAATCGTGAGCAGTGGCGCCCCCTGGCGCCCAACCTCTCGGCGAGCGCAGCGAAGGACTACCTGACGAATCCCGGACCGTCGAAAGTTCATGCTGGCCGCCTGCGCCGTCGGCCATCTGCTGGTCCAGAAGACCGGTCGGTGACCGACGATCGGCCGCGCCACTGGCCGGCCGATAGCCACGTGCATAGCGAATGGTCATGGGACGCGCCGTACGCCTCGATGGAACTGGCGTGCCGCCGTGCGATCGACCTGGGGCTGCCGTCCATCGCGTTCACCGAGCACCTTGATTTCACCGCCCGGCGGCTGGATCCCACCGTTGAAGTGTCGTCCTGGCAGGCTCCGTTCGTCACCGATGGTCTCCTGACTCCGCCCCCGCTCGACGTGGGCGGCTACCGCGAGAGCCTGGATCGGTGCCGGACCCGCTTTCCTGGATTACGGATCCTCAGTGGCGTCGAGATCGGCGAACCGCACCTGCAGGGCCATCGGCTCGGGCCGACCATCGCGCGCGTACCGTTCGACCGGGTGCTCGTATCGATGCACACACTGCCGAGCATCGACGGCGGCTACACGACCGTCGACGCGGCGTTCCAGAGCACGCCGGCCGCTCAGGTTCTGCGCGTCTACCTGGGCGAGGTTCGAGCCATGGTGGAGACCTTCGATCAGTTCGACGTCCTGGCCCACCTCGATTACGCCGCCCGGTACTGGCCGGCCGACGCCGGACCCTACATCGTTGAGGAGTTCCAGGAGGAGTACTGCGCGGTGCTGACGATTTTGTCCGCCCAGGGTAAGGCCCTGGAGGTCAACACCTGCGGTCCGGTGTCGTTGAGCCTGCTGCGCTGGTGGTATCAGCTCGGCGGCGAATCCATCACGTTCGCCAGCGACGCGCACCGGCCCGAACAAGTGGCCCGAGGCTTCCCGGCGGCCGTTGCGCTCGCCGAAGCGGCCGGCTTCGCACCCGGCGCCGATCCGCACGGTGTATGGGGCCGCGATTCCGCGCGTTGACTGAGACAGTCGCTCCACTGCAGCATGGCGGAGGTCATGTCAGGGATGGGAGGACTGCTCGTGTCGGCACCGGTCATCGAGGTCGAACACCTGGCCCGCACATTCAGGAGCAGTCTGGTGATGCTCCAACGCGGGCGGTGCGACGCAAGGTCGTTTACGTCTTCGGCGGCGACGACTCGGAGTGGTCACCAATAGTGGAAAGTGTTCCCCCTCATTGCATCCGGACGGTCGCCACGTACGCTCGGCGCATTTCCGAGTCGTGGGCCTGTCTGGCGTACGAGTTCGAGCAACGCGATGAGTTGTCGGCCTAATCGATACTATGGACGGATCCATGACGCAGCAGCCCGCCGCCCTTGTCCCGCTGCCGACGGTCGCGACCGCCCCCGCCGGCAGCGCCGGCGTTGGTAGTCTTTCCTGGGCGCAACAGTTCATGATTGAGGTCATGTTGGCCAGCCAGGCCACCGTCGGCGACTTTGACCTCCTCTACCTGCACGACCTCGAGCCAGCGCTGTCGGTCGATGCGGCGAGCGACCTGATTCGGCGGCTGGTCGTCGCTCACCCGGTGCTGCGGGTGGCAATCCACGAGACCGCCGACGGCCAGACTGTTCATGACAGCGTCCCGCTGCCGATCGCTTCGGTGCGCATCGAAGACGTGTCGGGCCGGCTGCGGCCGCTCGTGCCGAGCACGTCGTTCGGCCGGTCGTTCAGTGCCCTGTTCGTCATCGACGGTGACTCGGTCGTGCGGATCGCCGTACGGTTCAACCACATGGTGATCGACTCCGAGGGCGCCCAGATCCTGATGGACTCCCTGGCCGCGCTGGCCCTGGGCGAACCCACGGAAGCGCATCAGCCGCTCACCGATTCCCCGACGGATCTCGCCCGCTTCGAGGAATCCGAGCTGGGCCAACGCATCCAACGCCGATCACTCGACCATGCCATCGCCGCCTACGAGTCTGCGCCGCCGACCATGTGGCAAGGCCGCCGCCCCGCGGAGGCCGAACGATTCTGGTTCGGCGACCTGCGTTCGACCGGTTTGCTCCATGCCCTGACCCGTCTGGTCGACGAGGCGAGCCTCAGCCGGGTCGGTGTGCTGGCCGCGTCCATAGCGACCGTAGTCGCCGCCCGGGCAGGCACCCCGTCCGCCCTCATGTATCTGATCTCCGGCAACCGCTTCGACCTGAAGTGGACCGGCTACCCTGGCCAGCTGGCGCAGGAGGCAGTCCTGCATCTGCCGATCGGCGACACAGTGCTGGATACCATGCGAACGACCACCAAACTGGCCATGCGGGCTCTGCTCAACGCGCGCTACTCGCCGGCGAAGCTGTACGAGGTGCGGGATCTGATCGAGCGTCGCCGCGGCGTCAGCTTCGACAAGCTCGGAAATGCGGTGGTGCTGAACCTCTTGGGTCCGGCGGTGGCGGTCCCCGATATCCGACCCATGCCGTCCACATTCAGCTGGCACGGCTACACCAACCAGGAAAACCTCGGCCTGTACATCGACGCATTCCAGGATGACTTCGCGTTCGTACTGCGCGCCCGGGTTGACACCGCCTTGCTTGCGCCCGACGAGGCCGAAGCGGTGCTGCGCCGCGTCGAATCGACCATCGTGGCGGCCGCGTCCGACTCGGCAGTTCTCCGGGAAGCCTCGTGCTGATCTGCGGTATCAAGGCGTCCCATGATGGGGGCGTCGCGGTCATCGACGGAAACCGCCTCGTCTTCAGCATCGAAGCCGAGAAGATCGGGAACGGGTTCCGCTACAGCCCGCTGGCCGACCTCGAGCAGGTGGCGGAGATGCTGGCCAGCGAGGGCGTCGATCCGGCCGATGTGGATCAGTTCGTCGTGGACGGCTACTGGACCGGTGACGCACCGGTCGTTCGGACCCGGCGGTCCGGTAAACCCTTCACGCTTCCGGTGGCGCCGTATCTGGACTCTCCCCACGGCGGTCCGCTAAGCCGCTACATCTTCAGCGACCACGACTTCGGCGCCCCGGCGACCGGCTACGCGAGCTACCACCACACCGCCAACCATCTGATCGGGGCCTACTGTTCAAGTCCCTTTGCCGCGCGGGGCGAGGACGCGCTGGTGCTGATCTGGGACGGCGGTATGACGTCGCGGCTCTACCACGTGGACCCACACCTCGGCTCGGTGCAGATGCTGGCCACCCTACTACCCATGATCGGGAGCGCCTTCTCGGACTTCAGTGCCAGCTTCGATCCGTTCCGGTTCAGCGCCGATGCGGCCGACGGCGACGCTGTGGTTCGGCACAGCCTCTCGGTGGCCGGCAAGGCGATGGCCTACGCGGCTCTGGGTTCCGTACACGAGGCGGCCTTCCCGGTCATCGACGACCTTCTCGCCGAGCGATTTGCCGCAACGCTCGAGAATTCCGGCGCCCAACGCAAGTACACGTTCTGGCGACTGGTGACGATGATGGCCAGCCTGTCGGTCCGGATCCCGGACAGCGCACGGGAAATCGGCGAGAAGATCGCGGCTAACCGCGACGAGATGTTTCCGGGGCTGTCGAACGCTGACCTCATCGCCACGTTCCAGGAGTACCTTGGACGGAATCTCCTGCGCCGGCTGACCGAGATTGTCCGCCGCCACTACCCAGACGGCACCCCGCACCTCGCCATGGCCGGTGGTTGCGCGCTGAACATCAAGTGGAACCGGGCGATCCGCGACAGCGGTCTCTTCGACGAGGTCTGGGTCCCACCCTTCCCGAATGACTCGGGAGCCGCCATCGGCACCGCCTGCTGCGAAATGGTCAGCAAGGGCGAACACTGGGCACTCGACTGGGATGTCTACTGCGGCCCGAACCTGGTCCGGGGTGGCGTACCGTCCGGCTGGTCCGCCCGCTCGTGCGACGAGCGTCAACTCGCGGCCGTGCTCCATCAGGAGGACGAACCGGTCGTCGTGCTGTCCGGTCGGGCGGAGATCGGCCCGCGGGCGCTGGGCAACCGGAGCATCCTCGCGCCCGCAGTGGACCTGCGCATGAAGGACCGGCTGAACAGCGCCAAGGAACGGGCCCACTACCGGCCGGTTGCGCCGATCTGCCTGGCGTCCCGGGCGTCGGAGGTGTTCGATCCCGGCGGTGACGATCGGTACATGCTGTTCGAGCACCGCCTGCGTCCGGGATGGGGCGACCGCGTTCCGGCCATCGTCCACCTCGACGGTACAGCGCGGCTGCAGACCATCGAGCCGGCGACGAGCAGCACGGGACGCATCCTCGAAGCCTACGAGCAGTTGAGCGGGATTCCCCTGTTGTGCAACACAAGCGCCAACCTCAACGGACGCGGCTTCTTCCCGGATGTGCAGACGGCGGCCCGCTGGGGGCAGACCCAATACATTTGGTCCGATGGGCTCCTGTACACCAACCCCCGTCCGGCCGACGATCAGGCCTAGGCCCAATACAGAGGTGTGTCTGAAAGCAGCAGGCGGCCCATCCTCAGCAGATCCGCCAAATCGGCCGCGTCACGCTCATCGTTCTTCACCCTGCGCTAGCGAATCCCTTAACCCCAACGGATGCGCCAAATGCACCTGCGCACCCGCATCGGCCACCTGCGGGTTCTCTCCCCACGACGCGACCTGCCGGGACAACTCAAACCGACAGTCTCTACCGGGCTCCCTGGCGACGACCCGGACCGGACACACACCGGCAGGCGACGACGAGCTTCCGATCAGGTCATGACCGCTGAACAATCACCTCCTGATGCGCTGGGCGCACGTAAGTTCGGTCTACGAAGGCTTGCGCCAGGTCATGACCTCGGTCGGCGGTAGCAGCTCCATGAAGTGGTCGTCGGACGACGTCTCGTGCAGCATCGCGCGAAGGCTCCGTTCGAAGTCGTCCAACCGATCGCCGAACAGGTGTGGCGCCGAGTCGGACCGGGAAAAGGTCCAGGCCACAAGATCGTCGGTAGTGCGATCGACAACCTGACCAGCCGGAATCAGATACCGCTTGAAATCGACAAAACCGGCCCGAGCAAGGACAACGTCCTCGCCATCGGGAGTGCCGTTGACCAACAACCCTCGCCCGGCCCGGCGGACAGGTCCGAGGTACTCGCGCACGAGCGCACTGATCCGCCCGTACGGCGGCGCCGGCTCGGCCGACAACTCCTTGATACTCAGATGGACGATGACGCCGCCAGGCTCGAGCATTCCCATCACCGTCGCAGCGACCTGATCGCGGTCCATCCAGTGGAACGACTGAGCAAACAACGCGACGCGGAACACACCGAGGCCAGCCGAAAGGTCCTCGGCCCGGGCGGTCACCCACCGAGCATTGGTCACCTCACGGATCTTGGCCCGCTGCGCGGCCTCGACAAGCATGTCCTCGTCCGGATCGACACCGACCACCTCGGCGAACAACGGGGCCAGGGCCAACGTCACCGTGCCCGGCCCGCAGCCGATGTCAATGAGCCGACCCCGACCGTCCCAGCCCAGATCCTTAGCCAGCCGCTCGGCGAAACCTGGCGCATACGGCAATCGACCGCGCTGGTAGTAAGCCGCGCTTCCCTGGAACAGAGTCCGGTCCCACTCCCACCCGTCAGGCATGTCGATCCCTCCCAAAGGCAACGGCGGACGCTTTACCTTAAGCGCAAACAGGAGAGGTCAGTGTTCAACCACCCGGGCTCTATTCCTCGGGTCGGATACCCTGGCGCCGGCCGGGCTCGGCATCGACGGCGCGGTCGCAACGAGTGGCCTAATTAGATCATGGAAATACTCGATGATGGAGAACCGCTCACCACGCGCGAACATGCGGTCAAGAATTTGTGCTCCACACCGTCGGGAATGCGCAGTGTCGTACGTCAATCATTCGGTGGTCTCTTCAGCCGACTGCACAGCACCGGACAGATCCGCGGGTCACGGAAGCCCGAGTCGCCGTTGGGTGGCTTCAGTTCGACCCGGTGCGAGCCGATGACGACTCCCATGTGGAGGATGGCTTCCTCATGATTGTCGATGTATGCCTCCAGGCCCAGCCGCCATGACAGGTTGAACACCGTGGGCTCGATGGCTTGGCCGCTGGCGCCGACAGGTCCGGACGTGGTCGACCTGCTCCACCGCGACCTGCTCGACACTGCCTTCCGTTATGGGCAATGTCATGAGGTCGAAGCGAAACACCTCATCGGCCAGCCACCGGTGCTCCTCGGCGATCCGGGGCCGGATGCGTTGCGACCACCATTGCTGCAGCAGCACCCGAACGACCGGGTCGAGAAACAGCGCCCGCACGGCCGCGTTGACGGCCAACGGCTCAACGATCGTCTTGGGTGTCTTGAGCGGCTCGGCGGCCGGGTCGTCCCGATCGTCGAACCAGCCGGCCAGCGTGAAGAGCACCTGCGACTGGGGTCATGCCGGCGTAGGCGAGCAACGGTCGCCAGATGTAACGGAAAAAGGAGTTCTCCGCGGCCGCCCGGGCCCATAGCAGAAACCCTTGCATGCGCAGGTTTTCCTGGTACGACATCGACTTGGACGCCAGCACGTACTCGAAGTCGTCCCCCGCACCGCGCGAGCATGTCGTCCAGAAGGAGCCGGCGCGCCCGTCGTGACCAGACCGAGCTCGGCCCGCCGCTGCGAGGAGGCCGAAGACGAGGAAGGGGGCCTGCTGGGCTGCGATGACGAGCGAAACCGTCACCGGATCCGTGGACAGTTGGGCTGCCAGCAGGGGATCGCGATCCGGCGCACGCCGTTGCCGAGGGAGGAGACTGTCGATGCGGCCAGCAACAGGCGGAAGCTGGACATGGACCGGGGTCTGGCCGTGGCGTGGCCAAGTCAAAATATCGCGTACAACCATTTTCGGCCATTGGTTGAGGTGTTCATGAGCGACCACGACCTACATCAGCACGTCATCGATATCGTGCGGCGGGTTCTACCTATCGAGTCGGTTGACCCCGAGGGGCCGTGGAGCAGCAGTTCGCACACGTTCTGTGGTTGGCACACGGCCAGCTGACCCGCGACGGATCGCGGGTCCTGGTATCGGCCAGTTCGCTGGCGGCCCTTGCAGCGGCCACCGATCCACTCCTGCCGCTGACCACCTGTACAAGTGTGAGTTCCCCCAGTTGTACACCTGAGCTATCAAAGGGTTGTCCGCTCCAACTGCTCAGCGAACTCGCTCCACGCACGCTCGCACGTGCGCGCGATCTTGGCGATCGAGACGGTGGTGTGGGGCGGCATGTCCTCGAGCCACCTTCGAAGGTGCGGCGCGGTCACCATGCGATGACGCAGGTCGCGAAGCAGGCGCCGCCCCGACTCGCTGTAGCGCAGGGAAGGGTCCCGCTGTAGGCATTCGAACACCAGCAAGGCGTCGGTGTTGTCCTCGCTGCGGGTGCGCGGCTTTGGCCTCTCGTTGTTCACCTTGCCGTTGCCGTTGCCGTTGTCGTTGCCGTTGATTTGCTGGCGCTCGGGGACTGGGTCCCTTCCCGCCTGCAATCTGTGCCGGACGTCGCGTGCCGTGCCGACCGAAACCCCGGCCGCCTGGGCCACTTCTCTCAGGGAAGCTTGCGGCTTGTCGATCATCAGCCTGCTTGCGGCGAGCCGCCCCTCAGCAGTGCTCATGGGTCTGAGCCTGCCGTCACGCCCCATGCGGACGGGCTCCGAGGTCACTTGGAGCTGTTGCCGGATGGCGGCCACCGTCTTGGAGGACAGGCCGGTGGTCTCGGCCACCGCACGATCGGACAGACCGGGTTGAGCTTTCACGATACGAATGGCGGCGCTGCGCCGCTCGGCAAGCGTGAGCGGAAGGCCGTGCGAGACGTTTGCCGCCACGCCGACACGGAACGCCTCCGCGCTGGTTCCGTGGAAGAAGACAGCGTTTATTTCCGTGCGGTTGGCCATGATGGCGGCGCTGAGGCGATGCATGCCATCGACTACCGACATTGTCTCGCGGTGGACTACTATCGGCGGCAGGTCCCCTTCGACGTTTGCCAACACGCTGACGTGCTCGTGGTCAATCCCGTTGGCCCGCGGGGAGTCGGCCGGACGCAGATCGCAGATCCGGAGTCGGACCACCGCGCCGAGGCGACTGTCCGGGTTCGGAGAGGTCCTCTCCCCGGTGCTCAAGGCGGGGGGGTCGGCCGCTTTCGCATTCCTGTGCAACAACTTTGCCCTCCCGCATAAACCGACGTGATCGTAGCTCAGGCTGAGGTGGCGAGCGTATCCAGCGCTATTCGGGGCCAGTAGATGAGTCGATCTAACCTAATGCTCGATCAGGTGAGTCAATTTCCACGGGTGATGCGGTGGCCCCCGCACGGCAGCAGCAAAATCATGCTGGATAAGCCCTCCCGGCATTCAAATGCGGCAATATTTGCCAGTCCGTCTGAGGCGATTGACCTACCTACGCCGACGCCCGGCACGTACAGTGGCGGCGCCATGATGTCGCCCAGCAAGTGGAGGGGTTAAATGTCGAGTAGTACCGGGCAGGTTCTGGACCCTGAGGAGCTTCGCGGATTTGTCGCCGACGTGCTGGATCTGGACGTCGAGTCCGTGACCGACGACGCGAATTTCATGGCCGAGCTGGGTGTGGATTCGCTGAAAGCGCTCGAGGTGCTGGTGGCGCTTGAGCGCAGGTACCAGATAAAGCTCAACGAGGACGAACTCAAGGACATGACGTGCTTCGCCGACGTCCGTGAGTTCGTCTCGGAGAAGCTAACAGTGGCCTGAGAGCTCCGTTAGAACTCGACCGGCAGCGTGATCAGACCGCGGTTGCTGGCCGAGGGCAGGTAACGCAATTTCACGCCGGTCAATCTGAGCTTTGGGGCAGTCTCCAGCAACGTATCCAACGCGATGCGGGCCTGGGCACGCCCCAAGGCGGCCGCGACACAGTAGTGCAGGCCGTGCCCGTAACCCAGATGCTCCACCGGTGGCCGGTCGATGTCGAAGCGGTCGGGCTCGGCATGGCGCGCGGGGTCTCGATTGGCCGCGCCCAGACACAGCCGGATCAGCTGCCCGCGATGCAACGCCACCCCGCACACCTCGACGTTCTGTGTGGCAACGCGGTCGTTCATCTGCACCGGCCCGTCGTAACGCTGCATCTCTTCGATGGCTCCGGCTATCAGTAAGCGGTCCTCGCGCAGCCGCTCCCACTGATCCGGGTGGCGCAGCAGGGTATGCGTCCCGAGGGCGATGAGCTGGCTGCTGGTTGGGTGCCCCGCTTGATACAAGAAGGTGATGCTGTCGAGTATCTCTTGGCGGTCCATGCGCCGGCCCTGTGCCGAGCCGGCCGACAGTCCACTGAGGACGTCGTTGCCCGGAGCACGGTGGCGGCTGTCCACCAGCGGGCCCAGATAGTCGTACATGCCTTGCAGCGCCTGCCTTCCGGCCTGCAGCACTTTAGTGGTCAGCATCGGTTCCGAGGTGAGTGCGATGGCCCGGGACCAAGCGACGAACTGATCCCAGTCGGAGCGGGGCAGGTCGAGCAGGTGGCTGATGAGATAGACCGGCAGCCGGTCGGCGAACTGCCCCACCAGGTCCATGCCGCCGTCTCGGATCGGCTGCTTGAGCAGGTCGGTCACGATGGCCTCGATGGCACCGGCGGCTTCGGCCATGCGGCGGGCGGTGAACACCTGGCTGTGGATGTCGCGCAACGGGGTGTGCCGGGGTGGGTCGATCATTACCAGCCAGTTGGCCATCATCTGCTCCAGGATGCCGTCAGCGCTGCCTCGGCGCCAATCCGCGAAGCCTTCCCACTGCCGGGTGTCGCGTGACAGCAACGGATTGTCGTAAGCCGCGAGCACATTGTGGTGACTGCTGAGCATGAGGAAGCCGAACTTGGTGATGTGAGCCGGGTTTTCCTCACGCAGCTGCGCGTAGTGCGGATAGGGGTCGGCAAAGTATCCGGGTGTCATGGGGTTGTAGGTGATAGGCTCTGAATCCACTGGCCTGCCTCACTTTCACCGTCTTCGCTTGGTCGCTGCTGCCGCGACCGGTGCGACAGCGTCGTGAGCCTACGGCCAATTTCCGGGTCAGACCTAGACCCTCGACCTATGCATCTGGATGTTCTGCTGAATAGGGTGTACGCCGTGAGTCGGGTTGTCATCAGTGGTCTCGGAGTGACCTCGTGTCTGGGATCCACTGTGGACAGTTACTGGGCCGCCTTGATGCGCGCGGTGAGCATGCCGGTCGAGGTGCGCGACAAGTACGCGCGGATGGACAACAAGCTCCTCTACGCGATCGCCGACCATGCACCTGTGGCGGCACCGGATGGCTTTGGGCGCCTGGGGCGGACCTCGACCTTCGCGGTCACGGCGGCGCGTGACGCCTGGCATGACGCGGGGCTGGACCCGGCGAGCATGGCGAACGCCGGCGTGGCGATAGGCACCGGAGTCGGAGACACCAGCCTCTACGAGGACGTGCCCGGCGGCGGCCCGCATCCACAGGGCCTCGAAGCGTACCCGTTCAAGGTTTCGTCGGTTCTGGCCGCCGAGTTCGGTCTGACGGGTCCGATCTGCAGTGCCAGCACCGCGTGCTCCGCCTCCGGCTACGCCGTGAGCCTGGCCGCCGAGATGATCCGCGACGGTGAGGCGGACGTGATGCTCGCCGGCGGAGCCGACGGGTACACCCGGGTGGGTGTGGCCTGCTTCAACCGGATGGGCGCGCTGGATCCGCTGCGGTGCAGACCGTTTGACGCCGCCAGGCAGGGCACGGTCTTCGGCGAGGGCGCCGCGTTGATGGTGCTGGAGTCGGAGGAGCACGCACGCGCCCGAGGCCACACCGCTTGGTATGGCGCCGTCGAGGGCTCCGGTTGGAGCTGCGACGGATTCCATGCCACGGCTCCGGACGAGGGCGCCCGCCAGATTATCCGGGCCATGCGTGAGGCGTTGGCCGAGGCGGGCATCGAGCCCGATCGGCTGGGCTGCGTGGTACCCCACGGCACCGGGACCCCATTGAACGATGCGATCGAGTCGCAGGCGTTGCGGAAAGCGCTCGGTGAGCACAGCGGGTCCGTTGGCATGTATAGCCTCAAAGGGATGCTCGGTCATACCGGGGGCGCCGCCGCGGCCTTTGCGATCCTCACCGGGGCGCTGATCCTGCGCCACGGCGTCATCCCGCCCAACGCACCGATCGACCGGCCGGATCCGGACTGCTCGCTGAGTCTGCACACCGGGCAGTCGCGGGCGTTGCCTTCGCGACACGTTCTCGTCAACGCGTATGCGTTTGGTGGCAACAATATTTCCCTCATTATCGGACGGGAACCGCGGTGAGCGCGGTCGTGGTGACCGGAACCGGCCTGCTGAGCCCGGTCGCGTCCTCACCCGCTGAACTGTTGGCCGCCAATGCCGACGAGTCGCCACCGGGCCCGCAGGCGTGGTTCGACCCGGTTACGCTCCTGGGCCGGCGCGGCTGGAAGTATCTGAGCCCGGCGACTCGATACCTGTTGGGAGCCACGGTGTTGGCGCTTGCGGACGCTCGGCTGGAACCGGCCGGGCTACCCGACGAGAGCATGGGTGTGGTCGTGGGCACCAACTTCGCCGCACGCCCGGTGGTGGCCCGGATCGACGAGACGGTCATCACCGAAGGGGCACATATGCTCAGTCCGGCGGAGGCGCCGAACTTCTCGGTCAACGTGGCGGCCAGCGCCATCTCGATGCGTTATGGCATGCGAGCGTTCAACCTTTCCCTGACCAACCCGATGGTGGCCGGGCTCGAGTCGGTGCTCATACTGGCCGCGTCCATCGGGCGCGGCCGAGCCGAGCTCGGCCTGGCCGGTGCGACGGAGGAGAGTCCTATTCCGGCGTCTGCCGGCGACGGGGCGTGCTGTTTCGTCCTGGAGACGGTGGACGGTGCGGATCGGCGCGGCGCCACCGGGCAGGCCCGGGTGGCGGGCGGCTTCAGCCGGTTCATACCCCCGGGCGGCGACATGCGAGCCGTGCGCGGACCGCTGACCCGTTTGCTCGCCTCGACCGAAACGGGTCAGGTGCCTCATGTTGTCGTCGGTCAAGGAGATCTGGCCAGCAGCGTCGAGGACCTGGCTGAGCGTTCGGCCGCCGACGCCGGGATCAGCCTGGCACGCCGAGGTTTCGCCGGTGCCGACGGACGCTACTTCACGGTCTCGCCGATGCTGCAGATGGCCGGGCTGATCGCGACGGAGCGGCAAGGAGTCGTCATCGCGGTCAGCCCCCACGGAAACCTTGCGGCGCTTCGACTCGCCCGGTGGTGAAGGAGACCGACGTGAGGAGGCCAGCGTGAAAAACCGCCTGCGGGGCACCTGGAGCCTGATCCTGGGTGCCTCGGCCGGAATGGGCCGCAGCTGCGCCCTGGAGCTGGCGTCGGCGGGCACTCACATCGTCGGCGTGCACCTGGATCCCGCCGCGCGAGAGGATGCCGTCGCCGACCTGACCACTCAGATCGCCGACCGTGGTGTCCAGGCACACTTCTTCAACGACAACGCCGCCAACCCGCGGGTACGTGAGCGATTGGTCGAGGAGATCGCGAAGTTGACCGGAGGCGCGGGTGTTCGGGTGATGCTGCACTCGTTGGCATTCGGTTCGCTGTCGCGTTTCCTGCCGCCGGTAGAAGGTCCGCCGGACGCGGAGGTGGTGACCGCACGGCAGATGGACATGACGATGACGGTCATGGCGCACAGTTTCGTGTACTGGGTGCAGGATCTGCTGCGGGCGGGCCTGCTGCGCGACGGCGCCAAGGTGTTCGCGATGACCAGCGCGGGAACCTCCCGGATCGCGCCGAACTACGGGCCGGTCTCGGCGGCCAAGTGCGCCTTGGAGTCGCATGTGCGCCAGCTCGCGGTGGAGGCCGCGCCGCGAGGGGTGAGCGTCAACGCCATCCGGGCCGGCATCACCCTGACCGACTCATTCCTGCGCATACCCAACAGCGGTGAGCTCAGTGAGCGGGCCAGGCGAGCGCACCCGCACGGCCGGCTGACCACGCCGCAGGATGTCGCGGAGGCGGTGGTGCTGCTGGCCAACGCCGGGTCGTCCTGGATCACCGGCAACGTCATCGGCGTCGACGGCGGCGAGATCCTCACGGTATAGGCAACGTCCTAGCCACCACTGATGGCGGGCAAGATGAGCAGCTCGTCGCCGTCTTGGACCTCGGTGTCCAGGCCGGCGCCGTGGCGGATGTCATTGCCGTTGACATACAGGTTGACATACCCGTGCAGCCGGCCGTCGGCGGTCAGCAGACGCGCGGTCGCTCCCGGAACCTGTTGCTCCAGCTGGTCCAGCAGCCCCCGCAGGCTCCCGCTCGCGGTGAGCTCGACCTCTATCGTGCCCGGCTGGCCCTTGCGGCGCATCGTGGCGGGCAGGCGAACAAGCATGGCATCCCTCACACGATTACGCGGACCAGAACTTGTTGACGAACACGTCGTCGTACACCCAGATCCTGGCCTCCACCACTTTGTTGGTCACCGGGTCGGTGCGAAACGTCTGCACGCCAGGCATTTCCAGCACTATGCCCTTGCGCTCCCCGCGATAGGTCGAAATCACCGCGGCCCAGGTGTCCTCGGCGAGGATGCGGTGGATGTCGGCCCGGAACGTGCCGTTAGTGACCTCGGCGCTTTGGCGAAGCCACTCCAGCACACCGTCGATCCCAACGATCTTGCCCGATAGCGGGTGGTCGCCGGGTGTGTACCAGACCACGTCGTCGGCGATGCCTTCGCGCAGCCGCTCCAGATGGGCGGTCCCGAAGCGGGTGTGGCCCAGCTGGAGCAATTTGACCAGTGGGTTGTCGGATGCGCTCATAGCTGTGTCCCTTTCTAATAGGCCCAGAACTCATCGGAGGCCGGCTGGTCCTCCATGAACAGTTCGCGTTCGATCACCTTGTTGTCGCCCGGCCGCAACCGCCAGACATTGACAACCTTTTGGTCCAGTGTCTTGCCCGCGCGTTCGCCGTGGACTCGCATAAGGCAGAACACCGCCTCGTCGTTGGCGGCGATCTGTAACACCTCGCCGCGGAAGGTCCCGTTGGTCTCGCGCTGCACGCGCCGGAAGAACTCGAGCACGTTGTCCACGCCGATGATGTCGGTGGCCAAGGGGTTGCGATGCGGGACCTTCCACACCACGTCCTCGGCGAGCATCTGGCGCATGAGCTCCACCCGACCCGAGTGGAACAGCTCGATCGCGATCCGCGCCGCGTTGAGGTTGAGTTGGTTCATCAGTGTCCTATTCGGAGGGTCGGCCGGCCGCGCAGCGCGTCCATCGTCTTGTCGTCGAACGGGACATGCCTCCAGGTACCCCGGTCGACCACCTCGGCGTACCCGTGGGTGATCCGGCCGGTCGCCGTGTGGGCCAGCACCCCGTCGCGTGGGACGTAGCAGTCCATCCGTGCGGTGTAGAGCAGATCCTTGAAGATGTCCTCGACCGTAAGGACGGTGTAGATCTCCTCCTCCATCAGCGCCGGTCGCAGGATGCGAAGCTGCGCGCGGGGGACGACCGGGATCCAGCGCTGCCCGGCGAGCATGTCGCGGATCGAGATGCCACGTGCGGCCAGGAACAGGTCGACCACCTCCTCCATCAGTCGCAGGTATCCGGAGTGCTGCAGACGTTCGGAGAAATGGCAGTAGAAGTACGGGATGCGCCACCGCCACACGAAGGCGTTGCTGTCCCCCACCACCGGCGCGATCAGCGCATCCACGCCCTGGGTCCCGCGTCCCACCACCATCGTGGTGCCTACTGGCACCGGCGGGACGGACACTCGCGGCGTGCCCACATCGCCGGCGGGCACCAGCTGGACCCGAACTGTCGCGGTCGCGGCCCGCAAAGTCTTGACGCCATCGCCGTCGGGACGGTCTACATAGGACGCTGTCCGGAAGGTCAGCGTCTCGCCCACCACCTCGGTGCGCACCTGTTCGTCCATGTGCAGTGCGGTGGCGATGCGGGTGTCGCTGTCGACGATCTCCACGCCTAGCGCGTCGCGTTCATACAGCTGCCGGGGCACCGATCCCCCGTCGCGCAGGTGCGCCAGGACAGCCTCCTCGACCAGATACATGACGTGCTTGAAGCCGATCCAGGTACAGATGTTGGAGCCCTCGTACCGCGGCCGCCCGATCACGCTTGTCATCAGAGTCTCGCCTCCAGCGTCATACTCGCGTACGGTGCGCCCCAGCAGCCGCCGGCGCTGACCAGAATCCGTTTGGCCGGCCCACCGGCGACCAGGGTCGCGGCGGTGGCGCATTGCAGCACGCCCAACGCGGCGGAGGCCTCACCCAGGGCGCGGCTCAGGGTAACCACGTGGCGCGGACCGCTGGCGCTCACCCGGTCGCGCCGGTGTTGGTCGCACGGGGCAAACCACATCGTGTCCGGCGCCTCATGGTTGGGGACTTGCTCGGTACACATGTAGCCATCGAGGTAGGCGTAGGCGTTGGCACCACGGTCACGGGCCGCCGGCGCCGCCTCGAGCACCACCGCGGCCGCACCATCGAAGGCCCGCAACCGCGCCGGATCGTCGCCGTGCCGGGCGGCTGTCGCCGCCAGCAGGCGGGTGACCGTGGGATCGGCGGGTTCGACGCCGACGACGATCATCCGGGTGGCCCGGCCGGCCCGGATCGCCATCGCCGCGTGGCGCAGACCCTCCACTCCGGACGTCGCTCCGGCCGTCACGGTGAGGTTCAATCCGCGCAGGCCGCACCAGATCGCGATGTGCGCCGCCGTGACATTTCCCGAAACGTTCGGCAGATCCATTGGGCCGCAACGTATCACGCTGTCCTCGTGGATGGTCGAGACCACCTTGGCCACCGTGTCCACCAGCCCCAGTTCGGTGCACACCACCACCCCGCACGAACTCGGGTCGGGCACGCCGGTGCCCTTGGCCCATCCCGCCGCTTCCAACGCCTTCACGGCCGCGCACAGGCCCAGCAGGGTCGCGCGGTCCTTGTAGCGAAGGCCACGCTCGCCCAGTGTGGCCCTGGGGTCGAAAGGCGCCGGGGTCAACCGGCGTCCGGTCACGGCGTGGTCGATCAGCTGCGCCGCGTCCGCGGCGCCGGGGATCTCAAAGCCGACACCGGTGATCGCGATGTCGTGACGCGGGGCGGCGACCGGAGCCGGTACCGTCGGGCGTTGGCGGTCGACCACGGCGACGGCATTCACGCCACCGAATCCAAAGGCATTGATTTGCACGGTACCCAGCGAGGCATCACTTGTCGGCTTGGTGATAACCGGGAAGTCGCGGATGGCGTCGATGGGCTCCCGATGGTGGCGGGTGGGCGGAATGCGCCCACCGGTCAGCGAGTGCACGGCCGTGATGAGGCTCATCAGCCCGGAGGCGCCGGACGTGTGGCCGATCAGGGACTTCAGCGCTGTGATCGACGGCCGTCGCCGGGTGTGCGCGAACACCTCGGCCAGCGCCCGCGCCTCGGTGTCGTCGTTGAGGATGGTCCCGGTGCCGTGCGCGAACACGAGATCGATGGCGTCGGGCGCCACCGAGGCGCGGCGGTGCGCGTCGTGAAAGGCACTGACGATGCCCTGGCACAGCGGCGCGGTGACATGGTGGGCGTCGCAACTGGTCCCGACACCCCGCAGCGTCGCCAACGGCGCGGCTCCCCGGGCCAGGGCGTGGGCCAGCGGCTCGACCACGACAGCGGCCGCGCCCTCTCCCAGGATTACGCCGACGCGGTTCACGTCGAAGGGCCGCACCTCGGTCGGCGGTCGCGCGTTGACCCGGTCCAACAGGCCGAACATGCTCTCGCTCAACGCATCGGTGCCGGCCACCACGACCGCGTCCGCCTCCTCGAGGCTGAGCAGGTCGGTGGCGAGCGCCAGGGCGAAAAGACTCGCCGCGCAGGCATTGACAATGGTAACTGTGTGGGTGAGTCCGGTGGCGGCCCGCACGGTGCGGGTGAAATGCAACTCGTCGAGGGTGACCTCGGCGTTGCCCGTGGACCACAGCTCCAGCGACCTCTGCTCGGCCAGCCCGGTGCCGACCAACACCGGTATCCGCGGCCCGGTCGCCTCGGTCATCCCGGCCTGGGCCAGGGCCTCGGCGATGGCCCGTCCGAGCCAGCGGCCCGGCCGCCCGACCGGGCTGGCGTCGTGTTCGACAAGCTCGTAGGCGTTGGTGACGCGGTAGCGGGAGGGGTCGAACGAGCGCAAGGGGTGCACGCTGGTCCGGCCCGCGTTGAAGGACCGCAATGAGCTGGTGGTGTCGGGGCCGAGGCTGCTCACCAGTCCCATTCCCGTGATCGCCCAGGTCATTGCTGATCCGGTGGGCCGGCGAGGATGAGAATGGCGTTGTTGCCGCCGAAGGCGAACGCGTTGTTCTGCACGATGCGCAGTTGGGCCTGACGGGCGTGATTGGGTACGCAGTCCAGCCGCACCTCGGGGTCGGTGTGGGTGTGGTTCACGGTCGGCGGTATGAACGCCCGATCGATGGCGATGGCGCAACCGATCGCGGCCAACGCGCTGGCCGCTCCCATGGTGTGGCCGATCATCGACTTCATGGAGATCGTGGGGGGCGGGTTGTTCCCGAAGACATCATGGATCGCGGCCGCCTCGGTGAAGTCGTTGGCCTTGGTACCGGTCCCGTGAGCCGAGATGAGATCGACCTGCTCCGGTGTGATCTGCGCGTTGTCGTGTGAACGGCGCATGCAGGCGGCGATGCTGGCCTGATCCGGTGCGACCGGGTGACTGGCGTCGCAGGTCATGCCGTACCCAAGAATCTCGGCGTAGATATGGGCACCCCGTTCCTGAGCACTGGCCAGCGATTCGAGGAACAGGATCCCGGCGCCCTCGCCGGTGAGGATCCCCTTGCGGTCGCGGTCGAAGGGCTGACAAACCTCAGGGGCGATCGTGCCAAGGCGGTAGAAACCGGCGAATGTCTTGCGGCACATGGCATCCGCGCCGCCACACAGCGCATACTCGGCTTCGCCCAGGCGCAGTACGTCATAGGCATACCCGATGGCGTAGTTGCCCGCCGCACACGCGGTCGGCAGGGTGATCGTCTCGGCGGCGCGTAGCCCGAACTCGTGGGCGATCGAGGCGGACAGCCAGTTGGCAGGCACGCGCGCCATCACCCGGGCGGGCAACGCTTCCGGCCCTTCGCGCACCGAGAGCTCGGTGAGCCAGTCAAGGTCCTGAGACTCTCCATCGGTGGTACCCACTGAGACCAGTCCCGGCCGACGGGCCAGCGCGGCGCGGTCGACGCCCGCGTCAGCCAGGGCCATAGCGGCCGCCGTCACCGAGAACAGTGAGGCGCGACCGAGCAGCCGTTCATCCAATGTGGATAGAGCCGAGGCGAATCCCTTTACCTCGCAGCCGTTCGCGTGGGCGAATCCGTCCGTGTCGAACACGGAGATGGGAGATACCCCAAGCCGCCCGCCCGCCAGGCCGCTCGCGAAGTTGTCCACGCCGATACCGATGCTCGAGATCGGGCCGAGGCCGGTGATGACGACTCGCTGGTGCGGCGTTTGGACGGTCGGCTGGGCCATCTCGCGGTCAGCTCGCTCGCTGGGTGGCTTCGAAGACCACCTCGTAGATTCCGTGCAGGTTCACCATGCGCGACAGCTCGGCCTGATCGATCTCCACGTTGAACGTGCGCTCGAGCGCAGCGAGGATTTCGATGGCGCGCAAGGAATCGGCCCCATGGTCATCCTTGAACAGGCTGTGGTCGGTCATCTCCTCCTTGTTGATCTCCAAGACCTCGGAGACAATGCCGGCGATGCGTTCCCGGTGGAGATCGTCGAGCAACTGCATGAGCCCATACCTCCGGATACCACCCATAGGCAGTAATTGATATTGCTGTTCGAGAAGTGGAATCTAATCGTCGCGGCGATGGTTGTCACCCGTGCGTCTTTGACAACAACGATGGCCCGCAAGGCCATTGCCGCGACGGCGGCCCGCGCGTACAACGGGATACCGTGCACACGTCCAACGCTCACTCGTGGCCCGGTATCGTCGGCTGGTCGGCCCTGTCCCCGTTAGGGCGGGATCGACAGTCCTTTATAGACGGTCTCGTGAACGGGAGATCGGGTCAACCGGTCGCCGTGAGCGACGGGACTCCCCTGACCGGTTATCTGGTCGATGCGCGGGATCCGGCCGAGCTGATCGGCGCCCAAGGCTCGCGCACGGTGGACCGGATGACCTCGATGGTCATCGCGGTGACCTCCAGCTTGCTCGCCGAGCAGGCCGCCGCGATCGGTGACGGCCGGTCCGGCATCGGTTTGGTGCTGGGCACGAGCACCGGAAGCATCAACAGCATCACCGAGTTCGTGAAGGACACGTTCGTCCAGGCCAAGCCGTACTTCGTCAAGCCCGCCGACTTTCCCAACACGGTGATGAACGGTGCGGCCGGGCGCACGGCCATCTGGCACGGCCTGCGCGGGCTCAACAGCACCGTCTCCGGGGGCCACGTCACGGCGTTCGCGGCGTTGCGCTATGCCGCCCGGATGATTCGCCGCGGGTACGCCGAAACTCTTTTGGTCGGCGCCGTGGAGGAGCTGTCGCCGCCGGTGGCGTGGGCGGCCACAAAGATTCGAGGCGGCAACGGTGTGACCCCGCTCGGCGAAGGATGTGTGATGTTCCTGCTCGAGGATCAGGCCACCACGCGCCGGCGCGGGCGGCGCCCCCTGGCCAGCCTGGTGGACTTCGAGTCCACTGTGGTGGCGCCGAGATCGGGCCCGGCGGAACGGGCCGGGGCCCTGGCCGGCGCGATCACCACACTGCTTGCGCGGTCTGGCACCAGCGCGGCCGACCTGTGGGCGGTAAGCCTGGCGCAAAGCGGCAACGCCGATCTCGACCGGGCGGAGCTGGCGGCGATCGATGAGGTACTCGCCGGGGCGCAGCCGCGCCGGATAGTGCCGTCCCGCCAGATCGGCGACACCTTCAGCGCCTCCGGCGCCTTCCAAGTGGCCGCGTTGCTGGCGTGTGCGCAGGAGCGCAGTCAGCCGCCGGGCAGCCGCCTGGCGCTGACCACCTCGCTGGGGTTCGACGGTGCCGCAGCGTGCGCGCTGATCCGGGTGTAGCGCTTAACCCCGTGGCGCGCGCCAGATCCTGATCTCGGTGGCCGGAAGGTGCTCGGCGAACCGGTCGCCGAACAGGTGCGGCGCGGAATCGGAGCGGGAGAACGTCCACGCCACGATGTCGCCGGCGCCGCGGTCGATGATGTGTCCGCCCGGTACCACATATCGCTTGTAGTTCTCGAACCCGGCCCGATCGAGGACGCGGTCTTCCCGGTCCGGCGTCGTACCGGTGACGATCGTGCCCTGCCCGGCCCGGCGCACCTGGCCGAGGTACCGCTTGACCAGTTCCCCGATCCGCTCATACGGCGGGGCGGGCCGCGGCAACGGAGTTGGCTCGGCCGGCGGATCCTTCAAGTCGCTCATGTGGACGAGCGCGTCACCCGGTTCCAGCATCCGCCGAACGGTCGCGGCCACCCGATCCCGGCCCACGACTGGACACAATCGCCGCACCCGACGGAGGATCCGGTCTCGGGATCTGCCATGGAGTCCGTGACACCAGAGGCATTCACCACCCGATGTCGTCGCTTCCACGGAGGAACGAATGATCATTCTGGGACTCGCCGGTGGCCTGGGCCACGACGCCTCGGCCGCACTCGTGATCGACGGGCGTCTGGTCTCACTGGCCGAAGAGGAGCGCTTCATCCGCAGCCGGCACGCGCCCAACCAGCTGCCGGTGGAAAGTGTGGCCTACTGCCTGGCCGCAGCCGGTCTCACCATGGCCGACGTCGATGTTCTCGCGACGAGCTGGCTCGAGGCCGACCGCGACAACGTCCACCGCGACATGGATCAGCACCTGTTGGCGCACCCATACTTCGCCGGCTGCCCGCGGCCGCGGGTCGAGAAGGTCAGGCACCCGCTCGCGCACGCGGCGGCCTCCTATTACACCTCCGGGTTCGACGAGGCGACGGTCATCAGCGTCGACGGATCCGGGGACTGCGCGTCGACCGTCATCGGCCACGGCCGCGGCCGGACCATTGAGCTCAAGCGCGAGTTCCGTATCGATGACTCGCTGGGCCTTTTTTACCTGGGCGTGACCAACTACCTCGGCTTCCGGTTCGGCCAGGAGGGAAAGGTCATGGGGTTGGCGTCCTATGCGGACCCTGACGAGAACTGGATGCCGTTCACGCTCGACAGCGACGGTTACCGGTCCGGTCTGCGCTCCGCCGCCAAGGACCGCCCGGACTTCGGCCCGCCGGTCGTCAATGCGTGGAAGGCACGCCTGATTGACCACTTCGGCCCGGCCCGGCCGGCCGAGTTCACCTACGCGCGCTCCACCGCCCGCCTCCTACCGGACCTGGAACCCAACAAATGGCGCCAGCGCGTCGCCGCGACGGGGCAGCACGTCCTGCAGCGCATCATGTTGCACGTAGTCGAGGCCGCGGTCCGGGAAACCGGCTGCCGCAACCTGGTCATCGGCGGCGGCGTCGGCTACAACTGCACCGCCAACGGTGTCATCTGGCGCTCGGGCCTGGTCGACAGGCTCGCGGTGTTCCCCGCCAGCGGCGACGCGGGAACGAGCGCGGGTGCCGCGCTGGCGGTCGCGGCCGGCGCGGGAGAGGTCGACGTGCGGCCGCTGGCCGAAGCCGCGCTCGGCCCGGCTTTCGCGGACCACGAGATCCGATCCGCGTTGCTGCGCTACGGCGTGCCCTTCACCGAGCAGGACGACATCGCCGACACCGTCGCCGACCTGATCACCGATGGTCGGGTGGTGGGTTGGTTCCAGGGCCGGGCCGAGGCGGGCCCCCGCGCTCTCGGGCAACGGTCCATCCTGGCATCGCCGCTGGAGCGGCCGATGCACAAGCGGGTCAACGAAATCAAGAACCGGGAGCAGTGGCGTCCGCTGGCGCCGAGCATGTCGGTCCAGGCGGCCGAGCATTATCTGGTCAACCCGGGCCCGGTCCGGTTCATGCTGTCGGCCTGCCAGGTCAAGGAGTCGGCGCGCCAGGAGGTGCCCGCTGTCGTGCATGTCGACGGGTCATGCCGCCCCCAGGTCCTCGGCGAGGACTCCTCACCGCTCTACCGCCGCCTGATGGAGATGCTCGCCCATCGCGGCCACCCGGAGATCGTGCTGAACACGTCCTTCAACCTCGCCGCCGAGCCGATCGTGCATTCTCCGTTCGACGCCGTGCGGTCGTTCTACAGCTCCGGCCTCGAGGCTCTGGCCATCGGGTCGATGCTGGTCCGGAAGCCGGCAAGGTGACCGCCCGGGTAGCCCAGCTCGCGCAACTGCCCGCCGACAGCCACGTCCACAGCCGGTGGTCGTGGGATGCACCGCACTCATCGATGCAATGGGCCTGCCGGTACGCGGTGGAGCTGGACCTTCCCTCGATCGTGTTCACCGACTTTCCGGTGGTGTACCAACCGACCTCCGATGACGGTTGGCAAACCACGACGTTGCATGTGCGGCGCTACCACCATGACTGACCCGAGCGGTGACGAGATCTCCCGGGGCAACCGCGACACGTGGGATCGGTGGAGCGAGGGCTACCAACGCAAGCACGGTGGGCTGCTGGAGGGCGAGAACGCTGAGGCGTGGGGGCTGTGGCGCCGCCCCGAGCGCGAGCTTCGCATCCTGGATGCGATCGAAGGACGCGACGTCCTCGAACTCGGGTGTGGAGCAGCCCACTGGTCGGCGTCGATGGCCAGGCGCGGAGCGCGGGTCGTGGGATTGGACATCTCCGAACGGCAGCTTCGCCACGCGCCGGTCGTGGAGGGACTGCGCCTGGTCGTGGCCGACGCCGGGTCCCTGCCTTTCCCCGCGGGCTGCTTCGATCTCGTGCTCTCCGACTACGGCGGCATGTCGTGGGCCGACCCCTATCGCACCGTTCCGGAGGTGGCCCGGGTGCTGCGCGCCGGCGGCCAGCTGGCCTTCTGCACCAACACGCCCCTGTTCGCGATGTGCTGGGACAGCGACGAGCGCACGCTGAGCGCCACGCTGCGGCGGGCCTACTTCGGCCTGCACACCCGCGAGGTGGCGCCCGGGGCCATCGACTACGTGCTGGGCTACGGGGACTGGATCCAGCTGTTGCGCTCCAACGGGTTGGTGGTCGAGGCGCTCATCGAGCAGCCCCCACCGGCCGGTGCCGTGACGACATTCGCCGACCGGCCCGCCGAGTGGACGGGCCGGTGGCCGATCGAGGCGATCTGGAGCGTGCGCAAGCTGTGACGCTCAGGGCGCCACCTCGACGCTTCCGTCCGCGCGGTACCAAGTGCGCCGGCGGTACGAGCCGAAACTGAGGCTACGCACGGCAAGCCGCTCCCCGGCCAGGACGACTCCCGCGTGATGCAGAATGTCACTGTCGAACAGAATCAACGTGCCGGCCTGGCCGAGAACCGGTGTTGTCTTCCCGGCGGCGTCCGCGGTCAAGCCGTCCGGCAGCCGCCGCACGTCGGCGTCGGAGGGCACGATGTGCCTTTCCCTGTTCTCCCGCTGCGCCTCGCGAGCCAGCAGATGCGAACCGGGCAGGCAGTGGAAGGGACCGTTGTCGATGCCGACATCGGTCAGGTAGATGAACGACTTGAGGTGGCGCATCTTGTCGTAGTGAAGCTGCTGCACATGCGTGGTGCTGCCGACGATGTCGAGGATCGCGTAGATGGTGCGGCTGAAGATGTAATCTTCGCCGAAGAAGGCACTCACCACCGATTCGAGCTCGGGTCGGGCGAACGCCGAACAGATCACCGGGAACGCGGCCGCATCGACATCGACGCGTTCCATCCGGACGGACTGGCCCACCGAATAATCCTCGTGGTGCGCCCAGGAGGGCGTGCGCTCGAACAGCTCGTTGGCTTCGCGCGTGGCTTGCGCGATAGCCTCCGCGTCCAGATAGTCGGGCACCAGCACCACGCCGTCGGCTTCCAGCCGCTGCACCACGGCGCAGACATCGTCGATCGCCGCGGTTTGCACATCAGGCACTTCGGGAGTCTTCATCATCGGTCCCTCGCTATTCGTCATGTCGTACCCGCCAATCTGGCCACCAGCGGCCGCACCTGCTCCAGATCCTGGTCCCGGAACGCGTAGTAGCTGATCCCGGTGCGCGCCCGGCGTTCCAGCATCAGGTCCACGGCTTCCTCCAATGAGGACGCGAGCAGGTTTTCGGGAGTCTCCCGGGCCGTTCGCGCGGTCACGCCGGTCGCCGTCACATAGTCGTCCAGTTTGGCGCGGGAGTCGACGCCTATCGCCGCGCGCACGACCAGGATGTTCAGCTCGACCTGCGCGGCACGCGCCCCGAGGCGGCCCCGCACAGCACCGGCCTTGCGTTCGGTGGACTCCAGCGACGCGTCCGCCGCGATTTGCCGTGGCGTCGATCCCGCGGACATGCTCCGGGAAAGGCTGACGATGTCCGCGCAGTCGGCGGCCAGCCGAAGCATCTGTTGGCCACCGGCCCCCACGAGCAGCCGAATCGACGGCGCCGCAAGGCCTTTGAACGACTCAAGGCGATAGTGCGCGCCGTCGTAGCTGAACTCCTCGCCGCTCCAGCACCGGCGCATCACGTCGATCGCCTCGGCCAGGCGGGCGGCACGCCGCGCGCCCCGCTCCAGTCCCACCCCGAGCTGCTGGTAGTCGCGCTCCATCCAGCCCGCGCCGACACCGAGTTCGAACCGGCCCTCCGACAGCACGGCCAGGGTCGCGACCTCCCGAGCCAGCAGCGCCGGGTGCTGCATGTCGTTGTTGTGTACGAGGGTTCCGATCCGCAACGAGGTCCGCGCGGCGGCGTCGGCCAGCGCCACGGCGGGCGAGAACTGTGGCGTCGAATGGGCCGGGATGAGCAGGGTGCTGAAGCCGGCGTCCTCGACCCGGCGCAGCAGCTCGAGCCACGCCTTCGCGGTGGCGGCGCCCTTGGTGAGAATGCCGAACCGGAAAGTGTTCACAGGCGCCTCACTTCGTAGGCAGGCGGTGCCGGCTGAGGTTCCAAGGGCTCCGAACCGGCCGGACGGTCCAGCTCGGGTGGTATTGCGCAGCCGGCGGCGCGCAGCTCGTGCAGCAGCGACCATCGCGTCAAACCGTTGACGGCCAACGTTTCCCACGCGGTCGGCCGCCATCGTTCGCGGTAGCCCAGATGGGTCGAGGGCGCCGGGCGCACCGACCAGTAGACCGGCGCGAGATGGTGGCCGGCGACCCAGGAGACGGCGACCGACGGCACATCGGGCGGGCAGGCCCGCCGCGTCGCGGCCAGATCGAGCCGGCCCGGCTCCACCAGCGCGACGATTCCGATCCGGATGCCGTGCTCGGCGGCGAGAGCCATCGCCGCGGCCGCTTCTGCCACTGCGATGTCGCCTACAGCGAGGATTGTCGCATCGTCATCGGTCGCATTTTTCATTCGTACCCCGACAGCCGCGCCGCCGGGATCCGGAAGATTGAGCAACGACTGCTTGGAACAGGTGACCACGGCGAGCACGTCCCGCTCATCGAGCAGCTCGTTGACCCGCCGGCGGGCGGATGTGGCGCCGATCGGGAAGACCACACGGACCGGACAGTCCGCCGTCCGGGCCAGTAGCCCGCCCACCAGGTCGGTGTTCTGGTGGGTCGGCGAGTTACCCCAGCCCAAGCTGGTGAGCACCACCGTCAACGGCGGCCGGCCGGCCGGTGGACGCGCGCTGATCAGCTTGAGGTACTGGGCCAACTGCGTGGATACCAAGGGCGCGAACGCCTCGTAGGAGACCAGGGCGCCGGACACACCCGCCTCGGTACTGCCCCATGTCCAGGCGCAGCAGAGCTCCTCGGCGAGGACTTCGGTGACCAGGCCGGAAACCAGGCACCGGTCGAGCCGGTTGGACGCGGCCTCATCCGGTGAGAAGATTCGCACGGATCGATCGGCGAGCACCTCGTCCACCGCCGCCATCGGCGAAACCTCGGTCCTGGCACCGGGAACACGCGTGACCGATTTCCGTTGCGCATCAACGGTCGGCAGCTCCAGCCGGATACGCCCGGCCAGGCGCCGCACCTGCGGTGAGACACCGCCGTCGGGGCCGATCACCGGTGGGTCGTTGAGCCGGCGGAGCCAGCCGTCGATCTCGGACCGGATGGCCGCGTCCGTGAGGTCCAGGCCCCGAGGCTTATGCGCGTGCGGGCCACGGAACGCTTGATTACCAAGCAGTTCCGGGGCGGGCCAGCCCTTCTCGGAGACGCTGAGCCACACCACCGGTACCCCGGAAATTGCCAAATCCCACGCACGGCGAGCGGCCGCGGCCGCCTCCTCGGCCCACGGTCCGCTGCGGATAACCGCAAAGCCCATGCCCTCCAACACCTTTCGCAGCCGCTCCGGCGAGAACCGGGCCGAGGAGCCCATCCGAGCGCCGTTGACGTTGATGACCGGTAGCCAGCACGCGCCCGGTGCCGCCGGGAGCACGTCGTGGTGGGCCAGCGCGGCCAGTGCCACCGGCGTCTCGCACTCGCCATCGCCGATCACCGTGACCACCCGCAGGCCGGGAGAGGAGGCGGCGATGCCCTGGCCCACACCCAACGCGGGCCCAAGTTCGCCACCGATGTAGGGCAACCCGGCAATGCCCATCAGTTCGGTGGGTTCGCCGCCGGCTTGGCCGTAGCACCGGTTGGCCTCGCTGATCGCCTCCGGCGGCATCGCTGAACGCAGCGCCCGCTGAGCGAAGACGAAGCTGCTCGCGTGCCCGGTCCCGACGATCAGCAGGAACTCCTCGGTCGACGCCTCGGCCAGATGTCCGGCCGCCCAAGCGATTCCCGGGTTACAGCCCCAATGGCCAACGGCCCGGCTTCGCCGCGGCGCACCCGGCGGCGGCCAGGCCAGCCCGGCCGCGTGGCTGAAGCTGAGCAGGCACGCGGCCCGCCAGTAGTCCGCGGCCGCACCGCTGTCCCGAACCGTCACCGTCGCGCCACGATCACATCGGTGTGCTCAACCGTGGCGAAGCCGGCCTCGGCCGAATCCAGCTGCCGCAAGCGGCTGGCCAGCTCCGCGCGGAACTGCTGCAGCCGATCCCCGAGTTGCACCGGCGAGGCGTAGGACGTGGACAGCTGCTGACCGATGACCTCGTCGATGCTCAGGCGCCGGGTGGTGGTGAAGCGGCGGGTCTCGAGGCGCCCGAAGGCCGAGTCGAGCAGGACGTGCTCGTGGGTCCGCTGCGGGTGGTCGTAGGTCCCGCGGCCGGCGCGCCGTTGCGGGCCAAGGAATTCGGTGACCACCTCGCGCGTGACCTCCAGCCAGGCTCCCTCCACCGCGGCGGTCGCGGAGAAGATGCTGGCCGAGCCGGACACCAGCGCGATGCCGCCCTCGGGCTCGACGATCTCCTCGAGCGCCTTCAGCACCAGGTCGCGATCCATCCAGTGGAAGGAGGCGCCCATGGCGCACAGCCGGATCGGCGGCGGGCCCAGTGACCGGATGTCCTCACCCCGGCCCAAAATCCAGCGGATGATCCCGGACTCGGCTGCGGTCTGGGCCCGGTAGCCCTCGGCGAGCATGTCCGAGTCCGGGTCGACGGCCCAGACCTGGATTCCGTTGCGCGCCAACGGCAGCGCTAGTTGTCCGGTCCCGCAGCCGAGATCCAGCACCGTGCACCGGTCGTCGAGCCCGAAGCCGGCGATGAGGTGCTCGAACAGTTCGGCCGGGTACGGCGGGCGGTAGCGGGCGTAGTACTGCGCGGTGCCGGCGAAAAGCTCGGGATCGTGGCTCATGACAGGAGTCCGTCCTTGCTGCGTTCTCGTAGGAAGCGCACCAGGTCGGCGGTTCGCTGGGCGACCGTCGTGTCGCTTCTCGCCTCACGGATCATCGACAGGGCGTGCCTGCGGTCGGCCGTCGACAGTACATCCAACGACAGGCCGTACCCCTCCAGCACGCCGCGCAACCCGGCCGGAATCGTGTACGGCGAGCGCTCTCTGCCCGGGACCAGCCACGCCACGCCGGGCAGCGCGTCGCCCGGCCCGAGCACCGCGGGCGAGCCCGAGGTGCGCCGCGCCACCACGGCGATCCCCTCCGCCTGACCCGCGACGTATTTCACCCGGGCTCGCGTCACCCGCGTGAGCAAAGAGCAAAGGTGAGGCGCCACTACGATTTCCCGGCCGGCCCACGGTTCGTGGTCACCGCCCAGGACCGCGAACGCGTCCGGCGGCGGCGGTCCGGCCGCGGCCAGATCGGCGGCTAGGAGCGCCAGCTCGCCCTCTCGCACCAGCCGCGACTGGAGTCCGGCGGCGGCGGGAGCGTCCCGATCGGCCTGCGGCTGGTCGCCGACGACCAGCGCCAGGTGCGGATCGACCCGCTCGGTGTCGACCAGCTTCGTCCAAAAGCGAGGGTCCTCCTTGACCAGCCCGCAGCGCCGCGACTCCACCACCGCGCTCACATGGCGGGCAAGCGAGTCGGGAAGCTCCGGCGTGCCCGGGCCGGCGTTGCTGGCCACGACCACCCGCCAGCCGGTCTCGACCGCCGCGCGCAGCAGGTCCTCGGCGCCGGGCAGCACGATCGCCTCACCGGGATCGGCGGCCAGCTCCCCGGCCACCAGCAGGCGAGTGCCGTGCGGCGGGTTCAGCGCGCGCAGGCAGGCCTCCGCGTCGGCCGAGGTCAGCACGGTCCGGCGCAGCTCCCCCTCCGCCTCGGCGGACAGGCCTTTGGCCAGGCGCACCGCTTCGACGATGCGCTCGGTCTGTCCCATGCGGGTGCGGGTGACGAGTGTGCCACCGACGTCCACCACCAGAACGGGCTGCCGCTCAGCCATCGGCCAGATCCCTGCGCAGCTCGCCACCCCAGCCCGGAGCTTGCGGGACAGCCAGTTCCGCCGTGTCCAGGCGCGGCGGCTCGGCCAGATGCGCGCAGCGCCGCGGCTCCAGCAGCAGGTGCAGTTCCACCATGGCGATCGGTTCGCCCAGCGCGGCCAAGTGCAGCGCCGGCAGGAAGCCGCCGCCGTGCGGGGCGCAGATCGCCCCGGCGGCGGCGGCGGCGCGGACCAGGTGGGCCAGGTTCACCCAGCCGCCGCAGAACACCGCGTCGGGCTGCCAGATGTCGACCTCGCCGGACAGCAGCTGGGCCGTGTCGGCCGGACCGTAGCAGTGCTCGCCCGCCGCGTGGGGCGCACCGAACTCGCCGCGCCGCCCCAGGTGCACCTCGTCGGGGTGGTAGGGCTCCTCGGCCCAGGCCAGCACGTCGGCCAGCGGCGTGCAGACTTCCCGCACCCGTTCAGGCTTCCAGGTACCAAGAAAATCAACGGCGACCCGCCCGCCACCTTGCCGTTCGGCGAAGCCAGTGGTCACGCCGAGAAGGTGCGGATCCAGGACGACCGGTCGCCACTTCTGCACCGCGAAGGTCTCGGCGAGCTCGTCCATGACGCCCGCCACCCGCTCGCGGGTCGGGTATCGCCCCGGACCACCTACCCCGAAACAGGTCGCATAAGCCGGCACCTTGGCTACACGAGCGTCGCGCCCGGCGTGCGGCGCGATCAGCGCCCAGACCGGAAGCCCGGCCCGCTTTGCGGCCAGATCCCAGGCGGCCAGCTCGAGCGAACCGACCGTCAGGGCAAGCAAACCGGTGTGCGCGTGCCGGGTCGCCCGGCGCAGGCACCGCGCGAAGCCGGCGAGATCGACCTCGGCCGGCAGCGCGGGAAACGCCGCGGACAGCAGGTCGGGGGCGGGGGCGGCCACGGACTGCGGCACCGGCCCCCACCACCCCCAGGTCTTCCCGTCGGTGAGGCCCACCAGCCAGCCCCGCACGTCATCGCCCCGCGCGTCGCCGCGCACGGCACTGTGGTGGGAGGGGGGTGCGGGAGCCGGCACGCAGAACGGACGCAGCTCAACCTTTACCAGCGCAACGCCGATGTTCATACCCTCGGCCCTGGCACCGGCGCATCGCCGAACGTGGAGTACCACAGCGGGCGGTAGTTCTCCCACGACTTGGGGATCAGGCCCGTGGGCGCGAACACCGACTCCAGTTGCGACCTCAAGCTCAGGTAGTAGCTCAAATTCTCGGCGTGCGGGTGCCGCGCCTGTCGCATGTAGTCGTTGTGCGCCTGGAACACCTGGATCCGGGGGAACGTGCTGACCCGTGAGGCCAGATAGGCGATGCCCTCAACGGCTTTCTCGTACGAGTCGAGCCCGGCCACATAGGTGAAGTCACCGATCATGCCGATGTCCCGGCAGTCCTCCATGATCTCGCCGGCCCGCTCGAGGGTCAGGGAAGCCTTGGTGTCCTTGAGAAGCAGCGACCGGCGCTCGAAGCACTCCATCGTCACGGTCAGATGGAACGGGCCGCACGCGTCATAGAGCCGTTGCAGATCGACCCGCTCGCGCAGCACCGAGGACAACAGGTGCAGTCGCCCGGCGAATCCGTAGCGGTCGGCCGCCATCCGCAGCGCGGCCATGTGGTCGATCGCCATGCCGGGATAGTGGAAACAGCCGCTGCACACGGTGATGACCTCGGCGTGCGACAGGTCCGGCCAGCCGTTGTCGGCCATCAGCCACTCCAGCACCCCGGCCAACTGGTTGGCGGTGCTCAGGGTCTCGTCGGCGGCGTCCTCAATGACGTTGGGACAGAACAGGCAGCCCGTGCAGCGCGACCGCGAATGGGTGTTGAGCGTGATGGACCGGCCGCCCGCGCGCAGATAGGTCAGGACCACGTCGTCGTTCTCCAGCGCGACAACGTCGGCGACCGGCTCATCGCCGAGCATCAGCGACCCGTCGCGAACCTCGAACGGCGAGAGCGGATTGTCGAACGGAAGGATGATCTGCCAGATCTCCTCGGAGTCCAGCGGCCGTAGCCGCATCCGGGCCCGCGGGTAGTCCTGCAGCGGCCGAGCACCGCACGAGTTCGCCGCGATCAGCGCCACATCCAGGTAGGGCACACCGTGTTGCTCCGCAAGCATGCGTAGCTGCTCGACGTCCAGATCGGTCGTCTTCGTGCTAGTCACAATGCTCCTCCAATTCGGGCCGGATGCCCGGCCCCATCGCGGTCAAGCAGACTTACCCGGCCCAAGTCGGTCACCGACCCGTCCAGATGCCCTCCTTCGCGGCGGGCGTCCTCCTTCTCCTGGAACAACCGGGCGTCGACCATCGAGACGAATCGGCGGTACGCCTCGGCGGCACTGTCGGGCGTCACGCTCCGGTCCTCCAGCGTGCCGAGGGCGAAACTGCACGGCCGCGGCGCCGTGCCCCGGATGGTGCGGCACAGTGTGTGAATCTTCGAAGCGAAAAGCCCATGGCTGATACCGGAGACGGCGATGATCACCTCATCGCCGCCGAACGTCCCGCAGACGTGGAACGTGCAGTTGCTCAACTCCTCGGCCGCCCACTGGGCGGTGACCCGCCCGATCGTCTGCATGCAGGCGTTGCCGGCCAGATGACCGAAGTGGGCCGGGTCGGCGGATCGGCGCTCCGACACGTATTCGCGCAGACCGTCCACATCGCCGATGGCGATGTGCAACCCTTCGCCGGCCAGCATCGGGATCATCTCGACGATGCAACGCTCGAACGAGGGGTACGCGGCCAGCGACGTCAGCGGATCCAAGTACATGACGCCGTCGTCGGCGAGGTCGAGCGGTGGGTCGTCCAGACGCATGTATCCGAACCGGTAGTGGTTTGCGCTCACGACACCCGACTTTCGACGTTGACCGACGCCGGGGTGCCCACGCGCGCCCCGAGCGCTTCCAGCGAGCTGAGCAGATCGGCGGCCACTTCGACCCGGCGACGCGGGTCCGGGACGTCGACCGGGAGCATGCCGAGCCGCTCGACCAGCTTCTCCACCCACAGGCTCGCCTTGACCGAGGCGTTCGGGATGAGCGGCGTGTGGTAATCGCTCTGCCACAGCAGAAGAACAGCTTGGTCGCTGCGCGAGCGCACCACGTCGAGCGTCCGCTTACGCAACTGCTTGGCGGTGATGTCATTCATCCCGACGTGACTCCACGCCGCATCCGGATCCTCAAAGTCCGCCACCTCAATCTTCAGTCGTTCGGCGTCTTCCCAAACAGGCATCGTCTCATCGGTCATCGAGAAGACCGACAACATGAAGTGACCGGTGTACTCGTTGAGCAGATACTCGTGGGTCAACTCGTAATCCTCCGGCGCCTCGCCCGGATACCCGCACATAAACGACGTGCGGTACTTGACCGGACCGCCGGACAGCGCCTCGTGCGCCCGCCGGTTGTGTTCGGCTCGGACTTGCTTATGCATCAATTCCAAAGACTTCGGGCTCATCGACTCGAAACCGATGGACAGGGTCGCGCAGTGTGCTTCGGCCAGGCGCTCCACCGTCTCCCGTCCGGTGATCACGTTGGCTCGGGTGTAGGCCTCCCAGGTGACATCCACCGACGGCAGCAGGTCCATCAGACGCCGCATCCTGGTCGGCGGCACGGTGAACGTGGAGTCCATGGCGCGGATGTGGTGGGCCCCGTTGACCTCGTGATAGCGCGCCCAGTCCGCGGCGATCTTCTCGGCGGATTTGTAGCGCCACTCCGGCGAGGCGAAGGGGAACGAGCAGAACCGGCAGGAGAAAGGGCAGCCGCGCATCGACTCATACGGCACCACCGGGCGGTGCTGGTCGCCGAAGCCCGGCGACGGGTGCTCCTCCAGATTGATGTATTCGAATCTGGTCATCCGGTGGGAGTCCGGCCCGGTGCGGATCACCAGGTTCGGCACGTGGTCGAGGTCGGCGCCCCGGTCCAAAGCGTCCAGCAGCAACGGGATCGCGGCCTCGCCGTCCCCGCGCACGACCATGTCGACCGTGGGGCAGTGATGGATGATCCAGTCGTACTTGAGGTTGCTGTACTGGCCGCCCAGCACGACGAGCGCGCCGCCGCACCTCTGCTCGATCCAGGTCAACGCCCGGCGCAGGTTGTGCCGGTCGCAGATGAAGGTGGTGGACAGGAACACGACGTCGGGGCAAACGGAGGGCTCCCGGGTGAGGTCCCAGACGTCCATGAGATCGATGAGCTCGAACGGCCGCCCCGCGGCCAGCAGTATCGACTCGAGGGTGAAGGAGGTCAGGTGCGGGACCGCGCCCCGTTTGGGCCGCATCAACGGCCGCGGCGACCCGCCGTCCTCGTAGTAGAGATCGACCAGTCGCAAGCCGCTGAGGGGATGCCGCGGGATCTCCGGCGCGAGTGGATGGCTGGCCTGCTGGTCGAACATCGTGCCGTCGAAGTAGGTGCTGTTCTTGAAGTACGGTCCCTCGCCGGAGAGGACCAGAAGAGACTTCGGACTGGGGGCGGGACTAAACGCGACCACAGACGCCTCCGTGTATCGGTATGGCCGGTGAGCGAATGCCGGCGTTCAGAATTCGCGGTGCAAACCCTGTAACGCCTTGTACTCCGGGTAGGCACCGGTGAGCCGGCGGATGCCCAGGCGCATGTCGTCGACTGTCCAGAAGCCGCCCTTGTCCAGGGATGAGGTGACCTCCCACTGGCTGTACCGGCCGATCAAGCCGCCCATCACCCGGAAGACCTGTCCGGTGATGAACGACGCGTCGCCGCTTGCCAGGTAGGCGGCCAGCAGCCCCGCGTGCTCGGGCGAGCTGGTGTCGAACGTGTCGGTGTCCTCGGACACCTTCGCATTGACGTGATCGGCCATCCGGCCGCGAACGTTGGCCTCGACCACCGCGTTGACGCTCACATCGAACGGAAACATCTCATGCGCCAGCTCGAGCGTCATCCCCGCGACGGCGCCCTTGCCGGCCGAGTGGGTGATGCCCAGGTCCGGCCGGCCCACCAGGCCCGTGGCCGCGGTGAAGTTGACCAGGGAGCACGGGGACCCGGCGCGCTGCGCGCAATTGTCCCGCCACCGCCGACACGCGGCCGCGGCGACCAGGAAGGTATGGGTGGCATGCGAATCGAGAACGTTGCGCCAGTCGTCGGGGGTTGTCTCCCAGATCGGCTTGACCCGAAGCGTTCCGGCCGCCGCCACCACGCCGTCGACGTTGCCGTGCTCGGCGAACAGGCTATCGAACATCGCCTCGACCTGGTCGGGCACGGTCAGATCGCAGTGGTGGCCGCTCACGATACCGAACTGCGCCAGCTGCTTGGCCACGACCCTGACCACCTCGGGGTCTTCGCCGACACCCGTGACGCTGGTGCCGTTGTCCGCGATCACCACCGTCGCTCCGAGCCGGGCCGCCTGACCGGCCACGGCGGAGCCGATGGCGCCGGCGCCACCGGTAACCAGGATGACCCGACCCGTTAGATCAAGCGGCCGGGACATGTCCGGTGTGCGCATGGATGGCCTCCCCAAAACGTCGTGAGCGGGGTCGAAAGTTGAGTTAGCCAATCCTGTCGACGGTGAGCTGTCAAGGGAACGACAACGCTACATATTGATGTCGAATCCCTTCGAGCCCAGGACTTCACGCAGCGCCCGCTCGTGCACGGCACCCTCCCGAACCAGGCGCGGGAGGTCACCGGCGGCACAGTCCACAACCGACAGTCCGCGCCCGATCGGGCAGACCCCACCGTCCACAATCACATCGACATTCATCGAGGTTTTCTCGATGAACCGTCGCACCTGCACCGGGCTCAATGCCGGCCAGCGCTCCTGTTTGTCCGGCGCATCGCTCACGCTGACCACCGATGTCGCCGGCGGATGGCGCGTGCGCGCAGCCACCTCGCCCAGCAGCCCCGGATCCCGGGTGACCATGGCCGTCTCGCCGCCGAGCCACCACCGGCCGCGAGCGAACTCCGGCTCCCGCCACCGCAGCCACAGGGCGAGGTCACCCGGCCACAGACCCTCGGCCAGACAGCGCGCCGCCGCCGGCATCGAGAACCACGCCGCCACCGCGGAATCCGACGGCATCACCAACGCCAAGGGCTTGCCCGTCGATCGGCCCTTTCCGTGGAAAATCCGCCGGCAAGCCTCGCTGTCGGTCGAGTCGGCGCAGAGCATGTACCAGCGTCGTGTCGGCAGGACAACGACCCCGCCGGCGTTCAGCGCCGCCACACACTCCGACACGGCAGCGCCGGTCCCAACGTCGGTCAGCCGCATGGTTTATCGCTCGTCATAGACGACCCGTCGTCGGCATAGCGCCGGCGAAGCACCTCCATGCCATTTTCGAGTTTCATCCGCCACCCCTTCGCGATAACGCCCGCGCAAAAGCGATGCCAGTGATGCCAAGCGCGAAACAGCATGGCACCCATCAGGTTGCGGCGCGCGCCCGCCTGATGTTCCACCGCGTTCAACCGTGGAATCTCCGAGGTTGAACACCGGTGCCGGCGTTCACTGGGCCGGGGCTTGCCGCCGCGCGGGGGGAAGGCAACGATGCTGGGCACCAACCCGGCGTCCGTGGTGTCGCGGTGCGCTGCGCGAATCCGCGACGCCGGACTCAGCGCGGGATCCAATCAGGAAGGTGCGCTCGTGAGTACGAGTGGAAAAGTCCGCGGCGTCAAGGTGCAACCGCGGTGAAGGCCAGCGTCGTCCTTCCGGCCTACAACGAGGGCAAGAGCATCGGCCGGCTCTTGCGAGGCCTGGCTCAGTGCCGGATCGATCCGGCCGACTCGTTGGAGGTGGTGGTCGTCGACGACGGGTCCACCGACGACACCGGCCGGGTGATCGCCGAATTTTCCACCGATCTCGACCTGGACTACCTCTTCCTGCCGCGCACATCGGCCTCCGGGCGGGCGGCGGCACGCAACGCCGGCATCGAGAAGGCCACCGGCGAGCTCGTGGTGATGGTCGACGCCGACCAGGTGTGCGGTCCGGACCTCATCGGCGAGCACATCCGCTACCACCGCCAGCATGAGGACCTGGTGGTGGCCGGACCCCGCCACGACCTGGCCGAGGGCCTGTTCGACGACGAGCGGCTGGCCCACGGATTCGATTCATCGTCACTTCCCGATGTAGTGGGCGAGGACGGCCGGTTGGACGTGCTGGCCGCGTTCTCGGAGAACTTCAACAACCTGGAAACGTGCTGGCATCACATGTTCAGCTGCAACGTGTCCGTCCGTCGCCGGCACCTGCTGGCGGTCGGCGGCTTCGACCCGGGTTTCACCGGCTGGGGGCTGGAGGACTCGGAGCTGGGCTACCGGCTGCGCCGCGCGGGTCTGGCGTTCGCGTTCAACCCCGCCGCCGTCGCCTACCAGACCGGCCGCCACCAGGTCACGCCGAACATGTTCGAGCAGTGGCGGCGCAACCTGACCTACTTCGTGGCCAAGCACGGCGGCGCGGCGGAGGTCGCCGTACAGGCGATCATCTGCCGGGTGTTCGACCCCGCCGACCACAGCATCGACTGGCTGGAAGGCGTGCGCCGGATGGAACTGGCGGCCCGCGCGCTCGCCGGACGGACGCCCACCGCCCTCCAATGGGTCGAAGCCGACGAGGGCAATGCGGCGCAGATCCTCACCGGGCTTGCCCAGCAGGCGTCAACCCACGACCTGCTCGTCATCGACGACACCGAACGGGCCATGCTTGCCGCTCCGGTGCAATGCATCGGTACCTCCAAGGACCTTCTCTACTTCCACCGGCCGACGCCGCGGCTGCGCGATCGCCTCCGGGAGCGCTACGCGGCCGGTTAGGCGGCCAGATAGGCGTGCAGTTCGGCTATCGGCACCTCGCGCGACGCGGCGGCCACGACCGTCCACTCCACCGCCCGCAGCACCTGTTCCAGGTCATCGGGGCTGAGCAGGGCGGTGTCGACCCGTCCGCCGAGCACGAAACTCTCGGGAGTCTGGTACGCGTCAACGAAGAGCCCAAGATTCTCGTCATTGGTGGTCTCACGCCATTGGAACGTCGTGGAAGTCGAGCGGGCGCCCGGCGCGTCCGCGGCATCAGCGGCATTAGCGGCATTAGCGGCAACGGAAGCGGCCTCGGCGGACAGGAGGTTCAACACCACCGCGGTGCCCAGCCCGTCGAAGGTGACGCCCCGACGGTCCGCCGCCGCTTGCCGGACCTTGTCCATCTCCGACGGGGCGTAGCGGGCGTGCCGCAAGGCTTGCATCGACAGTTTCGTGGCGGCTCGCATGGTCTCGCCCACCGTCTGCGCGATGGGAACGCGCAGGATCGCCTCCTGCGAGAGCAGGCCCGGATAGGACGTCCAGTGGGGATCGAACCGGTTGCCGGAGATAAGAAACAGAAGGGCGGCGTCGGTTCCCGCATGAAACGCGGTCACCGCGGCCAGCGCGCCGATGAGCGCACCGGCACGGGTCACCCGGCGGCCCTCTGGCATGCGGTCCAGCGACACCAGCAGGTCGGCCGATCGGAGGTCGCCCAGCCAGAAGCGCACCGGCTGCGGTACACGCCGGCTTGGCCACATCGTCGGCGGGGCGGTCTCCAGGACGGCGGCCGCGTGCTCGAGCGACCGGCGTTGAGCTCGCCGGCCTTCGTCGGAAGCTTCGAACCGCGCGAGATCCAGCGGGGAGGCCGGGTCCGGCTCGTCGACGCCGGCCGCCGCGGACCTGCCTGCCGCCAGTTCGGCGAAGGCGCCCAACAGCATCTGGGCGGCGTGCGCGTCTACGACGAGGTGACTGATCCGCATCGCGACGCGTACCACCTCGTCGCCTTGGACCACGAACAGCACGCTGAAGGTCGACTCGAGCGTGGTGGCCGGGACCGCGTGTCTGAGCTCGCCCGGCAACGGAGTCTCGCTGTGACGCACCGAGATGCCCAGGCGTCCTGCGTCGTGAACGCGCTGGGTCGGCAGGCCGTCGGCGTCGTGTGAGATCGAGGTCCGGAGCACCGGATGGCGCACCACCAACCGCCGCACCAGATCCACCGCGGCACCGATGCTCAGCGCGCCGGAAACCTCATGGGTCACCATAAGGTCGAAGTTGCCGACCTGGGCGCCCGTGGCGCGGATCACCTCGTGCATGAACTGCTGAGCCCAGGTCAGGCCGCCCGTCCCCGCCGCGGCCGCATCCGAATAGGAACAGACAAGGCCGGAAGTACTAGTCACCAAACAGGTGTATCCCACCTCCCCCCGATCGGAAACCCTTGCCCGCTCGCCGCGCGAGTGCCACCATGCCGATTAATTCTGTACCGTGGACGTGCCCTCAGCGTGGGAGGCGGGCCCGGAAGCGGAAGACGCCATCGCGCAAGCCTATCGAGATGTCGCCGAAACCGGTTGCCCGCAAGCGATCCGGCCGCGCATCCGGGTCTCCGGCTGGTAGATGTCGTTGTCGTGGAAGGCGAGCAGGTCGTCGGAGGCGCGGCTGTCGGTCCCGGCGAACCAGCCGCCGAGCCGCAAAACCCTTGCCGCCTCGGCGGAAGGCTTGTCCTGCGCGACTTCGCCGGGCACCGGATCTATCCGGTGCAGCAGAACCGTCGCTGCCTCGTCACCCCATGGCGTTCCCACCTAGGCACGTGCACGTATCGGTCAATGGGCATGTGCACACGTCTGGCAGCATGTCCCCGTACGATCGGACAAGCGGGGGTGATCGGATCGTGTTTGGTGAGATGGTGCGGGCGCAGCGGCAGCGGCTTGGTCTCAGCCAGGAGGACTTGGCCGAGCGGGCCGGCATAAGCGCCCGCAGCATCGGTCGGATCGAGGCCGGTCGCATCCCGACGCCGCGCCCGGCTACGGTGCGGCTGCTCGCAGACGCGTTCAGGCTGACCGGGGCGGATCGGGAAAGTTTCTGCCGAGGCGTTCACGCCGCCGCCGGCGCCGCCCCCGCGCAGCTGCCCCCGCGTACGGCCACTTTCGTCGGTCGTGCCGAGCAGCTGGCGTACCTCGACTCCGTGATTGCGGCGGACGCACCGCCTTTCCCGGTCACCTGTGCGCTGTACGGCACGGCCGGCGTCGGAAAGACCTCGCTGGCCGTGCATTGGGGCCACCAGGTTCGTGATCGGTTTCCCGACGGCCAGCTGTATGTGAACCTGCGCGGATTCGATCCGGAGGGCCGGGCGACCGGTCCAGCCGCGGTGATCCGTGGTTTCCTAGTCGCGCTGGGCGTTGCTGCCCGGCAGATCCCGGCGGAACCGGACGCGCAGGCCGCGCTCTATCGCACGGTGGTCGCTGACAAGCGGTTGCTCATTTTGCTCGACAACGCCCGCGATGCTGATCAGGTGCGGCCGCTCCTGCCTGGCTCGGGCGCCGGAATGGTGATCGTGACCAGCCGCGACCGGCTCACCGGCCTCGTCGCGGTCGATGGCGCTCACCCGGTTACGGTCGACCTGCTATCCCATGCGGAGAGCCACTCGCTGCTGGCGGCCCGCCTGGGCCAGGCCCGGATCGAGGCCGACCCCAGGGCGACCGACCTCATCATCGACCGCTGTGCCCGGCTGCCGCTCGCACTGGCCGTTGCCGCCGCTCAGCTTCGGCAAAGCGGCGCCCCCATCGCCACGCTCGCCGCGGACCTCGCCCATGCGCGCGACCGGCTCGACGTCCTGAACGGTGGCGAGCCGTCCAGCGAGCCGCGAGCCGTCTTCTCCTGGTCGTATTCCACCCTGTCCGGCGCCGCCGCCGGCCTCTTCCGTCTGCTCGGCCTGCATCCGGGCCGCGACTTGTCTGTCGCTGCGGCGGCCAGCCTCGCCGGCTGCCCGGTCCGAGCGGTGCGGCCGCTGCTGTCCGAGCTGACGCGGGCCAGCCTCGTGTTCGAGCAGCCGCCGGGCCGCTTCGGCTGCCACGACCTGCTGCGGGCGTACGCGGCGGAGCTGGCCGACCTCGCCGAGACGCCGCAGAGCCGGCGCCAGGCGGTCCGTCGCCTTTTGGACCATTACCTGCATTCGGCCTACGAGGCCGACCGGCTGCTGACTCCCGCCCGGGACCGGGCCGAGTTGCAAGCGGCCGCGTCGGGCGTGACGGCGGAGAACCACACCGACCTCCGCCTGGCTTCGGCCTGGCTGGATGTCGAGCATGAGGTGCTCCTGCGGGTGAGCGACCACGCCTTCGACGACGGTTGGGACTACCACTGCGTCAACCTGTATTTCGCCCTGCAACACCATCTCGACTGGCGTGGTGACTGGCATGACGCCATCGAACTCGGCGGCCGGGCCGCCCGGTCCGCCCGACACATCGAAGATCATGCCGTCCAGTCTCGGGTTCACCGGCTGCTCGCCCATTCCCTCATGAGGGTCGGCCGCTACGACGAGGCCACCCGGGAGCTGACCCACGCGCTCGACGTCTGCCGGCGGGCCGGCGACCTTCGGGGCCAGGCGCACGCCCATCGGACCATCGCCCTGGTGTGGGGCGCACAGGACCGGTACCACGAGGCCCTTTTGGAAGACAAGCGTGCGCTGGAGCTATATCAATCGATCGGGTACGCCGGCGGCGAGGCGTACTCGCTGAACGCCGTCGGTTGGGATCTCGCGCAGCTGGGTGCGTACGACGAGGCGCTGATCCATTGCGAGCAGGCTCTGCCCCTGAACGTGAAGATCGACAGCGCGGTGGGCGAGGCCAACGTCTGGGACAGCCTCGGCTACATCCACCACCGGCTCGGCCGGCTTGACGACGCCGTCGCCTGCTACAAGCGTGCGCTGGAGCTGTTTCGTTCGCTGGGCGATCGCCACGAGGTGACGTCCACATTGGAGCGTCTGGGCGACGCCCACCGGGCCGGCGGCGACGCCGAGTCGGCCCGCGACTGCTGGAACCAGGCGCTGCACGGTTACCGCTCCCTCGACCGGCCGGAGGCTGCCGCGGTGGAGGCCAAGCTGCGCGGCCTGCACGGGTAGGCGCTCACGGTAGCGCCCACCCGGTTTCCCGCCTCTCATAAGCACACACCGAGCCAGTTGTTGCACCACGAGAAGGTCATCACGGCGGTTTCGGACGTCCCCTGCGTGTAACCAGCGGGAGCGCCGAAGGAGTAGCCGCCGGAGTAGACGTGCACTCCACCGCCCGACGCATAGCCGCCGCCTACGTTGCCAACGTTTCCCGACTTGTATTGGAAGGGACCGTTCAGGTCCGACGAATCGGGGGCATCAGAGACTTGGATGCCCGCGCCGACGCCGAACTGCCCGCCCTTACTGCTACCCGGCTCCGCCTTGGTGGCCTCGAGGAAGAGGCCGTTCTTGTCCATGCCGATGCAGATCTCTCCGCCGAAGTTCCACCAAGCGCCGACGCCGCCGGAGATGCAGCCGGCAATGGTGCCTTTGTCGTACATCTCGAAAACGCTGCACGCAGACCCGGGCATCTGCTGCCACCACGGGCATCCACTCTTCTTGTCCTCGTCCGGTCCACGGGCGGGTCCGCGCACCGCTTGCAGGGCGCAGCCGACCCCGCTCCACCACGGGCAACCTGTTGGATGGCTGTCTTTGGGAACCTGCACCGGCGGCGGGGTCTTCGCCTTCGGTTCACGGTCCTCCCCCGTGAGGCGGTTGAAGCGGGCCAGATCCCGGCGGTACTTGGCCCAGGTCGCCTGCCGACGGGCTTCATCGGCGACCACCTCGTTGAGCCTGCGCTGCCCGGCCGGCGTGTTCAACTGGCTGATGCATGGGCCGTTTCTGTCCTCGATGCGGATGCAAAGCCCGGTCGCGTCGCTGGCGGTGACGGGTGTGTTGTTGGCGTAGGCGTACCCCTGCCAACTTTGCGGATCTTTGTTGTCGAATAGCGGGTCCACGCTGATGAAGCGGCCCAGCGCCGGATCGTACTCGCGGGCACCGAGATGCGTCAGCCCGGTGTTGTCCAATGTGCCGCCGACGAAGCCCTTGTCCATTGTGGACGGCCACGTGCCGCTCACCGTGCCTCGCGGCGAACCATAGGGGGTGAACCGCCGGAGCGCTGCCACCTGGGTGGTGGCGGTGATCGCGACCTGGGCCGTGCCGTGGTTGTCGCCGGCAAGCCAGGTCAACCCGGCCGCGCTGCGCGTGGCGATCGTCGTAGCCGCGTACGAGTAGTAACGGGTGGTCTTGCGCGTGGCAGTCGCGGCGTTGTAGCGGACCTCCTGGCCGGGCAGGTAAAGCGTCTTGCCGGTCGGATCGCTGCGCACGAGGCGGTTGCCGTCGACGTCGTACAGGTACGACGTGGTGCCGCTTGCGTCGACGGAGGTGGACACGCGGTCCTCGGCGTCCCAGATGATGGTCTGGCCCGGCCGGCTGGTCGTGTTCCCGTTGGCGTCGTAGGTG